>ERZ1066125.289-NODE-289-length-14176-cov-29.788825_pt1 | contig 14176 bp, 13 predicted proteins | sample MGYA00382772_ERZ1066125 | MGnify/ENA primary metagenome ERZ1066125 (study PRJEB33369, sample SAMEA5778355) | biofilm metagenome | biome: Industrial cooling water; feature: Water cooling tower basin; material: Biofilm | place: United Arab Emirates | collected...
TTTGCTTATCTTGTTCGACAACCTTCCATACACACAAGTGAAAACCGATCTAAAGAAACTGCTGCCACTGTCGCTATCAGTTCATGCATTCCAACAATGACGGATGCGCAAGCAGTTAAGACAAAACGAGAGTTCACCGCTTATCAACAAAAGCGCCGCCGCTTGCTCTGGAGTCTGCTCGGCGATCTACCGTTCAGTCATCGCCCCAAACCTCCGAAACTGATCAAAACGGAAAAGCATGACGGCTACACACTCGAACGGTTGGAACTGGATTTGAATGGCATTGAGTCTGTGCCTGCATTGCTGTTGATCCCTGACAAACTGCAAAAACCTGCTCCGGGCTTGCTTTACATTCACTGGCACGGCGGAACGTATCCGGTTGGCAAAGAGGAATTGCTGACCGGGCAGAAAGTCTTACCCGCGTATGCGCCGGTTGTCGCCGAAAAAGGCATCGTCACGCTGGCGATTGACAGTTGGTGTTTCGGCCAACGCCAGCATAATCCTGTGGGCAGAACCGGCGAAGAAGATGCGTTCAAACGTATGCTTTGGCGCGGGCAGGTGCTGTATGGAATGATGATGTTCGATGAACATCGCGCCGTGGATTACCTGATCAGTCGCCCTGAAGTTGACCCCAAGCGCATTGGCGCATTCGGCCTTTCGATGGGCGCAACCAAGGCATGGTGGCTGGCCGCGCTCGATCCGCGCGTCAAACTTTGCGTGGATTTGTGCTGCATGACGGACTTCGAAGAACTGGAAAAGATCAACAACCTGAAAGGCCACGGCATTTATTATTACGTGCCGAGCCTGCTCAAACATTTTTCGACCGCACAAATCAATGAACTGATCGTCCCGCGTCCACACCTCAGCCTGAACGGACGGAAAGATTTGCTGACGCCACCTGCGGGCGTTGAACGCGTCCGCGATCACCTGAAACCGCTCTATCAAAAATTCGGCAACGCAGAAGATTGTCGCATTGACCTGTTCGATTGCGGCCACGAAGAGTTGCCAGAGATGCGGCGGCTGGTGCTGGATTGGATGGACAGACACCTGGTCAATGGTTGAAGCGACGGCAAACTTTTCCTGAAACCTTCTGCACTCTTCTGCCACTCACCCTGCGTAATCAACGACAAAGGCGATAGCTGTATCTGCTGCAAGGGATGAGTGCGTTTTGCTTATGCACTCTCGCTGTCAAACGATCTTTTTCGGAACTGACTTTTCGCAACTGCCGTATGGTCAGCCGGAACAAAAGTCTTCTGTAAAGGGATTCAAGCAAAGAAGGAGAGATTCAATGGTCAAGAAACGATCACGGAAAATGTGGTTGATTGGCGGGGCGTTGTTTGTGTTGACAGGCTTGGGAGTAACAGGCTTCGTCGTCATGTCCCGGCCCAAAAATGAAATTGACGCTTCGCGGTTGGCCGCTGTCGAACGCGGCAACATCACCCGGTCAGTCGTCGCTACCGGCAAAGTCGAACCCATCGCCAAAGTCGAAATCAAATCCAAAGCCAACGGCATCATCAAAGAATTGAAAGTCCAAATCGGCGATTTCGTTCAGACTGGCCAGGTGCTGGCCGAACTCGACAAGGAAAATCTGGAAGCGCGTGTGCGCGAAACCAAAGCGGCGTTTATCGGAGCAGAGTCCAATTTGAAAGCCGCGCAAGCGCAACTGGAAAAAAACAAAGTCGAAGCCGAAGGGCCAGACGTTCCGTTTGCCAAACGTAATTTCGAGCGCGCGGAAAAGCTTTTGAAAGATGGCGTGTTGCCGCAGCAATCCTTTGACGATTCGCGCAGCGCCTACGAATTGGCGGTCAATCGGCAGAACGTCGCCCGCGCTCAACTGACGGTCAGCGACGCCAAAGTCGCTCAGGCCAAAGCCGAAGTCGCACAGGCGCAAGCGGCTGTGGACAGGGCGGAAGATGAATTGAGTTACGCCACCGTGCGTTCGCCGATTCGCGGCGTGGTGTTGTCACGCGATGTCGAAATAGGTTCGCCGGTGTCTTCGATTTTGAATATGGGAGCGGCGGCAACTTTGGTGATGGTGCTCGGTGACATCAGCCAGGTTTATGTGCGCGGCAAAGTGGACGAAGCCGACATTGGCGTTGTCCAGCTCGGTCAACAGTCCAAGATCAAAGTCGAAACCTTCAAAGACAAAGTGTTTGAGGGCAAGGTAACGCAGATTTCGCCGCTTGGCGTGGACAAAGACAACGTCGTCACGTTTGAAGTCAAGGTTTCGATCAACAATCCCGGCGGCGAATTGCGCGCCAACATGACCGCCAACGCCGAAATCGTGCTGGAAGAACACAAGGACGTTTTGCTCGTTCCCGAAAGCGTGGTGATTTATGACCAGCAACGCAATGCTTCGGTCGAATTCCCTTCTCCGATCAATCCTAAAGGCAAAGAGAAAAAGCCGATCAAAGTCGGCATCAGCAACGGCACTCGCACCGAAGTGCTGGATGGGTTGAAAGAAGGCGAAAAAGTAATACTGCAATAAAAACTTATCCACGAAGCCTCCGAAGGAACACGAAGAAGGCCTAAATCAACTTCGTGTAGCTTCGTGTACTTCGTGGATTATTTTTCTGACTCGATGAAAGAACTGCTTTCTCAAACCTGGTCGAATCTGATGGCGCACAAGCTGCGCAGCTTTCTGACGATGTTCGGCATCATCTGGGGAGTGATCTCCATCGTGTTGCTATCGGCAGTCAGCGAAGGCTTCCAGCAAGGCAACTTGTATGTCCTGAAAGAACTCGGCAAAAACATCATCATCATTCGCAACGGCAGAACCAGCACCCAGGCAGGTGGCGAACGGGCAGGCAAGTTCATTCGCCTGGACATCGGCGATGTGCATGCATTGAAAGAAAAAGCTCGATTGCTCGAACACGTCACGCCAGAATTGATGCGCGGAGGCGTCAGCGCCAAAAGCGCCTTCAATGCCAGTTCGACTTCGTTGAGCGGCGTCTGGCCTGTTTACCAATTCATCCGCACCATCGAAGTGGATCGCGGGCGATTGCTGAACGGACAGGACAATACAGATGCCCGGCGTGTCGCAGTCATCGGTTTCGATATGAGCAAACAGTTGTTTGCCGACCGCGATCCCATTGGTCAGGAAATTTCGCTCAACGGATTGCCGTATACCATCATTGGCCGCGTGCGGAAAAAAGAGCAGGATTCCAACTACACAGGTCCGGACAACAATCGGCTGTTTCTGCCCTACGAAGCGATGCGGAAAGATTTTCCAATCCCGGGGGAAAACAATTCCTCGGAATCACTTTCAGCCATCATTGCCGCGCCTTATGAAGAAGTCGCCAACGAGTTGAACCGCATCATCGAACGCGAAGGCAAGATCAACTTTGAAAAGATTGGTCCGGTCGAACAAGAAGTGCTTTCGATTGTCGGCGCACGTAAAGGCTTCGATCCTTCCGACCGCGAAGCGCTTTCGATGTGGAACACGGCGCTGGAAACCGTCTTTTTCAACAAGATGATTTCCAGCATGCGCGAATTTTTCATCGCCGTCAGCATCATCACATTGGCGCTGGGCGGCATAGGCGTGATGAACATCATGTTGATTTCGGTCAAAGAGCGAACGAAAGAAATCGGCATTCGCAAAGCGCTGGGCGCGACTTCCGGCAATGTGCTGCGCCAATTTTTCAGCGAAGGCTTGTTGTTGACGCTGCTGAGCGGAACCATCGGCTTGGGCATCGGCATAGGCCTATGCAAACTGGTCAACATGCTGCCGCTGCCGATGCGATTTTCGGGAATGATTATTACCTGGCAAACGGCGGCGTTTTCCGTAGGCATTCTGGCTCTGATCGGAATCGCGGCGGCGACTTACCCTGCACGCCGAGCGGCGGAGATGCAGCCGATTGATGCGCTTCGTTACGAGATGTGAGGCGGTTATACTTTGCAGCAAGGAGTACCGGCAATGACACTTACGATTGACCTCAAACCTGAAATAGAAACGGCGTTGCGTGAAGAAGCCAGCAGAATCGGACTTGATGCTGATCATTTCGTCCAGCGCACACTCGAAGAGCGGTTGAAACGCCCCATCAATGGGCATTCCGATGTTCCCCCATTGTCCGGCGCGGAAAGTAAATTGCTGCGGCAAGTCAATGAATGGCTGCCGTCTGACACCTGGAATGAATATCAGGAACTTCGAGAAAAATTCCGCGCGGAAACCCTGACCGAAACAGAGCATCAACGTTTGACGGAAATTTACGACCAGATCGAGATCATCAACGCTCAACGCATTGGATTTATTGCTGAACTGGCTCGTCTGCGCAAGGTGTCGTTGAAAGAGATGATGAATCAACTGGGCATCGCATCTCCTGGCTATGAGTAAGCCTCAACTACCTGCTGCTTTGAAACAGATCATCGCTGAACGCGCTCGCGGCTGTTGTGAGTATTGCGTCTGTCAGGCTGACTATTCTCCCGACCCTTTTTCCGTCGAACACATCAACCCGCGCTCGTTGGGCGGAGTAGATGAACTGGATAACCTGGCTTACGCTTGCCTGGGATGTAACTACAAAAAGTACACCAGCGTTGATGCGATTGATCCATTGACCAATCAGCGATTTCCCCTTTTCCATCCACGCCGCGACCGATGGTAGGAAAGTTTTGTCTGGAGCGAAGATTTCACTTTGATCCGAGGCATCACCCCGACCGGTCGCGCAACTGTTGAAAAACTGGATTTGAATCGCGAAGGAGTTGTCAATCTTAGACGCGCACTGATCGCCTTCGGGAAGCATCCTCCCAAAGTCGGCGAATGATAAACAATATGATTATCAAAGAAGTCTTCATGCAAGCCATTCAAGCCTTGGTCGGGCATCGCATTCGCGCTGCGATGACGATGACTGGAATCGCCTGGGGCATTGTCGCCGTTGTGTTGTTGATGGCTTACGGCAACGGGTTTCACAACGCCATTGAAGTCGGATTCCGGCGTGCATTCAGCAACGGCACGGTTGTCATCTGGAACGGCCAGACCAGTATGCAAGCGGGAGGCGAACGCGCGGGTCGCCGTATTCGGTTGAAAGAAGAAGACGTCGAACCGCTGCGGCAACTCGGCAACATCAAATATGTCAGCCCGGAATACGTCGAAGGCTTGCCGCTCGCTTATGGCATCAAACAGACATCATCCAATGTGCGCGGCGTCGCTCCAGAGTATGCGGAAATGCGCAGCGAAATTCCGGAGTATGGCCGTTTCATCAACTCTGAAGATATTGAAAAACAACGTCGTGTCGTGTTTCTGGGATCGGAAGTCGCCAAGAAGCTCTTCGGCAATGCGCCCGCCGTCGGCGAAACCATTCGCATCAGCGGACTGACTTTTGAAGTCATAGGCGTGTTGACGCAGAAAGTCAGTTTTTCCAACTATTATTCGCCGGACAAATACTGCGCCTTCATTCCTTACACCACCGTCAAACAGCTCTGGAGCCAGGATTATGTGGACAACCTGGTGATTCAAACCATGAGTCCGTCCACGCACTTTCAAGCGCTGAAACAAGTCCGCGAAGTTCTGGCGGCACGACACAATTTCAACCCGAAAGACGAACGCGCGCTGAGTTTCAATGATTCGGTCGAAAACATGAAACAGATCAGCGGCATGACCGGCGGACTGAAAATCATCCTCAGCTTCATCGGCGCATTGACTCTTATGATTGGCGGCATCGGCGTGATGAACATCATGCTGGTTTCGGTCACCGAACGAACGCGCGAAATCGGCGTACGCAAAGCATTGGGCGCCAAACGCCGTCACATTCTCTTTCAGTTTATTCTGGAAGCGTTGGTCATCACCTTTCTCGGCGGTTTGTTGGGTATCGCGCTGTCGTGGCTGGTGGTCACGATTGCCGGACATCGCCCCTTCCTGGCCGATTTATTGGAAGACCCCACCAAACAAACAGACATTTTCCTGCTTCTCTCTGGCGACGTCATTTTCACAGCCACCGGAATTTTGATGATCGTTGGAATCTTTAGCGGGTTATGGCCTGCCCTGCGCGCTTCCAAAACTGATCCCATCGAATCGCTCCGTTATGAATAGCCAAAATTCGATGACGGGAATAATTCTCTCACCTTCGCGGATTCAACCAGCGAGGACGGCGTAAACGCGCGCCGCTTCTTCACAAAACAAAGGTGACCATAGCAACCCGGTGAGCTGCTCGTGAATGGAGCTTGCCGGGAATCTTTGGGAGAGAAAATCGTCATGGAACTGACCAAAGTCCAAACCATTTTAAGCTGGGCGCTGAGAATCGTCGTCGCAGTCATTTTGCTGCAAACCCTGTTTTTCAAATTCACCGCCGCCGAAGAATCGGTTTACATCTTCACGAAGCTTGGCGCGGAACCGTGGGGACGAATCGGTTCCGGCATTGTGGAATTGATTGCCTCCGTTTTGTTGCTGATGCCGAGGACAATTTGGCTGGGTGCATTGTTGTCGCTGGGAACCATCAGCGGTGCAATCATGAGCCACCTGACCAAACTCGGCATCCGGCTGACAGCAGTTGGCGATCACGGCGAACTTTTCGCTCTGGCCATAGTCGTTTTTATTTGCAGCGCGCTGGTTCTGCTGCTGCACCGCCGCGAAATTCCCGTCGTCGGCAAACGATTGTTCGGACAAGCCATGCAAAATTGAGCTGTTCTCTTTTGGTTTAGGTTGAGGGGTGATTGTAGACTCAGGACGACGCAGCGCGCGTCAACCTGAGTCGTTTTTGTTTTCATTACCCAAAATCCGAACTATGAACAACACCATTTCCCGTCGCAGCTTTCTGGTCGGAGCATCGGCTTCGCTGGCTGTCGTAACCACCACTCACGCCGCCGAACCCATCATAGACATTCACCAGCACACGCATTACTGGGGGCGCAACGACGATGATTTGATTCGCCATCAACGCGCGCTCGGCGCGACAAAAACAGTTTTGTTGCCCGCTGGCTCAAAATTCGGACTGGAAGCCGATTGTTACGGCAACGATTCCGTTTTGGCATTGGCCAAACAACATCCAAATGAATTTGTCTTTTTCGCCAACGAAGTCGCCGACTTGCCTGAAGCTCGCCCAGTCATCGAAAAATATCTGAAAGCCGGAGCCATTGGCATTGGCGAACAAAAATTTTTCGTGGAATGCGATTCCAAACACATCGAACTGATTGCCGCCCTGGCTAAAGATTACAACGTGCCCGTGCTGATGCATTTCCAGCACGGCAAATACAACACTGGCTACGAGCGATTTCATAAAGTGCTGGAAAAATTTCCGCGCGTGAATTTCATCGGCCACGCGCAAACGTTCTGGGGAAACATTGATCGCAACCACGACCAAGCTGTGCTTTATCCGAAAGGCAAATTGACTCCGGGCGGATTGACCGATCGCTGGTTGGCCGATTACGCCAACTTTTACGGCGACCTCTCGGCAGGTTCCGGTTTGAACGCCCTGCAACGCGACGAAGAATTCACCAAAGACTTTTTCCGTCGCCACCAAAACAAATTGATGTACGGCAGCGATTGCCAGGACGAAACCACCAAAGACACTCGATGCAGCGGCATCAAATGCCTGGAAACCGTCAAACGGTTGGCCCCAACCAAGAAAATCGAGCGGAAGTTGCTGTACGAAAATGCGCGGCGAGTCTTGAAGATCAAATAAGGCATCGCGGGTGTTATAGTGCGGATATGCGGATCACGGAAATTTTCTATTCCATCCAGGGAGAATCTTCGTTTGCAGGATTGCCGTGTGTCTTCGTACGTTTGACGTGGTGCAATTTGCGCTGTTCGTGGTGCGACAGTGAATACACTTTCACCGGCGGAACTGAAATGACCGTCGAAGACGTCATCACGCAGGTTCGCGGATACGGTTGCAAACTGGTCGAAATCACGGGCGGCGAACCGCTGGTGCAAAAACGCGAATGCACGGAATTGGTCACTCGGCTTTGCGACGAAGGATTCACGGTGCTGATCGAAACCGGCGGAGGATTGGATGCCAGCATTCTGGATCCACGAGCGATCAAAATTCTGGACGTGAAATGCCCTGGGAGCGGCGAAGCCGAACGAAATTTCTGGCCGAATCTTGAACGGTTGAATCCGCAGGACGAAATCAAATTTGTAATCAACGACCGAACTGATTTCGACTTTGCTTTGGGAATCATTGAAAAGTACCGGCTCAATGAGCGCCAGCCGCAGGTTTTATTTTCTCCCGTTTGGGAAGCAGTCGAATTGAAAGCCTTGGCCGATTGGATTTTGCAATCCAAAGTTCACGGAAGAATGCAATTGCAGCTTCACAAATATATTTGGGGGCCGGACGTAAAAGGAGTTTGAAACCGAACCATGCTTGCAGTGGTCTTAACAAGTGGTGGGATGGACAGTTGTGTGACGACTGCCATTGCCGCCATGGAAAACGATGAATTGGCATTGCTGCACGTCAGTTACGGCCAACGAACCGAACGGCGGGAGTTGAAAGCGTTCAACGAAATTGCCGACTTTTACCGGGTTGACCGGCGACTGACGACCAGCATTGCACATTTGGCACAAATCGGCGGATCGTCATTGACAGACCGTAAGGTCGAAGTCAGTCAGGCGAATTTGGAGTCAAGGGAAATCCCGACGTCTTATGTACCGTTTCGCAATGCGCATTTATTGGCAATTGCGACGAGTTGGGCGGAAGTGATCGGCGCAGGTCGTATTTACATTGGCGCAGTCGCCGAAGACAGTTCCGGTTATCCAGATTGCCGACCAGAGTTTTACCAGGCATTTGAACGATTGATTGAAGTCGGAACCAAACCGGAGACGACGATCAGGATAGTAACGCCGGTCATCGGTTTGCGAAAAAGCGAAATCGTGCGTCAAGGCGCTGAACTTGGCGCACCGCTTCACCTGAGTTGGTCGTGTTACAAACGCGAAGATGTCGCGTGCGGCGAATGCGACAGTTGCGCGCTACGCTTACGAGGTTTTCGCGAAGCCGGGTTGAATGACCCGATTCCTTATGCAACAGCAATTTGAACCGGTCACGAATTGAAATCTGATTTTGCGACGGCTAGAATTCAGCCGGTTTGATTCAACAGATTCATTATTGCAATCGAATTCCAGCAACAAGCTAAATCACGAGCGCCGAACGAGTGAACGGCAAAGGGCGAAAATCACGTAGAAATACCTGTGCAACGCCTTCATCGTTTTCACATCAAATGCCGCGCTCAAAACGGCTATGGCAGTTACAAATAGTTTCAGAATCACATGGAGGACAAAATGAAGATCAAGAATCTTTTGTCGGCAATGATGGGAGGCGCGCTGCTGACTTTGATGTCGCTGAGCGCGTTTGCTCAAGTTGGCCGTCTGGAAGGCGACGTCGTAAAAGCCGGAACTGGCGAACCAATTGCCGGCGCGGAAGTGCAAATCATCCGCACGGACATCAAGGGCAACTACCCGGTCAAAACTGACAAAAAAGGACACTTCCTGCATGCCGGAGTGCCATTTGTCGGCACGTACACGGTGATTATTTCCGCCGAAGGTCACGAACCGGCCTTTGCCACCGGCATTCGCCCCGACAAAGAACCGCTCAAATTCGAGCTTCGACCGGGTGACGGACGCAAGCTGACTCTGGAAGACACTAAAAAAGGCGCCGGTCCCGCCACTGCTGCGGGCGCTCCTCCCAAAATGAGCGAAGCCGACAAGAAAAAGGCCGACGAAGAATACAAGAAGGCTGTCGCGGAGCGCGAAGAAGCTGAGAAATACAACGCTTCAGTCGCCGTCATCAATGTCAAACTGAAGGAAGGCACTGATGCGATGGCCAAGAATGATTTCGGCGCGGCTATCACGGCGTTCAAGGATGCCGTCTCTGCCAATCCGACCATTCACATTACTCATGGAAACCTGGCTATTGCCTACCAAAAACGCGCGGTCAAACAGTTCAACGAAGGCAACCGCGACGCTGCGAAACAGGATTTCCTGGATTCCATCGCCGCCTGCACCAAAGCGCTGGAAGGGCTGGAAGCTCAGGAAAAAGACACCAAACAGAAAACCGATCCGGTGCAAAACAAAGCCAATCGTCGAACCTATTTGGTGGTGCGTGCCGAATCGGAAGCCATTCTGGGTGGAAAATACTTCGATGGCCCGCAGGCTGAAGCAGCCGTCAAAGATTACGACGCCGTTGCCGAATTGACGGACGATCCGATCAAGAAAAAGGAGTTCCCAGTCAAAGGCGCGCGAGTGTTGTTTGACGCTGGCCAAACTGACTCCGCCATCGCTGCGTTCCAAAAAATTTTGGACAACGATAAAGACAACATCGAAGCCTGGCATGGAATCGGCCTGGCGTATGCCAACGCGGGCAAGTTCAAAGAATCGGCAGATTCATTGCAGACTTTCGTTGAGAAAGCTCCGAACGATCCGCGCGCTGCCGAAGCCAAAGCCGTCATTGCCGAACTGGTTCGCGGCAACAATCTGCCGCCACCGAAATCGCTGGACGACGGCAAACGCAGAGGCGCCGCTCCAGCTCCTAAAAAGAAACCATAATCAGAACTTCCAGCATTCACGAAAAAGCTCGAGAGATTTAAATCTCTCGAGCTTTTTGAGCTTGTAGAACTTGCTGGCCACAGTCGCTAGTGCTCGATTCTGATGGCATTCTGATGACAATTCTTGGCTTGATTCCTATGTTACCCGGTAGATAACGACCCCATCGCCGAAGGCATGCCGAACCACAGCAACCGATTGGCGCGGATGAAGCGCACTGAGACAGAAATCATCGTCTTCAAACCGCTCAGCGACGATTCTGCTAAACATCGTCGGCCTGCTGGTTCGCCAGATGAACCAGACACTGCAACATCGCCAGCTTCACATTCGACTGCCCGAAGACGCCAAACGCTTGAGTGGTCGAACAAACCTGCGCCGCCCGCAGCTACGGCGCGAGACCCTCTGCGCAGAGCGTTGCAGAAATTCGTCGAAGACCCGCTCTCCGAGAAGCTCTGATCGAAGGCCGCCTGACCGGTTCATCGCTGATAGAAATTTACAAAGCCGATAAAGGCACCCTGGCAATTCGCCTTCTAGCGGAAGAAGGCTTGGCTGATTTGAAAACTCTCTGGCAGCGGGCGTAAGCAAATGTGGTCATGGTTTAACCCTGATTATGTTGCCTTCACGCATTGGTCGTTCCCATTCTTCGTAAAACTTCCTGATAATCTCTTTTTGCTTTGCGGCTTCTTTTTGATTGCCGACTTTCAAATACAAATCATAGAGATATTCGTTCGGCCTGATTGAATTCGATGGTTTTTTCGCGGCAGCTTTCTTGAAATACGAAATTGCTTCCTGATTACGATCCATTTCCATATAAATTCTGCCGCGCATTTCATCAGCCTCCCCTTGAGAGTTTCTTATCGGGTTTTTATTGATGTAATCCAACCACCGCTCGCAGATGGCTATGGCTTCAGACTGCCTGCCAAGTTTCTTGTGCAGCGAGGCCATGTCTATTGATGCTCTGAACGCGGCTGGGGAAATCGGCTGGAAATCAACGATCCGCTGATAAGCCTTGATGGCTTCTTCATAGCGTTCTTTCTTTTCATAGTAGTCGGCAATTTTTTGCAAATCATAAACGGGAGCGGCGCAAAAGCAGAAAGAAAACGAATGCGAAAGCTGCGCTGTCGAAGAAAACGCCGCGCCAGCATAAAACGGCGATTGATCGGTTGATGATTCTCATTCGGATTGTCCATCGCTGGTTGACGGAGCGATTGATGGTGCTGGTCGTGGATGGCGGTTACTCGGCAGTCAAGCTGGCTCTGGTTTGCGCGGGCACTCCGAACCTGGCTTTGGTGACGCGCTTGCGTTGGGACGCCAGCTTGTATCACGACGCTCCGCAGCGGACGAAAGGTCAACGCGGCCCGACGCCTGCAAAAGGCGCTCGGCAACGCAGCCCTCAACAAGTCGTCAATCGCAAAGACACGGTTTGGGAAGAAAGCGAAGTGGTTTGGTACGGCGGCCAAAAGAAAACTTTGTTGCTCTACACGCGCACTGCGCTGTGGCACACGCCCGACGAAGCGCCAGTCAGAATTCGTTACCTCATCGCGCGCGACCCCGAAGGGAAATTGCGCGACGAAGTGTTCGCCACAACCAAGCTCGACGCCAGGCCCGCGCAGATCATTGAATGGGTAGTGATGCGCTGGTCGGTCGAAACTACCTTTGAAGAAAGCCGCGAACATTTGGGATTGGAAACGCAACGTCAGTGGAGCGATTTGGCGATTGGACGCACAACGCCTTGCTTGCTGGGACTGTTTTCTCTGGTTGTGCTGCTGACCAATAAACTGCAACCCGACGGCAAAGTGCTTACGCTGACAGCGGCTTGGTACTCCAAACCGGAAGCGACCTTCTCTGACTGCTTGATATTGGTGCGTAAGCATTTGTGGCGTTCGCTCAATCTTGTGGACTCTGCATCAAAAGCAGAATCCGTTAGTTTTCCCGCGGCTATCTGGGAACATTGGCTTTCCTGTCTAGCCGGCGCCGCTTAAATGGATAAAGTCGAGTCCTAGTTCCACCATTCGGGGCATTAAGATCATCAAGACCTCTGCCAAAGTCATCTGCGCCACGCCCTGTTCGTTGTCCAAACTTACCTCCGGTTCGTTCAATCCCTTTTGTGGTCTGCGGGGCCATTGACTTCAGTAAGTGTCTAGCTTTTGGTGCCCTGCCCATTGCCTTGGCAAGCCATTTAACGCTCCGAAAGTCGCAGCATCAATCGCCCAGTCTGTCAGAATGTCTTTCCAGCCATAGCACTGCCCAAAGACTGTCGAAAGAGTGAAACCAACGACGACGGACATACCGGCACCAATCAGAATTGGCAAGAAAGCTAGCTGCCCACTCGGATCGGTGTACATCATCGGGCTATTGCCGACGTAACCATACAGGTTCAGTCCGCCTTCAAACCCGATTGGGTCTTCGCTCATAAAGCGGCCTTGCTGTGGGTCGTACCACCGCGAGCGGTAATGCATCAGTCCGGTCAGCGAATCGGCTTCGTGTCCTGTGTACCCGTACCGTGTCAAAGAACTACTGGCGCTTGCTCCGAAGGCTTCGTACTGGGATTGGCTAACCAGAGCGCCGCTGCTGTTGGTCAGCGCCGAAGTGCTGCCCAGATGATCCTGCAAGAAGTAATAACTGGCAATGCCGATGTCGGTCTGCCGCAGCTTTTCATCTACGCCAGCGCCGTTCAGGTACTCGACTTTGCTGACACTACCTTACCACCCCTTCAATGTGCCTTCTGAATTCCAAGACCAACCTTGAGCAACAACCTCAACATAAGCATCATGACCCTTTACGATAAAGTGTTTGTATTCAGACTCGTCGGTTTTTAACTCTTGGAGCCACAATGAGTTTTTTACTTCATAAAACCTTGGGTCAGGGCAAATAGATGTTCTAAGCCATTCTTGCCTGAAGCTTGATAGCCAATTGTCAATATCTTGCTCTGGGCTATACTCGCTCCATACTGATGAGAAGCCGAACAATGACGGATTGAGAACCTCTCTATCAGAATATGAAGGGGACATGCGAGCCCATAAGCCTCCTTGGAATTGTAATTTAACTACTCTATATGCTCCATCTTCGTCTTCCGACTTTTCTGATAAGTCATAAGGATTATCAACAATCGCCACGCTCGTGTGGCCAATAACTGAAGGATTACTCGTGTCTGATATCTCATCCCCAATGCCAAAATAAGCAGCGAACATCACTTCTGTTAACTGTCCTTCAGTTGTTATCAGCCGGACATATGGAGTAGACGGGCTAACCATCCATGGCACACTTGCGGGTACTAGCTTTTGTTTTGTGTCGAAAGACAATGGCATAATTGCTTATCCTCGCTCAAAAAAATGGAATTGTGATAATACGTAATATATTCAAATTCCTCGCACTGGGTGTCACGGGAACCCTCGGACCAGGCAGGGGACTATTGATTATTGGAGTCTCAAACAATCGGTTAAGCTCATCTATCGTTGGAGTCACCTTATTGATTACCGTAGGCTGTAAGCCAGCTTCACTCAGAGCAGTAAGAGATCGGTTGTTAATTGCCACCGTCTTACCTTGATATTCAAAAACTTTTACTGGCAAATCATTGGGTGATATTGCGCCAGAACTAAGATCAGCAGCAACATCACTGATTGGCCTTCCACGTAAATAATCTGGAACACCTTGTTCACTAGATCGGTTTTCAGGTCACTGTATGGAATACCCGCAAAACTTGAACCAAGC
>ERZ1066125.290-NODE-290-length-14049-cov-9.311562_pt1 | contig 14049 bp, 13 predicted proteins | sample MGYA00382772_ERZ1066125 | MGnify/ENA primary metagenome ERZ1066125 (study PRJEB33369, sample SAMEA5778355) | biofilm metagenome | biome: Industrial cooling water; feature: Water cooling tower basin; material: Biofilm | place: United Arab Emirates | collected...
CTGTCAGCCATGACGTAGAAGCCCTTCAAGTGCGAGAACACAGCATCGGTCAGCGGAGTGTTGTACTTGTCGTCCGGCCGGAACAGTACGAGGCGCGGCGGGTCACTTGTCAGTGCGGCGACGGTCGCACGCAGTTGCCACTCCGTTTGGATCCCCAGCGCTGCATTGTAGAACCGCGTCGGATTTCGACGTTCGGCCAGGAAATAGAGTTCAGGATCGTTCGGGATGGCGAAGATCGCTTCATCGGCGCCGACCTCCTCATGGATCCGTGCCACGATTCGCGAGAAGGCGCTGGCGTCAGCGGGGTCGAGCCGCAGTGTCACGCGAGGGAGCAGCTCGTTCGCGAAGCGATCGGCGGTCACACCGCGATCGCCAGACAGAATCTGGATCGGCGAGCGCTGGCGCGCCTGCGCGGCATGATGAAACAACGCCACGGCGCTCAACCCGAGGGCGACGCCGGCCACCGTGTATCGCCGCGCCGGGTGGATGTGGCGCGCCTCGTACAGCGTAGCGACGACACTGAAGGCCGTCGAGTAATAGAGGTACAAAGGCCCTTCGAGGTACAGGGACACGAGCGCGTAGAACGTTGCGAGGAGGGGCACCGCAAGGGCGTCGGCGTGATGTCCTCTCCGCAATCGCATGAGGAAGGTCGCGGCGTTTGCCAGCGCGAGCACCGGCAGTGCCACCCAGTACAACCCGTTGGTGACAGCACTGAGACTCGACGCTCTAAGCACTTGAACAGCCCCCATGATCGGAAGCAGGCCGTACCAGTCTCCGCCGAAGAAGGGGAGGCCAGTCTCGCGGAATCCGGCCAGGAGGATGTCCGTCAGCCAGGCGGACAGTGACCCATGGTGGACGTGGTAGACCACGAGCGGTGCAATTGGTAACAGTGTACCGACCAGCGCGAAGCCAAGACGTGACAGCGCTTCCTTGTCAGAGACCGTGGTGCTCCGCCACGCCCAGGCCAGGATCACAAGAGGAGCCGCGGCGAACAGCACGAGGCCTCCGAGAAGAATTCCTGGGCTGGCCGCCAGATACCAGCAGAGCGCCGCGGCCATGATGACGACGACCGTTCGAGCGACACGAGAACGCCGGTGGCCGGTCACGGAACCGGGGACCGTCAGCAGGTGGGTGACGAGCCCCATTGCCAGCCAGACACCGGAAAGCTGGCGGAACATCAAGGTGACACCGACGAGGACTCCGGCGACGAGTATCGTCGAGCGCCGACCGCCGTCACGCTGGAGCCAGAGCGCGAGCATCAGCGCAAGCGAAAGACAGTACCAGTTAGGCGTCGGATTCGGGAACTGAACGACTCCCAGCGACGTCACCGCGACGCTGGCGGCGATGCCGAGGAGACCGCCTTCACACAATGCGAAGGCGCTCAAGCTCCCGATGAGCGACGCCGCGATCAGCGGGTAGCGCAGACTGACGAGATCGACACCAAACAGACGGAACGCCGCCGCATTGACCAGGTGCACGTAGCCTGGATGTATGTCCTGAACGTCACGCGCGAGGACCTCGCCCTGGAGTACGCGCTCGGCGACGTGCGCGTACAACCCGTCGTCGGTGGGGTACCAGAAACGATCGTGGTAATGCCAGAGGATGGCGACGTTCAACGCGACGACGCACAGCGCCCCAGAGAACGCGCGACCGTTCACTGATCCCGGGTGGCGCGTTCTTGCGCGCGCGTCACCTCTGACGAGGCGTGATGCTGACGCCAGCCGAGGGCCTCAGCCCAGGAGACGAATGGATAGGAGAGCTGGTCGACGAGTCCGTCGCCGATGTCGTCATTGACGCCCAATGGCACAGTGCAACGCCCGGGCATGTGATAGGTGCCGAAGGCCTGATCGAAGACGGAGAAGACAGTGGCAAAGTTGTAGCCTGAACCGTCAACATCGCGAATGTGATGCCATTGGTGCATCACGGGAGACACGAGCAAGCGTGAGACGCGAGAGCCATACGTCCATGGCAGGTCCGCGTGAATGAACTCACCGTAGTAGTGGCGCACGAGCTCATTGACAATCAATGCCCACGAAGGCAACCCCAGCACTGCGAGGAACGTGATGTCGCAGACTGAGGTGGTGAGTCGATTGATCGGGTGAAAGCGAGCCAGGGTCAGCCAGCTCATGTCCGGATCACTGTGGTGAATGGCGTGGCTCGGCCAGAGTAGCCGTGTGTGCTCAAGGCGGTGGCGCCAGTACGAGCTGAAGTCACCGAGGAAAACCGCGGCAAAGCCCGTGAGCGGTGCTCCCACGGTGTCCCAGTCCTCGCCCGAGGCAACCTGCCAGCCGTGGCTTTCAACGGTGCCGCGAATGACATGGACGAGCAGGCCCATCAGCGGGCCCACCAGAACCGCGTCGAACACATAGAACTGGGTGTTGAGGCGCAGCTGACCGAGTGCGCGCCTGCCGGCGGCGACCGCCTCGTCGCCTTTGACGAGTAGGGCTATCGAGCAGAAGATGAAACCCGAAAAGACGAACAGCTCCGCGGCCACCCTTAGGGACTGGGCGGTGCTTGCAAGCGCGTCAAAGATGGAGTCGGGCATCGGGCGGACGTACCACTGTATCGGACGAACAGACCGTCACATCTGGGGTTCTTGGGCTGCCGCTTCGAGGCTGGTTGCTCAATTCTGTCATTTTGATTACCTTTGGTTCTCCTAAAGGACGGACAAAGCGAGCCGATACCTCACAGTAAGGGCGCCGGAAGGTCGCTGATTCACAAGACAGTAAGCCTAAAGTCTTCCTAATTGTGGTCTTTTGGGTCGACGATTCAGGCTCTGCCATTGTGAGAAGCTGCCACTTAAGTCCATGGAACAGCAGCAATTCCACTGACTTCATGGAAAACTAATCCTCGTTAGGGGTACCGGCCCTGCTCTTGCTATCAAGCTGAGCAACCCCCACCGATTCGTCGGCTGGCAGGCGGTAGCCGATGAAGTACCTCAAGTTCCGCCCCTAGGAGACTCAGCAAATGAAGGCGTTGTTCAACAAGTTCGTGAAGGATGAAGCGGGCCAGGACCTCATCGAGTACGGCCTCCTGATCGGCATCATCACCGCAGGGGCGATTACGTTCATCCTGCCGATCGGCAACAAGGTGAGCACCTACTTCTCCAACCTGAACGCGAACCTGCCGTAGTACGTCGTCTTGTGCGCAGACCGGTGGCCTTCGCCGGTTTGCGCCCACTCTTCGAAAGCGAGAGCTCGTGCCATCCTTGATCTCGATTCGCCGCTCGCTTCGATTGCCACAGTGGGCGACGGAACTCGCATGCGACGAATCGGGCCAAGACCTGATCGAGTACGGTCTCCTGCTGGGCGTCATTGTCAGTGGCTTGGCCGCGCTCATGCCAACTCTCCTCACGCGCCTGGACAGCGGCTTTCGCGCCTGGGGAAACGGCCGAAACGCCCTCTGGGTGCCACCGAATCCGCTCTAATGTCATGCCAGCCCCTCACATCATCGCCATCGCGGTTGCGCTGGCCGCCTGCGTCACCGACCTCAGAGCGCGTCGAATTCCCAACGTTCTGACCTTCGGAGCTGCGGCGCTTGCGCTGGTCTATCACGGGACCGCCTCAGGCGGGGCAGGACTGCTCTGGTCCCTGGCTGGTTGGCTTGTTGGCCTTGCGCTGTTCTTCCTGCCGTTTGCCCTGGGCGGGATGGGCGGTGGTGACATCAAGCTGCTGGCGGCGCTGGGCGCGTGGTTCGGACCGAGTGACGTCGTCTGGCTCGCGCTGTACACCGGTGTCGCTGGCGGCCTGATGGCGATTGTGGTGGCGCTCGTGCGGGGCTATCTTCCAACTGCGCTGAGGAACGTCGGATTGCTCCTGACACATTGGCGCGTCGCCGGGATTCGGCCACTGCCAGAACTCACGATTGAGCACAGCGCAGCCCCGAAGCTGGCCTACGCCATTCCGATCTTCATTGGGACGACGGTGACGATATGGCTGCACTAAGACGAGTGCTCGAGCGCTGGCGCTGCGACAAGGGCGCCGAATTCGTCGAGTTTGCCCTCGCCTTTCCACTGCTTCTGCTCGTGGTGATGGGAATCATCGATTTCGGCATCCTGTTTCAGCAGTACCAAGTCCTGGTCGGCGCGGCACGGGAAGGCGCTCGTGTGGCCGTTCTGCCTTCACCGTACACACCTCAACACGGCGTGACACGAGCCGTGAGCTATATCGAGGGCGCCATCATGAACCCGCAAGGGGTCGTGGTGTCGAGCGGCACCTACGTTCCGACCTTTACGACGGCCTATCAGGCGGTCGGAACCAGTTGTATGCAGATCGTCACGGTCAATGCGACCTTCCCGCACCAGTACCTCTTTCTGGGTGGGATCGGAGCCTATTTTGGCGGCTCGTTCGGCACGAAAGTACTGACGGCAAGCGCCTCGATGCGACGTGAGCTGACAGCCGGCCCCTGCCCCTGACACGTGATCGAAGAAACACTTCTATGAATCGCGAAACTCGAACTCTCGTTGTTGTCCTCATCGCTCTGATCGCCGCCGGTGCTGCGAGCTACGGCGTATACAGCGCCATCTCCAGCATCCCGGTTCGGGAGGTGGAGGTCGCGACACGCCATGCGGTCGTCGCAGCCAAGCCATTGCGCATGGGCGACCTTCTGACTACCGAGTCCGTCAAGTTGGTGGACTGGCCAGCTGCGACGCCGCTCGCGGGCGGTTTCGATAATGTGGAAGCCGTCGTCGGTCGAGGGCTCATCGCGAACGTGGCCGAGAACGAGCCGCTGATGGACACCAAGGTGGCGCCGAAAGAGGCAGGCGCGGGCCTGCCTCCGTCGATTCCGCCCGGCATGCGCGCCATGTCGATCCGCGTCAACGAAGTCATCGGCGTGGCTGGATTCGTCGTCCCTGGCACGCGCGTCGATGTCATGGTCCTCATGAAGCAGGGACAGCAGGAAGCCATGGCGCGTGTCGTGGTCAGCAACGTCCAGGTGCTCACGGCCGGCACACGCTACGACCAGGCCAACAACAGCGCCGACGCCAAGCCGATCCCCTCGTCGGTGGTCACCGTTCTGGTCTCACCGGAAGACGCGGAGCGGATTGCGCTGGCCCAGAACGAGGGCAGCCTGATGCTGTCGCTGCGCAACCCGATCGACATCGACCCGACCGACTCCAAGGGTGTCCGAAGCGCCAACCTGTTCGGCGACGCCCCCAGGCCAGCGGCCGCGCCTCGAACGGGAGCGCCGCGGAAGGTGGAAGCGCCAGCGCCACCGCCAGAGCCGGCGTCGAAGATCTACACGGTCGAAACGATTCGCGCCGCCAAGCGCACCGAAGAAGTGGTCAAGTGAAGGAGATCATGCCGACGCATCGACTGACACGCGGGTGCTTCGCGCTCGCGCTCGCGCTGGGCCTCACCGGCGCCGCGATTCACGCCCAGACGCCGATCCCGGCCGAGCCGGTCACCGGCTCCGTTGCCATTACCGCGGGCCGCTCGACGGTGCTGACGACGCCGTTCGACATCACCCGTGTCGCGGTCACGAATCCGGCAATTGCCGATGCCACCGTGGTCCGCCCGCGCGAGATCCTGATCGACGGCAAGGGCCCCGGCACCGTCAGCCTGATCGTCTGGGGCGGCGATCTCCGGAACAACTACGACATCGTCGTCGAACCGACGGTGCTGACGATCGAGCAGCGCCTTCGCGCGTTGTTCCCGGGCGAAGACATCTCGGTGAGCCAGAACGACGAGGCGCTCATCATGTCGGGCCAGGTGTCGAGCAACCAGGTGTCGCTCCGTGCCGCCGAAGTGGCGCAGGCCACGACGACCAAGCTGAAGCTGGTCAACCTGCTCAAGTATCCGGGAGGCGACGACAGCCAGCAGGTGCTGCTCCAGGTGCGCGTGGCCGAAGTCAGCCGGACCGCGCTCGCCGAGATGGGTGTCTCGTTCTTCACCAGCCCGCAGGGCATCGAGAACAACGTCGGGCGGGTGACGACGCAGCGGTTTGCGGCTCCGACGTACAACAACGACCAGCTGACGTTCAGCGACTTCCTGAACCTGTTCCTCTTCAACACCCGCTACGACATTGGTGCGGTGGTCCGCGCGTTGCGCAGCCGCGGATTGATTCAGAGCCTGGCCGAGCCGAACCTGATCGCCTACAACAACCAGGACGCCGGCTTCCTGGCCGGTGGCGAGATTCCGATCCCGGTGGTTCAGGGTGGCGGCATCAACGCGGTGACAATCCAGTGGCGCGAGTACGGCGTACGTCTGAACTTCCGGCCGACCATTGCGGGCGACACGATTCGCCTGAAGGTGAGGCCCGAAGTCAGCACGCTCGACTTCGCCAACGGCATCTCGTTTGGCGGCTTCCGCATCCCGGCGCTCTCCGTGCGGCGCGCGGAAACCGATGTGGAACTGAAGGACGGCCAGTCGTTCGCGATCGCCGGCTTGCTGAACAACCTGTCGCAGGACGTGATCGACGAGGTGCCAGGGCTCGCGCGACTGCCGATCATCGGGCCGCTGTTTCGAAGCAAAGCGAGCAACGCGACCCGGAACGAGCTGATGGTGCTGGTGACTCCGCGCCTCGTTCGCCCCCTGAACCCCGACGAGGTGCCGTCGCTGCCGACCCAGGAAGACCGCTTCCTGCCGTCGCTCGGCGGCGTCAGCGAACAGATTCAGGGGGGCGCCGGGGCGGTCGATGCCCCCCAGTTGACTGATTCGCCGGACCGGTGAGAAGGAGGTCGGCCATGCGTCGTCCGTACGAGAGGGGAGCGATCCTTATCCAGGTCGCCGTCACGAGCTTTGTGCTATTGGCACTCGCCTCGTTCGCGGTCGACCTTGGCGCGGCCTGGTACGCACGGGCACAGGCGCAGACGGCCGCTGACGCCGGGGCGCTCGCGGGCGCGGTCGCACTCGCGAGAGACAACTCCAATTGGCCCTTCGCAACGGGTGGCATTGTCGAGCAGTCCGCAATCACGACCGCGCAGCTGAGCGCCAACCACGTCATGAGCGCGCAGGGAGCGGTACAAGTCGCCGCCGAGTGCCCCTCGTTTCTGACTTCGCCGAACAACACCAACTGTGTGCGCGTGAACGTGTTCAGAGACGGGTCGAACAGCAGCACGGCGTTGCCGACCTACTTTGCGAACCTGTTTGGCGTTACGAGTCAGGGTGTGTTGGCGACGGCAACCGCTCAGGTCATGCCCGCCAACAGCAGCGGCTGCATGCGTCCCTGGTTCATCGTCGACAGGTACACCGACGCCAACAACAACGGTGTGTACGACGCTGGAGACAGCTATGCGACCCCCGGCTATCGCGTCCCGCAGGACATCGGCACATCGGTGCAGTTTCACCTGAACGGCGGGCCCTCGGCCTACGGGCAGCTCGATGTCGGCAGCGGCGGCAACGCGATTCGCGACGCGATCAGGAACTGTGTCACCGGCATGACCTTCGCGATCGGGCAAACCGCCGCCACGAAGCCCGGGAACACCCTCGGACCCGAGAAGCAGGGCATCGACGACCTGATGGCCTGGGATCCGGACTACAACGCGTCAACGCGCCCGAATGGGGTGCGGTGGGACGCGACGGCCAAAGAGGTGGTCGGCGGATGCGCCGCCTCTGGCAACTGCGCCTGCCCGTCGAGTTCCGCCACCTGCCCGTATGGCGGCACGCAGAGCCCTCGCATCGTCCAGGCCGCGCTCTGCGCGCCCACGCAGCCGACGTGCAGTGGCTCGGTGCCCGGCAACTCGAGCATCACCATCGTCAACATTCTTTCGTTCTTCATCACCGGGTACACGCAGGACAGTGGCAACCTGGTGATTCACGCGGTGCTGATTGCGTCCGCCGGCGATCAGAATCCCAGTGGGGGCGCCGGCCCGGGGCCAAGCGGCGCGTTCGTGACCATCACCCGGCTGGTGCGATGAGGCAGGTGTCGTGACGACTGTTGGAATCGTCGGTTCAAGGGACAGGCAGCTCGAAGATCTGGTCAAGGCCGCGGGCATGCAGCCCCGTGCGCTCGAGACCGGGGATCTCCATGCGCTGGCTGGCTCCAATCGGATGCCGGACGTCCTGCTGCTCGACACCCGCGGTGGCGGCGGCATTCCTCCCGCCCTGGCGCCGCTGAAGCGGCAGCATGCGGACGTCGGCGTGGTGATCGTCGCCGCCAGCCTCGATCCCGAGCTGCTGCTCGAGGCGATGCGGGCCGGTGTCAACGAGCTGATCGCGGATCCAGTGTCGCAGTCCGACATCGAGCGCGCGATGGGTCGTGTCCTCGGTCAGCGCCTCGGCAAGCAGGCCGGCAAGATCTACGGCTTCGTCGGCGCCAAGGGCGGCGTCGGCACCACCACCGTGGCCGTCAACGTGGCCGCGGCCTTCTCGAAAGCCGACAAGGACGGCAAGACGCTCCTCATCGACATGCACCAGGCGGGCGGCGACGCGGCGGTGTTCGCCGGCGCCGAGCCGAAGTTCTCGATCCTCGACGCGGTCGAGAACACCCATCGCCTCGACGCCAGCTATTTCAACGGCATTGTCACGCAGCTGTCTCCGCGCCTCGACCTCCTGGGCTCCGCCGACCGCGCATTTGCATCGTCGGTCGATCCGGCCCGGCTGCGAACCGTGATCGACTTCGCGTCCCGCGGCTATCAGCACGTCGTGCTCGACCTCACGCGGTCCGACGCGGCGATGCTCGACTCGCTCGATCAGGCCACCGCGATCTACATCGTCGCGAACCAGGAGCTGGCGACGGTAAAGAGCGCGACGCGCATGGCGTCGACGCTGCGTCAGCGCTTCGGGCGCGACAAGATCAAGGTGGTGCTGAGTCGATCCGATCGGCAGGCCGAGATCGGCCTCGCCGACGTCGAGCGCGCCATCGGCGCCGAAGTCTCTCACTCGTTCCCGAGCGACTATCGCGCCGCGCTGCAGGCCCTGAACAAGGGCCGGCCGCTGGTGTTCGATGGCGACGGCGAGCTGGTGGCGTCGTTCAAGAAGTTCGTCGGCAAGCTCACAGAGGGCAAGACCGATCGCAAGGCCGAACCGGCGAAGGGCGGCCTCTTCAGCCGCCTCACCTCGTCGCGGAAATAGGAATCAACGGAGTACTGCTGTGCTGACCTCGCTTTCACTGGCCGCTCGCGGCGCCGACATCCGCAACCCGGAGTACCAGGCGCTCAAGGGACGCGTCCATCAGGAACTGCTCAACCGGCTCAACCTCGAACGGCTGTCCGAGGTGAAACGCCAGGACGCCGAACCCGAGCTGCGCAAGCTGATCGTCACGCTGCTCGAGAAGGAAGAACAGCGGACGCCGCTCAGCATGGCCGAGCGCGAGTCGCTCGTCCTCGACGTGCTCAACGAGCTGTTCGGCCTCGGGCCGCTCGAAGACCTGCTCAGCGATCCGTCGATCTCGGACATCCTGGTGAACCGCCACGATCAGGTCTACATCGAACGCGAAGGACGCATCGAGCCGACCTCGATCGTGTTCCGCAACGAGTCGCACCTGCTCCAGATCATCGAGCGCATCGTCAGCGCCGTCGGCCGCCGCATCGACGAGTCGAGCCCGATGGTGGACGCCCGCCTGCTCGACGGCTCGCGCGTCAACGCCATCATTCCGCCGCTCGCCCTCGACGGCGCCGCGCTGTCCATCCGCCGCTTCCGCACCGATCGGCTGGGCGCGCAGGACCTGGTGGAGCGCGAGTCGCTCACCCAGCCGATGCTCGACTTCCTCCAGGCCGCGGTGGCCACGCGCCTCAACGTGCTGGTGTCCGGCGGCACCGGCGCCGGCAAGACCACGCTGCTCAACGTGCTGTCGTCGTACATCGGCGACCACGAACGCGTGATCACCATCGAAGACGCGGCCGAACTGAGCCTCCGCCAGCGCCACGTGGTGCGCCTCGAAACCCGCCCGTCCAACATCGAAGGACGCGGCCAGGTGCGCCAGCGCGAACTCGTGGTCAACGCCCTCCGCATGCGCCCCGATCGCATCGTCGTTGGCGAGGTCCGTTCGGAAGAGGCCCTCGACATGCTCCAGGCCATGAACACCGGCCACGACGGCAGCTTGACGACCGTGCACGCCAACTCGGCGCGCGACGCGCTGTATCGCCTCGACACGATGGTGGCGATGGCCAACCTGAACATCCCGGACAAGGCCATCCGCCAGCAGATCGCGTCGGCCCTCGACCTCGTGGTGCAGATCGCCCGCATGCCTGACGGCACGCGCAAGGTGACCTCGATCACCGAGATCACCGGCATGGAAGGTGAAACCATCACCATGCAGGACATCTTCCTGTTCGAACGCAGCTCGATCCGCGAGGACGGCAAGGTGTGCGGCCGCTTCCGCGCCACCGGCATCCGTCCGAAGTGCGCCGAGCGGCTCGCCGCGTCAGGTCGTCGCCTGCCGGCCGAGATGTTCGAGCACGTGCGGATGGTGGCGTAAGGAACGACGATGGTTCTGGTAGCAGCACTCGTCTTCCTGCTGACGATCGCGATCGTCGTTGGCATCTACTGGGCGGCGATCGTCCGCCCGGAGGACGCCGAAGCGCGCGCGCTGCGGGAGCGCTTGAAGACCGGCGACCTGCCGGCGGTGCTCCGGCCGGTCGTCAAGGAGCGCGAGCGGCTGAGCAGCGTCGGCCCGCTCGAGCAGTTGCTGTCGCGCTCGACCGATGTCACTGGCTCGCTCAATGGGCTGATTCAGCGGTCCGGACGATCCATCAACCCAGGCACCGTCGTGCTCGCCTGCGTGTTCCTGGCGCTGATCGGCTTCCTGGTAGCAAGCAGATTTTCTGGATTGCTTTGGCCCGGGTTGCTTCTGGGCGCGGCACTGGGTTGGTTGCCGATCCTGGCCCTCAAACGCGCTGCGGCAAAGCGAATCGAACAGTTCGAGGACCTCTTCCCTGAAGCGATCGACTTGATGGCGCGATCACTCCGTGCCGGCCATGCGCTCACCAGCGCCTTGCAGATGGTGGCGGACGAGATCCCTGAGCCGGTGGCGACGGAGTTCAAGCTGCTGTTCGACCGTCAGAACTACGGCATGTCGCTGCCCGATGCCTTGCGCGAGTTTGGTGCGCGCGTGCCGCTGGTGGATGCCAGGTTCTTCGTTACCGCGATTCTCACGCAGCGTGAAACCGGCGGCAACCTCTCCGAGGTGCTCGACAACCTCGCCAGCGTCATCCGCGAACGCTTCAAGGTGAAGCGGCAGGTGCGTGTGATGAGCGCACACGGACGGATCACCGGCTGGGTACTCGGCTTCCTGCCGCCGGCCATGGCCGTCATTCTGTTCATCCTGTCGCCGGACCTGATCCGTCTGCTCGTCGAGGATCCGATGGGACGGCAGATGCTGGGCATTGCGGCGGCTCTACAAGTCGTTGGCATATTCGCCATCCGCAAGATCGTGGACGTGGAGTACTAAGTGCCGATCACGATTCTCGTCGCGATTGTCGGCGTCTTTATCCTGACCGCGGTCGTCGCCGGCATAAGCACGTCCTGGTGGCTGGCGCACAACTCCCCTGAGCAGCGCCGTATCCGCGATCTGACGATGACGAGCAGCGCGGCCCTGGCCCCGGTGCTCAGCGATCGCACCCTGACGGGCGACACCCCGGATCCTGTCCTCGCCCAGCTGAGCAAGATGATGCCTCGATCTCCGAAGGAGATGGGGCGCATTCAGAAGCGGCTGACGCGCGCGGGCTATCCCTCGATGGCCGCCGCCGTCTACTTCACGTTCGCGCAGCTCGCGCTTCCTGTGCTGCTGGGCCTGACGACGCTGCTGGCGCTTGGCATGAGCGACGGCCTGCTCTTCGCGGCTGGTGCCGCCGTGATCGGTTACCTGATTCCGGGCTTCTATATCGGCCACAAGACGACGCAGCGCAAGAAGGCGATCACCAACGGGCTGGCAGATGCGCTCGACCTGCTGACCGTCTGCGTCGAGGCCGGCAGCGGCCTCGACCAGGCGATCATCAAGGCGTCCGAGGAGCTCCAGATTGCGCATCCGGACGTGGCCACGGAGCTGCGCATGGTGACCACTGAGACGCGCGCTGGCAAGCCGCGCATTGATGCGTTCAAGAACTTTGCGGGACGCACCGGTGTCGAGGATGTGCGTTCGCTGGTGGCGATGCTGATTCAGACCGACCGTTTCGGGACGTCGATCGCCCAGGCACTGCGCACGCACGCCGAGACGATCCGGACCAAGCGCCGTCAGCGCGCTGAAGAGCGGGCCGCCAAGGTGAGCGTGAAGCTGGTGTTCCCGCTGGCGCTCTGCTTGTTCCCGGCGCTGTACGTAGTCTGCTTTGGTCCGATCGTGGTCCGCATCTACCGCTCGCTTCTGGGCGGTTAGGGTAACCGGAGGAGTCGATGAGCACAGTCCAATACGTTGCGATGGGGTTCCTGGTGGTGTTCGCACTGCTGTACGTGATGCGCCGCCGCGCCCGCCTGTCGAAGGACGACGATTAATCGTGCGCCCGCGCACACACAGACCGGGCGTCCCGATGGCTTCTGCCATGCGGGTCGTCGTGTGTCTGTGTGTCGCCGGACTGGCCGGGGCCTGCGGTGCGCGCCGCGGCCAGTCGCTCGACATCGCGCGGGTGCTGCGGGAGTCTGATGCCGCCCTGAAGTCGGCGGCACAGAAGGCCGAACAGGCCGGGCCGCCGGCGAAGGCGCCGCAGGTCACCATCGAGCAGCACGACCCGAAGCTCGCGATTGCGCTCGTCGCCGTGGCGGCGCGGCCCACCGCCGACAATCACCGCGCCGCGGCGGCCGAGTACACCCGCCTGCGCGTGTTCGACAAGGCCGACGAGCATCTGTCGCGCGCCATCGCCGCCGACCGCCACAATGGCGCGCTGTTCGATGCCCGTGCCCGCGTCCGCCGCGACATGGGCGCCGCCGGCCTGGCCCTGCCAGACGCCTGGCGGGCGTGGTACTACCGGCCGGCCGCCGCAACCGCCAACACGCTGGGCACCGTCTTCGAGGCGGCCGGAAACCTGCCGGAAGCCCGTCGCTGGTACGGCCGCGCGCTCGAGGCCCAGCCGAAGGCGTGGTTCGCGCTCAACAACGTCTGCCATGCCGAAACGATGCTGGGCCTGACGACGGCGAAGGACGCCTGCCAGCGCAGCCTGGCGGCCGCACCATCGTCGCGCGTGGCTCGCCACAACCTGGCACTGGCGCAGGCCGCCGCCGGGGAGTTCGCCCAGGCGCGCCAGTCGTTCTCGTCATCGGACACGCCGGCGACCGCGGCCTACAACATGGGCATCGTGTTCATGGCAACGCGCCAGTTCGATCGCGCCGTCGCCGAACTGACGACCGCGTCTGCCGCGGCACCTACGTCGACACAGATCCGCGCCCGCCTGGCTCAGGCGTCGAGCGCCCAACACCTCCAGCCGTGACAATCCCGGATCAGCACGCCGCCGCGTCGACGCTGCCGCCCGCGCCGAAAACGCTCGAACAGACCGGCGTGCCGGCCGAACTCGTCCAGCAGCTGCTCTACAAGACGCTGCACCTGGCCGGGGAGCTCACCGGCGCCGAGATCGCCGACCGGCTCGGCGTGGTCTTCAGCGTCATCGACCCGTTCCTCGACCAGATGAAGCGGGATCGCTACTGCGAGATCCTGGGCACGGCCATGGGCGCGGCGTCGTACACCTATCGCCTGACGCAGACCGGGCACTCACGCGCCGCCGGCTACGCCGATCACAGCCAGTACGTCGGCAAGCTGCCGGTGCCGCTGAAGCAGTACCGCGAGTACATGCAGCACCTGGCGAGCCGGTCGTTCACCGTCTCGCGCCAGTCGATCCGCCAGGCGTTCTCTCACCTGGTGCTCGCCGAAGTAGTGCTCGATCGGCTCGGGCCGGCAATCGCGGCGCGGCACTCGCTGTTCATCTACGGGCCGCCGGGCAACGGCAAGACGCTGATCTCCCAGGCGATTGGCAACCTGCTGGTGGGCGACATCGCCATCCCGCATGCGATCAGCATCGACACCGAGGTCATCCGCATCTACGACCCGCTGAACCACGAAGCGGTCGGCACGCCGGTGCACGAGACGCAGGGGCTGTCGCTTCAGGACCGTGGCGACGAGCGCTGGGTCCGTTGCCGCCGCCCAGTGGTGACGGTCGGTGGTGAGTTGACGATGGACTCGCTGGAA
>ERZ1066125.292-NODE-292-length-13980-cov-26.697953_pt1 | contig 13980 bp, 7 predicted proteins | sample MGYA00382772_ERZ1066125 | MGnify/ENA primary metagenome ERZ1066125 (study PRJEB33369, sample SAMEA5778355) | biofilm metagenome | biome: Industrial cooling water; feature: Water cooling tower basin; material: Biofilm | place: United Arab Emirates | collected...
AGACCAAATTTCCCCTTACCGCTCAATAATTTCAAAAATCAGCCAGGGAGTACCGGAGCAAACAACATGAACAAAAAAATATCTTTGATCGTACTGTGCGTTCTTTCCATTGTAGCTATTACTTTTGGTTACATTATTAGCAAGGTAAAAACATCTGCAGCGTATGATGGTATGCAACTACAAACAATAAACAATCTATCGAAATACGGAGTAACCATTGAAGGCGCGCTTTCACCTGATTTCAAGGAGAAGGTCACGAGGTCTTTCTCTGCGCCAATGCACATAGCGAGCGATTTAGAAAAATACTCCGTTGTTTTGTCAAATCGCTCGCCACAACATGTTTTGGCAATGACTGTAGTATGGCGCTTTGAAGGGGCAGCCGGTAAACCCATTCCCCATATATCCACCATTGAGGCTATTGATGGCACGTTGAACAACGTTAGCCATAATTTGATTCAAGCGGGTACGTCTCGCGTATTCTGTCTTTTGGCTAATAACGGCGGACTAGACACACCATACGGTCAAGCGACGACAATCAAAGATGATGAATACACTCAATCGCGACGAAATCAATTGAATGATTTGTTGGCGCGTAGCACAAAGTGGTCAATTGAAATTGATTCGATCTTACTGAGTAACGGGCTATTCGTTGGGCGCGACACGGTTGGACGCGTTGACACTTTAAAGTCGAAGATACAAGGCGCACGCGATTTGGCGGCAGAGTTGCAGAGTAAATCAAACGATATAGGCTCCTTTTTAGCTCATGCGCAAGCAGTAACAGGCGTTTCGCGTGAAGACCTGGAAAAGAAATACCCAGACATAAGAGCACGATTGAAAAGCCCTGCTTACTTCTATGAAGAAAGCAGGCGACAATTTGCCTTGCGTGTTCTGGCCGAGCGCAATACTTCAGGTCAGACTGCCGCACTGGATTTCGTCAATAATAGTCTGAAAAATCAGGTTGCAGTCGTTCGCAAGATAGATTGACAATCTGCTCGCGACTTTATCAAAAAGCCTTCCGGGAATTTTCCAGGAAGGCTTTTTGGCTAGCTGCACGCCCCGTATTTCACTTTGCTGCGCGGAATGAGTACTAACGTCTTGAAAGACGCCCTGACAACAACCTGCGTTTATTGAATCAACACAACCGCCACCGCTTGCCAAAGTTTTGATTTGCGAACAGACTCTCGCCACTCAAACAACTCAATTCAATTTGGAGGTTCCACCGTGTTCAAAAGATTTCTACTTTTGCTGGCCTTGTTGTCGGTTTGTTCCTTGTCCCTGATGGCGCAACAGCGCGGGCAACAGCAAGGGCCGCCTCAAACTCCGCCTGCGACTGGGGCGCAGCCAGCGGCGACTCCGCCGCCGCTGCGAGACGAACCGCCCATCACCACCAAACATGAAATTCAGGTCGGCGGCAAAACGCTCAAATACACCGTAACCACCGGAATGATGCCGATCAAAAATCAGGTTTCCGGCGACATCGAAGCGCAGATGTTTTTCATGGCGTACACGCTGGACGGCACGTCTGACCCGGCCAAACGCCCTTTGATGTTTTCGTTCAACGGCGGGCCTGGTTCGTCTTCGGTGTGGTTGCATCTGGGCGCGCTGGGGCCGAAACGAGTCAAGATGCAGGACGAAGGCTGGTTGCCCGCTTCGCCTTACGAATTGGAAACCAACCAACACACCTGGCTGGATCAAACCGACCTGGTGTTCATTGATCCGGTTGGGACTGGTTACAGCCGAGCCGCGCGCCCTGACATCGCCGCACGTTTTTTGGGGCTGAATGGCGATCTGGATTCAGTCGGCGAATTCATACGGATGTATTTGACGCGCCACGAACGTTGGGCTTCGCCGCTGTTTCTGGTCGGCGAAAGTTACGGAACTACGCGAGCTTCAGGCCTGGCCGGATTGCTGGTAGATCGCGGCATAGCCTTCAACGGCGTGTTGCTGATTTCGACGATCATGAATTTCCAGACGGCGCGCTTTGCCGAAGGCAACGATTCGGCGTTTGTGTTGATGCTGCCTTCGTACACGGCGACGGCGTGGTATCACAAAAAACTTCCGCCGGATTTGCAGCGCAAACCGCTGCGGCAAGTTCTGGACGAAGCGGAAAAATGGACGATCAGCGAATACGCCGTCGCGTTGGCCAAAGCCGGGCGTATGACTCCGACAGAACGTCAAAAAGCCGTCGAACAGTTGTCGCGTTACACCGGATTGAGCAAACAGTTCATCGAAAACTGCGACTTGAAAGTTGACCTGCCCAAATTCAACAAAGAGCTGTTACGCAGCGAACGTCGCACGACTGGCCGCCTGGACAGCCGGTTCAAAGGCATTGACTCCAATTCCGCAGGCGAACGCACGGACTTCGATCCGAGCATGACCGCAATTCGTCCGCCGTACACCGCCGCCATGAACGATTACGTCCGCCGACAGCTCGGTTACAAAACCGACGCGGTGTATCACATACTCGGCGGAGGATTCACTTCGCCGTGGAACTGGGGTTCGGACAATGCTTTCGTGGATACCAGCGTCGCGTTGAAAAGCGCCTTTGCGAAAAATCCGTTTATGAAGGTCTTCGTGGCTTATGGCTATTACGATATGGCCACGCCATACTTTGCGGCGGAATACACCATTGACCACATGTACCTGGATGCTTCGCTGAAACAGAACATCAAAACTGCGTATTACGAAGCCGGCCACATGATGTACATAGACGTAAACTCGCTGGCCAGACTGAAGCAGGACGTTTCGGCCTTCCTTCAGGATGCGCTGAAAAAGTAAAAGACGTTCGGCGGACAGCGTTCAGAGTACCGCCTTCAGGCGGCTGCACGGAGTTCAGCCGCCTGAAGGCGGTACTCCGAACACCGTCCGTTGAAGAAAAGTCATTTTGAGGTAAAGCCATGTTCAAAACCAATCGTTCTATTCATCGGTTCATCATTTCAATCGTCGCCTTGATGGTTTTGGGAATCACTGCGTCAGCGCAAGCCAAACGCACCATCGCGCACGAAGATGTCTGGTTGATGAAGCGCGTAGGCGCTCCTGTTCCCAGCCCTGACGGCAGATGGGTAGTCTTTTCCGTGCTGGAACCGAGTTACGTCGAAGCCGATCAGGTGTCGGATTTGTGGATCGTGCCTGGCGATGGCAGCGCGAAACCTCGCCGATTAACCAACACCAAAGGCGGTGAAAGCGGCGCGACTTGGTCGCCCGACGGCAAGCGCATAGCTTTTTCCACGCGGCGCGAAGGCGATGAAGTCCCGCAGATTTACATTCTGTCCATAGAAGGCGGCGAAGCCATGCGCGTCACCACGCTTTCGACCGGGGCGCGCAGCCCGCAGTTTTCGCCGGACGGCAAAGCCATTCTGTTTCAAAGCAGCGTTTTCCCCGGCACGCTCAACGATGACGACAACAAAAAATCCGCTGCCGAACGCAAAGCGCGCAAATGGAACGCTCGCGTTTACGAAGGATTCCCGATTCGCAATTGGGATCGCTGGCTGGATGACCGGCAAACACATGTTTTCGTGCAGTCGCTCGACGCTGGAGCCAAAGCCAAAGACCTGCTGGCCGGATCGAAGATGGTCGCCGAAGCAGGATTCGCTGGCATCAGCGGTTCCGGCAGCGATGATTTGAATCCGGTCTGGTCGCCCGATGGCCAATCCATCGTGTTCGCGGCAACCGTCAATCGCAACGTCGCGGCTTATTCCGATACCAATTCCGATCTCTATCAGGTTTCGACCAACGGCGGCGAACCCAAACGATTGACCGATGGCAAAGACAATTACTTCGCGCCGAAATTCAGCCACGATGGCAGAACCTTGTTCTGTCAACTCAATCCGAACAACGAAAAGGTTTACAACCTGAACCGGCTTGTCAGCTTTGCGTGGCCACAGGTTGGCGAACGCAAAGTCGTCACAGTCAACTTTGATCGTTCGCCTTCTAGCTTTGCCATTTCGCCAGACAGCAAAACGGTTTACTTGCTGGCCGAAGACACCGGCCACGAAAAACTGTATTCGGTTGCGGCCAGCGGCGGTGAGGTCAAACTGGCATTTGAAATGAACTCCGGCGTATACACAGGCCTTTCCATTCCCGGCAAAGCGTCTTCGTTGATGTTGTTCGCTTCGTGGGAAAGCGCCGTCAGTCCGGCGGAGGTCGTCAAAATTGACGCTGCCGCCAAACGCCACAGCAATCTGACTTCATTCAACGCCGACCGTGTAGCCCAACTCGATCTGGCTCCGTTGCGCCATCACTGGTTCACCAGCAAGCGCGGAAAACGTATTCACTCGTTGATCGTCCTACCGCCGAATTTCGACGAAAACAAAAAGTATCCGCTGTTCAATTTCCTGCACGGCGGCCCGCACACCATGACGCGCGATCAGTTTTTCCTGCGCTGGAATTACCACCTGCTGGCTGCGCCGGGTTACGTGATTTTGATGACCGATTACACAGGCTCCACCGGATACGGTGAAAAGTTCGCTCAGGAAATACAGGGCGATCCGTTGAAAGGTCCCGGCGAAGAATTGAACGAAGCTGCCGATGCGGTCATCAAGGACTTCAAATGGATTGACGCTTCGCGGCAGGCTGCGGGCGGAGCCAGTTACGGCGGCCATCTGGCCAATTGGATGCAGGCGACGACCACGCGCTACAAATGCCTGATCGCGCACGCAGGTTTGATCAATCTGGAATCGCAATGGGGAACCAGCGATGTCATTTACAGCCGCGAGGTCAACAACGGTGGCCCGGTCTGGGAACAGGGCGAAACATGGCGAACCCAGAATCCGATTCGCTACGCGGCGAAGTTCAAAACGCCTATGCTGATTACCGTCGGCGAAAATGATTTCCGCGTGCCGCTCAACAATTCGCTGGAAAGTTGGAGCGTTCATCAGCGCCTGAAAATTCCCAGCAAGCTGATTGTCTTCCCCGAAGAAAATCACTGGATTTTGCGCGGCGAAAACAGCCGGTTCTTTTATTCGGAAGTTCACGCTTGGCTGAAACGTTGGCTGAATGGGGAATAAACAGAAACCGGCGATTTGTTCGCGCTTGGCGAATAAGAGGCAAACCGGGCGAAAATCGATTTGCCTCTTATTTCAAGCATATTTGGTCGAACCCCAGCCTTCGATGTATAACTCCTGTCTAACTCCAAAGTTCGCCTGACAGAAAAAATTTGTATCCGACTCTTCACGATACGTCGTCTATGCCATCGTGAAGGAGACGGTCTCACCATCAATTTATGGCAACAAAATTTAAGTTAAAACATCTTCTTATCATTTTCATTTTCCTTGGGCTGGCGGGGTTGATGGGCTTCAAGGTGTACCAAACCATCAAAGCCAAAAACGAAGCGGCGGCGACTCCTGGCGGAGCGGCTGGAGGTCGCGGAGGTCCGGGCGGCGGTCGGGTTCAACAGGTTCAAACCGGATTTATTACCAGCGGCAAGATCAGCGAAATGGTTTCCCTGACCGGCTCGCTCCGTCCCAAACAGCAAGTAGACGTCAATTCGCGCATTGCGGGACGTATTACACAAATCAATGTGGATGTGGGGCAGGTCGTCAAACTTGGCACGTTGATCGCGACCATCGAAGACGACGAAATTCGTCAACAGATCGAACGTTCCAAAGCCTCAATTGCCGTAGTAGATGCGTCAATCGCGCAGCGAGAAGCCGAACTCAACAACGCCAAGGTCGAATTGGAGCGCCGCAAACAACTTGTCAAGGACGGCGTGTTGTCTCAACAGGAACTCGACGCGCTGGAAATGCGATACCACGTGGCGGCTTCGCAACTGGAACTGGCGCGCGCCCAACGTCGCCAATCCGAAGCCGAATTGCGCGAACTGAACATTCGCCAAAGCCAGACTCGCGTCTATTCCCCGATTGCCGGTGTGGTCGCTCGACGGTTGCTGGATTTGGGCGCGATGGCCGGCGCCAACACTCCTATCGTCAACATCGTCAGCATCACGCCGATGGTCATTTTGGCCAACGCTTCAGAACAGGACATTTCCCGAATCAAAAAAGGCGCTCAGGTCAACGTCACGATTGACAGTTTGCCGGGGCAGAAATTCACCGGACGAGTCATGCGAATTTCGCCGCTGCTCGATCCGCAAACGCGCAATGGTCAGGTGGAGATCGAAATTCCAAACACCAACGGCGCGCTCAAAGGCGAAATGTTCGCCCGAGTGGAATTGAATCTGGGTAGCGAACGTGAAACCTTGCTTTTGCCGCGCGACGCGCTGGTCTATCGTGGAGACAAACCCGGCGTTTACACCATCGAAGCCGAGAAGGCCAAATTTTTGGAAGTCGAAACCGGTCTGGCGCAAGTGGATAAAATTGAAGTGTTAGGCGGTTTGAAACTCGGCGACAAAGTCATCACTCAGGGCGTCAATCTGGTCAAGGAAGGCGACCTCGTCAGCGAACGTGGTCCAGGAGGTCCGGGCGGCGGGCAAAATGGCGGTCGTCAGGGTGGTGGCTCTAACCAACAACAAGCCCAAGGCGGCCAACAAAGCCAACCCGACGGCCAACCACAAAGTGGCCAGGGGCAACAGGGGCAACAGGGGCAACAGGGGCAACAGGGACAGCGTGGTCAGCGCCCCGGCCAGTAAACTGATTTTATTTTCCATTTGCCAGTTTCCAATTGTCATTGCCATCGGTGATTCGCAATGACAAATCAAAAATGGAAACTGGAAAATCAAAAGTTATCATCAAGCGGAGTTATAGATGAGTTTGCCAGCATTTTCAGTTCGTCGTCCGATCACGATCTACATGTTCATGTCGGTGTTGGTGCTGCTCGGTTCCATCGCCTTTATGCGTTTGCCGGTGGATTTGATGCCGGAAATTCAGAATCCGACATTGTCGGTTCGCGCGGAATATCCGGGCGTGGCCCCGGAAGAAGTGGAAAATCTGGTGACGCGCCCCATCGAATCGGCCTTGAGTTCCGCGCCGGGCGTTTTTCGCATTTCCTCGACTTCCTCCGAAGGAAACTCCAACGTCCGCGTGCAATTCGATTGGGGCGTCAATCTGGACGAAGCCGCAAACGAGCTTCGCACACGTATTGACCGTGTTCGCGGCGCTCTGCCGGAAGGGGTGCTGCCGCCTTCGATTTTCAAATTCGACACGACGCAATTCCCTATCATGTTTCTGGCTGTCTCCGGCGACATGGAACCGCGTGAAATGCGTACGATGCTGGAAAAAGACATTCAACCCGTGCTGGAAAGAGTTCCAGGCGTTGCCGCAGTGGACATCCGCGGCGGCTTGAGACGGGAAATTCATGTCAAACTTTCGATTGAAAAACTCCGCTCGTACAGTTTATCCGTCAACACCATAGTCGACATTTTGCGCCGCGAAAACCAGAATCGCCCCGTCGGCCCGATTGACGAAGGCAAATACGAAATCCTGCTTCGTTCGCAGGGCGAATTCGCCAATGTCGAAGATGTTCGCAATGTCGTCGTCGCTTCGCGCAACGCCACTCCGATCTACCTCAAAGATGTCGCCGAAATCGTGGATACTCACGAGGAAATCCGCCAGCAAGTTCGCGTGGATGACAAACCCGGCATTCGCTTTTCGATCCGCAAACAATCCGGCGCAAATACCGTCGCCGTTGCCGAGCGCGTCAATCAGGAACTTGACCGCATCAACAAAAACTTCCCGAATATCTCCGTCTGGCCGATTTCCGATTCGTCGTTGTTCATCAAACGCTCAATAGACAATTTGAAAAGCTCGGCCATTACCGGCGGATTGCTGGCAATTCTGGCCTTGCTGCTGTTTCTGCGAAACATCCGCAGCACGCTGATCGTCGCGGCTTCGATTCCGATCACCATCATCGGCACGTTTTTGCTGATGTATGCCAACGGCTTCACGTTGAACACCATGTCTTTCGGCGCGCTGGCGCTCGGCGTAGGCATGATCGTGGACAACGCCATCGTCATCATTGAAAACATATTCCGGCACAGAGAAAGCGGCGAAACTCACGCCGAAGCCGCCGTCAACGGAACCTCGGAAGTAACAACTGCTCTGATCGCCTCGACCCTGACTTCGGTTGCGGTTTTTGTGCCGTTGATGTTTTTGGCGGGAATGACCGGAGTCATGTTCCAGCAGTTGGCCTACATCGTAGGCTTTTCGCAATTGTTTTCGTTGATGATTGGATTGACGCTGGTTCCCGTGCTCTGTTCGAAGTATCTGCGCGTTCGTCCGCCCGATGCCGAACGTCACGCCATTCTGGCCAAGATCATTTCCACAACCGGCGCGGTATTGGCCAGACTGGACGAAAACTATCAAATGGCAATTCGCTGGTCGCTGGCCCATCGCAAAACGATTGTGTTCGGCGCAGTGGTGCTGTTTGCCGGCGCGTTGTTGCTGATTCCCTACATCGGTTTTGAAATGATGCCTGAAACCGACGAAAGCGAAGTGCGCGTGGACATGGAAATGTCTCCCGGCACCCGCGTCGAAGTAATGGACGAATTGGCCAAACGCGCTGAAGTAATCGTCAAACGTGAAGTTCCTGAACTGAAACATTTGCTGACCGAAGTCGGCGGCGGCGGCTTTATGTCGTCTTCCACGCACAGAGCCGAACTGCGTTTGCAATTGGTGGACAAATCCGAACGCAGCCGCTCCACTCAGGAAATCGCTAATCTGCTTCGTCCAAAATTGAGTCTTCAACCGGGATTGATCGTTCGCACCCGTTCCAGCAGTGGCCAGATGATGCAGCGCATGGGAGGCAATCAGGCAGGAGATAGAGTTTCGGTCGAAATTCGTGGTCACGACATGCTTGTCGCCAGCGATCTGGCCAAACAAATCAAAGACATCATTGACGCCGTGCCGGGCGTCACCGATTCGCAAATCAGTCGCCGCGAAGGCATGCCGGAAATGGTCATCAAAGCCGACCGCACCAAAGCCGCCAGTCTGGGCATCAATGCCGCTGATGTCGCCGACACATTGGAAACGGTCATCGGCGGTCGCCGCGCCAGCCAGTTCCGCCAGGAAGGCCGCGAATTCAACATTCTGGTTCGGCTCAACGAACAACAGCGCGCCAGCATCAGCCAATTACCTGACATCACCGTGGCCACTCCCGGCGGCCAGAACATTCCCATCGGCAATCTGGTGACCATGCAACGCCGCGAAGGCCCGGTTTCGCTGGAACGACAGGATCAGGAACGATTGGTTCGCGTCACTGCCGGATACGCTCAACGCGATCTGGGTTCGATCATGCGCGACATTGACGAAAGATTGAGCGGCATGCGCATGCCTTCAGGCTTCTCGCTCAATTACGGAGCCGAATATGAAGAACAACAGAAATCATTCCGCGAACTGCTGTTCTGTCTGATTCTGGCGATCATACTGGTTTATATGGTCATGGCTGCGGAGTTCGAATCATTGCGCGACCCGCTGATTATTCTCTTCTCGCTTCCGCTGGCGGCGATTGGCGTGTCGCTGGCGCTGTTCCTGACTGACACCACATTCAACATGCAGGCGTTCATCGGAGTCATCTTGCTGGCCGGAATTGCGGTCAACAACGCCATCGTGCTGATTGATTACACCAACCTGCTGCGCCAACGCGATGGTTTGGCGCTCCGACATGCAGTCGAACTCGCCGGTCGCCGCCGCTTGCGCCCGATCCTGATGACTTCGCTGACGACGATTCTGGGCTTGATTCCGATGTCGCTCGGCATAGGCGAAGGCGCTGAGGTGCAATCTCCAATGGCTCGCGTGGTGATCGGCGGCATGATTACCTCCACGCTGATTACGCTGCTTTTCATCCCGACGATTTACACGATGATCGAAGAGCGCGGCTCTCACGAAAAAGTCAAATCAGACGAACCCATCGCCGAAGGCATGCCTGAACCGCTGCAACCACTCGGCGCGGATTAAGACCCACACAGTAGAAAGATTCTCGCTGTATCACGCCCAGCGCGTGATACAGCGAGGCGGCGCAGGCATTTACAACCTCAGCGAACCGGAAATGTCCGAAGACATTCTTTCCCGAAAAGATCGAAAAGGTGAAAACCACCGGCGCGAAGGTCCTGGCCACAGCCAATCCCGGTTGCCACATGCAACTCGGCGCAGGCGCGCGCATGTTCAACGCCGATTGCCAGGTCGTTCACGTGGTTGAATTGCTGGATGAGTCTTATCGGAAGGCCGGTTTTTATCAGCCAGCGGGCAGTGCAAGCGGCCCCTGTTCGCCCTGACAAATGAACGCGCCCCAGTAGTAGGGATCGGGATACTTCTGTTTCATCGTCAACTGCGCCTGTCGCAAAGCTTCCGAGCGCCCTTCACCACGCAAGATGCGGCGATAAAAATCCTCCATCAACTCCCGCGTCTGTTCATCCGGCACCTTCCACAAACTCATCACCAGAGTCTTCGCCCCGGCGAGCATGAACGCCCGCCGCAACCCGAACACGCCCTCGCCGACGTGAATCTCGCCCAAACCAGTCTCGCACGCCGAGAGCACCACCAACTCCGTCGCCAACAAATCCAGCCCCGACACGTCCTCCGCCGTCAGGATGCCGTCTTCAGCTTCGGCGGGCAACGAATCGCCCGCCAGCCAGGTATTGAACCCGGCCAACAACAGCCCCGACCGCAGCAACGGATTCTCCATCCCCGGTCCCGCCATCCGCCCCCACTCGCCCGCCGCGCCCAACGCCCCCAGCCCGCGCCCGCTTTCGTTGAGATCACGCTTCTGGTCGGCCAGAAAGAACCCGTGCGTCGCCAGATGCAGGATGCGCGGCGAGCGGCAAGCCTTCAATCGCGCTTCCAACGCCCGCTTGTCCAGCCACGGCTCCACCCCCAGCAGCGCGGCAATCCGCCGCCCTTCCGCCAAAGTCCCCTCCAAGCGCTCGACCGTCGTCAACCCGCGCTGCAAATCGCGCGAACGCCGCCCCGGCACGGGTCTCCCCGCGTTCTGTTCCCCACCGGCTGCATCCCAATCCTGAGCCGCGCTGAGATCGAAATCAGGATCGGCAGCCACCAGCGGCGCACTCGCCTCGCCGCTCACCGCCGCGCCCCACCGCAACACGTCCCGCCCCGCGCCGAGATAGCTGATCTGATACTCATCAATCAACCGGCGGCCACCTGCGAGCGGCAAAACTTCAAATGGCAGCCGCGTCAGATCCCCATCCGGCGCCAGCAGCAACCGCGTGCGACGCCCGAGCGCCTTCACCAGCGGGTCGAAGAGCGTAGCGCGCAAAGCCTGCCCCTCGCGCTCGCCCCTGCCGCCGCCCGCGCCGCCACTCGCCGCGCCGCCCTGCGCCCCCGGCCAAGCCCCCAAGCCCCGCTCACCTGCACTTTCATCTTCTTCCGTGATCGCCGCCCGAAAGGTAGCAATCATCCGGTCAATCGGCTCTGCTTCGCCGAGGTCAATCATCTGCAAGTTGTCCGGCTCTCCGGCGGGCAAGACGAAGGCGAGGTAGCGGGCTGGCTTCCAATGCGACATATCCCAATCAGCCGGAGTTGCAAAGTCTAAAACATTGAAGCGAATAAACTCTACCAATGTAATACCTGTAGGTAACTTCAAGGCTATAACTTGCCTATCGGCGGCTTGCAGCTTTTGCTCCAAGTTCATTTCTGGTATCTGTCTAGCAAGCTCGGACTCTAGGCGTTCTTTCTGAGTCCCCCACTCATTTAGAAGCTGCTGATGAGTTGATAATCCTTCGAGGCCTGGCCCAGCCAGAGTTTTTCGGGCGAGTTGCATGCGCAGTTCGTTTAACTCTTGTAGCTTTGTTTCGAGTAAAGGGTACATGCCACTCAACATCGCATCTCGTTGGATTGCCGCTACCTCGGTTGTGATGGCCTTACGTCTCAACACTAAATCAAATGCAGACTCGATAGCAGATGAGTCACCGGATAAGTATTGCCTTACAAGAGACAGGAAACCGTGGAGATTTCCTTCGAGAGTCGCCAGATAGTTCAATCTCTGAATTTCGGAAGCAATTGAGAATACTTGGCCTATTATTTGAGCATTGATGGTAGCGGCTTGCTGCATCAAAGACATCGCCTCAGTTTGGCGACCAGTTACAGCACACAAAAGCCCCAAATTATTGAGCGGCAGCGCAACCATTGAATGACTCTCGCCGAATGATGAGCGCAGCATAGTCAGTGCTTGTCGAAATAGCGCTTCGGCTGAAGATGTTTCTCCCTTCCATTCGTGTAACAAGGCTAAGTTGTTCAAACAAAGAGCGAGAGATGGATGGCCGTCTCCTAACAGCCTGCGGCGTATGTTCATTACGCGCTGAAACAGATGCTCAGCCTCGTCATACTTTTTTCTGAAAGAGAATACCTCAGCCAGATTATTCAGGCTGTCGGCGAATTCTGCGCTTTCTGCATCCGGTTGAGACTCAAATATTTTAATGGCCTGTTTGAGAAACTGTTCAGCTATATCGTGACTCCCCACAGATTTGCCCAGATACCCTAGATTATTGAGAACCACTGCAGTTCGCGGATGCTGGTGGCCAAGCGTTCTCTGATAAATCTCCAACGCCTGGAAATAAAGCCGTTCTGCTTCACCGTAATCACCAATTGTCTCGCATAAGCCGGCCAGAAGATTTAGGGCGTTTGCATACAAAGCGCTGTCTGGATGCTGCCCTAGAATTTCCACGGCACGCCGATAAAGCGGCTCGGCTACTGTGTAGTTTCCGCTTGCTTCACACACTCCCGCTAAGTTCATCAGGCTATTTGCGAAATCTGGGTGCTCCTCTCCAACAGAAGAGCGCCATATTTCTACTGCTCTGCGAAGCAACGCCTCAGCATTTGCATATTGACCTAGAGAATGACACACACCTGACAAGTTATTCAGGCAAGACGCCAAACGTAAATCACGATCGTTATTACTAGCTGCCAAAACTGCTGTGGCCCTTTCATAAAGAGGCTTTGCTGCAATCAGATTTCCCTTGAAGTGATAGAGTCTAGCTAGACGGTGAATACTCCAAGCAAAGTCTGGATGGTCTTCCCCAACCACATCACGCTGAATATCTATCACCTGGCAAAATACCATTTCGGCAGCACCATCCCTGCCCAGAGCCTGAAAAAGCGACGCCAAGAGATACAGGCTAGAAGCATGTACCGAATGCTTTTCTCCAAAGAATTGGCGCGCTGATGCCACAACTTCAGGTGCCAGCCGCATCGCCTCGTCGTATTGGCCTTGCTTATACAGCGTTGCAACGGCCTTCATTTGCTTTAGCACCTCTCCAGGTGTCTCTAGCATAAGCCTCCTTGCCCTACCGAACGATCAATACTTACTTCTTAGCAATTCACTTCCAAAACTCCCACCATTTCTTGTCAGGCGTTTTGGACACGGCTTCAACTTGACGTTGATTTAGCCTGCTTTTGTCGGATGTTTTAGGCGCGCGCTCACTTCGATCTTGATTCAACATCCTACTAATCACTCGAATGTTCTGGTTAATACTCGGCCCTTGATTAGCCAACTCAGGAGCGTCTGGAAGCATTGCTTGGGCTTTCTGAAACATTTCCAGCGCAGCGCTCATCTGGTTCGTCTGCGCCAATGAATTGGCTGCATTGATCTGGACAGCAACTATCGAAGAGGCGAAAAACGTTCGATTCAGGCTGCCGAAAAATGATAGTGCCTCTTCCGCATATGTAAGACATTCTTGGTGCCGTCCCATCAAACCGAGAACTTGCGTGAGCCTCACATAAATTGGTGACAGGAATCCTGGTCGGTCAAATCCTTTCTTATCTGGAATAAGCTTTGTTATCGCGACCGCCTGCTGCATACAGGAGGCCGATTTTTCATAGTCTCCACGCCCAAAAGCTTGCTCTCCTTCAAGCCAAGCATTCATCGCGTCAGCCAAAGCATTCATCTTAAATTTCTCCTTGTGTTTGAAGTAGCAATCATCACGTTTCGTCATTTGGGCAGCGTCTCGCCGCCTCCACTTGTACAAACGCACCAGCCAGCCAAAAAATATCATCGCGGCGAGAATTATTCGTAGCGTTCTCAATGAGATAGTGTCAAGAGTTGTGGAAATTATTTTTTACCACGCCCCTGTGAAAGCCA
>ERZ1066125.297-NODE-297-length-13751-cov-6.721086_pt1 | contig 13751 bp, 15 predicted proteins | sample MGYA00382772_ERZ1066125 | MGnify/ENA primary metagenome ERZ1066125 (study PRJEB33369, sample SAMEA5778355) | biofilm metagenome | biome: Industrial cooling water; feature: Water cooling tower basin; material: Biofilm | place: United Arab Emirates | collected...
GCCGAGGATCGGGTTGAGACCGCGCGCCCGCGCGTGGTCGTGGAACAGCACCGACGAAAACATGTTGCCGTGTTCGGTCACGGCAATCGCCGGCATCTTCAGCTTCACCGCCTGGTCCAGCAGCTCGTCGATGCGGCAGGCGCCGTCGAGCAGCGAGAACTCGGTATGAAGATGAAGGTGGACGAAATCAGGCATGCGCCGGCGACCCCAGCCTCATTCCCACTCGATCGTGGACGGGGGCTTCGAGCTGATGTCGTAGACCACGCGGTTGATGCCGCGGACTTCGTTGACGATGCGTGAGGAGATCGAGGCCAGCAGTTCGTGCGGCAGGCGCGCCCAGTCGGCGGTCATCCCGTCGCGGCTCTCCACCGCCCTGATCGCCGCGGTGTATTCGTAGGTGCGCTCGTCGCCCATGACGCCGACGCTCTGGACCGGCAGCAGCACGGCGAAGCTCTGCCACAGGCGCTCGTACCAGCCGGTGCGCTTCACCTCTTCAGAGACGATGGCATCGGCGCGGCGGAGCAGGTCGAGTTTCGGCCGGGTGATCTCGCCGAGGATGCGGACCGCGAGGCCGGGGCCCGGGAACGGCTGGCGCACGACGAACTCCTCGTCGAGCTTCAGCTCGCGGCCGACCGCGCGCACTTCGTCCTTGAACAGCTGCCGGAGCGGCTCGACCAGCTGCATGCGCATGCGTTCGGGCAGGCCGCCGACGTTGTGATGACTCTTGATCAGCGCCGCCTGGCCGACGATGGAGACCGATTCGATGACGTCGGGATAGAGCGTGCCCTGCGCCAGGAAGTCGACCTGGCCCAGCCTCGCGGCTTCCGCTTCGAACACGTCGATGAAGGTGGCGCCGATGATCTTGCGCTTCCGCTCCGGATCGGTGACACCGGCCAGGCGATCGAGGAACAGGTCGCTGGCGTCGGCAAAGACCAGCGGCAGGCCGAGCCGCTCGAAGCGGGTGCGAATCTGCGTCGCTTCGTTCAGCCGCAGCACGCCGTTGTCGACGAAGATGCAGGTCAGCTGATCGCCGATCGCGCGGTGAATGAGGATGGCCGCGACCGTCGAGTCGACGCCGCCGCTCAAGCCGCAGACCACGCGTCCGCGGCCGACCTGCGCCCGGATCCGCGCCGTGGCTTCCTCGATGAACGAGGCCATCGTCCAGTCGCCGGTGCAGCCGCAGACGCCGTAGGCGAAGTTCCGCAGGATCTCGAGGCCCGATTCCGAGTGGACGACCTCGGGGTGAAACAGCAGGGCGTAGAGATGGCGGGCCGTATCGGCCATCGCCGACACCGGCGCGTTGGCGCTGGTGGCGACCACGGTGAACCCGGGTGGGGCCGCGGCGACGAAATCGCCATGGCTGGCCCAGACCTTGATGCGGGGCGGCACGCCGGTGAACAAGGCCGCGCCTGCGCCACTGGCGTGCACGTCCACGAGCGCGTGGCCGAACTCCCGCTGGGACGCCGGCTCGACGCGTCCGCCGAGCGTGTCGGTCATCAGCTGCATGCCGTAGCAGATGCCGAGCACCGGCACCCCAAGGGCGAAGATCTCCGGCGCACACTTCGGGGCGCCGGGATCGGAGACGCTCTTGGGGCCGCCGGACAGGATGACGCCCACCGGCCGCTTGGCCCGAATCTGCTCGGGCGTCGTCGTCGGGGGCAGCACCTCCGAGTAGATCGACAGCTCGCGGAGACGCCGCGCGATGAGCTGGGTGTACTGGGAGCCGAAATCGAGAACGAGAATCGTCTGGTGATTCACGGAAGGGACAGATTGGGAAAGAGTTAGCCGCTATTATAGCGACGTGCGCTTCGCCAGAACCACAAGATGTTGTAGTGCGTTTGCCCTGCTGATCCGACTGCTTGATGGATCCGCACGGGCACAGACCGCCGAACCGCCGCGCTTGTTTCCGGCGCGGGCGGCGTGGAACCTGGCGCTGGCGACCGACCTGACGGCGCCGCCGGCGATGGGCGGTCATCTCGGCTTCTTTCCGCTCAGCGAGGGGCGTCTCGCAGCCTACAACCTCGAGCACGGCACCCTGCTGTGGGTGGTGCCGGCGCCGACCGCGCTCGAACCCGCGATCGGCGACGCGCTCGTCTTCGTCGTGGAGTCGTCCGCCCTCGTCGCGCTCCGGCAGGAGACCGGGGCCACGGCCTGGCGCATTCCGTTCGACGAGCCGCTCAGCGCGCCACCGGTGTGGGACAACGGCTGGCTCATCGCCGTGACGGCGAGCGGATCGACGCTCGCCTTTCGCGCCAGCGATGGCGCCCTGATCTGGCGCCGCGACATCCAGGGCGGTGTGCGCGCCCGCCCGTCGCTCGCCGCTGATCGGGTGTACCTGCCGGCCGCCGGCGGCCGGGTGATTGCGCTGGCGGTCGACACCGGCGCCGTGGTCTGGGAGCGCCGCATCGGCGGCGAGGCGAATGAGATCCTCCCGTACGAGGATCGCCTTTACGTCGGCTCCACCGACAACTACCTCTACTCCATCCTCGCCGGCACGGGCGAGATCGCATGGCGTTGGTCAACCGGTGGCGACGTCATCGGCCGGCCCGATGTTGATGCGCGATCGGTGTACTTCGTCTCGTTCGACAACGTGCTGCGCGCCCTCAATCGCCGGAGCGGTGTGCAGCGCTGGAAGCGCGTGCTCCCCTTCAGGCCAACGCGCGGCCCGGTGCGGACCGGCGACGCGGTGATTGTCAGCGGGCTGTCACGGCAGGTACTGGCCTTTGCGGTGAAGGACGGCAATCCGGCGGGCGACGTGCAGGGGGCCGCGGGCGAACTGGCGGCCCCGCCATTCCTGGCCAGTGACACGGCGGTGCCGACGTTGCTGCTGGTGACCCGCGACTTCGCTGAAGGGACCATCGTGCGGGCGCTGACCCGCACCTACGAACCGTCTGCCGCGGGGTTGAACGGTCCGCTGCCGAACCCGACGCCGGTGCCCCGTCCGCCGGGTGCCGCCGCCGAGACGTCCGCGTCGCCGCCGACGACTACCGCGTCTCCGACGACGGCACCGCCGGCGCGCCGAGAGCGTTCGCCCAAGACTGAGCCCTGACCGGCTGTGTCGCCAGGTGACGGCGATACAGCGTGACGTACGCCCCCATCGCCGTCAGGCCGATGTATTCGAACACCAGGCCGCGGACCAGCAGCGCCGCGATCTGCAGCGGCGCCACCAGCAACCCGACCAGCGGTACAAAGGTAATCAGCCCGACGCCGGACCAGGCCAGCGCCGAGGCGATGGTCGCCGCAATCACCATCGCGAAGACCACGAGGAAGACCGCCCCCAGTTCACGGACATTGGCCTTCACGAACTGCCAGACCGCGGCGGCGGCGGGACCGGCCGTGATGTCCTCGGCCGCCATCGCGATCTGCATCAGCAGGTAGCTGACGTTGACCAGCGTGATCCACAGCACCAGGCCGATCGCCGATCCGGCCGCCACCAGGGCCCAGCCGACGAAAAATCCGTGGTCGCCGCCCAGTCGGTAGCCGTAGACGACGAACGCCAGATACGCGGCCCCGGACAGCGCGTAGATCAGCATCAGCGAGAGGCCCAGACTGAGGTAGCGGCGGAACAGCCGGCCGCAGCCGGCGACGTAGCGCGCCATCGTGAACTGGCCGGCGCCGCGGAACGCCGCCAGGGTGAGCGACTCGTGCTCGATCGGGCCCGCCGTCGCGTCGGCGGCGAGCATCACATCGACGGTGCCGCCCTTGGAGAGAAACATCAGGATCGATCCGCCCACGAAGACCATGCCGAAGGCGGTGATGAAGGCGACCAGGGCGATCGGCGCCGAGGTCAGCGCCGAGGCAATCGTGGTGAACATGTCACGCGTGCTGCCCTGCAGCAGGTGCGTGAGATCGGCGCCGAGCAGGACGGCGAGCAGGATGGCGGCGCCGACGATCGGCACGGCGATGAGCACCTGGAAGGTCGTCTGCGCCGCGAACTGGATGGCCACGGCCGGCCAGTTCGCCGCCGCCAGGAGCCCGCCGCGCTTCAGCAGGTGCTTGAGGTCCAAATCGATTTCACTATAGCACCCGTCTTTCAGCTTGCGCTTAGGCCTGGTGAGGTTTGGTGAGGGCTGCTGCGGGATGGTGAGGCGAGACTAGCGAAGGAGCGCGGTATGGTGAAGGCTGGTTTGGCTTGTCTCAGTTTGGCGTATTAGACGAAGTAGAGAGATTCAGTTGTCGGAGCCACATGCTCGCTCCGACAACCGCGTTCCACTATCCATGCAGCAGCGCGGCCAGCTTGCTCGCCGCATCAGCCTGCATGCTCGGCAGAACGTGCGCGTAGATGCCGAGTGTCATCCCGATGTCGGTATGCCCGAGCCGCTTCTGCACGACGTGCGGCTGGACACCGGCAGATAGCAAAAGCGTTGCGCACGTGTGCCGCAGACCGTGCGGCGTAATGCGCTTCACTTTGCTCGCGTCGCACAGGCCGGTGAGCATGTGACCCAACAGCCAGTCGTTCAACCGCTCACCGAGCGCGCCATTCCTGTGCGACTTCTCTTCCCACGCTTGCGCGAAGATCAATCCGTGATCGACGTAGTGCTGCCGGTTCTTCAGCTTCAGCTCTGCCTGCTGTCGCTTGTGCTCCCGCAGTAGTGCGACCGTCTCGTCGGAGAGGTCGAGTGTCCGCGCCCTCTTCGTCTTCGGCAGTGAGATGTCGAGCTGCGGTATTGCTGCCTCTGGCTCCCCCTTCATCCGCCGCAGTGCGCGAGCCGCCGACGAGACCTGCCGTTCAACGCTTAGGACGTTGTCCCGAAGGTCCTTCCACTGCAAGCCAAGCAGTTCGCTCTTTCTCAACCCGGTGTCGAGAGCTAGCGCGAACAACGCGATGTACTGCGCGTTGCAGTGCTTCTTCACGTGGCCGATGAACGTCCGTGCGTCTTCGCTGGTCCAGCAGTTCTTCACGGCGTCGGCGCCCATGACGACTCTCGGCTTGTTCTTCACCCGTTTCGCAACGTTCTGGCGCAGCATGCCGCTATCAACTGCCGCTTTTAGCGCGTTGCCGAGCAGACCGTGATGTACTCGCACTGTCGCTTGAGAGAGGTCCAGTTCCTTGTAGTACCGCTCAATGTGTAGCGGTGTGAGGTGCTGCAGCCTGATGCTGCCGAGACTGGGCTTCAGGTGGTTCTTGATAATACCGAGGTACAGCAGGTAGGTGTTCGCCGTACAGCGCGGTGGCGCGATGCCTGTCTCAACCCAGTCGTCTAGCCACTCTCCCACTGTGATCCTCGACGGCTCCACGAACTCGCCTTTATGGACCTCCGCGGTCAACTCTGTGAGCTTTTCTTCGGCCTGCTTCCTCGTGCCGCGGAACGTCACCCACTTCTGCTTGTACTTCCCGTCCTCGCCGCGACCGAGCGACAGGATGATGCGCCACGTCGACTCACCGGGCTTCATCGGTTTCCGCTTCGTCTTCACCTTGAGGAGGGTGCCCCTCATGAGGCACCTCCTTCCCCATCGCTCCGTGCGCGGTTTACCAATCGGATCACCGTTTGTAGCTCGTTGTCGATGTCGTCGAGCATGTCGCACAGGTTGTCGCTCGTCACTGAGACACGCTGTGCCCGTGCCGCCTGTGCAGAGATCGATGCGAGCCGATCGCGGATTTCCAACCGCAACGCGCTGGACCGTGCCTTCGCGCTCACTTCGACACCTTCCCAGGCGCAGGGATCGTGGAGAACGCATCCGGTCGCGGCTTGAACCCGCCGGACCGCTCCACTCGCTTCCAGCCCTTCTTTGCGGCGTCCTGCGCGACCTTGTGCATCGCTTCCACCGCGAGTTCGAACGTGTCGTACTTCGCCGTCATGCCGCGCTGAGCCTTCCGCTTCGCGTCGGTGATCGTCACGACCGTCTCGCCGCGGTTGCCGCGCGTCCGCTTCGCCATGATCGTCAGTCGCTGTTGCGCAGCGCCCTCGCCGGAGGTGAGCGACACACTCGCCCGCTTCGCCGGTTTCTCGGTGCTCGGCACTTCGTTGTGATTCGCCATCGGTCGGTCTCCCGGAAGTCATTGAGTCAAAAGGACTCAAGGACATAGGGCACCGTCCAATGGCTCGCCGATGAAGGACAACGGATGCGGTGTGCATGTCGGTCACACGCGGTTGATCACGGACAGTCATCAGTCACACACGCGCTCGCTGGCTGGCTCGCGCGTGTGTCGGAGGAAGTGCATAGAGGGCGTTGCCAGCAACCGAGGTGGCCTCGACTGCTTGGCGGACACTGGGGACGCCCCGCTCCCAGAGCGCGTGTATCGACTCCGAAAGGAAGACGGTCTGTACGACCGCCCGACCGGGGCTGGAGTCGATTTGCAGGCTGCAACACGCCAGACAGCCCATGGAACGCCCCGGTCTACGCTGTCAGCGCCGTTTCGGCTGACGCGGCGCTGGTGCTGAGACGCTCGACAAGCTGTTCGACGATCTGAAACCGTTCCCGAATGTCATCGAGCCGCTGCTGTATCGCCGGCAAGCTGCCGAACAGCGCGGCGAAGAAGTTCCAGGTCTCCGATGGCGGCGGAACGTAGCCGCGAAGCCGAAGCTCGTCGAACAGCGGGAATGCTGTCGGCAACGGCTCGGTGCGAATGTTTATCAAGCCGTCGATCGCCTTCACGCTCAGTTCCAACGGGGTTCGTGCCAGGCCGGTCAGCACCAGTGGACCGGTGCCGCCGTCGCGTCGTTCGTGAAGCTTCTTGTAGAGCTGTTCGCGAATCTCGATGAGATCCTTCTCTTGCTGCAGCATCGAGACGCACTGATCGCCGTGGCGCACCAGCGCGGTCAGGCCCATCTTCGCCCTCGACTGCTGGCTCATCAGTGTATTGCGGTGAAGCCAATGCTCCTCCTGCGCACGCGCCGTATTGAGCACATCGCGCTCGTCAGGCATAGCGGCAAGTTCCTTCGCGCAACGGTCGATCTCAGATTGCAGCAGTGTTTTGGCGGTAGCGATCTTCTCAGCGGTGTTAATTGTCATTTCGCGCTCCTCTTCGTGGCAGCAGCCCACGGATCCGGTGGTTCGTATTTCGCTCGTGCGACGCGTAGCTGTTGTCGCGCGCTAAATGCCTCATCGATGGCGATGCGGAGGTGCGGGCGCCCGACAGCGGCGAGCATGGCCATTCGCATCGTGTGCGTGCTGACTTGCGCCTGCGCGGCGCATGCAGGCGAACAGAGCGGGCAGCCACTGCAGTTGTGGTCGTGGAGGTGCGGCTGCGGTGTTTCGGCGAGCGACACGCCGTCGGCAAACAGCGGCTCGCTCAGGATGGTTGTCAATACCTCGTCGTCGTCAAGTGTGTGCGGCCCGGTCTGGCCGTTCTGCATCGATCGTCGAAGTCCCAAAGCTCTCATTCCCATGGCGTCCAAGGCACACCTCCGGCCTGTTTGGCAAAATAGTGAGTCGTTATATTTCGCGGTGCTATCGCTGCGGCCGTAGCCGCCTTCTAAGAAGTGTCAAACCTGTCGAGACGCGACTTCACTTCGCAGTGCTGCAAGTCGCGCCTCTGCCTCGTCGATCACGTCATTGAGCAGAGTTGCCAAAGCCGTCTCGTTCCTCTCCCGCTTCTCCTTCTTCTCCTGCTCGCTAAGGACCGGCACGACATCTGCCTCGTCGTTCTCGAACAGCGTGCTCCACGGCCAGTCGTGCCGCAGACGGTCGAACCGCTCTCTATCGCTCAATGCCTGCACGACGATGGCGAGCCGCTCCGTGGCGGACAATGCGGCTTCGCCGCGAGAGAATGACAATATCGTTTCGACTGGAATGCCGGTTCGCTGCGACAAGCCGTGGATCGACGCCCAATTGCTGCCAGCGGCTCGTCGGTACATGTCCTCGATGTCATGCGGTTCAACGGTCGCGTCCATCTGGCACCTCCTCCACGGCAATCGGCTGAACGTCAATCGCTTCCGCGATAGCGCGCTTCGCCTCTTGCGCGGTTTTCAATTCACCCAACATCGCGGTCATCCGCTCTTCGAGTTCCTCGACGGTGAGCGTCGAGAGATCGTCCTGCTCGTCGTTGAACGTCACGTTCAACTGCTCCTTCGGCTTGCCGAACGCATAATGCCAAATCACGGGTTCCATACTGCCGAGCGTCCCGTTGCACGCGCGGTCGATAACCGTTTGCTGGTACTCCGGCAATGCCCACACCTTCTGGCAGAACTGTCTAACCCGAATCGTCGAGTCGTTCTGCCGACCCTTCGGCCTGCCGCCTGATGGCGTGCCGTCTTTGAACACTTCGTGACCTCTCCCTGTTTTCCAGTGTTCTTTTCAATCGAAGGGGAAAATTCCCCTCAAATCTCATTACTTTCTATGGTCGAACTGCGATATGGAAGTAATGAGATTCAGGCGAAAAATCCCCTTCAAGGAGCACCCGTCGAAGACTTGCGGTGCGGGCATCCTGGGAGGAAGACGCAGTTGCAGCCCAACCGAGCATCCCGGTACCACGCAGAACCGTTCAGGTTGTAGCGTTTGAACTTCGCGTCCAGCAGTGTGCCGAATCTGGTGCGACCAAGCTGCGACGTGATGTGCTCATCACGGCACCACTGCTGATACAGCGCAAACGCATCCTTCAGGCTGAAACGCTCGCCCTTCGCCGGTGCGATGTACTTCTGCGTGAATCCGTTCAGCGGATCTTCATCACGTTCATACTGCGCGGTGGCGTCGAGAATGACCTGCGGCACCGTCAGCCCTTCGCGCTGCCATTCGAGACACCCGCGAACGAGCCACGCGAGGATTCCCATGTACTCGGCTTGGAGCTTGCTTTCGAGGTGTTTATCAACGGTGCCGTCGGCATCGCTGAACTGCCGCGCGAACGGGATCAGCCGCACACGCCGCCAGAATCCAATCGAATGGTCCCGCGCACGTGGCTGGTGGTTGAACATGAACCACAGCTTGTGACTCGGGAGAAAGTCAAACTCAGCGCCGAACTTGATTTCGGCATGGAGCGGATCGCCGCCTGTCAGCTTCTTCAACCGCTCCTCATCCCACGTCGTGCCATCGCGCGTCTCCGATGCCATGACAAATCGCGTGTTCTGCAGGTATGCGATGTCGAAGTCCCGACGACTCTCTCCTCGCCCGCGCTCGACCAGGCTGAAGCCAGCCGTGTACCCATAGTCCCCGAACACGGCAATCAGAGCCTTGAACTGCGTCGATTTGCCATTCCTGCCGGTGCCGTGACAACCGAACCAGCAGTCTTCCTTGACATTCCCGGTCAGCGTATAGCCCAGGGCCTTTCGTTGAAAGGCAACGACAGAGGGGTCACCCAAAATCTCTTCGAGAAATCGCTCCCACCGAGGACAGGTCGCGAACGGATCGAACGGTACCCCGGCATGCTTCGTGATCCGGTCGTCTCGGTGTCCGTCCCGCAGCACGCCAGTCCGGAGGTCTACGACACCATTCGGCACGCCAAGCAGCCACGGATCGGCGTCCCAGCCACTAGCCGTGCTGACCGCTAGTTGCGGCTTGGCAAGCCGCAGTGACGCCTCAATCTTCCAGAGCCCTTCGGAGATCAAGGCCCATCGAAGCGTCCGCTCGCGCCTATCTATCTGAACGTCATCTCCGCGCGGCATCGCAGCCGCTTCCTTCGTACGTTCCTGTGCAATCCGTTGCGCTTCCTTCTCCACCTGCAACGTCTTGTCCGGCTCCCACCGGTGCTGGTGCCACACCAACCAGCGGTTTCGACCCGTATCGAACCTGACGCGGTCCTGTACGCGGTCCACGAAGTACGCCGCATTGCCGAGATCCGTGAACTCGTAGTTGCTGCAGTGGTTGGGGTGAACAGAGTCGTCCCCATCGAGTAGATCCATGCGCGGCTACTCCTTGAAGAACGCCCTGGGCACGAGAATGAATTTTCCGAGGCGCTTGCTTGGCATCTCGCCGCGCCTCGTCGCTTCTCGGATGAACCAGGTGGACGTGCCGAGGCGTGCTGCGGCCTCCCGCACGGTGAGGAACTGCGGAAGGTGATCGTATGGAGTCTGGCGGGTGATCTCGGTCGCGCTCATGTCGGAGTCCTCCCGTGTTCTGGATCTCAGAACATCGAAAGCCACTCGTCGTATGAGCTGTGCGCTCGTTGAGGATTGGCCGGTTGTCTGAACGAATCAGCGGCTGACCGCTAGATTCGCCGTGATTCTCACTGCTTTTATCGGTTTAGGTCAATCGGGTCTAAACGCGCATAAACACAGGGATTATTACGACGTTCAAATCTTCCCTAAATCGATCACAAGTGTGCGCAATATACCTAAAGTTGTGCGCACGCGACATGCGCTGCAAACACGTACCACGGATCGCAGACATGCCGCGTGACACACCTTCACTCTACGAGCGAGATCGCTTTGCCCACGTCAAGGTCTCGAGCAATTCCCTAGAGCGTCTGTACGCCGCTATGTCGGCTTCCTCGCCTTCAGCGTCGAGCAATAGCAGTCGTTCTCCCCTCAGGAGCGGTCGAAAATTTGGCAGAAGCCTTTCGACGGCATCCGACGCGATAAACATGGCATCACCGTAGGCCGTCTCGTCCCCATATGCCGCGTCAACCTCGATTCTGAAGTGGCTATTGCCTTGCGGGTCGATGAAGCGACGGACCGTCGCGCGTAGACCGGCACTGCAAAGCGTTACCTGAATTGCCAATTCAATGTCATCCCACTCGCGGTCTGTCTTCGGAACAGTCTTGTCATTTGTGCACGTTCTCATCGCAAGATCCTCCATACGCCGACATGAAAATACCGGCTCCGCCGGGACCTCGGAATTGGGAGGCCGCGAATGGAGCCATATCGAGCACGCATAGGCACTCGAATCGAACTAACAAGGGTGTCGGGGGTAGGCCAATCTCTAGCGCGAGAACCGCGCCTCAGGCCACTGGATTTCTTAGATGGCGATGATCGCAACAGACAGGCTTGCTGTCAAGCCGCACCGCTAACGTGCGAAAAGGCGGATCGCTCGCTTGAACGATCCGCCTAACGGTCAAGCGGCCGGCTTGCGATTGACTGGCGCAGTGACCGAGTCCCAGAGGACCGCGATTGTCTGGCACGCCGCCTCAATTTCCTTCTGCGTTCGAGAGCCAACTCTCGCCGCCTTGTGCTCGGCACCTCGTGGCAAGTCTACAAACACGACCGACGAGCCCGCGATGTCATGGCCAGCTCGCTATGTCGCTCGGCTCCACCTTGCCGAAGTTGAACTTGAAGAGTTTCTGCTGCTTGCCTTCGAGAACAAAGAGATCCGGAACGACGCTGATTGTCACTCCCGAGTAGTGAGTCTTGAGGCGAAGCGACTTGATGATCTTGAACTTGCGTGCGCCAATGAAGTCGCAATACTGCTGTACCGCACGCGCATTCTCACGAGTTCGCTGTGCGGTTTGGCCCTGCTGAAAACGCGCTTCCTCAAGCAGCGCTTGTGACTGCTCTCGCAGCCATTGAGGCGGATACGCTCTATCGTGAAACGCTTTGATGCGAGTCAGTGTGTCCTTGTAGTACAGCGCCATCGCAACTGGTTCCGGCGTCTTCGGAAATTTGAAATCTTGCAGGACCTTCCACTGCCCAGCGTGGCCAGCGGTCATGAACTTCACCAACCCGGTCAGACTCATCTTCGGCATATAGCTCCCGCCTCGACATTCACCATGTCGATGAACCCGCCGCGAATCGCGAACGAGCAACCGGAGCGCGTTCGTACTCGCGAGCCGTGACAACGAGGGGTTTCCCCGACCGCAGAACTGGGGCGATAGGCGTGTCGCTGCGGAACCAGCCGTCTATCACGCGAATAACCGGTATCCCCGGTGTCAGCGGGCAAATCGATGCTGGGAACATCGACGCCGCCTACTTTAACCGCGTGAATCCAAGGTAGGCACAAACCGTCGAACTTGCAAGTAAAAACCGACGCGTACCATACGAATGCCGCACGGAGCTTAGGCACGGCAAGTGCCACGGCTGCCCGAGCACACGGGATTACCGCCGGTACGGTCCGAAGAAGTCACCGAGCGACAGCCCGAGGGCTTTCACAATCTTCGACACGGCGGTGACGCCAACATCGCGCTCTCCACGCTCCACGCTGCCGATGTAGTTCCGGTGAAGGTTTGCGCGCTCTGCCAATTTTTCCTGCGAGATTCCCTTCGCCTTGCGCAGGTCTCGAACCCTTTGCCCGACGAAGGTTAGCAAGGCGCTGCCCACATCGCCAGAATGGCGACCCTTGCCGAGCCGGTCTACACACGATAGTGGTCATCCTGCAATACACTCGATGGTGTGCATATCACCACGTGCCATATCACCCTATCCCACGACCAAATCGAGACCGCGCTCTCTGAGCTTGAGGGGTCGCCGACGAGAGGCCCGCTGAAGACGTATGCCTGGCTACAGGCTCATTACGCCCAGCGCGACGTAACCAGGTCCGAGGAATTCCAAAGGACGTTCAACGGCTTCTACAGGATTCAGAAGCGTGATCGCACGTGGCGAGATCACTTCTACGCGCTGTTCGAAGAGGCAAAGCGCACGCGACCAAGCTTCGAACAGGTGTTGTGCAAGCTGTACACCAGCACCGGACAGTACGAGGCATCCTTTGTGAGCAAACTTGTTGCGACAATCGACCCGAACATGCCGGTCATCGACTCCAAGGTTTTCGAGAACCTTGGACTTCGCCTACCAACGTATGGGTCTCCGCACCGTGCAGAACGAATCGTGAAGATGCACGACACGCTTCGTTCCTGCATGGCGGCCTACCTCAGTACCGAAGACGGCCAGAAGCTCGTTCAGCGGTTCCGGGAACGCTACCCGCAGCACAACTTCACTGAGACGAAGATGCTCGACTTCGTACTCTGGAAAGCACCGAGGTCAGCCACCTAGGTCCCGTCCGAGATAATCAAGACATCCTTTGCGGTCCGAAGGTACTTGCGCAGCAGGTCTACCTGCTCCTGCACCGGCGCTGGTACGTCGCTCACGTCGTCCAGCGCGGCTTTCAACGCCGTCAACGATTCAGTGCACCCGTCTTCAATGAAAGACCGAATCGGGCGCGCCTGCTTCTCCGCCCACCGTCGGAACCGTGCGAGTCCTCCGATGGACGCGAAATCGGTCAGGTACCCGGTGCTGTCGGCAAGGAAGTAGGCCACCGCTTCACCTCAACTGAGTCGCCTGCGCCAGATTAGCTGATTCTTAGATAATCCGACGTCGAAGTCCAATTCAGCCAATGAACGCGGGCGATTTTTGCGCATCAAAATAGCACCCGTGTATTCTGTGACCGGCCGCCCCCTGTGACGCGAATCCCGACTCTGTCCCGTTCGATGGCGCGCGTCGCGGTGCTCGGGAGCATCGCCCTCCTGGCGACCATCGGCCTGTCGCGAATGGCCGAGCGCCGGCACTTCGGCGGCGAGACCGACGAGGCGGCGGTGGCGCGCATTGCCGCCGATGTGCAGGCGCGGGTGGCCGCGGCGGTCCGCACCCTCGACCTCCGCACCGACGAAGCACGGCCGGCGGCGGCGCGGCGGCCGACCACCGACCCGGCGGTCGTGCGCGGGCTCTTCCGCACGCTCGAGCAGGCGGTCGCGTCCGACCCTCCCGGCGGCGGCATCACGTTGTTCGAAGCCACCGGGGCACCGGTCGCCTGGTCGGGGCGCGTCTCCGACCTGCCACGGGAGCGGGTCCTCGGCCCCGCAGCCCTGTTCGCCGTGCTCGACGCGCGCGGCCCGCGGCTCGTGCGGGTGGAGCCGGTGCTCGATGCCGATCAGGCGCGGACGCGGCTCGCGACTCTGGTCGTCGAGCAGGGCATCGAAGGCGCTCGCGTGGCGTCCGGGCTCGCCGACCGAT
>ERZ1066125.298-NODE-298-length-13731-cov-7.627888_pt1 | contig 13731 bp, 12 predicted proteins | sample MGYA00382772_ERZ1066125 | MGnify/ENA primary metagenome ERZ1066125 (study PRJEB33369, sample SAMEA5778355) | biofilm metagenome | biome: Industrial cooling water; feature: Water cooling tower basin; material: Biofilm | place: United Arab Emirates | collected...
ATCATCAGGAGGTTGGCATCGTGGGTGAGCACGCCCAGCAAGATGGCGCCGACCACGCGGGCGAGGGGCACTTCGTAGTGGGTTGCGGGCGCCATCGGGTTCTCGAGGAACGGATCGGCGATCAGCACCGCGCGCCGGCTGCGCCGGTAGCCGCACAGGACCACGAAGTGGCCCTGGGGCTCGCCCCGCACGTCGTCGTCGTCGTCGTTCGGCCCGTATTCACGCGACCGCCGGTACAGATACGTCGACGACAAGCCGGTCAGGATCGGCACCCCGCGCCGCAACCAGCGGCGCAGCAGCGGCGGCGAGAGATCGACGAAGCGCAGGTCGCCGCCGAGGTCGAGGAACTCGAGGTAGGCGTCGGTCAGGAGGCCGAACACCGGGCGCTGCGCGGCCTTGAACTCGCTTTGGGCGCGCAAGCGCTGGCGCATGTCGACGCCCGTGCCACCGAACCAGGTGGGGTCGAAGATGCGCAGGTTGTAGGTGAAGATGGTGGCGGCGTAGCCGCGGCGCAGGGCGTGGTTGGCCAGGAACACGTCCGCGGTGCCGCCCGAGGGGGTGCGGGCGACTTCGTCGACCAGCTGGCGCACGGAAACATCGTCGCCCCAATAGCGGTAGATCGCGTGCAGGCACGTTGGGCCACACGTGAAGTCGTCGGGCTGCGGCTGGATGTCGAGGTGCAGCCGTTCGAGTTCGGCGGCACGGTCGCGGCGCTGCATGGGGAAGGGGGGGAGGGTAGCCGGGGCGGGGCTGGATGGAAGCGGGGGCGGGGAGTTCCGGGGGGCGTGGGGCTGACGGGCGGTAGCGCTCCGAGGGGCGGTGTGGGGCGGGGTTCGCCGTTCAACGGCCTTGCTGGCATCGTGCGCGACAAGCTGCAGTCCGGCCCGATGTTGCGGCTTCGAACCAGAACTACCCTTGTGCCCGCAGCTCCAGCACCACCGTCTGCACCACCTTCATCGCGTAGCCGCGCAGATTGTCGATCGTCCCGCCCTTGGCCAAGTGCTCCATGAGCCGGCACCGAGCCTCAGACACCACGTCGTCGCACCGCCACTTCGGACTGCCCCGACGCACCTGCGATTCGATCACCCGTTCGGCTTGCTGCCACTCCGGGGACAACCACAGTGCCTCCAAGTCGCATGCGCCTACAGGCTTGGGGCCCATCCGGGCCAAACGCTGCCATTTCCACGTCCGACATCACCGACCTCTTGGCCACTGGCCGTGACTGCGATCCTGCGATAGCGGCCCAGTCTTTCTGGAACCACCGGCCGCATCGCGGCCAAATACCGCCTGACCAGCAACCCCCGCCACCGCGCTCACCGCGCCCGTGCCCCTCGACGACACCCACCCCTAGGCCCGCGCCGTCATGACCCGCATGCACGCGGCCATGACCCCAGAGCAGCGCTTCGCCATGGCCGCGGAGATGACCGACTTCGTCATCGACCAGTCCCTGGCCGCAATCGCCGCAACCATGCCTGACGCGTCGCCGGCCGACGTCCACCTGCGCTGGTGCGAACTGCACTACGGCCGCGAACTCACCGACCGACTGCGTGCCTACCTGGCGCGCCGCAAGGCATGAGCGGCGAACGGGTTCTTGCGGCGCTGAGTCCCGTGGTCGACTTGTTCGACCGCATGGCGATCCCCTACCACATTGGTGGCTCGGTCGCGTCGTCCACGTTTGGCGAGGCTCGCTCCACCCTGGGCGTCGATCTGGTGGCGGCCGTCGAGCAGCACCACAGCAAGCCCATCACCGACGCACTGCGCGACACCTACTACGTCGACGAAGAACTCATCACCTACGCCGTCCAGCGCCGCCGCAGCTTCAACCTCTTCTACTTGGCCCAGTACTTCAAGGTCGACGTGTTCGTGGTGCAGGACACCGCCTACGCGCGGGAGTCGTTTGCCCGGTTCACCCTGGCAAAGCTCGCCGGCAGCGGCTCGGCGCGGCAGTTTCGCTTCGCCACTCCCGAAGACATCGTCCTGAACAAGTTGACGTGGTATCGCAAAGGCGGGGAACCGAGCGAGCGCCAGTGGCTGGACCTGCTCAGCATTCTACGGATCCGGCGGGGCATGCTCGAACTCGACTACCTACACCGCTGGGCCCAGGATCTGCGCGTCGACGACCTGTTGGCCCGCGCCCTGGCCACTGCCGATTCTCGATGGCGGAGGCCGGATCAGGCCTGTCGCGTCATCCATCCTTGGCCCGTGCCCCGATGTCCGCGGCAAGCTGGATGGCGAACTCGGCCATCGCCGCCGTCTCGGCTGCGGACCACCCCAATGCGCCACCCAGACGTTCCACCGGGAAGCTGTGCAGTAAGTGGCCGATCATGAGCGCAGAAAACCCCAGGTCCTTGGCGGCTGCATCATGCAGGCCGCGTTCGAGATCCAAGCCACTGGCCAGCAGGGCACGGATGTCGACCAGATCCCGCAGTTCGGCCCGGTGCAGCAACGCGCCCAGCTTGTTGGCGAGAATCTCCTGGGGGGCATCGACCAGGATCTGGCCACCCGGAGTTGCCACGGACTGTGGCGGCTGACTCTGGGCAACAGGCTCGGCCACGAGATCCACCAAAACCGCTTCGGCGGCATCGGCGACCCGCATACGGGCGAAACCGGGAGCTCTTTGCAGCACTTCGACGGCCAAGCCAGCGTCCCGCAGGTGTTGCTGGCAGTCTTCGGGCTCGCGAGTGAACGCGCGCAGACCATGCCAGAAGAGATCCAAGTCGCGCGTGGTGCGGTGCTGTAGATGCCATCCGGCGAGCGCAGCCCCTCCGGTGAGAGTCCACTGGGGGCGCACCGGCGCCAGGATGGCCAGCACGCGCCGCTGCAAGGGAGAAAGTGGATCGCTCATACGAGCCGCCACACTCCCACCAGCCAGTGCCAGAAATCGCGAGTTCGGCCGAGGTAGGGCTGCACGTCCTGCCAGAGATCGGCCAGTTCGCCGGTGGAGACGAACTCGAACACGTCGTCCGGCTTCGCCTGACGCATCAGCTTGCCCAGGAAATACGCGCGCACCAAGCGATCTGGATCTGCCAATCGTTGCCGAAACTCGTCGATCGTCATGTCCAGGTCCCACAGAAAATAGGGACGCTGCCGCTCGTCGACCAGCAGATGCGGAGGCGTTGGCCGGAGCAGAGTCACCCGTGCATCCTAACCAACCAACTCGCCAGCACCGAGTCCATCACCGCGGCTGCCGCCCCACCGAGAGCAACCAACGCAACTGTTCCCGATACCCCTCGGGATCGTCCAAGAACACCCGCCCGTGCCGCGAATCGGGCACCGACCACAGCCGCCGCCGTTCGGCCGGCATCGGCAGCGAATCGAACAACCGCTGTACCGTCTCCGGCGTCGCCCGATCGTCTCGCCCCGCAGCGACCAGCAACACCGGCAGATCCACGGGCAGGTTCGCCAGCACCACCGCCGGCACCACGGCGTCGACCGAGAAGCCCGACCACAGCTCCAGCGATTGCAGCACCAGCGACTGCCAGGGCTCGTGGATCGCCAGCCAGGAACGGGAATCGTCGGGCCGGCGGAACAGCATCAGCCGCCGCGCAGCGGCAGAGAGATCGTCGATCGGCGCGTCCAGGACCACGCCCTTGAGCCCGTCGAGCCGCGGCAGCGCCAGACTCACCGCCACCGTGCCGAGGCTGACCCCGAACACCACCATGGGCACCTGCGCGCGCCCGGGGATGTTGCGCACGTGCTGCACCGCGGCGACCACGTCGTCGCTTTCGCGCAGGCCGGCGGTGAACGGCGCTCGCGAACTGCCGCCGTGGTTACGCAGTTCGACCAGCCAGCACTCGCAGCCGAGTTCGCGCAGCAGCTTCGCCACCGGCTCGAGCTCGAGGGCCGAACGGAACAGCCCGTGCACCAGCACCGCCGTGGCCACGGGTGGCTCGCGGGTGGCTTCGAGGCGGAACGCACGCAGCGTCACCCCGTCGGAGCTCGGGATCGCTTGCTGGCGGCGGGCCGCGGCGGTGACGATGGTCTCTGCCACTTCGGCGCGGCCGGCTTTCGCCTCGCGCTCCAGCGAATCCCAGTCCTGCACCAGCAGCTGCCCGTCGGTGCCGAGTCGGGGGCCGGCGTAAGTGCGTTCGTGCGGTCGGGTGCCGAGTTGCCGGGAGCCCCAGTAACCGAGCAGACCCGGGAAGGTGACGAACAGGTGCAGCAGGAACAGTCCTGCGTGCAGCCACAGGCCCGCCCGCCAGTAAGGCCATTGCCGGCGGCCGAGCAGCGCTGGCACCAGGGCCAGGGGCACCATCAGCAGCAGCGTGGCCAGGGTCAGAGCCAGGGCGGCGGCGAGCGGGAAGATCACAGGTCCTCCAGGAACACCGAGGGGCCTTGCGGCAGGAGCCCGGCGGTGCGGCCGCGCTGGAGCAGGTGGTCGATCGCGGCGCGGCCGCGCGTGCCGAGCGTCACGGTGAAGTCGTTGACGTAGAGCGCGATGTGCTGGTCGCAGACCGCGTCTTCGAGTTCTTGGCTGTGCGCGCGCACATAGGCGCGCGGTTGCTCGGGGGCCGCGCGGGCCTGCTGCACCGAAGCGCGCAGCAGGGCAGTGAGCTGCCGGTGCACGGTGGGGCCGAGTTCGCGGCGGGCCGCGATCACACCGAGCGGCAGAGGGCCGGCGGTCGCCTGCTCCCAGAGCACCCCGAGGTCGGCCAGCTCGCGCAGGCCGTGGTCGCGGTAGGTGAAGCGGCTCTCGTGGATCACGAGCCCGGCGTCGCAGGTGCCGTCGGCGACCGCCGGCATCACCTGTTCGAAGCGCATCGCCGCCACGGAGCGGGGTGTGGGGGCGAGGGTCGAGAGCAGCAAGAACGCGGTGGTGTGCCGCCCGGGGATCGCCACGTGCGCGGTGGTCAGATCCGCGAGGCTGCGGCAGGGCGAACTGTTGCGTACGACCACCAGGGGGCCGCAGCCGAAGCCGAGTGCGGCGCCGCTGTCGAGCACGGCGTAGCGGTCGGCGACCGCGGCGAGGGCCGGCAGCGAGAGCTTGGTGACCGGCAATGGGTCGCGGTCGGCGATGGCGCGCTGGTTGAGCGCTTCGATGTCGGCGAGCACTGGCTCCAGGGTCAGTGCTGTGCCGGGCACGGCCCCGTGCACGGCCGCCCAGAAGGCGAAGGTGTCGTTGGGGCAGGGCGAGAAGCCGAACGGCAGCACGCGGGCGGTCAAGGCTGCGCCATGGTAGCGCCGCCCCGGTCGCGATGGGCAGCGCTACTCCGCCGGCACGTGCGACGCCGCCAGCGCTGCCAACGCCCAGCGCGGGCGGGCAGCGCGGCGGGCTTCCTTCACTGGATGGTGACGCGCGCCACGTTCGACTGCGCCACGATCGTGCCGCTGTTCCACAGCGTGACCATTGCATCGAGCTTCAGACCGGCGAGTGCCGTGACCAACCCCGGCGCGAACGTGTAGTTCTGGAAGGGGTAGTTGCCGGGTGCGTTGGTGAAGTGGAACACGTCGCCGGGCGTCGCGGGCAGGCCCCAGATGCCGGTGGTCAAGCCGTCGGCCTCGAGACCGAAGAAGCCGCCGAAAGCCTGAGGGCGGAACGTGTCGAAGGCCAGGAACGTGAAGCCGTTGGTCCAGCCGGTGGTGGGCACGTTGCCGCACTGCACGCTCAGGTTGCCCGGGCCGGTCGACACGAAGTCGACGGTGAGCCCGTCACGGTTGCGGAAGCCGCCGCCCGTCGGGAACACCACCAACGCGAAGTCGGCGTCGAGCGCCGGCGTCTCGACCTTGCCGTCCTGCACGATCGAAGCCGCCGTCACGGTGACCGCGTAGATGCCGGCGGGCGGGTTCACGAGGCGCACCATCTCCAGCGTGTCGCGGTCGTTCGCGACGCCACCCGGAGTCGACTGGTCCCCGCCGGTGGTGCCGGCGGTCAGGCCGTTGTTGCCCCACCAGAACACCCCGTCGCTGAAGCGCGTGACCTTGAGGTCGAGGTTGTTGACCCGGTGGATGGCCGAGTTGGCCTGGCCCGCCGGATCCGCGTAGGCCATCGCCGCGCGGAAGTCTGTGGTGCCCGGGGCCACCCACACCCAGTAGGTGCGCGACTGGCCCATCTGCAGGGTTTCGTACTCGTCGACCACCACGATCTTGTTGCGGTTGTCGTAGAGATTGGCGAGGTCGGGGAAGCCCCAGCCCTGCTTGCGCCGTTCGACCTGCGTGACCGGATACGGCCGCGCGGTGCCACACAGCAGTGCCTTGCTGGTGGTCATGTGCGGCTTGTTCTCGAAGCGGTTCGCCGCGGTGGCTGGCAGTGGCAGCGCATTGCCGAACAGGCCGTCGGTGAACATCTGCTGGATGATGCCGGTGTGGCCAGCGCAGATCGGCGTCGCCGAGGACGTGCCGCTGAACGTCGCGGTGTAGTTGCCGGCGAGGCCCGCAGCGGTGTTGTAGCCGGCCGTGCCGGGCAGGTCCGACGTGAACACGTTGTCGTAGTAGGAGCAGATGTCGGGCTTCTGGCGGCCGTCGCTGGCCGGACCGAAGCTGGCCGTGGTCCAGCGGTCGTCGCTCGGGTCGGCATTGTTGCCGTGGGTCACACCACCACCCGAGATGATGTTCTTCGCCCACGCCTCGGGGCGCGAGTTCTGGCTGTTCTGGTTGCTCTGGCTGTTGAGCCGCGTCAGGTCACTGACGAACAGCGCATCGTCCATGGTCTGCGACACGGACGTGTAGAGCGTGGTCACGGCCGAGCCCCAACTCGCCGTCGCCACCATCGTGCGCCAGGGCAGGGTCGGATTCACGCTGCCGGTGGCCTGGCTGAAGATGGCCGCCGAGCTGGTGTAGGCACCTTCGATCAAGGTGCAGTTGGGCATCATGCCGCGGCCGGCGAGGTTGTTGGCGCCGCTGCCACCGACGATGCCGGCGGTGCAGTGGCCGTGGGAACCCTGCGAGTTCGTGCCGCGCACCAAGACTCGCCCCGGAGTGTTGGTGAAGTCGGGATGCGTCTCGGCGAATGCCTCGGTGATCTCGGCACGCACACCTTGGCCGGTGTAGTTGCCCATGGTGACGTTCTCGACGTAGTTGGCGCCGCCCTGGTTACGGGCGTTGTCCATGTCGTAGCCGATCGCCGTGGTGGGATCGGCCCAGGTCACGGTGTCGAGTGCCAGCACGCCGCGCAGCTGGGCAGGCGTCACCTTGGCCTGCAGCATCACCGAACCGTCGCAGAGATCGGCGACTTCGGCGCCGAGCCCCTGCAGCTGGGTGGCCAGCGTCTCGCGATCCGACTTCTTGGCGAGGATCAGGTTGACTGCCAGCGCTTCCGTGCCGTCCGTCTGGGCGAACGCGCGCAGCTCCTCGCTGAGCTTGAAGCCGTTCTGCAGGTCGCCCACCCAGCGCACGAACGGCAGCTGGCGCAGCGCCAGCACCTGCGCGCGGTCGCCGCGCACGAAGAACGCGTTCTCCGGCAGGTAGTGCAGCACTTCGACGCCGCGCGCTTCGAGCGCCCGGCGGTAGGGTTCGAGGATCTGGGTCTGGAACTGCACCAGGAACAGCCGGTTGCCGGACGGGGCGCCGAGCACGCCGGGCAAGTCGATCTGGGCCGTGGTCGGATCGAACTGCGCCAGCAAGAAGTGCAGGCGGTCGTCGGGGTTGGCCAGCGCCTGCCAAGAACGGCCCTGGTCGCGGCTCAGCGCCGCGTGCGGGACGCCGTCGACACTCCAGCGGCGCACCATCAGGTCGCCGGCGGCGTAGCGCAGTTCGCCGTTGGCGATCGTGGTGGTGGTGTCGGCGGGAACGACGCTCTGCGCGTGGGCGACTGGCAGCAGCGCGAGCGTGGAGGAGAACAACAAGGCCCGTGGGGATTGCATGGGTGCTCTGGTGGGTGGGGCAGGGGCGTTGGGGCGACGCCGGGGAACGGAAGATTCTGCCTCCCGGGCCCAAGTGCGCAACCCCACTCCCCAAGAGTTGCCCAGATGCCGACCGCGTGCGCCCTGGTCGAGCCCCCCTTGCCACCGCCGACTCCCCCTCGCGCCACCGCCAACCCAGCGCCCAGTCCCAGGACGGGAGCCCCATCCCGCGGCTCGGCTACTGCGCCTCGAGGCGCATGTAGTAGTTGCGGTCGAGTTCGACCCTCTTCGGCTTGCTGTGCAGCGCAATCCTGGTCGGCTTCTCCTGCACTTCGACACGGTGCTCTGCGCCATCGATGCGCAGCAACACCGGCACCCGGAAGCCCGGCACCACGTCGTGCCACCAGACTTCGACGCCATCCCCGTGGACCCGGTAGCGCAACACCGGGATCTTGGTGGTGCGCAGATACTGGTCGAACACCTTGCCGAAGTCGAAGCCGCAGGCCTTGCTCAGATACGCCTCGAACTCCTCGGTGCGCACCGTGCGATGCCAGAATTCCTGCTGCAGGCCGCGCAGCGCCGCGCGCCACTTGGCGTCGTCGTGCACGATGTGGCGCATGGTGTGCAGCAGATTGCCGCCCTTGTAGTACATGTCGCCCGAACCTGAGCGATTGCGGCCATAGGTGCCTTGGATCGGGCTGTCGTTCAGCACCAGGGCCCGGCAACCGATCACATAGTCCTGTGCCTCGGCCGCGGTGAAATGGTGCTCCACGAACAAGTTCTCGGCGTAATTGGCGAAACTCTCGTGGATCCACATGTCGGCGGCGTCCTGCATGGAGACGTTGTTGCCCCACCATTCGTGCGCGGATTCGTGCACCACGATGAAGTCGAACTTCATGCCGACGCCGGTCTTGCTCAAGTCTCGGCCCAGATAGCCGTTCTGGAAGCCGTTGCCGTAGGTCACCGAACTCTGGTGCTCCATGCCGAGATAGGGCACCACCACCAACTTGTAGCCGTCCTCGTAGAACGGGTACTTGCCGAACCAGTGCTCGAACGCGGCGAGCGTGCGCGGCACCTCGGCGAACTGCCGTTTGGCCCGCTCCACCTGGTGGTCGAGCACCCAGTACTGCAATGTCAGTTCGCCGCCTTCGCCGGCATGGGTGCCGTCGATCGCCACATAGTGGCCGATGTTGACGTTCACCGAATAGTTGTTGATCGGGTTCACCACCCGCCAATGGAAGGTGCGGGTCTTGGCCTGTGCGTCGGCTTTGGTCTCGACCAACCGGCCGTTGCCCACCGCAGTCAACGCCTCGGGCACGGTGATGCGCAGATCCACGCCGCGGTCCGGCTCGTCGTAGCCGTGGTCCTTGTTCGGCCACCAGATGCTCGCCCCGATGCCCTGGCAGGTGGTGGCGATGAAATCGCGGCCACGGTCGTCTTTCGCCCAACTGAAGCCACCGCTCCACGGTGGGCGCTTGCTCTCGCGCGGTCGGCCCTCGTACCGCACCACGAGCGTGGCCTCGGTGCCGGCCGGCAGCGGTGCCGGAAAGCGGATCCAGTAGGCATTGCCTTCGCGCTCGAACGGCAGGGCCTGCTCGCCGTGGACGACCGCCGTGATGGCCAGCGGTGGCTGCAGGTCGAGTTGCAGGCGTTCGCCCGGCTGCAGCACGCGGAACGTGATCGCGTTGCTGCCGCGCACGCTCTTGGTCGCGGGCAGCACCTCGAGTGCGAGGTCGTAGTGCTGCAGATCCCACCAGGCGCGTTCGGGCGTGACCGAGCCACGCAGAAGCTCTTGGCGTTCGTCGGCTTTGCCGGTGGTCGAGTCTTGGGCCACGGCCGGTGCGCCGAACACGCACCAGAGCAGGACGAACGAGCGAAGCGAGCTGCGGTTGTTCATGGTTGGCTCAGGAGGGCGCGCACCCGGTCGGCCGCGCCGCAGCGGCGCGCGCCTCGGCGCTGGCGCCCGAGGTGGGGCTGTCTATCCTATCCGCCCCCCCATGCCCACTGGCACCCGCCGCTTCGCTCCCCATGCCGCGATGACCGCCATGATCGCGATCTGGGGAGCCAGCTACGCCGTGGTGAAAGTCACGCTGGGCAGCCTGTCGCCCTTCGCCGTGATCGCGCTGCGGTTCTGGCTCGCGGTGGTGTGCCTGTTGCCGTTCGTGCGCTCCGGCTTCGGTGACCAACTGCGCCGGGCGCGCGGTCCCGGTCTCGCGGCCGGCGCCTGCCTCGCCCTCGGCTACTTGCTGCAGACCGTCGGCATGCAGGGCACCTCCGCGTCGATGGGTGGCTTCCTCGCCGGCCTGATCGTGCCCCTGGTCGCCATCGGCGGACGGTTCGTGTTCGGCGCGCGCTTCGGCCCCCGTTCGGTCGCCGGCCTGTTCCTGGGCATGGCCGGAGTCGCCTGCCTGTGCTGGCCGAGTGGCGACCCGGCCCAGACCGACACGCCGCTCGGCATCGGCCTGCAGATCGGTTCGTCGCTCAGTTATGCCGGGCACGTGTTGCTGCTGTCGCGGTTCGGCAAGGATGCGCCGACCGTGGCGTTCTGTCTGTGGCAATTGGTGGTCGTGGCGCTGGCCGGCAGCGCCGCCGCGCTGGTCAGCGGCGAACTGGCGGCGCCGGGCCAGAGCGAAGTCGTGGTGACCTGGGGGCTCGGCGCCGCGATCCTCTACCTCGGCGTCCTGGCGACGGCACTCGGCATCGGCGTGCAGAGCCTGGTCCAGCATCGCGTGCCGCCGGTGCACCTCGCCCTGCTGTTCGCCACGCAGCCGCTGTTCGCGGCGTTCTTCGGCTGGCTCGCCTTGGCCGACGCGCTGGGGCCGGTGCAGTTGCTCGGCGGCGCGGTGATCATCGCCGGCGTGGTGCTGACCAGCCTCGATCGCAAGTGAGCCGTCAGCCGAACCGCAGCACCACCGCGGCGCTGCGCAGTTCCTGTTCGGCCCAGTGCACTTTGTAGTCCATCAGCGGCCCCAAGTCGTACCGTTCGGCGCCGGCCTCGGTGAGCCAGAGCAGCTGCTGCCACTGGAGCCAGTTGCCGAGCGAGTGGTGCGTCCAGGACGCATCGAAGCTGAACTGCTGCCCGCGGTAGATGCCGTCGACGCAGCCGCCGAACACGAAACCGACGTCGTGGCCGCGGTGGCGGGCGAACAGCACGCGCGCATGCCCGCCGGCGGCCAACCGGCGCAGCATGACCCCGTAGAATTCGCGGGAGCCGGGCTCGGCCATGCCGCACGCGCCGAGGCCCTTCCAGCTGCGGCGTTCGACGTCGAGCATGCGTTCGTAGAGTTCGGCCGCGCTCGTGGCATCGCTGGGGCAATGGCGTTCGGCCGTGACGCCTTCGGCGTCGACTCGGCGCAGCCCCGCGCGCAGGCGCCGTCGAAAGTGCCCGGAGCGCCGCATCAGCCAGCCGCCGATTCCTCCCGCCAGGGATGCGCTGCGCAGCTGCACCGGGGCCAGGGTCTGGCCGAACACCGGCAGGCCCACGGCCGCGCCCTGCTCCAGGAGCGGTTCGGCGTCGACCAGGCCACTCACGAGCACGGCCCTGGGCGCGCGCGCGGGTTGGCCGCGCTGCAGCGCCACCAGCACGTCCCAGAGCAGCCGGGTGGCGCCCGTGCCGAGCAAGCAGGCGCCGAACAGCCAGTGGGTCTCGATCGGCTCGAACACGGGGCCGATGCCTGGCACGCGCGACGCGGCGAAGGCCAGCAGATCGTCGCCGCGTTGCCAGCACAGAAGGGGCCGTGCCGGCAGGAACACTTCGTGGAACGACCACAGCCACTCGGTGCGCGCACAGAGCGTGTCGACGGTTCCCGCCGGGTCGACGGCGCGGTTCCAGGCCGAAGCGGGCGCGTCGAAAGCCGCGCTCGGCACGCTGCGGGCGCCGAGCGCCGGGAGGTCGAACTCGGACCCAGGCGGGCTGGGCGCGTCGAACGGCCCGTTCACGGCAGATTCCGGACCGTCGCCGGGTCCTTCTTGAGTTGGCGCCAGAGCGCGGGAGCGCTGCGTTTCTGCACCGTGGCGTGCTGCACGCCGGTGGCCGTGCACAGCCGGACCCTGGCCTGGTGCGCGTCGACCTCGGGCCGGCCGAGCACGCGGTGGGGCGGTGCTGCGCTGCTGGGCGCCGTGCGGGTGGCGGCCAGGAAGGCGTAGGGCAGCGCGCGCTGGTCGATGCCGAGTTCGCGGGCGGCGCGCACCCAATCGCCATCGGTGAACACTTCGGGCGGCGGCGGCGCGAAGAAGTGGCACCAGTCGTCGGCGCTGGCGAGCGCCGGACAGGCGCCCGGATGCGGGCACGGCGCCAGGATGTGCCATGTTCCGCGCAGTCGTTCGCGCACACCCGACAAGCGCCGCGAACACTGCCGGTTGCCCGGCTCGACCCAGAGCACCTGAGCACTCCGCTCGAGCAGGGCTGCGAGCTGCCGTTCGCCGTCGGCGTCGAGCTCGCCGAGCACATGGCTCACCAGCAGCACGTCGGGCCGGACCGCACCCACGTTGCTCGCCGGGTGCACCGCCGTGCCCGGGGCCGCCTGCCGCAGGGCCGCTGCCGCGAACGCCATGGCGCGCGGCGACCGGTCGTGGCACAGCACGGTCCCCGCGCCGAACGCGGCGGTGTAGCAGCGCCCCGCGATGCCGGTGCCGCAGCCGTAGTCCAGGACCACCGCCTGGTCGGTGCGGCGCCAGCCGCGCGCCCGGCTCTCGGCGAGCGCCGCCTGCCACTTCCAGCCGATCCGCGGCGCCAGCATGCGCGCGTAGGCCGCCAGGTCGGCGTCGTCGCGCCAGTAGTCGGTACGTGCGGCACGGGCCAGGTCGTCGTCGAGGAAGATGCCGCGCAGGCGCTGCAGGCGGGCCAGTTCGTCGCGCGACAGGGTCACCACCGCAGTGTCGCCGCGGCAGCGCAGCTTGGGAAGGCGGCGGCTACCGGGTTCGCCGGGTGGTTGGGTGCGGTCCTGGCCGCGCAGGGCTGGTAACATGCCAGCCGTGATGCGCTCCCTCGCCAAAGTGTTCGGCTTGCTCGCCATGGCGGCACCGGTCTCGGCCCAGAAGCTCGGCACCGAAGCTCCCGACATCGCCTGGGAGCGGACGTTCGTGTTCGGCGACGTGCCCAACCAGAAACTGAGCGATCTGAAGGGCTCGGTGATCGTGCTCGAGTTCTGGACCACCTACTCGAACCAATGCGCGCAGATGGTGCCGAAGCTGAATGCGCTGTTCGCGGCGAAGGCCGAGGCGGGCCTGGTGGTGATCGGGCTCACCGGTGACGACGCCAACCTGGTGCTGCCCTGGGTCAAGAAGCACGACGTCAAGTACCCGACCGCGAGCGCGCAGAGCAAGGACTACACCGTCTCGGGCATTCCCGAGGCGATCGTCATCGACAAGGACTTCAAGATCGCTTGGCGTGGCCATCCAGCCGCGCTCGAAGACGCGACGCTCGACCCGCTGTTGGTCGGCGCCCAGCCGGCCGTGGTCGTGGCCGGTCTCGAGGACGTGCAGACCCTGCGCCGCGCCAGCGACCACGGTGGTGCCTGGCAGAAGGGCAAGAAGCTGCTCGAAGAAGGCCCCCTCAGCGAGCGCGCCAAACGGCAGCTCACCGGCTGGCTCACCGCGTACGAGAACTTCGTCACCACCGCGGTTGCGGCAGCCGATGCTGCCGAGAAGGCCGGCGACGTCTACGAGCAGTGGCGCAACCTCGAGCCGCTCGCCGGTGGGTATCGCGGCGTTCCTGGCACCGACGCCGCCAAGGACCGCCTCGACAAGCTGCTGGCCGAGCCGAAGCACAAGCGCGAGATCGACGCCGGGCGCAAGCTGGCCGAAGCTCGCCAGAAGGCCGCTGCGTTCGACTTCGACGGTGCCCACGAAGCTTTCAAGGCCGTGGCCAATGCCTACGCCAACACCCGAGCCGGCAAGGCGGCCGCGGTGGCGTTCAAGGAGATCGAGAGCCAGGGCAAGCTCGGTTATCTGG
>ERZ1066125.300-NODE-300-length-13621-cov-7.859870_pt1 | contig 13621 bp, 24 predicted proteins | sample MGYA00382772_ERZ1066125 | MGnify/ENA primary metagenome ERZ1066125 (study PRJEB33369, sample SAMEA5778355) | biofilm metagenome | biome: Industrial cooling water; feature: Water cooling tower basin; material: Biofilm | place: United Arab Emirates | collected...
GCCTTAGACTTCTCGAGTAAATGAGAGACGAGAGATTCGAATTTACTTCTAGTCAAATCGATAGCAAGATGTTTAGGACCATTTGCATCGGCGGTAATAAATGGAAGATTAACCGAATATGTCAAAGAACTAGAAAGAGCTATTTTAGCTTTTTCAGATTCTTCTTTTAATCTCTGAAGAGCCATATTATCTTTTGAAAGATCGATTCCGTGTTCTTTCTTAAACTCTTGAACCAACCAATCCATAATCGCTTGATCAAAATCGTCACCACCAAGATGAGTATCTCCTGAAGTAGCTTTCACCTCAAAAACACCATCTCCAATCTCAAGAATAGAGAAATCAAAAGTTCCACCTCCTTCGTCAAATACAGCAATCGTAGCATTCTCTTTCTTATCTACACCATAAGCTAAAGCAGCAGCCGTCGGTTCAGCGATGATTCTTAATACGTTCAATCCTGCAATAACACAAGCGGTCTTAGTTGCTGCGCGGGAAGCATCATCGAAATAAGCTGGAACTGTTACTATAATATCAGTAACCTTTTCACCAAGATAATCTTCAGCTACTTGTTTCATCTTCTGTACAACTTTAGACGAAATTTCTTCAGGCGTATATGTTTTTCCCATAATTTCAAAACACACATCACCATTTGATGTGGCTTTAACTTCATAAGGAACTTTTTCATCGAGACAGTCTTTGTATTTTCTTCCAATGAATCTTTTGGCTGAAAAAATAGTATTCTTAGGATTTGTTACAGCTTGTCTTTTAGCGACTTGTCCAACGAGTCTATCTCCATCCTTAGTAAAAGCAACTACAGAAGGAGTTGTTCGACTTCCTTCTTGATTACATAAAACGACTGGCTGTCCATTCTCAAGAACCGCTACGCATGAATTGCTTGTACCAAGATCTAGATACATAGCTCTTCCCATATTTTATTCCTCCTTTACAATATTTCTAATAAACCATTAAAAAATAATATAAACCATTACAAAATAATACTAAGGCTATTGCCATAATCCAAATATCTGCAATGACAACCCATTTCAGTTGTTTCATTGTAAATGAATGTAGATTTTTTAATGCCCAAAAAGTATATACTAATCCTATACTAGCCGTAATTAAAGCTAAAACAATCATTCTACATCTCCATTTTCTTGTATTTTCTTATCTTCGTAAGGATGAAGAAATCTTCGTTCGATTTCAGAGATAGAACAATGCAATTCTCCAATCAATTCCTTGTAATTATTATATGATGGAGTGACATAACGCTTACAATACGTAAATAATAAATAATTTATCTCCCCGTTTGGGGAGATATCTTTTAATAATTCTACGATATGTTCTAATTCTTTCCTTCGTTCTTTTTTAATGTACGGCATCTTCTGTTACCCTATCTAAAAGATCTTTTAGTGTTTGAATATTATCATCTTGAATACCATGACGAGCAATAATGTCTTTGAATTCTTCGACATCGTGAGTACTAATCTTCCATTTTGGAACTCCATTTTCATCACGCTGAATATCGTTCGACAATTGTTTACGACCATATTCATCTTTGATTACTTTCATCTTGTTGCCTACGCGTTCTTTTAATGGTTCATATTGAACGCCACAGTGAGATAACTGATGATCTAAACAAGCTTTCTTTTGATCTATAGAAAGATCTCCCCAAGGCATCATTCGAAGCGTAATAGTAAAATCTGCTCCTGTTGAAACTTTTAATCTAGGCGGAGCTTTTGCTACTTCTGCAAAAACGACATTTTGATCTTTTACTTTGTTTTTATCTGTAGCATAAAGAAGAATTTTAGCCTCACCAAGATGTTGGTGATATTGACTAATTAATTCTCTCATCATCGTATATTCTACTGAATCTGATTGTAATTCCCAAATACTCATTTGATCTCCTTTAAAAGTAAAGGAGACTAAGAATTTCACATGTTTTACGTATAAATAAAACATGTCAATGAAAGAAGATTTAGATAAATTGCCAGAATTAACTGGCCTCGCAAAAGTAAACTTTATTAATTCTATCAAAAAAGAAGATTATTCTGTTGAAGATTTTAAAGAAATAATTAAAAGATTTACTCAAGTTAAATTTTGGAATTCATATGTTGATTTTACCGCACATGCAAATTTTATCAAAGCGTTATTAAAACTCAATAAATTAAAAAAATCTGATATTAAACAAATATACCTTTTAGAATTTATTAGAAATTTTAGTATTAATAATCAAATAATCAATTTATTCGCATTCATTAAAAATGAAATTACAGAAAAAGATTTTATAGAAATTCTTGAAAAAATAATTGAGCATTTTGGATTTACTGAAGCAACGCTTGAAATAAAAAGCCTATTAGAAAATCTATTAAAATATAATGGATTAGACTACACGCAAATGTCGAAAGAATTTATGAGAAATATGATTAACAAACTTATCGAAATGAAATTACAAATAGAAGTACCTGAAGATAAACAAAAATTTTTTATTTATGCAAGTGGCGTAGGATATCAAGTCATAAAAAATTTATCTGAAGAATTTGCTGGACTTAAACAATTAGGGGATTTAGGTTTATGACTATAGAACAAGCTATAGAACAACTTAATAGAGATAATATTTCGAGACATGAAATGGATTCGATTATTTATGATATAATTGGATGGGATATTTCTATCGAAATCTTAGAAAAATTATTAAATACTAAACAAAAAAATTATATTCGAAAAGAATTGGCTAATCACTTAATATATCAACCAAGAGAACCAATACTTAAAACATTGTTAAAACTAAATCTTTTAAAAGAAGAAGAAGCAAAAATAATTTATTTGGGATTACTAATAGACAATAGCACAAAATGTCTACATTTAGTCGAATATATTAAATCGAAAATAACAGAAGACGATATCATAAAATTCACAATTGAATCTGAACAAATAACTCCTAATATAATGGATTTAATTAGTGCCTTATTAAGAGAAAATATCGATATTACTAAAATGCCAAAAGTAATGGAAAAAATAGTAAAAATTCTTGGCTTTGCTTTAAATCATATAATAAACCATAATTATCAAATTAAAATACCAGAAAATAAACAAAAAGCTTTTATAGAATTAAACCCTCAGTTATACGTTATGTTCGAAAATTTAGCCGAAGAATTTACTGGACTTCGAGAATTAGGAGATATCGGATTATGACTTTTCAAGATGCTCTTAATACTGTCAAAACAACTAAAGATTTAGATAAATTTATATCAGATGAACTAATTTATAAAAAATATTCAGTAGATGAGTTTAGACAAATTATTAGAATAATAAAAGAAAGACTTAAACTGCGTACGATCGGTTGGGCTGGATATTTTTATTATCGACCTAGTTATCTATTTTTAGCAGCTTTACTTAAAGAAAATCTACTTCAACATTATGAAATCAAATATATTTATTTATTTTTGATTGGTGACGAATATAATTTATTCCATATCGACCAAGCATCACCAGGAGAACGTGTTTCTCTAAACAAAGACAATATAATGAAATGTCTTGATCTTGTTAAATATGTTATACCAGAAATCTCAGAAAACGAATTATTAGATCAAATAATATCTTTAGAAGAACCTGTTTCTAACAAAATACGTTTTTTTAATAACTTATTAAAATATCCAGAATATGGAATCGATTATACAAAAATGCCACGAGTCGTTGAAGAGCTTATCGAATTGTGTTTTAGTTATAAAAATGTTCCTAAACTAAAAGTTCCCAAAGACAAGCAAAAGGCTTTTATAGATGTAAATCCTATGAGCTATATTTATATCGAAGATTTATCAGAAGAATTTACCGGACTTGAAGAATTAGGGAATTTAGGATTATGAACTTATTTGTTTATGGAACACTTAAAAAAGGACATGGAAACCATTATCTAATTGAATCTTGTAAACAAATAACAAAAGGATATATCGAAGGATTTCAAATGGTATCTGCTATGATACCATTCGTATGGTATGGAAATCAAAACGACAAAGTCTATGGCGAAGTTTACGAAGTATCTGATTTTATCATAAAACAATTAGATATATTAGAAGGTCACCCAAATTTTTACCAAAGAACTTGGTTAGAAAATTATGGATTTTATATCTATCTTCATGATTTTACAAAACGAAATTTGAATTTAGAAAAAATCTTAATCTTTTAGAAATCTTTCAAAAGCTTCTTTTGTTCTTTTTTCATTTTGTTTAGAACAAAGATAAAGTTTTTCTTTAATAGAAGAAATAATAAATCTTTTATTAATTAAATCTTCGTGTTTTTTATTCGTTAACAAATTATTTAAAATCATATCGACATCTTTTTTCGAATATGTTTCAACTATAATTTTTGAAATTATATATCGAACTGTAAGAATCGAATATTTTTTTTGTTTACGAAATAGAGAGAGAACAAAATTGATCATTTTACTTCTCCTTTTTGTCAATATATATCATCAATGAAAACATTTCAAGAATATCTTAACGAAGGCAAGACGCTAAAATCTCTTTCTGATCAAAGAATAGCTAGAGATGCTCATAAATGGCGTCAAACTATCGATAAAGAAAAAAAGAAAGAAAATAAAGACAATGAAAGACTTCAAAAAAAATTAGATAAAATTGCTCAAAAAGAACACCGTAAATCGACTTTATCTCATTTGCAAGAAATTAAAAAATCTATTTCAGATAAACAAACTTTTGCAGATAATAAACAAAAATTACTAACTTTTATAAAGGATGATAAAACTAAAAAATTTATCGAATTCGTAATAGAATCAGTAAACAAATATTCTAGTAAAGATAAAACAAAGAGTTCATTGATTACGAAAAACAAGATATTAGTAGATCGAATTATAGAGCATGAATTTATTGTTAATAATCAAGATGAAGATATCTTAGGAATAATTCAAAGATTTATGAGAATTATTACTCCAGCATTTCATAATAAACAATATAATAATATAATTGCGTTTTATAAAGCAATCAATAATCAAATTTTTAATATTTGTAAAGATTTAGTATTTCAAATTATCGAAAAGGAAGCATTAAATGGATAAAATTAAACTTGAAGTTGGATTAATGGGTAATAACGGAGATCCACGAGCTGGTGGTTGGAGAAACTCTCCTAGACTCAGTGTACTTAGAAAAAAACTTGAGAAATCAAGAGTGACGAATAAATACAATCAGGGTAAAAAATGATTACATTCAAAGAATTCTTAGAAGGCGTAAATCCTACTGATTTTGATTCGGCTGGTAAAGATCAAGATCCAGAAAATTATGGAATTCCTTATCATGATGAGGAAATGAAAAAATTAGTTGATAAAAAACTAAATCGTAAAAAAACTGAAAGAGGATTTGCAGATCAAATAGCAAAAGAAAAACCCGAAGAAACCGATCCTAATAAACTTGATCCTACCGCTCCAGCAAAAAAAGATTATATTAAAGATAATAAATTATTCGCAAAATATTTAGACGATTCAGATAAGGCACTCGAAGATGAGGATAAAATCGCAAAAGAAGTACCTGTAAAAACCACGAGAACAATGTTTAGATATGATCGAGAAGGACAATATTCTCCACGTGGAGATACAGATGACGTACAGGCAGATAAATCAAATCCAGTAGCCAAAGGTTAATTTTAACCAAGGAGGAGTTATGGCTTTAAAGATTGAATTGGTAAGATCAATCAATGGAACTCCTCCAATTTTTTTAATTATAAATAATTCAAAAATATTTCCAATTCTTGAAATCGAATATGATGGAATTCTTAAAGAAAAGAAACCTGACGCTGAATTAAAAAAGCCAATCCATATGATTAAAGGAATTATAAGATTTTATGATTTTTTTGGTAAATCTCACGTGATTAATTATAATGAAATCGATGAAGATCCTGAAATAGATTGGAACCATCGAATTAATTCCACAAAAAATTTCTTACTAAAGAATGGCAAATATATCGATAATGATATTACAAAAACTTGGCACCCAAAACATTGGAATGAAATTCCAGAAGAAGATTGGCCAGACTGGATGAAAAATTAATATGAAATTTAATGAATTTATTACGAACGAGATGAAAAAACATGATAGGTCTTCAAATATCCAAGAAGCTTTTTTGTATCATTTAGAAAACAATATCTCCCTTATTGAAAATATATTTCGTCCAGGATCTGAAATGTTTTTTGAAATGATTAATCAAGCTAAATATTTCTACCACGAAGGAAAATACAAACCAAAAGATGAATGGGAAAAAGATCTTCTTGAATCAAATATCGGTGAAATTGCTGAATTTGAAGGACAATTAGTCGTTCTTGACTATCCAATCGAAAAAGGTCTTGAAGAAGCTTGTTGGTCTGGATATACTCAAAAAGGATTTAAAAAGAAAAACGGGCGCAAAGTTCCAAATTGCATCCCTATGAACGAAGAAAATAAAGATAAAGGAGTCGGTAAGCCTTGGCGTGAAAATGGCGGAGGAGCCGTATATGTACGCACGAATAATGGAAAAATAAAAAAAATTAGATTCAGTCAATCTGGAATAAAGAAAAAATTCATGGATCCTTCAGCAACTAAAAGTTTCATAGCACGCCATCATTGTCTATCCAATAAAGATAAAACTACCGCATCTTACTGGGCTTGTCGTTATCCTAGATTCTTTAGTAAATCAGGAAAAACTTGGTGGTAGTATCGTGAAACCATATATCGATGAAAAAATAAATAATTCGAGTTTTTTAAGAACATTTAGACATAATATTCCAAACAAAGAATTAATTTGGCATAGAGATAAAAAAAATAGAATTGTGACAATATTAGAAGGCGATGATTGGGAAATTCAATTTGATAATCAATTGCCTAAAAAATTATTTAAAAATGACAAATTTTTAATACCAGCTAATATATTTCACAGAATCAAACTTGGCAAAACTGATTTGAAAATAAAAATCGAAGAATTCGAGGATTAAACAAATATCCCCTTATTGCTAAGGGGATATTTGTTATAAATTCATGGATGCCGCTAATCGATCATTATCTTCATTTGTTTTTGTTGCTTCATTATATTCATTTTGTTGTCTTTCAAAGTTAACTTTATTTTTAGCAATATAAAGTTCATGTAATTCTCTTGGCCCCATTCCAACGCACATAAAAGCACTCATTAAAAAATGCCAGATATCGACTAATTCAATTCTAGCTTCGTTAATGCGCTGTTCAGGAGTATGATTAGGATAAATTTTTTCTCCAATCTGAGCTTTCGACCAATGCTTCCAAGGAAGTAATTCTAATAATTCTTCTAACTCATTCTTCATGCACTCATGAAACTTTCTTAACCATTCGTTAGGAAGATCATTTGGGCCGAACTTTCCTTCTTGAAATTCCTTGTAGATCTTATCAAAGGTAAGAATATTTCCTTCATTATCTTTGATTTGATTTTTAACAAAACAATGATCGCCAAATCTTCGTTGCCAATCAAACATTTCATGAAGAATAGAATAATTCGTTCTTAAAGGTATAGCTGTACCATCCCATGAATCACATAAATTTTCACAAGACTCTTTTGTCGGTACAAGACTTTCGATCGTTCTCATATAAAACTCCTCTTTTTGTATATTCCTAAAGATTTATTTTCAATACAACGAGAATTATGATGACAAATGATTCTAGAAAAATAACCAAACTGTACATCGTTAACTTGTTGTCGTTGTAATAAAGATACAAGAGAGTCGTCTAAGTTTTTACAAGAGATAAATAACTCGTTTATATCGAACTTTTCAAAATACAATTTATCTTTATAAAATGATTGTATTTTCTTTCCAGAGAGAATCCAATTTTCTTGTTCTTTCTTAAATTTGAATAAATTATCGATATCAACAAAAAAATCATTATGAATACTTACGATATATTCATAATGATTTTTGTATTTTTTAATCGCGTTAAAAATATATTCTTCTATATCTAAAGAAGAGTCTACGTATTTAATTGTTTTTACTTTACTAGGAAGTACAGAGAAAACATATAAAGTGTCATGATAATCAATAATTTTATAATCATCTTTACAACTATGAGTAATAATCAAAAAATTCATTGCGAATACAAATAACCCCTTTATTTATTAACTCATAATATAAATCATCTAAATTCGATGATTGAAAATCAGGAATTTCATTTACAAATATTCCCAAATTTGTAATTATAAAACCAAAATCACCATATTTGTTTTTCAATTCATAAAAACATTTATAAACTTTTTGTCTAGAAATTCTATAATCATCAAAAAATAATAAATATTTCTTTTGTTTTAAAATATTTATTATATCTTTAGAGTCATGTATTTCTATTTCGTCTGCCATTCTTTGTCCATAGATGCCGTATCTTTTTCTTCAGTTGTAATTTCTTCTGCTATCATTTTTGGTTTCAATTTCTTCAATATTTCCTTTTGGGTCGTAGAAATATTTTCTTTTACTAATTTGCGAATATCTAAAACATTATTTTTTTGATATTTTTTAATATCTAAATTATCGATATCGACAAGATCTAAAATAGCATATCGATAATCATTTTTCGGTACAGAATTCGGGTATGCCCAAAAGAATCTTTCTAAAACATAATAATATTTTGCTCCATAAACTTTTTGTTCTTTTCCTTTTGCTAAATCTCTTTTTATCTCTGAAATAACTCTTTTAGATTCTTCTAAAGAGGCAAACCCTTCATTAGAAAAAAATGAAATAGCTTGTCGCAAACCAGTTTGTCCTTTTCGAAGAAGGTCTATAATCTTCCTTTTCAAATCTTTTCCTTCCAAAACGACTTCTGCTGAAAAAACTACAGGAACCATTCCATCATCTGGAACTTGTCCCCATTCGACAATTTTATCCATCATTATTTTACTCCTATATAATTATTAAAGTCTTTCTCATACTGAATATTCAATTCTTCTATTTCAGTCATTTCCTCTTTACTTCTTAATCTTTGTATTTTAGAATATTTTTTAAGATTCCATGGCCAAAAATCATTTTTAGGTCTTACTAATTTAACTAAGATACATGATCCAGAAAAAATTAAATGTTCGAATTGTAAATATTCATTTCCCCAAAGAGTCATCTTGACTTCGCCCGTTTCATCGCGTAATGTCAAAACATAATAATTATTATTATTTTTTGCCTGTTTTTTTTGTATATCTACGATCATAGCCGAAACTGTATCAGTTATACCTTCTAATAAATCGACTACAAGAGTATCGACTGGTCTTTGATATTCATCTAAAGGCTCCTTAAAATAAATTCCACAATATTCTTTTTCATAAAAAGCCTTTTCGGCAGGAAGAAAATCTTCAATATTCTCATACTCCTCATACGATAAAGGCTTTTTATCATATACCTCTTTATTGTCATTAAGATATTTTAATAATTTTTCTTTATCTATAATCTCATCAAAACGTCCGTCCTCAATTAATTCTATCAAATCAAGAAATGAAATACTTTTTATTTTCGTAGTAAAGCCACAAATTTCTTTAAATCTTTCTGAATCTTCGGCTGAACATTTTCTTCCTGTAATTTCTTTATAAATTTGTCTCCATTTAAGAAGAGAAATTCCGACTTTCGAATCCTTTAATCCTCTTCTATATTCCCAATATGATAATAATTGATTCCTATTAGGATAAAAACAATCGAATGCTCCAACCTTAATTAAAGTCTGCCCTACAGTTTTAGAATACCCAAATCTATTCAGATAATCCTCGAATGATTTGAATGGCTGTAAACTTACTAATCTCGCAGCTTCTTTAGAAATACCTTTTATTTTATTAAAACCTATACGTAAAAAATCATCTTCAAGAGTATATCCTAATTTTGAATTATTAATATCAACACCAAGAAATTGTAAATTTCGTCTCGTCTTACCGTCCTGAATGTAAATAGGAATTCTTTCATCTCCTGTTTTAAGACAGGATAAAACTGCAGCATAATACTCATGTGGATAATAAGTACGTAAATATAAACACCTAGCCGAAACCACTGTATATGCTGCAGCATGCGAAAGATTAAATCCATAATTTGAAAACGTTTGCATCTGATTCCAAAGATCAGTACATTGATCTTTGTTCCAACTTAATGTTCTTTGAGAATTCTCAACGAACTTATCTTTAAATTGTAATAATTTCTTTTCATCTTTTTTACCCATTGCTCGTCTAGCTGTATCACAATCATAAAGAGAAATCAATCCTGCAACATTTAAAACACGCATCAACTGTTCTTGATAACAAATTACTCCATAAGTATTTCCAATAATAGGTGCTAATAAAGGATGAAGTTCAAACTCCACTTCTTTATTTTTGCGTTTAACATATTCATCAACCATACCACAATTATGTACTACAAAATCTTCTGCGATATAATTTGGTTCATTAAAAAGAAAATTACTTTCACATATTGTTAAATCATAACAATCTTCTTCTCCTACTTCGGAAATCTCAACAATTTCATCAAAGAAATAATTTAACTCTTTCATCATTTATAATATCTGACTCCTTTTCAAACTGCCAAAATAAAAATTCTAAATTATTTTTCTCACAATATTCTAAAGCAGCCATTCTTTTTAATTCTAAAACTTGTTCTTGCAAACAAGCCGTATACGAAGATTTTATCTCTATTAAAAATTTATCATTAACTAAAAAATCAGGATAATACCTTCTTCTTTTTCCATTATAATAATAGTAAATAATTAATGGCGTCGAATACCAAGAAAATACTTGGTCTGAACTTTCTAATATACTTGCAAATTTTGTCTCGTAACTCGAAAGTAAACGAAATACTTGATTCATTTTTGATGAATAAAACATAGTAGATTTACAACCTTTTAAACCATAATCAGGATTTTGTTCTAAATACTTCGAATAACAATTTTTATCACAAAACCTTTTTTTTGGTCTTGGTTTTCCTAGTTTTTCTCCAAACCAACAAATCATTTGAGTATTACAAAAATCGCAATTATAATATTGTGCATTACCTGAGGCCCAAGGATATAATCGCTCATAATCTTTTGGTGTTAAATTCTTTCTATTTTCTTGCTGCGCCTTATTTCCAGCATCAGTAAAATTCTTAAGTAATTCTTTTCGTTCTTCAAATGAAGCATTTTTGACTTTATTTGCCCAAGCTTTTGATCCACTTCGATGAAAATTATCCAATTGTTCTTGAGTCATCAAGTGTCCAAATTTTTTATATCTTTCTTTCATTAGATTAGATTTTTTCTTTTTAACATCTTCTCTTGCTAAAGTAATCTTTAATTTATTAGAAACTTTAATCGCCGCTAATCTTTGATATTGTTTATATTCATCGATTTGATCAGGAAATTATTTAAGATATTTTTTAACTGTTAATCGTTTATGAGAAGATAATAAATGTCTAAAAAACATTCCATCAATTTCTGTATTACAAAGTAAACATAACATAAATTCCTCCTTAAAGTTTTATGTTATAAATTAAGATATTATCACTTTAAAATCGCAATATTGTCTCCAATTTTCAAACTTTCTAGTTTCTCGAAACTATTGTTAGATATTAAAAATCTATGATCCTTTGATGCTAGGATTATCTTTCCTGATTTTGTCTTAATTTTAAATACTTTTTTGTTTCCTGTATGATGTTTAATAAAACGTTTCGTATAATCTATTTGTCCTTGTTGATCAATAAATGTTACTTCGTCTTTATTACTTTCAAGATCTTTAATAGGTTTAGAACCATCTCTAGTTTTGATTAAAGTATTATAAAAAAAACAGTCCCGTGGACCTGGACGTCCAAGCGACGTATAGGCCACAAGATCGTCGAATGAATCGACACCGCCTTGTTTAATCATACTTCGCATAGAAGCAGAGTCAAACTGGAAAATAAGTTGAAGATCTCCTGTGTTCGCTACTTCCATACATTTAAGATCGTTCAAATAGCTTTCGTCATCCCAATCTTTGTATTTTCTAAATATTCCTATTTTTGGATCATATTTTCCACGTTCTTTCATTAATCTTAATGTTCCAGAAATATAATTAAGATTTTCAAGTCCCAATATATCTTGTTTTAAAAATCCAAATGTTTTAAGATCAGAACACTTTTGTCCTTCTGAAAAGGAGGACATAACCATTTTTGTAGAATCTTCTTTATCATCTGATTTTGCACAAACAAGAGGAACATAATCTGAAATAGATTTTGATGAAATGATAATTCCACCGGCATGTCTTCCGATATTCCTAACACGATCATTCATCTTAAGATAAGCTTTACATATCTCTGGATATTTTTCGTTAAATTCTTTTAATTTAGAATATTGATTCAATAAGTCTTCCCATGATAGTTTACTTTCATCCTGATCATCGATATTTTTAACAAAAGCAACTTCTTCTAAAGGAACTTCGAAAATGCGAGCAATATCTCTTAATCCAGATTTTAATCCAAAAGTATTATAATTAACGATCGATACGACTTTATCTTTGCCAAATTTTTCAGTACAATATTCTTTAAGAAGATTTCTACATTCGGGACTAAAATCAATATCAAGATCTGGATATTCTTTAGATTCTACCCAAATAAGATCTTTGTCTATCGGATTTTCAGGACATATTCCCCAAGCATGTGCACAAAGAAGATTGTTTTCATTATGAAATTTACGTCTAGAATCAATAAGATCGATAAAATATTCCCATAAGGAAACTTTATCGATCTCTTTAAATTCTAACTCCAATCTATCTTTGTGTTCGGGAAACTTTTTTAAAGCAACATTTTTTAATAATTCGATCTTATTCATAAATTTCTAATGAGTTCTTCAAACCAATGAAGATCGCCGATTCGTACTTTTAATATGGACGTATCTTGTTTTTTAATTCTTGCTGCATTGTATGCTAAATCTAAATCTAATTTCTTTTTCTTGAGTTGGTCTTGAATATATTCAAGACCTTTTGTTTTAGGTATTTTCGATACCTCTTTTTGCAAAGTAGATATAGATCTTTTAAGTTTACTATTTTCATCTAATAATTTTTGATAATCTTGAATAGAAATATTCTTCATTTTTTACTCTTTGTTTTACTCATGATGATATCTTCAATAAAATCCCATTTGATGTCGTTTCTTTTCATGTATTCTTGATCCAAATAATCGAAACAATAAGCAGCTGTATCATCTGGTTTTGGAGAATTTTCACAAATAAAACCAATAAAATCTTTAGTTTTTAATGAAACTAATTTTTTACAAAAATCAACTGTAATAATATTTAATAACTTATAATAATTAAGATTCGTAATCTTATTCATTTTATCTGAAATATCCAAAGTAACAAAATCTCTTAATAAGAGAAATCTTTGTCCATTAAATGGGTGTATTCTTAATGAATATTTAATTGTACAGCGAGTAGCAACTTCTTCTACACACACGAGAGAAACTTTAGAAAATAATTCTAAATAACACTTTAATCCTTTCATATAAAAAGTTGCTGGAGTATTGTTTGGACCAGGATGAAATATAAAATCATTCGATTCTGTAAACTTAGAAAATGGAATTCCCGGCTTTTTTTCTTCGATTTCTATAACTTTTTTTTTCATTGATCTCCACTCAATTTACTTTCTGACAAATTGGACAGTACCAAGT
>ERZ1066125.302-NODE-302-length-13583-cov-38.032673_pt1 | contig 13583 bp, 13 predicted proteins | sample MGYA00382772_ERZ1066125 | MGnify/ENA primary metagenome ERZ1066125 (study PRJEB33369, sample SAMEA5778355) | biofilm metagenome | biome: Industrial cooling water; feature: Water cooling tower basin; material: Biofilm | place: United Arab Emirates | collected...
ACTACGATCCCATCGGCGCAAGGTTCTTGAGCCCCGATCCGATGGCCGTTGATCCTGGGACCGCGTGGAACTTCAATCGGTACAACTATGCGGCGGGGAATCCGTATAAGTTTGTGGATCCGGACGGGCGGGAATCCGGGTGCGCAACTAAGCCGACGGCTTGTGGAATTCCAAAGAACCCTCCGAGCGAGAAGGTGGCGCGCGCTGGCGCAGGCCTGGTTGCTGACTTCACTCCTGTCGTTAGTGACGCAAAGGCGGTCTATGAAGCAGTTGAGGAGCCAACCGCCGTCAACATAATTGGCGCGACCATCGGATTCGTACCACTTCTTGGCGATGCCGTTGCTGTTTCCATTAAAGGCGCAAAAAAATATGATGAGATCACACATGTCATTGGCAGAACCGAGGATCTCAACGCGCCCGGCGCTCTCCGTCCGGGTGAGCAGCCACTCTCGTTCCAAGTCGTCAGAGACGACGCTGGCAAACTAAACTACAAAGAAACATGGCTAAACAACTATCGAGCCCTTAGAGTTGCTATGCGCGAGAACGCGCCAATTCGGGATGTTTCGCCGGGCGACACGAAAGGACATTTCCTTAATGGGGAACGCATGCAATTAGAGCAAAGGGGTTGGAACGAGGTTAGCGACGGAAAGGACGTTTGGTGGGTTCCGCCAGAAAACTAAGAGGCGTCAGCATGTTTACTTCCGAAGTCATAGCAGCATTTGACTATCTCAAGAATTTTGGATTTGAAGCGAAAATCATCAACGATCACACCGTTGATTTTATTGGCACCCGTTTTTTCGTGCAAGTTCATTACTCGAATCTGCAGGAGATTTCCCTCCACGTCGGTTTGCTTAAAGAACGCGAAAGGCACTTTGGCATCGAATTCGTAGTTGCGCTTACATCGCCAGAGGTCGCGTTTTCAGCGACGGACAAATTTGCAACCACACCCGGGCTTCTTCGCGAGCTTGTTGCAGAAAAAGCTGGATTGCTTAGGAAATATGGCGAACGAGTTTGCAAAGAAGACATTTCCGTTTTCACAGAAATGTCAGAGTTGGCTGACGCATATCGGAAAAATCGAGCAGTGTCCAGGATCCGATATCGAGCTGAAATCGCGATTAGTCAGAAGAAATATGCAGAAGCGCTCGCGCTCTACTCCGGAATAGGCGATTCCGCAAATAGGCTGGATCTTAAACGAATAGCCTATTGCCGCAAGAAAGTTGGACCTGATTAGCCCCATGATTCAGTCATGCGCGGACATGTCACGAAAGACAAAGGCGTTTTGGAAGTTAAGAGCGCGTGTGTTGGCGACACCCGCCCCCGCCGGGCGCCAAGCCCGAACTGCAATCAAGCCCTGCACTTTTTTGGCCGCATTGGGCCGCGCGCACTCGAATTTCGTACCGTTGTTTCCCACTCGTGACTCTTACACATTTCTAGCACCGCAGCGTCGGGTAGCACGAAGTGCAAATATAGAGAAAAATCAATAAGTTCCCTCAGCCTTTCCCACCGAAGGATGTTTTGATCCAGCACTACGAATCTTTTCATTAACCCAGCGAATTTTCAGTAAAAGGATACTTGAACGAGTGTCAATCAGCGCTTTCGCCTGGCCACATGAGCCAAGTGTTTGTTGAAACCCGCGGACGCAATCAATAAAGCGCCAAATTCCTTGACGGTTTTCGACCACTTGGAAACATGTCTCGGACTTAATGACGTAGCTCTGATCCATTGATCGTCTTTGGACTTCGGTCGATCAACTCGATGAACGATTTGATGGCGTCGATCTAGCATTGCGTCTAAGGTTGTTAGCAGCTTTCGGGCGAGCTTTTTTTCCGCTCCAATGATATCCATCGCACGAATGAGATCTGAACGGTTGTTAAAAGTCTGGCTCTGAAAATGGGCTTCAACACTCTTTCTAATTACTTCGTCCACTGTCAGACCTCGGTACTGAACTAGCGAACCAAGAAGGAATTTCTCAGCCTGCCGCGCACGCTTCGGCGAAGCTAGCGGTACTTTATCTATCTCAGCTGAAGGGGCATTCGCGTGAGCGGCAATAATCAATGACCTAATGAGCTCCTCTAAAGACGCGTGCATGAAAACGACAGCTCCCCTTAATATATCTGTCGCGCCAATTGAACCCCGGTCCACCGATTTGATCGCTTCATAAATTAGTATCAGTCGGTCAGCACGCTCCATATTTTTCTTGAACACTTCAATCTGCCCGACTGTAAAAATCGCATATTCGCTTGTTGCGGTGTCTATTTCGCTAGCAGAGTCTGTCATGACGGCGCGATTTTCTGAGTTCATATCGAGTTTACTCCCAAACGAGAGATGCCGTTCACCCCCTCAAACCCACCAAGCCAACACCGGCACCCACACCACGCCCAGCAAAATCCCATATCCCACCAGCGCCGCCGCGAGATCGGGATCGAGTTTGGCGCTGGTTGCCAACGCGCCGGCGGTGACCATGGGTGGCATGGCGGCTTGCAAGATGGCTGTTTCGAACAGTAGCGGCGGGGCGTCGGCGGCCCACATCACCATGCCCGCCAGCAGTGGTGCGAGGCCGAGTTTGATGGCGAGGCCGGTGGCGGCAGGTGCGAGCAATCGCCGCGCGGGTACGAGCTTGAGCTGCATGCCGACCGACAGCATCGCCACGGGCACTAGCAGCGCGGCAAGCCCGCTGGCGACGGTGCGCAGGATCTCCGGTGGCGTTAGCGGCAACAGGCCAATCCATAGCGCGTGCACGGCCGGAAAACGGACGATGCCAATTACCAGTTCCTTGGCGCGCGTCGAGAACGAACGTTTCTCGCCCGCGCCGGCGTAGACGCGCGTGACCCACAGACCCAGCGTGGGCAGCAGCAAGAAGGTCCCCAGTTGATCGTAGATCACGGCTGCGGGCAGGGCATCGTTGCCGAGCAAAGCGCGCACCAGCGGGTAGCCGAGAAACGCGGTATTGCCGAGCGCGCTGCACAACATCAGGCACGCGATCGTTGCGCGCGACCAGCCCATCGCGCGGCCGATAAGCCAGCTGGCCAGCGCGGCAATGATGCCGAGCAGCCATGGCAGCAGAATCACGAGCCACACGTCGCCGCGCCACTCGATGCGCTGCGCCGACAGCCACACCAAGGGCGGCAGCAGCACATAGATCACTAACCACTGCAGTCGCAGCGGCAGCGATTCGGGAAGCGGCGCGCGGCGCAGCAACCAGCCGAGCGCCATCATCAGCAGAATGAGCGCAACTGGCGACATTGCACTCACGGAAAACTATGCAGTGCTTGACGGTTGCTGCCGTAAGCTGCGACGCGTCGATGGATTCCCAGGAGAGCATGTGCCATGCCACGAATACTACAAACAGCCGGCGCGCTGCTGATACTCGGCAGCGCTCTGGTTCTCGCCGGATGCGCAAGCACGCCAAGCGCCGCACCGCGCCTGCCCACGTTGGAGCGCGAACGCCTGCTTGGCACCTGGCACATCATCGCCAACGTGCCGTACTTCGCCGAGAAGGGTAAAGTCGCCACGCGCGTCGAATATGTCGAACGCGCCGACGGCAGGCTGGACGATCTCTTTTACTTCCGCGAAGCGATGGATGCGCCGGAGGAGCGCTGGGAAGGCGTTGCGTGGGCGCTCGACGACACGGGGACCCGCTATCGCGCGCGTTTCATCTGGCCGTTCAGCACCGAGTTCTGGGTGATCCACATGAACGACGACGGCCAGATCGCGCTGATCGCCACGCCGGACGCGAAGCTGGCGTGGATCTATGCACGCACGCCGCAGATCGACGAGGCACGCTACTCGGCGGCGGTCGCGAAGCTCGCGGATTTTGGTGTCGATACGTCGACGCTGGTGCGGATTCCGCAGCCCTAGGCGTTGCTTTTTGGTACGCGGACCCATGGTCCGCATTTTTTGCTGTTGCTGTTGTTCTGTTCCGGATTGACCAACGCAAAAGCATGCGGACCATGGGTCCGCGTACCAAGAAGCATGCGGACCATGGGTCCGCGTACCCAAAAGCGAGCGACCCTCGAGCAGCGCAGCGTCTCGACCGAACGGCCAACTGCCCATCGCAAGCCTGCGCAGGTAGCATCGTCACATCGCCACACTGGAGACGACCGCCGATGCGTTTTTTCGCCGCCGCCGCGCTGCTGTTTTCGCTCACCGCCCACGCCGATCCCAAAGCGGAAGTCTTCGCCGCCTGGGACGCGATGATCAAAGCCAAGTCCTATCGCGCCGCGATGGAAATAAGCACAGGCGGCCAGACCTACCAGCAGAACCTCGACATCATCATCCCCGACCATTTCCGCATGAGCGGTGGCCCTGCGGGCGATACCATCGTGACGCCGGCCGGCGCGTGGATGAAACCGCCTGGTGGTCAATGGACCGCAGCGCCGGACAGCATGCGCGCGATGACCAAGCAGTTCATGGGCGACGATTTCATCGCTCAAGCCAAGGCGGGTGTGACCAAGGTGGAGGCCAAGGGTGAGCAGGATTTGGGTGGGGTTGCGACCAAGGTGTACGAGGTCCACCAGACGATGAAAGTGATGGGCGTCGAGTCGAGCAGCGTCACCGATCTTTATGTGGCTGTAGATAGCGGTCGTCCGGTGCGCCAGGTCATCAAAGCCACCGCGATGGGGCAGACCTCGACGACAACGCAGGACATCACTTACGTGCCGGATCTGAAGATCGAGGCGCCGATGTAGGCGGGGGCGATAGGCCTTTCACACTCGCCAGCCGTTGACGTGCCTGCGACGATGCATCGGCAAAAATTAAATAGGCGCGAGTAGAGCGCGGGTCGTTCCGTCGGGGGGAAGGTCCATGGTCACGAAGAGCGCGATGTTCGCGGCATTAGTGGTGTGCAGCTGGTCTGCGGCTGCAGACACAATCACGATTCGAGCCGATGAGTGGCTGCCGTACAACGGCGGCACCCGGCTCAATCCACCGGGTTACATGATCGAAATGGCCCAGGCGATCGCCAAAGACAATGGCCACGAAATCGATTATCGGAACATGGCTTGGGACGACGCGCTGGCCGCCGCGCGGGCGGGCAGGATCGACTGTGTTGTCGGCGCCTATATTTCGGATGCCGAAGGGTTCGCATTTCCCAAAGCCTCCTGGGGCAAGTCGGGTAACGATTTCTGGGTGTTGGCGGACAGCAAGTGGCGGTATGAAGGCGTCGACAGCTTGGCCTCAGTGCGCCTCGCGATCGCAGAGGGCTACAGTTACGGCGATGAGATCGATGCCTGGATCAAAGCGAACCGGGCAGATCCTGAGCGCATCGTTGTTGTTCCAGTCATTGGTCGCGCATCGGCTCGAATGATTGCTCGCTTGGTGGGTCGCCAGGCCGACGTGATGGTGGAAGACGCCAACGTGCTCGCCTATGCGCTCGAGCAGGCGAAGATGGAACAAGGGCGCATCGTGTCCGCCGGAAACTCCGGCGCTCCGGAGGATGTGTATATCGCCTGCACGCCAGCCCATCCGCGTGGCCGGCAATGGGCGGACATGTTCGATGCCGGTACGCAGTCGCTACGATCCTCCGGGCGCCTGAAGGAGATTCTGGCGCGATACAACTTGGCGGATTGGCAAAACTAGCGAGACGTTGCCGAAGCTCGACGAGCGGAGTTGCTTCGTTCGCAAGGTATCTCCACAACTCGCGTTGAGCGCTCAATCGCTCCCTTGACTCAAGGAGCCACCATGCCGAAGCTTGCTTCGAGAGAGTTCTACTAGATCCCGCTCCGTCAACGACTCTCGCAAGGCATGGCGCGTTTCAGCGCGGGATCATCCTGGGCGCGCAGCTCACCCACTCTGCCGTTGCACGGTCTGCACCACATCGCTTCTGCGTATCCGCCGCATCACATCGTTCAAATGCTCGCGGTGGCGCACTTCGATCGTGAACAGCAAGGAGGCGCTGATGCTGTCGCGCTCCAGGTACTCGACGTTCTCGATGTTCGAGTTGGTCTCGGCAATGGCGGCGGCGACGGTGGCGAGGACGCCGGGCCGGTTCGCGACTTCGATTTTGAGCTGCGTGCGGAAATCGCCCTGCACTTCGGGTTCCCAATCGACGCGCACAATGCGATCGGGTTGCTTGCGCATCTCGACGACATTTGGGCAAGTGGTCTGGTGCACAACCAGTCCCTTGCCGGCGCTCAAGAATCCAATGATCGGATCGCCGGGAATCGGGTGACAGCAGTGCGCAAAGGTCATCACGCCACGCTCGGTGCCGGAGATGCGCACCGCGTCGCGCGGCGCCGCAGCGCTTTGGCCTTCGTTGACCCATAACTGGCGCGCCACCAGCGAGGGCATGCGTGCACCGAGTGCGATGTCGCTCAGCAATTCTTCCAGGCGCCGCAGCCGGTTTTCGTCGAGGTAGCGGCGCAGCGCGTCTTCAGGCAGCGCGTCGAGTGCGCCGCCGATATCCGCGAGGGCGCGGCCGAGCATGCGGTGACCGAGCGCGATGGCGTCTTCGTGCTGCAGTTGTTTCAGGTAATGACGGATCGCCGTGCGCGCTTTGCTGGAGACCACGAACTCCAACCACTGCGGCTGCGGCGCGGCGCTTGGGGCGGTGACGATTTCCACCGTCTGGCCGCTGACGAGGCGCGTGCGCAGCGGTTTCAATTGCCGATCGACGCGCGCAGCGACCGCGTGATCGCCAACATTGGTGTGCACCGCGTAGGCGAAATCGATCGCGCAGGCGTTGCGTGGCAGCGCCAGGATGCGGCCCTTGGGCGTAAAAAGGTATACCTCGTCGGGAAACAGATCGACCTTGACCGCTTCCAGAAACTCGATGGAGCTGCCCGCCTGACGCTGGCTGTCGAGCAGCCCCTGTAGCCATTCGCGAGCGCGCATCTGCGCATTGTTCGCTGGCGTGGATTCGGTCTTGTAAATCCAGTGCGCAGCGACGCCGCGCTCGGCGACGACGTCCATATCGTCGGTGCGGATCTGCACCTCAATCGGCGCGCCGGCTGGTCCAAACAGCACCGTGTGCAAGGACTGATAGCCGTTGGCTTTCGGGATCGCGATGTAGTCCTTGAATCGATTGTCGAGCGGCTTGTACATCGCGTGCGCCGTGCCGAGCGCCTGATAGCACTGCGAGACCTTGCTGACGATGATGCGTACGCCGTAGACATCCATCACTTCGGCGAACGTTTTTCGGTCGCCGAGCATCTTGCGATAAATGCTGTATGGGGATTTGACGCGACCCACCACGCGCGCGTGCAAACCATCTTCCTTCAGGCGCGCGCTGAGCGCCGCTTCGATCTTGCTCATGATCTCGCGGCGATTGCCGATCATGGACTTGATGCGCGCGGCGATCACCGCGTGGCGATGCGGATACAGCGCCTTGAAAGACAGCTCCTGGAGCTCGCTCTTGAGCTTGTTCATCCCCAAGCGCTGCGCGATAGGCGCATACACTTCCAGCGTCTCGCGGGCGATGCGGCGCTGCGAGGCGCCGGACTGCGCCTCCAGAGTGCGCATATTGTGCAGCCGGTCGGCGAGTTTGATCAGCATGACGCGCAAATCGCGCGCCATCGCCAGCAACATTTTGCGAAAGCTCTCGGCGGTGGCCGCTTCGCGCGAAGCGAACTGCACTTTGTCGAGTTTGGTCACGCCATCGACCAAATCGGCCACGTTATCGCCAAAATCGCCGCGCAGCGAGTCTTTGGTGACGCCTTCGCAGTCTTCGATGGTGTCGTGCAGGATGCCGGCTTGCAGCGTCTCGGCATCGAGATGCATTTCGGCGAGGATGCGCGCCACCGCCACCGGATGGGTGATATACGGCTCGCCGCTTTTGCGGGTCTGGCCGCGGTGCGCGCGTTCGCCAACAACGAAGGCGCGTTCCACCTGGCGCACCTGCTCGGGCGTCATGTAGCTCTCGAGCATCTGCCGCAAATCGAGCATGTAGTGCGGCAGCAGGTCCGCTGCCGCGCTCTGCGGCGCGGTGTCAGCCGTAGCAAGTGCGGTCGCGGCGTTCATGGCGAACGAGCTTACAGCATTAGACTAGAGATCGTCGTCGCCTTTGCCGAGTCCATCGTCGAGTTCTGCAGCCGCCCACTCCATCGCCTGGCGTTCGGCGGCTTCGCGCTCGCGCTTCTCGACTTCGGCCAACAGCTCCGGCGTGATCTGCCCCGTGGCGATTTCGCGCAGCGCAATCACGGTGGGCTTATCGTTTTCTTCCGGCACCAAGGTCTCTGCGCCGCGGGCGACCTGACGGGCGCGCTTGCTGGCCATCAACACCAAGTTGAAGCGGTTGTCGACCACTTCCAAACAATCTTCAACGGTAATACGCGCCACAAGCGCTCCTTGCCAATGGGCTAGAGAAAGTCGGGGAACCGGTGATTGTAAGCGCGAATGCCTCGATGGGGGAAGCGCGAGCGGGCACATTTGCTGGCGTCGCGAGCTTATGGCCCGATGACGTGAAGGCTTGCTGGGGGTAAACCGACAGAACACGTGAGGCGTCAGGAGCGTTCGGCGCGACCGATCGGTACCAATGCCCACAATTTGGAGAGGTTGAAGCTCGGCACCAGACGGCGAATGGAACGTTCAGCGGGGTTGGGCGCAGGCGGCTCGACTGGCACCGATCCGCGCGGCAGATCGCGGACGGTAAAGCCCTCTTTCGCAAAGCGTGCCGCCTCCAACGCAAAACGATCCCAACGCAGGAAGTGCAGCTCTGGGATAAAGACCCAATCCATGCTCGGTATGTCGCGCCCCAACGGGTCCCAATAACGCGAACCTTGCAACGCGGTGGCTTGCAGGCGCACGCGCCCGCGCAGACGAAACGCCATGCCGTCGAAGCAGAAAACCAGGAACGCATGACCCTTGATCAACACGCAAGGCTTACCATACAGCTGCCCGACCGACGCCTCGTGCGCGCGGCCCAGATACTCGCAAATGGTGTCGAAACGGGTACGCGCATTCGCCATTGGTGAGCCTCCCCCCGAAGGCAAGCATTGTTCGCAATCATGCGCGCGTCACGCGCATCAGGGAAGCAGAGCGATGTTTGCAGGCAATTGCGCGGACCTGGTTGGCAGTTTTGTCGAGCTTTGGCTCGGTTCTGGCCTGAAGCAATCCTTGGCAAGTGCCAAAAGACAGCTACAATTGGCTTAGCCGAATTGCAGTTCGGTCATCTGGCTGTCTTGAGCCGGATCATTATGACCATTTTGAGGACACCTTCATGAAGCTCGTCAAGTTTGCGGCGCTGACCGCGTCGCTCGCCCTGTTGGCCGCCTGCGGCGATCAGGGCACCAGCAACAATGAACCGCCCGCCGCGGCTCCGCAGGAACAAGCCGCTCCGGCGACCCCGGCCGCTGATGCCGCCGCTACTGTGACCGACGCCGCTGCTGCCGCAACCGACGCTGCGACCGACGCTGCCGCTGCTGCGACCGACGCCGCTGCCGCTGCGACCGATGCCGCCGCTGCTGCTACGGACGCGGTCGCAACCGCCGCGACCGATGCCGCAACCGCCGCCACCGACGCCGCAGCCGCAGCTGCGACGGACGCTGCTGCCGCTGCTTCGGCCGCCGCTGGCGATGCCGCACAGGGCGTGGCCGACGCTGCGCAAGGCGCTGCTGACGCTGCCAAAGACAAAGCGGAAGAGCTGAAGAAAGACGGCCAGTAAAAAAGCCGGATCGCGCGACGCTCGGCTTCGCCGGGCGTCGCGTTTTTTTTGCAAGACTGTCAGCCGGCGCGCAATCGCCGCAGCAGCGCCATCGTTCCCGCATCGAGATTAGCAGGCAGCGGCGACCGGACATCGGTCAAAAGAGGCAATAGCTCGCCGCAGAGTTCCTTGCCTAACTCTACGCCCCACTGATCGAACGAGTTGATGCCAAGTAACCGTCCCACGAGATAAACCTGATGCTCGTAGAGCGCAATCAGGCTGCCCAGAGCTCTGGGCGTCAGTCTGTCCATCAATAGCGTCGTGCTCGGACGGTTGCCTGCGAACACGCGCTGGCGAGCGCGGGCGATGGCGGTCTCGCCAGTTTCCGATTCCTGCGCCAACGCCTCCTCGAAGCTTCGCCCGCGTAACAGCGCTGCGCTTTGCGCAGCCATATTCGCGAGCAATGCCGGATGATGATCGGCGAAGCGATGATCGGCGTTACGCGCGGCGACGAATGTGACCGGGACAATGTCGGTGCCTTGGTGCAGCGACTGGAAGAACGCGTGCTGCACGCTGGTGCCAACGCCGCCCCAAATGACCGGTGCGGCCGGCACGACAAGCTCGGTGCCATCGACCGTGATCGATTTGCCGTTCGACTCCATGACCAGTTGTTGCAAGTACTCCGGCAAGCGCGCCAAGCGTTCGTCATAAGCGACAACCGCCTGCGCCGGATAGCCGTAGCCGATTCGATGAAGCAGCTCGACCACCGCCATCAGGAAGGGTGCGTTCTTGCTCCAGGGCGCCGATTGCACGTGCCTGTCGACCAGAGCCGCACCCGCCAGTAGCGACTCGAAGCGATCCGCGCCGAGCGCAAACACCAGCGGAAATCCGATCGCGCTCCACAATGAGTAACGCCCGCCGATGGCTTCGTCGAATGCCAGAATGCGATCGTCGGGAATGCCGAACGCCCGCGCCGCGTCCGGCTTGGCGGTCAGCGCCACCATGCGCTGGGAAATCTGTTCCCCCGGCAAACCGTGCTCGGCGAGCCAACGCTGCGCACTGATAGCGTTCATGCGCGTCTCTTGGGTGCCGAAGCTTTTCGAGGCGAGCACGAATGCGCAGCGGGTTGGATCGAGTCCGGCGACCGCCGCTTCGAGCGCCGCACCATCGACATTCGCAACAAAACGTAAGTGCCGGCCCTCGATGCGATGCGAACGCAGCGCCTCATAGGCAAGCTTAGGCCCCAGATCCGATCCGCCGATGCCCAGGTTAATCAGCGTCTCGATGCCGCTCTGCGCGAGGCGGTCGGACAGCGCCGCCATGTCGTTGCGGACGCTACGCATCGCGGCGTGTTGCGCCTGCAAATGCGGCGGCGCCTCGACGGCGCGCAGCAGCGGATGCAGCGCCGCACGATTCTCCGAGCGATTCACGATGCGCCCTGCGAACAGGTCGTCCAGCGCATCGCGCAACCGTTGCGCGTCGGCGCGCAACGACAGTATGTCGAGCAATTCGAGCGTCAGCGGCTGTTTGCTGAGATCGAGCCACAACTCGCCAAGTTCGATCCCCAGCGTCGAGGCGCGCACATGGTCGCTAGCGACGAGCGCGCGCAGGTCGCCGTGCGCAGCTGCGTGCGCCCGCAATGCGTCCAACATTAGGCCATCTCGGCCATCTGTTTGGGAATGCTGCGATTGGTATGCGTCATCCGGTTTTGCTTGTCGACGTACACCAGCATCGGCTTGAAGCGCGGCAATTCCGATTCCGGCAGTCCGGCATACGCGGCGATGATGATCAGGTCGCCCGGGCTGGCGCGATGCGCCGCTGCGCCGTTGATCGAAATGATGCCGGTACTTTCCTCAGCGCGAATCGCGTACGTGACGAAGCGCTCCCCGTTGGTCACGTTGTAAATGTGAATCTGCTCGTACTCATGGATGCCCGAGGCGTCGAGCAACAATCCATCGATCGCGCAGGAACCCTCGTAATGTAATTCGGCATGGGTAACGGTGGCGCGATGAATCTTGGCCTTGAGCATGTTCAGTTGCATGAGTTTCCTCCAAGCACGCAGCTTTCGTAAGTTCGCAAGAAGCCTTGCCAATCATCCTAGAAACTTGAGCCAGGCGGGGCCGAGAGCGCGGTGGTGGCGCAGGGCATGGCGCAACGAGGAGCCATGTGCCGCCAGAACCGTGCAATCTGCCCTGCAGAACCGAGGTTCCCAGGATAGAGCAGGCAAAAAAAACCCTCGATCACTAGATCGAGGGTCTTCTAATTGGAGTGACGATTACCTCAACGCGCCCTGCGTACCCTGACTGCATGTTGCGTGCTCGTCAGAGTGGTTGCAAAAGTACCACAGCGTGTTGCGTGAAATCCACTACTTTGTGTCTTTCGTTCAGATTTCTACAATTTCTAGCCCGCGGCTACCCTCAAAGGATGCCGAGTACGATCCAATCAGGCCTTCTTGCCCTTGGCAGCGTCCTTGAGCGCGGCCGCCTTGTCGGTCTTCTCCCAGGAGAACGCGGTCGCTGTGCCGTCGGCAGTTTTGATCTCAAAGGGTTTGCGGCCGAAGTGGCCGTAAGCAGCCGTCGATTGATACATCGGATGGATCAGATCGAGCATCTTGACGATGCCGTAGGGGCGCAAATCGAAATGCGCGCGGATCAGCTTTTCGATCTCCGCATCGCTGATTTTGCCGGTGCCGAAGGTGGTCACGGAGATGCTGGTCGGCTGGGCAACGCCGATCGCATACGACACCTGGATTTCGCACTTGCTCGCGAGGCCCGCGGCGACGATGTTCTTCGCTACATAGCGGCAGGCATAGGCTGCCGAGCGATCGACTTTTGACGGGTCTTTGCCCGAGAACGCACCGCCGCCGTGACGGGCCATGCCGCCGTAAGTGTCGACGATGATCTTGCGTCCGGTGAGGCCGCAGTCGCCCACCGGTCCGCCGATGACGAATTTGCCGGTCGGATTGATGTGAAACTTGGTGCTCTTGCTGATCCATTTGGCCGGCAGCACCGGCTTGATGATGTGTTCCATCACCGCTTCTTTGAGATCTTTGTGCTTGATGTCTGGATCATGTTGCGTCGACAACACCACAGCATCGATCCCGGCAACCGCGCCATCTTCATAGCGCAACGTCACCTGGCTCTTGGCATCGGGACGCAACCACTTGAGTTCCGAGTTCTTTTTCTTCCGCACCTTGCTCTGCTGTTCGACGAGGCGGTGGCTGTAATAGATCGGCGCCGGCATCAGCTCCGGGGTTTCGTCGCACGCGTAGCCGAACATCAGGCCCTGATCGCCCGCTCCTTGCTCTTCAGGGCTCTTGCGATCGACGCCCTGGGCGATATCCGGCGACTGCTTGCCGATCAAGTTCAAAATGCCGCAGGTAGCGCCATCAAAACCTACGTCGGAGCTGTTGTAGCCCACGTCCAGGATCACCTTGCGCGCGAGCGCTTCGAGATCGACCCAGGCGCTGGTGGTGATTTCTCCAGCGACGATCGCCACGCCAGTCTTGACCAGGGTTTCGCAGGCAACGCGTGCGCTCTTGTCCTGCGCCAGGATGGCGTCAAGCACCGCATCCGAAATCTGGTCGGCGAGTTTGTCCGGATGACCCTCGGAAACCGATTCGGACGTAAACAGATAAGCGCTCATCAGCAATCCTCTTGGCGTGGCATAGGGACGGAAAGGGCGCGGATCATACCTGCGCTTTGCGGCACGTGCAGGCTTTGGACGTCTGGACGTCTGGAGTTGTTCAGATGGGAACGGGGCACGTGGCGTGGGGCAGGGGACAGGGGACACGGGGCGCGGGGCGCGGGTAGGGTTTCAAGACCTGGTCGCGGCGTTGATACCACAATGTGCTGGCCAAGCTGATCAGTTCCCGCATGCAGCATCCCCTGCCCCACGCCCCACGCCCCACGCCCCACGCCCCGCGCCCCGCGCCCCGCGCCCACGCCCACGCCCACGCCCCACGCCCCACGCCCCACGCCCCACGCCCCACGCCCCACGCCCCACG
>ERZ1066125.306-NODE-306-length-13270-cov-7.934468_pt1 | contig 13270 bp, 12 predicted proteins | sample MGYA00382772_ERZ1066125 | MGnify/ENA primary metagenome ERZ1066125 (study PRJEB33369, sample SAMEA5778355) | biofilm metagenome | biome: Industrial cooling water; feature: Water cooling tower basin; material: Biofilm | place: United Arab Emirates | collected...
CGGTACGCCCGTCGGTCAGCGCCAGAAACAGCGCCGACCAGGCCATCTGCGCCACCGCGATTGCCTGACGGGTCACGGCCTCACCCGGCCGACGCCGGATGAGCAGTATCGGCGCCGCATTGAGCAAGCCGCCGCCGACCACCGCGCCCCAGACCCGCCAGAGGCCGTCGCCTGACCCGGCGTGTCGCACCAGGGCGAGCACCGCGGCGGCCATCCACTGCGCCGTCAGCAGTTGCAGGAAGAAGCGGTCGGTCCCGGCATGCTCATGGCGGAGCGTGGTCCGGAAGATCTCGTCCACGCGACGGGAGGAGGGCGGCGCGGCAATCACGGTCTCACACCACGTTGCGAGAACCGGGCCTATCCCCTGGGGCGGGCGACCAGCACCGATGGCTGGCTTCAACCCACTATTTGACAAGCACTTGCCTGGAATCGACGCAGCCGGGTGACCCGCCAGATTTTGGTGGTGTTCTGGCGCGTACGCCCGGACTATGGTGCCGATACCATGGTCATGCCACCAGACACCGCATCGCTCCTGGTCATCGACGATGACCGCGGCGTCAGCACCCTGATTGAGCGCGTGTTCCGCCGCGAGGGATTCCGGGTCTGGCTCGCCGAATCGGGCGAGGCGGGGCTGGACCTGGCCGCGACTGAGCGGCCCAACGTGGCGATTCTCGATTTCAGCCTGCCCGACATCGACGGGCTCCAGGTGCTCGAACGCCTGAAGCGCCTGCGCCCCGGCCTGCCGGTGGTGATGCTCACCGGCTCACTCGATCTCAAGACCGCGGTCGCGGCCACCCGGCTGGGCGCGCACGAGTACCTCACCAAACCGTTCAACTCCGAGGAGCTCATCGTCACCGTGCGCCGCGCGCTCGAGTCGGGCCGGCTTCGCGACGAGGTGGAGGCGCTGCGTCGCGAGGTCGACCGCACCGCGGGTGCGCGACTGGCCGCGCAGATGGGCTCGAGCCCCGAGGTGCAGCGGATCGCGGCCGAAGTCGCCACAGTGGCGTCGTCGCCGTTCACCGTGCTGATCGTCGGCGAGACCGGCACCGGCAAGGAGCTGGTGGCCCAGGCGATCCACCAGGCGAGCGATCGACGGACGCGGCCGTTCGTGGCGCTCGACTGCGGCGCCATTCCCGAGGCGCTGCTCGAGTCCGAACTCTTCGGCTACGAGCGTGGCGCCTTCACCGGCGCCGAACGGCGCAAGGAAGGCCGTCTTGGCGTTGCCGAAGGGGGCACCTGTTTTCTCGACGAGGTCGGCAACCTGCCGATGTCGCTGCAGGCCAAGCTGCTGCGCGCGCTCGAGTCGCGCGAGGTGCAGGCGCTGGGGGCGACCGCGGCGCGGCGGCTCGACGTCCGCTTCATCGCCGCGACCAACGACGACCTGCCGCAGAAGGTGGCGTCCGGTCAGTTTCGCGCCGACCTCTACTTCCGGCTGGCGCAGTACACCATTCGCGTGCCGCCGCTGCGGTCGAGGCTGAGTGATCTGAAGCACCTGGCGGAGCGCTGCATCGAGGAGGCCAGCCTCGAATTGCGCCGGCCGATCCAGGCGATTCTCCCCGGCGCGCTCGCGCTGCTGCAGCGTCAGCCGTGGCCGGGTAACGTCCGCCAGCTGCGCAACGTGCTTCGGCAGGCGGTGCTGCGCACCACCGACCTGGTCATCCGCGACTCAGCCATCGAAGCGGTGCTCGAGGGGCCCGCCGATCTCGAGCCGGTCGCACCGCCGACCGCCGCCCACGGGCGCTCGCTGCGCGAGACCGCGGAGCGCGCCGCGCGCGACGCCGAGCAGCAGCTGATCATGGCGACGCTCCGCGCGACCAGAGGCAACAAGAGCCAGGCCGCCCGCCTGCTCCAGACCGACTACAAGACACTGCACGTGAAGATGAAGGCCTTCGGCCTGCGCGGCCGCGATTTCGACGACTAGACACGCGAAGACCCGGCCGGGGCCGGGTCTTGGTGTCGATTCGCGATCGAGCCGATCCCGCGGTCAGGGGCGGGCGGTGCTCACCTGGCTGTTGACGATCTCGGGACGACGGCGCGCGTAGTCGCGCAGCGCGTTGATCGACTGCTCGAACGCGTCGTTGGAGAACGGCTTCTTGGTGTCTTCAATCGTCGCCTGCCGCACCTGCTGGTATTCGCGCTCGACCTCGCGTTCGAGCCAGCCGCGGGCATCGCCGTCGCCAGGCTCCGACGCCGTGCGCGCGCACTCGAGCAGGGCGTCCAGGTAGGCGTTGAACAGGTCGGTCTGCGACAGCGCCTTCATGAGCAGGCGATTGCGCTGCGGCTCCGGGGTGTCGTTGATGTTGTGGAACACCGACGACTCGGGGCCAGCCTGAAACGCCTCGCTCTTGTCCCAGGCGATCAGGTTGAACAACTTCTGGGCGTTCAGCCGGTAGATGTAGAAGTTGTTGATGCCGTAGTTGCCGATGAACCCGTCGTAGTCGCCGACGAACGCCTCGACGGCGATGTAGCGCAGGAACTTCTGCAGGTTGAGATACTCGCCCACTGCAGGCTGGAAGGTCGTCGAGTCGGCGGTGTTGACCGTCTGCACCCACTGCACGATGAACTCCGGCTTGGGATCGTTCTCGTTGGTCTCGGGCTTGAACGGCAGCGGCACGTACTGCGCCGGGTCGCTGCCCTTGTCCTCGAAGTACCACGGCGCCGCCGTCGGCGGATAGTCGTACTCGTAGAGGTTGCCCGAGTCCTCACCGAAGGTGCGCTGCAGGAAGTCCTTGTCGATCGACTCGACGATCGTGAAGATGCCCTCGTAGACATCGTTGACGTAGACGCGGGTGTGCGCTTCGCGCGGCGCTGGCAAATTGAGCCGGCGGAACATCAACATGCTCAGCCGCTCGTGCAGCCCCGAGGGGTCCTGGGTGTTGTTGCGCAGGACGAACGACTTCAGCCCGAGGAACTTCTGGTTGGTCGTGTAACGGTCGAAATCGACGCGCAGCCCCGGCTTGACCCCGCTGCGGCTGCCGTTGCCGCGCGAGCGGATGCCGACGTTGCGCAGCGTCTCGCCGCCCCACTTGAAGTCCGTCGGGTAGTAGGTGTTGTCGAGGAAGTTGTCCTTCAGCGTCTGCCAGTCCTTGGCGTTCATCACCAGGTCGAGCCGGTGCAGGACGTTGTCGTTGAAGAACGCGTCAGGCGAACCCGACGGCGGCGGCGGGGTCGTCGGGTTGTTGCCGACGCCGAGCAGCGGCTGAATCGGCACCTGCCGCGGTGCCTGGGCCGAGAGAACCGTGCCGAGCGCAAGCGCGGCCGCGAACGCGAAAAGGGCGGGTGCCTTCATTGCTTGTTCAGGGTGAACTGGCCGGTCGCGATGGCCTGGCAGGAACTCGACCCCGTATAGGTGCCGCTCAGCGCGGTGGCGCTCACCGAGGCACTGCCGTTGACGTTGGTGGTGCAGGCGGAAAAGGGCGCGTCGAACCCACCGGCGGGGACGGTCAGCGTGAACTGCAGGGTGGATCCGGTGACGGTGCCCGAGACGCTGCCGCGGCCGGTGACGCCGCTCCCCTGGTCGGTCATCGTCATCGATCCGCTGACGGCCGATCCATTCTGGGTCAGCACCCAGGTCATCGTTCCGGCGCCCGACTGATCGCTGGCCGAACCGGACCAGTTGCCGGCCGCACTCGCCGGGGGCGGGTCGGACGGACCGGTCGCCTCGTTCTTGGAGCAGGCGGTGACAACGACGGCCAGCCCCAGGGCCGCCGTGAACGCAAGAGCACGGAACGAGCGGTCGTGTGGAGCCATAGTCGTAGCGCGGGATGGTACCATACGCGCACCCTTCCCGTTCGACGCGTCCTGCCTCTATGCCGTCCGATGGCCGCCCCCCTGACGCCGGTCCGCTCGTGCTGGGCGACGACGAGGTGCACCTCTGGCTCGCTGAGGTCACCAACGATGCGCCCCCCGTCATCGAGCGGCTGTCGCCAGCCGAACGCGCACGCGCCGCGCGCTTCCATTTCGAACCCGACCGGCGTCTCTACGCCGCCGCTCACGTGTTCGTCCGCCAGATCCTTTCCCGCTACGCCGCGGTCGCCCCGGCCGACTGGACCTTCGACACCGGTCCCTGGGGGCGGCCGGAGATTGCGCCGGCGCAGAACCCCGGCCGGCTGCGCTTCAACCTGTCACACAGCGGCACGCGGATCGCCTGCGTCGTCGCCCGCAGACACGACGTCGGGGTCGATGTCGAGCCGGTACGGACGGCGCGCACCTCGGACGCCCTGCTCGCCCGGATTCTTGGCGACGACGAACAGATCGCGATGGGCGCGCTGGACGGCGCCGCGCGGGAACGCGCCTTCATCGAACGATGGACGCTGAAGGAGGCGTACGTGAAGGCCACCGGCCGCGGACTCGGTGTCGACGTGCGCGGCGTGCAGTTCGACCTGCCCGACGCCGGGGCGATCACCGTGCGGCTCGGATCGCCGGCGGCCGCGCCGGACACGGCATGGACGTTCTGGCGCCGCGCGCTGCCGGACGACTATGTGGTGAGTGTGGCGGTGAAGGGAAACGGGCGGGCGGTGCGGCTGATCGAGCCCGTCGGCGTGCCGTCGGACGGGGACTGAGACGGAGCCGCCGCGTCGCCTGGTGACGACACGGCGGCCCGGCGGTGTCAGTTGGCAGCGTGCACGTACTGCTTGTAGGCCTTGACCCAGTCCTTCTTGATCGCGTCCTGCGCCGACTTCAGCGTGATCGCCTTCGAGCAGACCATGCCGTGCAGCTTGCTCTCGAGTTCGTCCTTCTTCTCGACGTTCCACTCACCCGACAGCACCTGCGGCCAGAGGTTGTCGGGATCGTGCGTCCCGCCGAGCATCACCGGGATCAGGTGATCGACCTTGACGCTCTTGTCGTCCATGCGGCGGCCGTAGCGCGACATCGCCTGCCCGACCTGCCAGGGCGAGACCGGCTTGAGCGACGACTCGAACTCAGGCGCGCAGACCTCGGTCTCGGACACACCGCTCTTCGCGCCTGGCGTCTGGATCGTCGGCAGCTGCGCCGACGCATACCGCGGAACACCGAGCACCACCACCGTCACCAACGTCAACATTGCCTTCCGTGCCGTCATCGCTCGTCGTCTCCCACTGTTGAAAAATAGAACGTTCGATACTGGTTCCCGGGGCCTCAATCGACATCCGGCACCGCCGGCTTTAACGCGCGTTCCACCGCGTCCGCTCCCTTCACGGCGCTGCCCACGGCCGCGCGCCCGCGCGCCCGGCCGCTACAATGCGCACACGTGCGCGTCCTCGCCCGCAAGCTGCTCGTCTATACGCACCGCTGGCTCGGCATCGCCCTCGGCGCGCTGTTCGTCGGCTGGTTCGTGTCGGGCGTGGTGATGATGTACGCGCGGATGCCGCGGCTCACCCCGGCGGAACGGCTCGCACGGCTGCCGGACCTCGACCCGGCCCGCCTTCGCGTCGACCCGGCCACCCTCACCGACGGCACGGCGGCCGTCACCAGCCTGCGGCTGACCACCTGGCTGGGCCGGCCGGTCTATCGGATCACCGCCGACGGCCGCACCCGCAGCGTGCTCGCCGACACCGGCGATCCGCTGCCGCCGATCGGCGCCGACGAGGCCGTGGCGGCGGCGCAACACTTTGCACCGGCCCACGCCGGCACGGCGCGCTACGCCGGCCGGCTCGATCGGCCCGATCAGTGGACGCTCGAGATCGCGCGGCAACTGCCGATGCATCGGGTGACGCTCGGCGATCCGGACGGCACCGACCTGTACGTGTCGGCGGCGACCGGCGACGTCGTGCTCGACGCGCCCGCGCGCGAGCGGCGCTGGGCCCACCCGGGCGCGATCCTGCACTGGATCTACCTCACGCCGTTCCGCCGCCACGGCTACGCGTGGGGGCAGTTCATCATCTGGTCGTCCGTGGCCGGCACGCTGATGTGCGCCGTCGGCCTGGTCTGGGGCGTGTGGCGCCTGTCACCGTCGCGCCGCTTCCGCCTGAAGCGCCAGCGGTCGATGACCCCGTATGCGGGGTGGATGCGGTGGCATCACTACATCGGACTTGCCGCCGGCACCGTCACACTCACCTGGATCTTCAGTGGCCTGCTGTCGATGTCGCCGTGGGACTGGCACCCGAGCACCGCGCCTACGGCCGCCCAACGCCAGGCGTTCTCCGGCGGCCCGATGACGGTGGACGGACTGACCGCGGCCGCGATCGCCCGCGCTCTCGCGCAGATGCCAGGCGCGCGCGACGCGGAATTGCTGCAGTTTCGCGGGCAGCGCTACCTGGCCGGCGACCACCGTCTCGTGGCGCTCGACCCCGGCGCATCGACGCCACTCGATCGCGGCGCGCTGCTGGCGGCGGCCGCCGCGGCCGGCGGAGGCGCCCGGCTGGCCGATGCCAGCTGGCTCGATCGCTACGATGCGTACTACTACGACCGCGACGGCGAGCTGATGCTGCCGGTGCTGCGCGTGCAATATGACGACGCGCCGCGGACGTGGCTCTACGTCAGCGCCACGCGCGGCACCGTCCTGCGCAAGGAAGAGCGGCTGACCCGGCTCAACCGATGGCTGTACCACGGACTGCACAGCCTGGACTTCCCGTTCCTCTACTACCGGCGGCCGCTGTGGGACATCGTCGTGATCGTCCTCAGCCTCGGCGGACTGGCGCTCACGCTGACAACGCTGATGCCGGCCCTGCACCGCCTCCGCCGGCTCGCCCGGCGCGTAGGACGCTGACCGATTGATCACGAGATCACGTGTCGCTGAAGGACACTCGCGGCGATATCACCGCGCGCGCGCAAGCGACGCCGTGCCGGAGCCGCTAGCGCCGGGCCCGTTCGGCCGCGACCTGGGCCAGGTACGACTGCTCGAGGCGCTGTACGGCCGCCCCCAGACCCTCCCGATCGACGAAGCGGTTCGGATCGTAGGCGGCACCGGGCCGGAACTTGTCGTGCATCCGGAACTGCGAGGCATGCGAGGCGAGGAACACGTCGAGCGCCATCGTCTTCTGCGCCCGGATCGTGGCGGCGTAATCCGTGCCGATGTCGGGATAGCCGGGCATGCCGCTCAGCACGGTCCCCGGATTGATCGACGGGAGGTTGACGATGCCGACGCGCCAGGTCCGGCCGGCTTCCTGCACATCCAGTGTGAAGGTGGTCGCGCCGCGCGTGTGTCCCGCCGCCGAGTGTGTGGTCAGGGTGACATCGCCGAGCGTGATCGTGTCGCCGAACGCGAACGTGCGGTCGACCACCACCGGCTCGTAGTGGTACGGCGGTCGAGCTCCTAGAAGGAAATCGGCCTTCCCTCCCGTCTCGTAGACCTCCCGATCGCGCTCGTTGACCACCAGCTTGGCACCGGTCATCCGCTTGAGCGCGGCAAGACCGGCGGCGTGATCGATGTGGGCGTGCGTGGCCGTCAGGATGCGGGTGTCCTCGATCCGGAATCCGAGCTGGCGCACGCTGGCTGCGATCGCCGCCGCTGTTTCGCCGACGCCGGTGTTGATGAGGATGTGCCCTTGCGACGTGGTGATGAGGTAGGTGGAGAGATCGTCGCCGCCGACCCAGTAGACATTGCCGATGATGCGGAACGGCACATGCGGCCGCACCCAGTCGGCGTTGTCGGTGCCATTGGTCGTGAACGGATGGCGCTGCGCCTGGGCAGCCGCGCCCAGCACCAGCACCAGCCAGACAGTCGTCATGAGGCGTCGCATTCGTCAGGTCTCCTGCGCGAAGGCGCATTGTAGCGAACTGCGGGCGACACGCAGCCCGTGCCGGTTCGCGATACGATGACCGCTGCGTGCGCGTGCCCTCGACGTCACGGCTGCGATTCGCCGAGTTCACGCTGTCGCCACGACAGCGTCTGCTGCTGCGGCATCAGGAGCCGGTCGCCCTCATCCCGAAATATTTCGACCTGCTCGTCCTGTTGATCCGGCGCCGGCACGAAGCGGTGTCGAAGGACGACATCTTCGGCGCCGTCTGGCCGGACGTGGTGGTGTCCGACGGCGCGCTGGCGCAGGCCGTGCGCACCCTGCGGCGGACGCTCGGCGACGACGTGCGCGAGCCGCGGTTTATCCGGACCGTGTCGCGCCACGGCTATCAGTTCGTCTTCGCGGCGGTGACCGAGGAAGACGACGACCGCCCGATTGGATCGGCGGGGCCGCCGCCCGCGGCCGACGCCCCCCTGCCGGTGGCGCCGCTGGTCGAGCAGCTCCTGGTGGCGCAGGACACCAGCGAGGCGCGGGACCTGGCCGAGCGGCTGCACGCCATCGACACAGGACGCGCGCTGGCCGAGCTGACCCAGCATCCGCACCACGCCCCCGCCGTCGCCATGATGCGCGAGGCGCGTTGGAGCGTGCCGACCGCCGGCCACGTGCCGCTGCTGGCCGACGCCGAGGCGCCGGGCGCCATCGCCGCGCTCATCCGCCTGCGGCTCGCCGATGTCCAGCGGCTGCTGGCGCGGCGGCTGGCCGGGGCGACGCTGGCCGGGGCGGCGGGCGGAGCGATCGCCGGCGTCACCGGGGGGCTGGTGCTGGTCGTGGCGCCAGGATCGCACGCGCCCGCGCAGTCCATCGTCGCGCTCGCCGCCATCGGCGCCGCAGCCGGCAGCATCGGCGCGTGCGGCGTCGGACTCGGGCTGCTCACCGCCGAGGCACTGGCGCGGTCGCGGCGGAGCCTGGCCCTGGTGGCGTGCGGCGCCGCGGCCGGCGCACTGACCGGGCTGTTCGCCGCGCAGACCGTGCAGGCCCTGCTGCAGGGGCTCTTCGGCCTGACCGTCGGCACGGCCGGCGCGATCGAGGGGCTGGTCGTCGGCGGCTCGGCCGCCACCGGCTACGCCGCCGCCACCGCCGGACTCGGCGGCGGGCTGGCGGCGCCGCGCGGCCGCCGGCGGCTCGGTGTCGTCGCCGCGGCCGGGCTGGCGTGCGCCATCGGCGGACTGCTGCTCGCGGCGCTCCATCGCCCGCTCATCGGCGGCCTGATTCACGGCATCGCCCGCACCTCGCACGACGCCGGCCTCGGGCTCGGGCCGCTCGGCGGCCTGGTCGGCGAGCCGGACTTCGGCGATCGCACCCAGCGGCTCCTCAGTGCGTTCGAGGGCCTCATCTTCGGCCTGTCGCTCGCCACCGGCATGACCCGGCGGCCGCGATCCCCGGGCGAACCCGCCTGAATTCACGCCCATCTCAGCGTTCGCTCATCGAACGCTGAAGACGCGCCGGCGCCCCCGCCGGCATCCTCGCCACAGCGTGACGACCGCGGCAGCAGGGCCGCCGGACACGCAAGGAGGACGCGTGACATTTCAACGGCTGGCCGCCATTGCCCTGATCGTCCTGGGCACGACCGCGGCATGGGGCATTCTCGGGACGTCCGTCGTGACCCGCAGCGGCGAGTTCGACAGCCGGCTCGAGGAGGACGTGAAGCAACTGTGGGGCGCGCCACACCGGCAGGTGGCGCCCACGGCGCAGATCGCGCGGCCGTCGGAACAGGTCGAGGTGGTCGAGACGCGGACGGCCAACGGCGACGTCGTAAAGACGCAGACGCGCACGCCGAGGGTCGAGGTCATCGCGGCGCCGCTCGAATCAACGCGCGCGGCCGCGCAGCTCGACCTCGAGCACCGCCGCCGCGGCCTGCTCTGGTATCCCACCTACGGTGTCGCCTTCACCGGCCGCTACATCTTCCGCAACCCGGACGCCGAGCCGCGGGTGATGCACGTGCGGATGGACCTGCCAGCGCAGGGCGCGCTGTTCGACGACTTCGTCTTCACGCTCGACGGGGCGCCCGCCGACACCAGCAGCGACCTGTCGTCGGCGTTCCAGGCCAGCCACCTCGTCGCCGCCGGCGCCACGGTCACCCTCGACGTCCGCTATCGCTCGCGCGGGCTGCGATCGTGGACCTACGCGTTCACGTCGGACGGGGCCGCGCAGGTGCGCGACTTCGCCATGGACGTGCGGACCAACGTCCGCGCCATCGACTTTCCCGGCGGCACCGTCTCCCCGTCGTCACGGGTCGAGACCGCCGACGGCTGGGCCCTGCACTGGGCCTTCACTCACCTGATCTCGGGACAGGGCATCGGCGTCGCCATGCCGCAGAAGCTGAATCCCGGCCCGTTCGCGGCGCGGGTCACCTTCTTCGCGCCGGTGTCGCTGCTCTTCTTCGTCGCCGTGATGGTGATGGTCGGCGTGACCCGCGGGCCGCGGCTCCACCCGATGCACTTCTGGTTCATTGCCGCCGGCTTCTTCGCCTTCCACCTGCTGCTGGCCTACCTGGTCGATCACGTCGGCGTTCACCTCGCCTTCGCCACCTCCGCCGCCGTCAGCCTGGCGCTGGTCACGAGCTACTTGCGCCTCGTCACCGGCGTGCGCCATTCGCTGCTCGTCGCCGGGGGGGCGCAAGCGGTCTTCCTGGTGCTCTTCAGCTATGCGTTCTTCTTCGAGGGGTTCACCGGTCTCACCGTCACCATTGGCGCGATCATCACGCTGTTCGTGCTGATGCAGATGACCGCGCACGTGTCGTGGGACGAGGTGTTCAGGGAGCGTGGCCGTGCTGCCGGTGTCTAAGCCGGTCCGGCGCGCCGGCTGGATGGTGCGGCAGCTGCTCGTGCCGGTCGAGACGCGGCGGCCTATGCAGTTCGTCGATCTCACCGACGCCATCGACGCCACCGTGTGGGAACACGGGCTCGCCGACGGTACGGTCGTGGTCCAGACGCGGCACACCACCACCGGCCTGCTGGTCAACGAGCACGAACCGCTGCTGCTCGACGATCTGACGACCATGTTCGAGCGGCTGGTGCCCGGTGATCAGCTGTTCGCCCACGACGACTTCACGCGCCGCGTCCCCGACCTCGGGCCGGCCGAGCGCCGAAACGGCGCCGCCCACGCGCGGGCGGCGCTGCTTCGCAGTTCCGAGACGCTGGGCGTGTCAGGCCGCCGCCTGGCCCTCGGCCGCTGGCAGCGCCTGCTGTTCGTGGAGTTTGACGGCCCGCAGCCGCGTCAGGTGGCGCTGACGCTGGTGGGGCGGCGCACGCGGCGGCAGCCGCCGCGGCGCGGCTAGAAGTGGAAGACCAGGCCGACGCTCGAGGTCGTGCCGACCGAGGTCGTGGTCGTCTTGGTGAACGAGTCGAGCGCGTAGAGGGCGCCGATCGACGGCAACACCGCTTCGCGCGTGTTGCGCTGCACCTCGAGACCGGTTTCGGCGAACAGGCTGAACCGGTCCGACAGCGCATACTGGCCGCCGAACAGCCCCTGCGCCCGGATGGTGGAGTTCGAGGCGTCACGCACCGGCGTGCTCGCCCAGTTGCGGCCGATCTGCGGCGCCACATACAGCCGCAGCGCGTCGCGCTGGGCCAGCGTGACCAGCACGCCGACATCGAGGTTCACCGACCAGTAGGCCTCCGGTTCGAGCACCGGCAGCGACAAGCCGAGCAGACCGTAATACGCGAGGATCTCGGGATCGAGGTTGTATTCCGCCTTCAACGACGTGCGCTGGAACGACAGCAGCGGACGGACGGCGATGCGGTCGGTCGCCTGCCAGAGCACGCCGACACTGCCGGGGCTGGCGACGACGAGGCCGAGCGGACCGGGCGGTTGCGCGGCGGCAGTGTGTGGCAGAAGTACGACAGCCGCGGCGGCGGCGAGGAGGAATCGGGACAGCGATCGCATTGGTGATCTCATGGCTTCGTTAGACGCGACGGGCACCCGGCGAGTTGCCCGGATCATGGTTGAGCCTGCGCCACCTGCACCATCGCGCGAATCTTCTCGATGTTGCCGTCGCGAATCGGGCAGGTCATGTCGGTCGACACGCACTGCGCCAGGCCCATGCCGCAGCCGCAGGTGCAGCGGGCCGCATTGGCCGATTCGAGCGCCGACTGCTTCTGCTGTTCGTTGAGGGCCGAGAAATTGACGGCGCGGATGTCGTCTTCGCCGTAGGCGATGCCGGACATCTGCGACAGTCCGTAGCCGGCCAGGCCGACCACCGCCAGGATCACTGCCCACGTTGTCAGGCGCGCCTTGAGCCGCGCGCGCTTGCGCGCCTGGCTGTTCATGCTGGCCACGGCCTTCTTCATTCCGCTCCTCCTGCTTGGCGCGTTGAGCTTACTATCAGTCGCCGGTTTCTGGCGTCGTCATCCGCGGACCACGACGGCGAGCGTCGGGCCGCACATCCGCCGCGCAGAGCGGAGCGAGGTCTCATGCTGCACGAACTGACCCTGGCGTGGCGCACCCTGATCCGCGCCCGCGGGCTGTCGGCCACCATCGTCGTCACCCTGGCGCTCGGCATCGGCGTCAATGCGGCGATCTTCAGCCTCGTGCGCGCCGTGCTGCTGCGTCCGCTGGTCAACCGCGACGAGGCGCGGATTCTCTACGTCCGCCACAGCGCGCCCGGGATCAACAGCGAGAACGTCACCTTCTCGGTGCCGGAGATCCAGGACCTGCGCCAGCGCGTGCCGGGATTCACCGACGTCGCCGAGTTCTCGACCCTGTCGTTCAACATGATCGGCCTCGGCGAGCCGCGGCAGGTGCGCGCCGGCGTCGTCAGCGGCAACTACTTCGAGGTCATGGGCCTACGGCCCGCGGTCGGGCGGCTGCTCAATGACGACGATGGCGGCCCGACCGCCTCCGGCGCCGCGGTGCTGACGCACACCTTCTGGGCCGGGGCGCTGAACCGCGATCCAACGGTCATCGGCAGGACCATCCGCCTGGATGCCCGATCGGCGGTCATCGTCGGCGTGCTCGAGCCGTCGATTCCCTATCCGGCCGAAACCGAGGTGATCGCCAATATCGTCACCAGTCCGCACCACCTCTCGGCGACCATGGTCACCGGACGCGAACATCGGATGACCGAGGTCTTCGCCCGCCTGGCGCCGGGCACGACGGTGGAGACGGCCCGGGAGCAGCTGACGCGCGCCTACCAGTCGATCAAGACCGACTTCGCCGACGCCTATCCAGCGCAGGCCCACTTCACGGTCCGCGCGCTGCCGCTGCGCGATCAGGTGACGGCACGCGCCCGCACGGTGCTGATCGTGCTGTTCCTGGCGTCGCTGCTGGTGTTCGTGATCGCCTGCTCGAACGTCGCCAACCTGGTGCTGGCGCGGACGGTGCGGCGCGAGCCCGAGCTGGCGGTGCGCGTCGCCCTCGGCGCCTCCGCCGGATCGATGCGCCGCATGCTGCTGGCCGAAAGCCTGATTCTCTGCGGGGTCGGCGCGCTCGCCGGCGTGGCGCTGGCGTGGCCGCTGGTCGGCGTGCTGGCACGCTACGCGTCGCGATTCTCGGTGCGCGCGCTGGAGGTGCAGGTCGACGCCAGCCTGCTCGCCGCCGGCGTGGTGCTGGCG
>ERZ1066125.307-NODE-307-length-13251-cov-8.554714_pt1 | contig 13251 bp, 9 predicted proteins | sample MGYA00382772_ERZ1066125 | MGnify/ENA primary metagenome ERZ1066125 (study PRJEB33369, sample SAMEA5778355) | biofilm metagenome | biome: Industrial cooling water; feature: Water cooling tower basin; material: Biofilm | place: United Arab Emirates | collected...
GCCAGTAGAGGCGACTCCAGGCCACGCGGCGGTCGCCTTGCTCCACGATCAGGGCGTCGCGCGCCGCGGTGGCCACCGACCGTTCGTTGCGCACGAACATGCCGTGTTCGGCCATCTTGTCGATCAGTTCCTGGAGGATGGCATCGTCCACGACCTTGGTGCCCGGCTCGGCCAAGCGGTCGCTGTAGACGTCCTTGGGCTGGCCGCTGGAGCGGTTCTGCAGGATCAGCATGCGTTCGGGTTCGAACTGCACGTAGCGCACGACGGTGCGCTGGCCCTCGGTGATGCGGGGCGCGCTCGGGCCACTGGCGCAGGCGGCCAGGGCGAGGGTGAGCGCGAGTGCGCCTGGGCGGGAGAACTGGCTGGTCGGGAGAAGCGCCATCCAGTGCGTCGACTGTAGCGCTCGGTGGGCGGGGCGAAAGAAAACTCTGTCGGTGTCCGCCAGGGAACTGGGGTGGGGGGCGGGTCCGATGTCCGGGGAGTTGGGCAAGCAGTGGCTTTCGGTCACCGCGATGGGGTGCCTGGCCAGGAGCAGGGGCCCGCCGGCACGAAGAAATCCTCGCTTTCCCGCCAACGGTCCGCTTGTCGGCGGCATCTCCGCGGCGCGCCCCTTTTCCACCCAGGGCCCGATTGCGACCATGACCAAGACCTCGATGGAACCCGTTCTGCAGGAACTGCTCGACCAGCGCACCTGGATCGAAGGCCTCTGCAACTCGCTCGTGCGCGACCGTTCGCAGGCGATGGACCTGGCGCAGGAGACGATGGCCTCGGTCCTGCAGCAGAAGGGGCCGATCGCCAACCTGCGCGCCTATGCGCGCAAGGTCGCCGAGAACCACGCGCTGCAGCAGTTGCGCAAGGACCTGCGCCGTCGCCGCCGCGAACGCACGGCGGCCGAGTTCGTGGGCGAGCGCGCGGCCGAGAGTGCGCACGAGGTCAGCGAGGCCTTCGAGGCACAGAGCGCGGTGGCCGCGGCGGTGCACGCGCTGGCCGAGCCGTTTCGGACCACGGTGCTGCTGCATCACTTCGAAGGGCAGTCGCTGGCGGCGATCGCGCGCGACCAGGCGGTGCCCGAAGGCACCGTGCGGTGGCGGCTCTTCGAGGCGCACGCGCTGCTGCGCGCACGCCTGCAGGGCCGCTACGGCCGCGACTGGAAGCTCGCGATCCTGCCGCTGTGTGCGCCGGGCCTCGGTCGCACCACGTCGGCCGCGACGCTGGCGCTCGCCGCGACGCTGTTGTCGGGCTTCGTGTGGCTCGCGTGGCCGGCCACGGACGCGACGTCGGTCGCGGCTGAAGTGGCCGATGCCGCGGTCGCCGATGGCGCGTCGGGAACCTCGGAGTCCACGGCGACTGCCGACCTTGCGCGTACGCAGGTTGTGTCGGCGCCTGCGGAAGGGCACGAAGCGAGCTCCAGCGCGCCGAAGGTCGCGGCCGCGGACCAGCGCGCCGTCGTGCGTGTGCGCGTCGTCGACGAGCGTGGCAAGCCCGTCGAGGGTGCTTCGCTGCGCTTCGAGCGGCTCGTGCACAATGGCCTCGAGATGCGTTCGCCGCTGCAGTCGTTGCTGCTGCCCGAGGCGAGGACGGCGGCCGACGGGAGTGCGGTGCTCGCGTTGCGCACCGACGAACGGCTGCTCGGCGACCTGCCCGCTTCGATGCGGCCCGCGCGCGGTGAGCCGTGGGAGCTCGCGTTCCGCGTGACTGCGCCGCGGCACCTGCCGGCCGAACGGCGTGCATTCGTGGCCGACGGCGACGACCAGGACCTCGGCGAGGTGCGCGTGCTGCGCGCTGCGACGTTGCGCGGTCGGGTGGTGGCGAGCGACGGTTCGGCGATCGGCGGCGCGCGCGTGGGAGTGTTCGCGCCGCCGCTGCCGCTGCGCTTCGAGTCCAGCAGTGCGAGCAAGCTGGACCTGGATTCGAGCATCGCGACGACGGAGACGGCATCGCTGTTCTCGCGCGGCAGCTACGAACTCACGCCTGCCCCGCGCGGTCCCGTGATGCTCGTGGCGGTGGCCGACGGGTATCGCAGCGCGACGCGTTGCGTCGACGTGGCTGCGGCGGAGCAGGACGTGGCGAACCTCGTGCTCGAGCCCGTGCCGGTGTCCGAGAAGGGCAAGGGTCTGGTGGTGCGGGTGGTCGATCCACTCGGCACGCCGGTGCATGGCGCGCTGGTCTACAAGCGGCAGGAGCATGGCTCGGCGGCGGGCTCGTCGGGCCAGGACGGCCTGGTGCGCTTCGGCGTCAGCCTGCGCGACGGCGTCCCGGATCTCTCGCCGGCGATCGTCGTCGCCAACGATCCGTCGGGCCGGCTGCAGTCTTCGATCGAGCAAGGCGTGGTGCCCAACGGCGAACTCGTGACGATGACGCTCCGCCCTGCGCGCGCGGTCGAGGTGGTCGTGCGTTCGCCTGCGAGTGCGACGGGCGGCCTGCGCGCCGACTGGGCCGCGGTCGAGCCCGTGGTCGCCGCGCTGTGGGTGGCGACCGACGGCGATCGTGTGCGCTTCGCGCCGCCCCCGTTCTCGGCGCGATTGCGTGTGATGCGCGACCGCTGTGTGCCGTTCGTGAGCGAACCGTACGAGCCCGGCACGTGGCCCGAACGCATCGAGGTGACGTTGGTCGAACGGACCTCGCTGAAGGGAACCGTGCTCGCGGCGGGACAACCGGTCGAAGGGGCGCAGGTGCTGGCGCTGACGCGCGGCAAGCAGGTCCTGCGCGACGGCTATCGCATGGGCGAATGGGCGGCGACGGGGTGCCACGCGACGACCGAGCAGAACGGGACGTTTGCGTTGGCACGCGAGCAGCCCGAGGACGTGCGCTGCCTCGTGCACAAGGACGGCTTCGCGCCCGCGGTGACAGCGCCGGTGTCGTTCGATCCGACCACCTCGCTCGAGCTCCCGCCCGTCGAGCTGACGAAGGGGGGCACGGTCCGCGGCCGGCTTCGCACCGCGAGCGGCGCACCGGTCGCGCGTGCGGTGGTCGCGTTGCACCACCCGCTGTTCGGCCCGCGCACGATGCTGACGGCCCGCGACGGGGCGTTCGCGTTCGAGCACGTGGCGGCGGGGGGCTACGAAGTGCGCCCGGGCGAGCGGCCGCTGGCCGGTGGCTGGACGGAGAGTTCGCTCGGCGACGCGGCGGAGCAGCCTTTCGCGGTCGACGCGGTCGTGCGCGAGGGCGAGGTGACGGAGGTCGAGGTCGTCGTCGACGCGTGCCGACTCGCGCTGAACGTGTCGTGCTCCGGTCTGCGCTCGCTCGCGGGTTGGACCGTGGCGCTGCGCGACGCCACCGACCATCGCGAAGTGGTCGGGAGGGAGCCGCTGCCGGTCGGCGACGACGGTGCTTTGGCGAGCGCGGTGCCGTTCGCGGTGCCCCGCGCGGGCGCCTACGAGGTCGTGCTGCGCGCGCCGGGGGGACCGTTCGGCGACGTGGTGGTGATCGCGGACGTGGTGCTCGCGGTGGGCGACAACCAGCGCACGGTGACGTTCGCGCTCTCGCCGTGGCAGGGGAAGCTGCCCGGACTCGGCACGGCGACGCGCGTGCAGCTCGTGCATGAGGGCGAAGGGCTGCGCGTCGAAGCGTGGGGTGAGGTCGCGGGGGGCACCGAATCGGTCAATTGCGTGCTCGCGCCCGTGGGGGAAACGAAGGTCGTGCGCAGCGGCGAAGTCGTGATGCGCTTGGACACGCGGACGGTGCGATGAGGGGGCGCTCACTGCGATCGTCATGGCATGGCGCAGTCCTGCATCGCTCCATGCCGCCTCTCCGACGCAGCCGAACGGCAATGTTCTTGCAGGCGGACCGCGCTCGCGTGGATCGGGGCGACGTATCGGCTGAAGGCGACCGGGTTCGCTGGCAACGCTCTCGCCGCAAGCGTCGTCGGGTTCTCCTTGCCTGGGATTCCGCTGTCGGCGATCCACCCTGCGGCCTTGCCGAACTGCCACCTGTACGCCAGCGCCGATTTCGTCCGGCTCGCGACGCCGATGGGGGGGCATGGTGTTGGATTGGATCGTCGTTCCCGAGGTTCCCGCGCTCATCGGCGTCCGGTTCTTTCAGCAGTTCCTGCAGGCGGAGTTCGGCACAGGAGGAGCGTTCGCGCTGAGCAGCTCGAATGGCCTGGACGTGACGGTGGGGGCCTTCTTAGGGGTGAAGTCGCCGGCACCGCGGGGTGCGGTGTGATGGCCCAGGCGTTCCTGGCGGCGACGACTCTGGTCGAATGACGCGCCTGCCGTGCCGGACAGCCATGCGCTGCTCACGGCCATCGGATTTCAGGTCGAGAGACTCGGGGCCGCTCGATAGACTCGCGCAAGACGCAGATCGTCGCCGGTAGGGATTTCCACGACGACGATCAGGTCCGTCGACAGCGGCCCACGACGGACTTGGCAGCGACCACGAGGCGCCGCAGTCGGGTGGTGCCGCTCTCCCAGGTCGGCCTGCACAGGACTCGCGCCCATGAACTTCGAACTGATCTCCTTTGGAGGGACCCTCGCCATCGGCTTTGCGGGGGTCCTCTTGCTGTGGACGAACCTCCATCTGCTCGGGGTCCGTGTCCCTCGCCCGACGAAGGTGCTCGTCGAGAAGAACATTGCGGCCGTGGCCGTGGTCAGCATCATGTCCATAGCCATGGGTATCTGCATCGAGTCGACCTCCGATGCCCTCGCCGACGACTCGATGCCCTACCGACTGATCTGGGGCAGCGACCACGAGCACAAGGTCGGGGTCCTGTTCCGCCAGGACGAAGGGGCATGGCAGCCCACGCTGCTGGGACAGCAGGTCGCCGCCGCCGGCTGCTTCGCCCGCGAGGTCCCCGACAAGGCGAAGAGAGCCGCTGCACTGGAGGTCCAGGATGCCGTCCACGCACATCGGGATCTGCGCGTGGTCGCGGTGGGGAGCAAGCAGCACCCGGGCTTCCAACCCTCGGCGGGCGAGCCCCTGGCGATGATCGACCTCGTCCGACCAGCCTACTACGCTGCCAAGGCCGCGGTCATGCGGGTGTCCGGGCACATGGACGAGCTGACTCGCATCCAGCAGAGGCTCGACTTCGGGCGCTCGCTCTACCTACTGGGCCTGTTGGGCTCGTTCCTTGCCATCGCCGCCATCTTCGGCCTGCGCGCCGTGCTCGTGCCGTACTGCCTGCTCGAGGTCTTCGTCCTCGGTTTGCTGCCGCTGCTGTTGGCCGTGGGCTACTCGGTCGAGCTCGGTCGGGATCCGGCCTGGCGCCTGTACGTGTGTGGTCTCGCGCCGGAGGTCACTCCGGCGCGGAAGTGGCGGCGGCAACGCTTCCTTCGCCTCCTGGCAACCTCGGCAGCGATGCTCGTCATGGGTGGCATGGTCTATTCACATCAGGAAGAAGAGTACGACAAGAGAGTGTTCGGCTACCACCTTGGACTGATGCGCGATGCGGGGGTGGACACGCTCGCATCCGCCCCGACCTCGCAGACGCTGCAGGGGATCAGTGGCCTGACGCGACTCGTCGACGACGAGTTCCTGGCCGTTCTGGACACCAAGGGCGAGAACCAGCGGGCTCGGTTCGTCGTGGTGCAGCTGGCACCGACTGGACTCGATGTCGGCGCTGTGGAGTGGGTGGACTCGATCTGCGACCCGGCTCCTTCGGATCTGGAGAGCATCGTGCACGTCTCAGGCTCCACGTACCTGGCTTGCGAATCCTGGAGCTTTTCGGATCCATCATCCGGTAGGACGCGTCCGCATCGACTCCTCGAACTCGACGTCCGGCGGCACAGGTCATGGCGAGTCGCGGTCGTTCGCCAGGTCGAACTCGTCTGGCCCGAAGGGACTCGAGTGAACATCGAGGCCATGGTCTACCATCAGGGCCGCGTGTATCTGTTCGATCGTGGGGAGGGCGGCGACGTCCGCTACCACGACCTGCATTGGCCACCGCCATTCTCCAAGGTTTCGCCCGTCGAGCGGGGTCGATGGCGAGTGTTGGCCGAGCCCGTCCCCAAGGCCTGGCGTGGTTGTTCGGATCTCGCGTTGGTGGGTGACACGATGTTCGGCCTGGCGACGTCCGACGCCGACACTCCGTATGGGTCGCTCGCCACCTGGTCCTTCCAGGTGCCTGTGACCGCCTTGGCCGAAGCTGAAGGCTCGCGGCAGATCATGGCACAGCCCCTTTGGGACGGTCTGAAAGGAGAGGCCTTGAGTCGAACTCGCGACGGTCGCTGGTTGGTCGGCAGCGATGACGAGGAGTTCGGTGGCGCGGTCCGACTGGTTCCCGAGTTGGCCGCCCCGCGTCGCCGCTGACTGCCGCGACGGCTCGGCCGAACGCAGCTCCCGACGCAGAGGCCGGTCGCGGTCCTGCCGCGGGCAATGTCGCTTCGCGACGAGCGACTCGTCGGACTGCCTGCGGTCGAGGCGAAACGATCCATGGCGCGTGTTCGGTGCCAAGTCTGCCCGAATTGCGCCGGGCAGGGGCGCGGGTGCTGGCAGCGATCCACGACCCGGTGACGATTGCGCGCGTGCTCGGGGCGTTGGGAGGGTCCGGATCGGGCCACGTTGGATCCACGGTCGGTGCGAGGGTGTGCGCTTGGCAGAAAAGGAGGCTGGAGGGGTAGGGTTGCGCCCGGTGCTCAGGCGTGTCGAAAGAGGCTGGCGTGGCTTGGGTTGCAAGCACGCAGGCCTGGGTGGTCAGGGATGCACACCGAACTGCCCATGCTCCCTGACGATGGAATCTGCAGAGGGTGCAGCGCATGCTGCTCGGACCGCTTGAACACCACTCAGCTGCTCGGTTCGTCATTGGCCGCAGCGTCAGCCTTCGCCCTGGGCTCGATGCGTTATGTCTACGCGCATCGCGGCAAGCTTCGCTACGAGGGACTTCGAGAGTACGTGCGCAAGGGTTGGCCGATCTTTGCTCCGTTCAACTGCCTGCTCTACCTGTTCACCAAGCCGAAGGGGCGCGGGGTGTTCTTGGGTCTGGAGAACTACCCTGAGCTTGCGCCGCTCCAGGAAGGCTGGCAAGTGATCCGTGAGGAAGCGATGCAATTGATGCGGCAAGGTTACTTCGAGCGCATCAGTGACAGGAATTCGGCGTCCTATTTCGATGTCGGATTCCGTACTTTCTACAAATACGGATGGAGCAAGTTCTACCTGCGCTGGTACGGCTACACCCACGCATCGGCGTTGGCGCTGTGTCCGAAGACGGTCGCCATCTTGAGCCGGATTCCATCGGTGAACGGCGCCATGTTCTCCTTGCTGCCTCCCGGGTCGAAGCTGACACGGCATTTGGATCCGGTCGCAATTTCGTTGCGCTACCATTTGGGGCTCTCGACGCCCAACCGGGACGGCTGCTCGATCGAGGTGGATGGCCAGACGTATTCCTGGCGTGATGGTGCTGCTGCGCTGTTCGACATCACGTACCTGCACCATGCCCGCAACGACACCGACCATCCCCGGCTGATCTTGATGTGCGACATCGATCGGCCCATGAGCTGGCCCGGTGCCGCCATCAATTGGTTCTATCGCGGTCTGGCCCGCATTTCGATCGTGCCCAACCTCGAAGGGGATCGTCGCGGTCTGGCCAACCGATTGTTTGCCGGAGTGGCGCCTCTGTTTGCGCGCACGAAGGTGCTGCGTCAGTCGAATCGACGGCTCTACAATTGGGTCAAATGGGGTTTCAACCTGACCTTGCTCGGCGCCGTTGCTGCAGTGCTGTATGGCATGTACCGGTTGTTGCTCTGGTGCCTTGCCGGCGGTTGAGTCGTGTCGGAGCAGTGGCTGGATCGGGTGTGTCACAGATCCGGCAGGAATTCGGGTACCAGGCGGCACGGGCAATTTTCCGCCCTGCGCAGGGCTTGGCGGCGACGCCGCGACGCCGTTAGGATCCATGGGTGCAGGCCCGGAAGGTCCGGGGCTGCGGGTTGATTCCCTTTGCTCCTGAGCTGCCTCATGATCCCCAAACTGCTGCTCTGTTGGCTCTTGGCTTTGTGCACCTCCTTCGCCTACGCGCAGCAGGAGATCGAACCGACTCTGCGCGACCTCTCCGGAACCTACACGGTCAAGAAGTCGGACGGAACGCCGCTCGACCCGGGCGGGACCTACCGCGTGCACATCACGCGCATCCCGTTCACGCCGGTGTTCATCGGTGTGTACTCTTTCGACGACGGCAGTGGCCCAGTGATGATCAACGACCCAGAGATGACCTTCACCGCGGTCGCGGCCGGCACCTCCTACGCTTGGGAGTCGAACGGCAGTGGTGGTTTCCTCCGCCCGACGCGCTATGGCTTTCTGCAGGAGGTCACGCACCCGCCCTCGGAATCGAACCGCTTCGAGCGCTAGTCCGAAGCGATCTCGGCGCACCGGTCTCTGCGAAGTGTGGACCGCGAGCTGGCTCGCAGTCCGACCAGGCCGCTCCATGGCGCTGCCTTGGCCTCCTCCTCTGCCGACTGTATAGGCAGGCGCTGCCGGCTACCGGACGCAGAGGGCGGCGAAGAAAGTCATCTGGACATCCATGGCGAACAACCCCAGGCACCTGCGGCCCCCGCTCACCAGCACCGACGACTTCCTCCGTTACTATGCGGAGTCGAAGCGCCACCGGAACGAGCAGGTCGTCTGTCTCCAGGTCGGCGCGAACGACGGCAAGACGAACGATCCGGTCTTTCGGTTTTTCACGAACTACGGTTGGTCCGGGATCCTCGTCGAGCCGCAGCCCGACGTCTTCGAACAGGGCCTCGCGAAGACCTACGCCGGAAATCCGAACGTGATCCTCGAGAACGTGGCCATCGGCAAGGCCGCTGGGCAGCTGCCGTTCTACCGGGTCGCGGTCTCGAAGGCGCGTTGGGCGACGGGACTCTCGAGCTTCGACCGAAAGAACCTCGAGGCGCACATCGACAACGGCTACGTCCTTCGGCAGGCGCAGCAGGAAGGAGTTCGGATTCCGGAGAACCGTGACGAGTGGATCGAAACGGTCACGGTTCCAACAAGGACCGTGGACGAGCTCCTCGCGAAGCACCGAGTGTCGAAGCTCGACGTCGTCTGCATCGACGTCGAGGGCTACGACTTCGAGGTGTTGAAACTCGTCGATCTCGCGCGACTCGCCCCGGAGGTGGTCTTCTTCGAGAGCAAGAATCTCTCCGACGCGGACTTCATCGCCGTGAAGGCGCTTCTCAAGGCGGCCGGCTACCGGCTCTTCTGGGAGAAGGGTGATACGCTCGCGATCCAGTACCCGTATCCCTTCCACGAGCGGGCCAAGGGCTGGGTCAAGGCGTTCTCGAAGCGGGTCTGCAGGAATCTGCGTCGGTAGATCGTACGTTCCTTTCGCCGATCCCCGGGTTCCGAGCGCGCTGCTGCGCATGGGTGTGAGGCTGGGCGAGGTCCCCACAGCGCGTGCCGTTCCGCTAGCATGTCGGCTGCTTGTTCCGTGCTGGATCCGCGGCGGCCTGCGGCTGCCACTGGTCCAGGCAAGTCGCCACCGGGTCGTGCCACGCCATCCCGGTGCGCTGTCCAGCGTGGCCGAGTCCCTTCGCCATGCACAGATCTCTTCGGTTGCTGTTCGTAGGCTTGGCCTTGCTGGTTCCCGCGACCAGCCAGACGGCGATTGCCTTGAATGGCGCCGTCTACGACGGGTTCGGTGGCCCGCTGCTGGCGGGACATGTCTACCATGTGATCGGCACGGGAGCCGCGTGTGGCATCCATGTGCCACCGGGACAGATGCTGACCATCCAGGCGGGTGCGATCGTCAAGGTGAACGGCTGCTGGACGGTGAACGGCACCCTCCAGGCACTCGGCACCGCGGCCCAGCCGATCGTGGTCACGTCGATCCACGACGACACCGCGGGTGGCGACACCAACCAGAACGGCGCGGCCACGCGTCCCCAGCCCGGGGATTGGAGCGGCGCGGATTGTCCAGGTGGCAGTGTAGTCTTCGAACACACTACGTTCCGCTATGGGGGGCGTGCGGGGGCCGGTTTCTTCAACCTGCGCAACGGCACCAACACGTTCCGGCATTGTGTGTTCGAGCTGGGCGGCGGTGGGGGCCTGTACAATGCAGGCAATTGCCTCTGCGACGACACCGAGTTCCGCGACCTCGTCGGGCTGCCGATCACCGGTTGGTCGCTGGTCGCGTCCAGCGGATCGTTCGACAATCGCGCGCTGCGCTGTGCGGCCGGCGACTACGCGCGGGTCGACTACAGCGGGACCCTGACCACGGATGTGACGCTGCAGCGGCGCAATTCGATGAACGACTCGGGAGTCTTGGTCTGGAACCTGCCGGCGCCGAACAATCTGGTGGTGGCACCCGGGCGCACCCTCACCCTGGGTCCGGGGCTGACGATCAAGTTCGTCGCCGGCAACCTCACGTCGAGCGGTCGCATCCTCGCGCAGGGCAATCCCGCCCATGGGGTGGTGTTCACGTCGATCCACGACGATGTGTTCGGTGGCGACACCAACCGGAACGGGGCTGCGACGCAGGGCACGCCGGGCGATTGGGGTGGCATCGTGCTGTCGCCGGGGGACGCTTCGCAGTTCGACTACTCCGTGCTGCGCTACGGCGGCACGGCCAGCAGCCAGGCTCTGCGTGTCGACGGCAGTGTCGTCATGCAGACGTGCCTGGTGATGAATTCGGCCGGAACCGGCATCCGCTTCGGTTCGCCCGGCACGCCGCGTGCGAGCCTGCGCGACACGGCGGTGATGGGCTGCGTGGGGCACGGCATCCGCGACATCCACTGGACGACGCTGGGCAACTGCCGCGGCGTCGCCTGCGTCGGCAACGGCAGCAACCACATCGGGGTGATCGGCGAGACGATCACCCAGCCCGTGGTGATCGAACGGCATTGCTTCACCGGGGTCGAACCGGTGTTGGAGAGTTACGGCAACCTCGCGATCACCACCGGCGGTTTGCTCGAACTGCCGGCGGGAACGCTCGTGAAGCGGTCGAGCTTCCACCAGATGACGGTGTCGAATGGCGGGACTCTGCGGCTGCTCGGCACCGCGCGCCGGCCGGTGGTTCTCACCTCGTTCCGCGACGACACGGTCGGCGGCGACACCAACCGCGATGGCGCCGCGACCCAGCCCGCACCGGGGGATTGGGGCAACGTGTTGGTTCAGGGGACCGGCAGCGTCCAGATGGAGAACGTGTTGCTGCGTTACGCGGGCAACCAAGCCCTGAACCTCGGGGGCTCGGGCCAGAACGAACTGCGCCGTGTGCGCGTCGAGCGTGCCAATGGCATCGGCTTCTGGCTCGGCAACGTCGCGGTGGCCGACGACCTCGTCGCCTGGAACTGTCTCGGCGACGGCATCCACTGTGCGTCGGGCGCCTTCGCCGTGCGCCACGCGACCGCCGTCGGCAACAGCGGCTTCGGCATTCGCCGACCCAGCACGCAGTTCACCGGCCAAGTGCGCAACAGCATCGCGTTCGCCAATGCCGGTGGCAACTTCGGCGTGCCGGCGAGCCAGGTGTTCCACAGCTGCGGCGGCTTTGCGGGCAGCAATGGTTGTCTCGACGTCGATCCGCTGCTCACCAACGCGGCACTGGGCGATCTGTTGCCCGGGCCTTCGTCGCCGTGCCTCGGCGCTGCCGATCTCGCCATCGCACTCGCCGTCGGCCGCGACGCCGCCGAGTTCCCGCGCGTGCTCGACCCTCTGGCCGGCGGCTTCGCCGCACCCGACATGGGGGCGCACGAACGGGCCGCGTGGCAACTCGTCGCGATCGGCGAACCGCTGCTGAACGGTTCCCCACTGCAATTCTCGGTGGTGGGCCCCGCGGGCTTGGCGCTGTTCGCGATCGGTCTCGACGATGGTCCCGCGGTGCCACTGCCGCCCTACGGGGCGCTCTTGTGCGGTACCACGATGGCGATCTTCGCGAGCGCGCCGGTGGGCGGGCAGGTGCCCTACTCGATCGTCGGCGGTGCCTGGCTGCTCGGCGTGAACCTTGCAGTGCAGGCGCTCGGCACCAACGGGAGCGGGGCCTCCTTCACGAACGTCGATCGGCTGCGGATCCGGCGCTAGGGAACGCACCGGCGGTACTGGCGGGCGGGACCCGCTCGCTGGCGCTGCCGGCAAGCAGGGCTGCGTGCTCGGCGGGGCTCAGGCCGCGGGCGCGCCGTTCTTCTGCAAGCGCCACACGCGGAACGCGAGCACCCCGAGTGTCAGCGCCGTCTGCGGCATCACGAACTGCATCATGACCGCTACGTAGCTCGCCTGGGCCGCGTGCTGCTTGGCGGCAAGCACGAGGTATGTCGTGTAGGCGGCGTAGTAGGCGAGGAACAGGGCGCCGAGCCAGCGCGGGATCATGCGGCCGCGCGCGAAGACCGGCATGCAGGCGAAGGCGACCGCGATCATGACCGGTACGTCGAAGCCGAGCATCGATGGTGCCACGACGAGGCCGCTGGGCGCCACGATGCTCGACATGCCGAGCACTCCCATGATGTTGAAGATGTTGCTGCCGACGACATTGCCGACCGCGATGTCCCGTTCGCCGCGCAGCGCCGCGAGCAGCGACGTGGCGACTTCGGGCAGCGACGTGCCGGCGGCGACGATCGTCAAGCTGACGACCACTTCGTCGACGCCCATCCACTTCGCGAACGCCACCGCACCGTCGACGAGCCACGTCGAACCGAGCACCAGCAGCACGAGACCGCCGACGACGAGACCGAGATCGATCGCGAGCGAGTGCTTGGCCTTCGGCGCGAACTCGGCTTCGTACACGGCCTTCACCGCGGCCGTCTCGCGCCGGCTCGCACGCACGATCCACGACGTGTAGACGACCAGGCCGAGCACCAGCAGGAGTCCGTCGACTCGGCCCAGGTCGCCGTCGAACGAGAGGCCGAGCACCACAGCCGACAGCAGGATCATGATCGGCACGTCACGCCGCACCAGGTCCTGGGCCACGAGCAGCGGCGTGATCAGCGCCGACGCACCGAGGATGAACAGCACGTTGAAGATGTTGCTGCCGACGACGTTGCCGACTGCCATGTCGGCCTGACCCTGCCACGCCGACTGCATGCTGACGGCCATTTCCGGCGAGCTGGTGCCGAACGCGACCACGGTCAGCCCGACCACCAACGACGACACGCCGGCAGCGGCAGCGAGCCGCGAGGCGCCGGTCACCAGCCACTGTGCACCGAGCACCAGGAGCCCGAGTCCGACGAAGAACAACGCCACCGTCATGAGTTCCATGCCATCCGCCTCGCGCCGCCTGCACGACGCAGCGCGGGGCGAACGCTAGCATCTGCGCCGGCGATCGCACCAGTGCGGCAGGAATTCGGGTGACTGTGGCAGTTCCTGCACCACTTGCAGGCGTTGCGTGCCAGGAGG
>ERZ1066125.308-NODE-308-length-13196-cov-47.127996_pt1 | contig 13196 bp, 19 predicted proteins | sample MGYA00382772_ERZ1066125 | MGnify/ENA primary metagenome ERZ1066125 (study PRJEB33369, sample SAMEA5778355) | biofilm metagenome | biome: Industrial cooling water; feature: Water cooling tower basin; material: Biofilm | place: United Arab Emirates | collected...
GTATTGCACGGCCCAAGCAGTTGCACGGCTGTCCAATCAGTCACACTCAGTCCCAATGCTCAACAATTACTTCAATTTGCTGGCTCGGAGTCGTGCAACGAGTCACACGAATTCCCTTCCCGTGCCAAAGAGTCTTGTCGCAAATTTGTCGCAGGAACCAAACGCAAATAAGAACACACCATACGCCGGACAATCTGAGGTCTTACGCTTTCTTCCGCCGTGTTGTGGGAGATAGCAGGTCCACGGCTGGCGCTTTTCCCAGCATTTCTTTCTGCGCGTTCAATGCATGCAATTTAGATTGCTGAATTTCCTCCCAGAACGGAAGGTAAGTTTCCAGAATTTCGACAATAACCGAGGCTCGGCCTTTTGGCTGGTTGCCCTCTGGATAGGCCTTTGAGATTGCCATGTCCAGTTTTGCAGCCGTTTCATCGCTCAGACTTAGATTGACTTGATTTCTTGATGCCACGGCTAGGTTTTACTTGCCACACAAGCCCCTTGTCAAACTCCATTCCCTATGCTAGGTTTTCCTAGCGTTCCCTGAAATTCCTAGCAACCAACAACTGAGGAGATTTTCCATGAAACAAGCAAGCGCTGCGGCCTGGCTGAACAAGAAAAAGGCCGCAAAACCGAAAAAGACCAAACAGAAACCCTGCCCGCGCAGTCGGCGTGAAATCTTTCTGACCGTCACCGACACACTCGCCGATTGGCTTGAGCAAAAGATGACCGCACGCGGCGAAAGCCGACCGCAGACCTTCATCTATGAGCTTTTACAACAACGACGGGAACAAGATGTAGCACAAGCCCAATAGCGACGGGAGGCGACTTGTCAATCAAGGTGATGACACGCGTGTGGGAGCACAGTAAATCGAAAGGCAGTTCCCTTTTGCTCCTGCTGGCAATCGCTGATTACGCACACGACGACGGCGGAGGCGCCTGGCCTTCAATTTCCACACTCGCGCGCAAAATTCGAATGAACCCACGAACCACACAACGAATCCTCGAAGGCTTGATCGAAAGCGGCGAATTAGAGGTGCGCGAGCGTGGCGGGCCAAATTTCACGAACCTCTATCGGGTCAGATTGGAAAACCTAGCCCCCGGCAAAATGCCGGAGTCTACCCCCGGCAAAATGCCGGAGTCTACCCCCGGCAAAATGCCACCTACCCCCGGCAAATTGACTCCGAAGAGGGTGGCGTCTATGCCGTATAAACCATTAATAGCAGAAGAACCGTCATGGAACCGTCATGAGCAGCAGCAGCAGGGACTTTTCCCAATCGCTGCCGCTGCCGGTTCCAGCTTCGATCTGGCCACAATCAAAGAATTCGTGCGGCAGACTCGACCAACGAGTTCGAATCCCGGCGGCTTGGCCGCCTACCTCGCAAAGACCGGTGAAGACGATGCCGACATCGTCCGCTGGCTCAATGAACGCCATCAACGAATCGCTCCCGCGCTCGATCTCGCAATTCGCTGGTTCGACTGCGAAGCGCTCTATCCCCTTGAAATCAACCGCGTGATCGCCGCTGCAAAGCGCAACACGATCATTACTGCTCACGATCAACTGCTCGCCGACGCCGCGGCGGATATGGCCGCAACATCGGCGAACACTTAGGAGTTCCAGCATGAAACCAATCCCAATCTCTAAGCCGGCTCGCACTATGCTGGTCTGCGCCGCGCCACACCAAAGCGGAAAGTGTTCCGCGTGTGGCAAGTCCATCGTGTGGGTATTCACCAGTCGTTACGCACGTCACCCACTTGATGCCGGATTCGTCGTTCTGGAGGAATTCGAGACCACCGTTGAAATCAATCCGCGTCTGCAACGAATTCAATCCTTGCTCCGCGTCAGCACGGCAGACAGTCACTTCGCCACCTGCCCCTTTGCGGATCGCTTCAAGAAAAAAAGGAGGGAGTTATGAAACCGCACACTGAAAACCCAGCCCAAACCATTATTCACAGCATCGAATTCGGCACAGGAAGTGTCCCAGAGATGCTTACAAAAGCCTTCGCCGGCGCGCTCAAAGCGGCGTTGGCAGAGATCGAACGTCAACGCCAAAATCAAACAGCCCGCTCGTTTGACGCCTTCGGGGACGTTTACGCAAACGGCTGTCAGTTTCGCGTCACAATCGAATGCAATCCGCCCAAGGCTGAGCCGGGCGAATTCGATGCGCTTCGATTCGTGTAACGAGCTTCGCATCGCGCGGTCTGGTCGTTGCCCGCATCGCCGGGGGTATGCCCGCAACTGCACCGCTTGAACTAGACCTGATCAGCCGACGGCGAGACCAGACCGCGCGAACGCGAGGAATTCCCAGCCCCGGTCACCGCAGCACACAGTGACCAGGGCTAAACCATCAACTCGGAGATTGCGTGAGCCGATGGCGCGCGCATTTTCCTTAACCCAGGGAGATTGCACAATGGATTCAAAAGAGCTTAACCATCTAAAATGGGTTGGTATCGCACTCGCCGGACTCACTACGATTTTCACACTGGTCATCGTCGCTTCACATTTAAGCGGACGCCTTGTCGGGCTCGGCAAAGTCGGGATTATCGGCACCGTTGGCGCTGAATTGATGTGTGTGTTTTGTGCGTGGAAACTTTCATCTAAAAACAAAACCGTCGCCGGTGTTGCAATGCTTTGCCAGATCATCTTGACCGCCGTCCTCTTGATCAACGCGACAATTGCGCTTGATCTTGATTGGCAAGAAACCCAAGCAGAAAAAGCTGACCTCCAAAAAATCGAACGCGAGAAAGTGCTTGCTGAGGAACAACGAAAAACCATCGAAAAGCAAGCCGAACTCGCAGCCCAACTTGCACAGCAGGATAAACGACTTGCCCGCGAATTTATCCGAAGCGGAACGAGGAACGATAAATCGCCAAACACTACTGAAACGGACGAACCGAAAGCCGAAAAGAAAGCGCACGTGCAAATCAGTGAACTGTCTGTGTACGAGCGTTACGGCCTCACCAGCGTGCCTCTCATTCTGGCATTGCTCACAGCCGTCGCACTTGGACTCGCAGCGCAAAACGGCAAGTCTAATTCATCTTCATCCCAGCAAAGCGACAATGAAACCAAGTCGGAATTTCCACGGGAATTGCCGCTGGAAAAATAAAAGGGGAACCGCATGACAAATCCAAAAACACGCCGGGCGCGGTTCCCCGGATGGCGATTCCACCTAAACCGGATTCCAGTACTGGCCTGGATGCTCGGTTGGGCGCTTCTAAGACTCGCCAAAACTCTCGGCAACTGACCATATCCGCCAGTGCTGGTAATGTCGTGCCGTTTCCTACTGCCGGCACGATCAAGACCAGTACTGGCAAAATGGAACTAACCCATTGGAAACGCTCGGCAGGAAAGCCGCCCATTCCAAAAGGGTTCGAGTTGAGCACCAGGCACGGCGCACAACTCTTTGGTCGCCGCACATGGCACGGTTTCCAGATTCTGGAAATCATCAAATGCAGCCAGTGCAAGAAACGGATTCGGCGCGCCGTCGCGGCCTACATCGGCGCAGCCCTCAACTACCAACTTTCAAAGGAGTCGTATGAAACCCAAAAGCAAATCATCAGTCTCAAGCTCTGGCGCTATTTCCGGCGCCGAAACCCAGAAACAGAAGTCGCTCGATGTGGAGAATGTGCCGGACGCGATCGCCGACGCGATAACGATGGCCGAGCAGTTGGGTGAACCCGGCCTCGCCATTGTGAGGGTGCTACGTCCGGCGCTGGTGACAATGGCACGCTGTGCCGAACAGCTTGCGGAGGTGGCCGGATGATCGCTTCACAAATCGAAGACTTCCCTTCTCAAGGAAACCTATGACCAGCGACGAAATCATCCAGTGGCTTGACCGCAACAAAGGAACGCTCGCGCGCACATCAAAAAATTGGTACGCGAGTTATATGGTCGAAGTCGAACCCCATGTCTTCAATTGCCTAAACGGCACAGGCAAGACTCCAGCTAAAGCGATTGCCGCGGCTGAAGCTGATGCAATTGCCGAAGAACTCCCCGCGCCGATTGACAAATCCCACCGTCGAACATAATCTTCCTTTCGCAGTCGGCCACCCCCGTACTTCCACTGCGCGAAATTTTATCCCGCTAACCAGGGATCAAATGAAAACGCCCGCGACTCTCACGATTCGCGGGCGTTTTCTCTTGCCTACACTAAAAAAACAAAGGCCGCTTCGGATTCAGCCAGATGAGCAGATGTTACCGCTTCACCCGGACTTCGACAAGTCCGTCACAACCACATCCGCCGTCGCCCGATCCTTGCAGATCACGCGCAGCACTCGATCAGCCGTCTGGTTCACCAGAGAACCCAGCGGATTGCCCGACACCAGGTGCAAAAAATTGACCCCAACGAACCAGGCAGACGGCAGCACGAACAACAAGCCCGCATCAGCCGGCAACAAGATTATTCCATTCGGCGTGCTCAGATAGCCGTAATTGCCGCTCTCTGTATTCGGCGAACCGGAAAACACCAGGTCAGCAGTTGTCCACGCTGACGGGATAATCAGCGACACCGGCTTGATCAGTCGCAGATCGAGCGGATCGCCGCCGATCGTGCTCGACTGCCCGGAAGGAATCGTGATTTTACGAATATGCAGCTTTTCAGTTTGTCGGCTCATAAGTCCCAGTTTCGCACGAACTCCACGGTTGCCGTCGCTTCCTCTTCGAGACGCGAACCGCCGAGTGTAATCCATCCCGGGGCATCGCTCGACACAGCCGTTTCAGGAACAATCAGAGTCCAATCTTCTTCCGAACGAGGCAACGTGCCCGAAGCGTAATACACCAACAAATTACTCCCTCGGCGCCGAAGTCGAACATACACCGGGATCGAATCCACCACGGTGATCGGGTTCGCCGTCATCAGTTCGCTGCTCACGCCGTCGGCGTCGTAGCGAATCGCCGCCAGTTTGTTTTGCCCCCAACGCACGCCGGCAAACACGCCCTTCACGCCGACGACACCGGTCGCTTCAGTACGAAAACCCACCCAGGCCAAATACACATCTTCGGTCACATGCCCGGTCGGCACACTGATTTCAGCCCAGACATCGAAGTTGCCCTTGATCTGCTGGCTCAGCGAGGACACGTCCAGCGGCGAATCAAAGACAGAAATCGGCAACGGAACAACCAACGCGCCGCCGCCGGGAATCAGCGAAAAGCTTCCACTGTCCGCCGACCACCAGGCCTCAATCACTGAGGCCTCAAATTCATCCGGGATTATCGAGCTGAGCTCGCCGCACGCCAGTAATTGCGTCTCCTGTTCCGGGCTGATCTGCCGCACGACAAACAGCCGGCCTGCAGACTTGCCCGACGCGCACCGCAACACATCACCAGCCAGCACATCCCAATCTTGCTTGCAGCGAATCCAGGCGACCACCGGCACCGGCAAATCTCCGCGCGTAAACACCTGAGGGCCACCGCGCGCCGTTCCACCAGTCACGGACAGCCAGGCCGGACTGATCGTCACTGTTTCCGCATCACCCGGCCTGTAGCGCACAAAACTCGTTCTGATTCCCATAACGCCTCCAAAAAAAAACGACGCGCATTCTCCGTCTGTGGCCTCGAAAACACAGAGAAAAACGCGCGCCCCTACGACAGAACTACCCGTGTTTCCGCCGCAAGATCAAGACAAAGGAATGCGGCGAACCTGGTCCACGTCGCCGACGATGCCGGCATCACGCCCGAACCCCGCAATGTCGTCCGTGTACGTCGAAACGTTGAAGTTGCCGAACAACGTCAAATCCATTCGAATGCCGGCTTTGAGATTCCCTTTCGGCAGGATCACATAGATGCCGCTGCCTGTGCCCGAAGCCGGAACGTGAACGGACGGCACAGGGCGCATCCGATACTTGAGCCGCGTCTTGCTGGTCGTCTGAGTCAACGCCGCTTCGTTTTGCACCGCCAGCACAGCATCCACGTTGCCCCACTGTTCCGGCGGAAACAGCAGAACGAATTCGCTGTTCGCGTTTACAGCGTAGCCCTTGCCTTGCAGGGCACGGATGATGGCCGCGCACGCGCCATTGATCTTCGCTGTGAGGTCTGCGCCGGTGGAGAAATTCTGACCGCTCGACACCGCAGTGATGAGGCCGTACATATAACCCGCCTGTCCGTAGTAATACGCTTCCCGGAACATCGTCAGCAAATCGCCAATCTGAATGTAATCCTGATCGTCCCACCACACGCGCTCGATGCTCACGCCGCCACCCCACATCAGGTATTCAACCGTCGCTTCAGCACTGTTGATTGTCTTGAACTTGGCCGGTTCCCCCGGAAGCCGCCGCTCAAAGATAATGCCGGATGTGACGTTGAGCACCTTGAAGTAGCTCTTTACGAGTTGATCCGCTGCCGTCATCGGATCGTGAACTGCGAAGATTTCACGCCAGCCGAAATCCGCTTCGCCAGGAGTGATCAAAAAACGGTCAATGTACGCCTGCAATGCCGCGCCGGCGGGATGGTCGCCCGCCGTCACCATCTCACGAAGCGCTGCGCGGAACCGGCGAGGCATTCGCGCCGGCGCGGCCATGAACTCCTGCAATGCCACAATCGCTGCCACTCGTTGCGCCGGTTCCCCGCGCCCCAGCGCATTGACCACATCGTAAATCGGAAAGACCGGTGGAGCCTGGCGCGGCCCAGCCGGAGTGAATTCGCGCAACTGCGCGCTGCGCGCGTAAGCAGTCGCCTGAGCAACAAGCGAGTTTCCCCGCGGTTGGCCTTCGCCCAATTGAAATTGCATAAACCCTCCAAAAAAAGTAGCTGTTCAAGTAACACAAGTAACAGTATGTTACTTCTCAGAGACCAACGGCCATCCAGTAGAACGTCTCAGTCCCGGTCGAAGCAACCAACGTAGGATCAGTCCCGCCGGTGTTCTCCCAGGCGTACACGTCCACAGCGGCTCCATTGATGTTGGCCGTCAGAACGCTGGTATTATCGCCGGGCGCTGAAGTGCCAATAAGCTGAGCGACAAACGAAAGACACGTACCCAGACCGTGCGTAATCGAAGTCGGATTGCTGCCATCGAGCGTGCCGGTTCCACAATGCACCCGCAAGCCGGTCGGCGGTTCCAGTGCAAACAGCAACGTGTCCCCAGCCACCACCCCGCCGGAATAATCCTGAGCTTCCAAAGCGCGCCCAATTCGACGATTCCCCGCCGCAACATTGGTAATCTTCGATGCAGAAGCGTCCCAGTACAGCGGATCGCCCAGCGCGATGTTGACGCTGGCTATCTGCGAGTTCGTCGCCACGGCCTCGACTTCGCAACGGTCGCTTTGCCAGACCAGCAACTGATCATCACCTATGCTGTAACTATCGAACGGAAACACCAGCAGATTCGCCACAACTTCCGGATTGCCCTTCGTTCGCGCCGACCCGTGCGCCAGTTGTTTGATTGTCTGAAACGAGCCTGCCGGCCCGACGATTTTCAATTTATCCGCCATCAGACCTCCTTAGGTAAAAACGGGTTCACGTCCGGATGCGTGAGGTCCCAGGATTGCGGTTGCGCTGCCGCAGGCGATTCCGGTGGAGCTGGTGCGGCAGGGATAGAGGCAGCAGGAGCTGACGGTTGGGGGAGCGAATCGCCGACCGTCAGACCCAGCCGCTTCGCTTCAGCGATCACTTGCTCGCGCGTCAGCGGCTGAGATGGAAAAGAAACGCCGCCTGCCGGCGTGGCAATCGCTGCCGCAGGAGTTCCAGCAGCAGGCACAGCAGGCGGCAAAGATGGATCAGCATGCGTACCCCGTGACTCCGATCCATCATTCGTCGAGCCAGGTGTTTCCACTGGCTCAAACTCACACAATCTTTGAAGACGCGCGAGCGGGAATCCCGGCAACTGCCGCGACGTATGCCCCAGCACGATGGCGCTTCCGCGCTCGACATCGTCGATGACCAGGCGTTGACCTTCCTGAATCATCAGCACATCAGCCTCCATCGAGCAGCAATCGCGTTCGCCGCGCCGGATGGCTTCGCGCAAATCAACCTGGTCGGCGTAAACGTAGCCGATTGTTTCCGCCGCCTCGATGCCGGCCAGTTCCGTCACACGCGAATACACAACCTCGCCGACCGCTTGCCGGGTGGATTCATTCCCGTGCCAGGCGATCAGCCCATCGAAAAGAATTGCCGGCACGCGCCCCGACGGACGAAACGCGCGAACCACTGCGCGCACTGCTTTCCGCGTCCACTCCTTGATACGCGCGCCAATCCCTTTCACTTCGCCACGGCTCTCGCCTTCGTGAGCGATCACCATGGACACAAAAAATGGCGACGGATCATCGCCGACAGCGCGCGCATACGACACATTGCCCAGCAGTTGCCGGACGGAATCACTTGCGAGTTCGCGGACACTACCGCGCAGAAACACTTGCTTGGCCATCATCAAACCTCCACATAAACAAGCAGCCCACTGACAGTCAGTTCATCGCTCAGAGCAATATCAAGTCCTTCGCCGACAGAAGTCTCGAACCAGCCCACAGGAGAAAAGGGCAACACCAGTTGCCCATTTAACGGCAAAGAAGTCGCCGGCAGCAGTGTCACCGGAGGGTCTTCACCCTGCTTAAAGATCACCGTTACAAGTCCATCCATGGAAACCAGAAATAGCGCCAGCACACGCAATTTCCTGTCCGCCACTGCCTGAAGTATTTCGGCAGCCTCAACGACCTCGATTACCTTGAATTTAGGCTGCAAGAGATCGCCATGGCTTCCCATCTGATCCCCTGGATACGAGATCGAATGCGTGAGCACGTCTGGAAATGACATCAAACACCTCCTCCTGTGACCCCGTATGTCTTAAGCGCATCGAGGCCGACTTTGCGTTCATCCGGAATGACCTGGCCGGGCGTCTGTGCCTGGCGTTCCTTCAGTTCGCGGTTGACTGCATCAGCTTCCGTGAGCTCATCAACGCCAGGAACCTTTGACAAAAAGGTCGGAGTGCTGATTCCGCCCGCCAGCCACATCGGAAGCCACACGCTCGCCACGCGGCCAAACTCTTCACGGCTGATCACTTCAATGGCAATCTTGCCGTCATAACTCAAAGTCGAACCGGTTTGCGCGTTGTACATCGCCATCGCGCGCCCGGCCAATTCCGTGAATCCATTCCCCCATTCGCTTGTCTCGGTCTCGCTGATCGCCACGAAGGCATTGCTCATGTCGTCGGCAACACTGCGATTCGCCACTTCCCGCGCAAAGCCCAGGTAATGCGGAGGAACCGCTGTGTGCCCCGCAATGATCTGCGCCGAGGTCGTGATTTGCTCGACAAGCGCGGTGTAAGGGCCATATCCGATTTGCAACATGGTGGCCGTCCCCGATCCAGCAAGCGCCATCCCCATCTTCCAATTCGAGGAAGTCAGGTAATCACGAAAAGCGTCTGCATCGTCTTCTTGTTGAAACTGAAAATACGGCGTGGGATTGGCCGCAGCGATGTTGACCTTGCGCAGCATGACCAGGGCATCGTCCAACTCTTCGACCAGACCGAGAATGCCCGCCATCAAAGGCGTTCCGGTGTAAGAGTTCAGCCGGGTATCGAATTTCATAAACGCTATCCGCCCCGGATCAAGACTCACTTCGCGCTCAGCGCCCAACCATCGCGCATACAAAATCTGACCATAATCCAGAGGGTTCGCCGCAATTTCATAGTGCGTGTCGTACCAACTCACAAAGCGCACGCGCGGGACACCATCGGCATGCTGGTTCAACGTCAGTAAGACCTGGCCTTCAAAGCTCCGCTCCAATCCGAGTTGCCGCAAATAACTCAGATTCAAGCCATTCACCTGAAAAAACTTGTTGATGAATTGCTTTTCGTCTCCCCCTTTCCATAGCACGCCCAATCCGCGTCCGGACGTGAACGCGCGCCGCGTATTCAAGATGTTTCGCACCAAGATGTTGCCTTTTGTGGCGATCCCCCGGTATTTGCGAATCGTCTCATCAACCTGCGCCTCGCGCGTGACATACCTATTAAACGTGGATGTGCCTTGCAGGGCTTCGATCTGAAGAATGAGGTCACCGACGTATTGAATGGAATTGTCCATCTCGCGCACCTGGGCGCGACGACGACGAAAAGAGAGTTCGAACGGGCCAAATCTCAATAGATTCTCCTGAGTTAGTGTCTAAGCGACACTAAGAGTTTGTGTAGTTTCTACACTAACTCTGGAGCGTTGTCCAATTTTTCACCGTGTGTTAGAAGGCGCAGTGATGGAACGATGGCTACAAAAACGGTGGGAATTCTTCCTTGGTCGCGCCGCCGCCGGGCTGATCTTGCTCGCCTTGATCTGGGTAATTTACGGACTCTACTTGCTCGGCAGGCTGATCGGGCGCGCAATCGCGCCTTACCTCTAAAGAATCTTCGGCAGCGACAGACCAAAGCTCCGCGACCCAAACGGAAACTTCAAATGGATGGGATAGCCGACCGCCGCGCCGGGATGCGTCAGCGGCCCCTTGTAACTCGCCTTTAACAGCACTTCCCAGGTGCATTGCTGCAAGTCCTTGATCAGCAATTTACATCCGGCATCAACGAACAAATGTCGCTCCTTGTGGCCGTTGAGGATGCGGCCGTTGACCGCATTGATTCGGTCTTTGATTGGCGGATTGGCTGGCCGGTTCTTGAGCTTGAATCCGGCCTCGCGCAGGATCCTGTGATCGCTGGTTCCCGTCGTGTGACGCTGCGCGCCAGCCGCATCCGGAACGAGCGGAATGTCGGTACCGTAACGCCTGGTCATTTCCTGCACCAGCGCCGGGGTGTCGCCGCTCCGGATGAAGATTTCATCCAGCACAAACACATCATCACCGCGCACTTCGATCAGGTACGCATGCATTCCCGGATCAACGTTGAAATCAATGCCGATGAATTGTTCGCCTGCGCCGCGGCTGAACTGGCCGGTGTTCTCAATCTTGGAAAAGTTCGGATAACATTCACCCTTGTTGACATTGATGACCTGCCCGCCAATCTGCTGTTCCACCATCTCCGCCGACATCTTGCTCAGCAGTGACGGCACATAATCAGATGGCAAAAATGGATTCTGCCGGCTGTCGGCAGTCACAACGCGCACGTCCGGGTCTTCCTCGATTTCGCCAAACCAATTCATCCCCGCCGGTGATGCCGTCAGCCAGCCTTGCAGACGATTCGCCCGACCATCTCGATGACGTTCACAGATCGTCCGGTACGCGCCTTGATCCATATCCTTCGCTTCATCCAGCCACCACCAGCCGACCTTGAATCCATCCCAGAGTTTGTATCCTTCGTTCTCCGCCGATCGGCAGAGAACTTCAACCTGATTCCACAAGTACAACACTTTCTTCTTTGCGGCGGATTCCGGCGTTTTCGGATGAATGGGCACGCCATAGGCTTCGGCGACCTCGTATAAGCCGGTCAGTGTGGATTGCCAAAGTTGCGGATAGGTGTTGGCTCCGATGAAGCCCCGGACTTCCGGCGATCGCGCGGCCTGCTCAATGGCATAATGAGCGCCGATCCACGTCTTGCCCGCGCCGATGCCCCCACGATAAGCCACGTACTTACAAACCGACTGATCGAAGAGCTCCAGAAATTGCAATTGACCGGGAATGATCTCCCGACCAGGAGGAAAGAGTTTTGCACGAACGACGTCCGGCTCAGGAATGGTGATTGCGCGTCGCCGGTTCCGCCGCATCCAGGAAAGTTTCATTGCTTCGGCGCTCCCAGCACCGGCAAAGGCCGCTTCTCTGCCACTGCATCCAGGCAATCCAACACAAAGCGCGTACGGTTCAACGTCGCCGTATCCTTCGGATTGAGCTTGCTGTAATAATCCAGGCTTGCACGAATCGTACACGCGCAGACTCGAACAATGCGGAAAAACGGAGCCTCCCCCGGCTTAAAATGCTTGTGTTCATCCGTCATGGTTTTACCTGCCTGATTACACCTCGCCGGGCTTCCAGTTCCGTCAGCCGTCGTTCGTGATCGTCCAGTCGCTTTTCGATGCGCTCCAAAGCAGCTTGATTCTTTTGTCCGAGATCAACCAGCGGCTTCAAATCCGTTCGCCACAGATTGAGCGCTTGCACCAGCAACGAAATCAACGCCAGCACAGCCGGCAGCCAGGCCAGGTTACTCTTTCGCGGCGCTCTCACAGTCCATCCACTCGACATCGGCACTACCTCCAATTGACAGCAAGGAAAGCTCCAGACCGCGCAGAATCTGATCCACCAGTTCCGCACAGGCCTCACAGGAACCAACACTTTTCCAAATTTCACCCAACGCCGAATCCTTCAACGCTTCCCGTTTAATCGAATCATCCAATCCGGCAATCTTCGCGTTCGTGCGCCGGTGAATATCCAACGTGGTCAATGCACGACACACTTTCTGAACGCCAACCGCCTCAGCCAGGCTCAGCACTCGCGCAACCAGCAGATCGCGCAAAGCTGCCGCTTGATCGCCGGTCGGCATTTCCTGCGCATGCTTCAGTGCATCCAGAAATGCCCGACGTTCTTCCGTATCGCGCGCCGGTGGCAAAAAGTCACTCGCACGCCGGTTCACGTTGCCAGGCTGGCCGCCACGCTTACGCGACGACTTCCGACCGCCGCCACGATCTCCCCCGTAAGGACTCGCCATCCATTCACCTCAAATTATGAAAATTGCAAAGTTTGCAATTTTACAATTTTCACTCGCCCGCCGGTCCTTTCGGACGCACAACCACCCGCGTATCGCAGTAACAGTTCGGATGCGCCGGCGGTCGGCCAACTTCGCTGACGGGTTCGCCGTCGTTGTAATCGCAAATGTCCGGCGTCAACCCACGATCCACCATTTGCCCGCGTTCATCGTCCGGCTGAACCTGCCAGACCTCGACAAATTCATAAGCTTGCCCTTCGATCATCGAATCGCCTCCACTGCGGCCCGTGCCGCTTCCTCATCAACCACCAGGTAATGATGCAAGCTGGCCAACGACGAATGCCGGGACAACTCCATCACCGAACGAACATCCAGCTTCTGATCAATCAGCCGCTGGACAAAAAACTTGCGCAAAGAATGCGGCGTGATCTTCTTCCGAATTCCTGCCGCCGTCGCAATCGCTTTGATTCGAAGTTGCACGGCCCGCGAACACAAATGCTTGCCTTCGTAGCCGGGAAACAGCCAAACCGCACCCGACCAGCTCCGCAACCAGGTCACATACGATTCCAGTGAGCCTTGCAGTTTCTCCGCAATTCGCCGTCGTTGTAATCGCAAATGTCCGGCGTCAACCCACGATCCACCATTTGC
>ERZ1066125.309-NODE-309-length-13178-cov-17.445630_pt1 | contig 13178 bp, 12 predicted proteins | sample MGYA00382772_ERZ1066125 | MGnify/ENA primary metagenome ERZ1066125 (study PRJEB33369, sample SAMEA5778355) | biofilm metagenome | biome: Industrial cooling water; feature: Water cooling tower basin; material: Biofilm | place: United Arab Emirates | collected...
TCGGGCTTTTTTAGCTGCACCTTGCTTCTCCCTTAACCCAACTGCGTAACTCCTGATCGATTAAGCCCAAGCTGTAAAGCCGCAAGAGTGAAGACTTGAGCATTTCTAGCTCTCGCTGCTTACGAGCGAGAATTTCATCAACCATTTCCAGCAGCTTGTTTTTCTTCTCCTGCCAAGCAGCAATGTCTGCCTCTAGATAAGCAGCAACAAAACTGTAGCCATCTACTTTGTCAGCAGTAACATCGCTAATTGTAATCCGAGCAAACTTGGAGAAATTCTTCATCCTGGGTTGTTTGAGACAGGGTGGCGCTCAGATCGCGAGCGGCAATAGATAGCTCCTTCAAGCTCATTGTCTTGAATAGAGTTTCTGGGGAAACTTCTCCGGTTTGAGCTTGGCTCATGGTGGCGATCGCTCCTGCTTAAAGTCTGTCGGCATACAAATAGCGATCGTGCTGGTATGCTTGCTCTTGGAGCCATTGCTGTTCGCCTTCGATGTATTCTTGGAATTCTGGGTGAGCTAATTTATTGTCATTAGTTTCTGCATGTAACTGGTTGCAGCCAGAATCAAGCTCTTGCTTTGGCTGGGATTTTATAGCTATCTGTGTTAGATACATGAGTGAAACGTTGAGAAATTTCACTCATCAGCCGCGTTAGCGGCATCAAAAACTCGTTTCTTTCCTTAAATAACCGTAGCAGTTCGGAGGCGATCGCACGAGTGGAAAGCCATATTGTTAATTGCTAATGGTTAATTGCTAATTGTTCATTGCCATTAGCTGTTAGCCATTAGCTATTAGCAATTCAGATGTCACGACTCTTCGGGAAACGGATATCCATACCAGGACAATTTACTGGTGCTGTAACGGTTGAATCAGCAAAACTCTTAGATGATACATGGCTGTTGCGGGTACGCGATCGCCAAGGTGAATTACACGATGCTTACCTCACGGCAGCAGAAGCCGAGGCAATTTTAGCCAACGACGAGCAGGAATCGGAAATCCCTGTAGAGGCAGATCGGTTTTTCTTATTTATTGAATCAGCCCGCATTAAAACAGCATACGACCACGATCCTCATTTTGCCGTTAGCTTGAGTGGAGTCCGTCCCCTACCGCACCAATTAGAAGCTGTCTACGAGCGCATCCTACCCCAAGTGAGGCTGCGATTCCTACTGGCTGACGATCCTGGGGCTGGTAAGACTATCATGGCAGGGCTGCTACTGAAGGAACTGAAGTTAAGAAATGCTGTCGAACGAGTTTTAATTCTTGCCCCAGCACCCTTAACCCTACAATGGCAGGATGAGCTACGTAGCAAGTTTTCGGAAACCTTTGAAGTCATTAACTCAGTTTTGGCTAAAGGGCAGTTGGCGGGAAATCCTTGGGAGAGATTCCGTCAGTGTATTGCTTCGATTGATTTTGCCAAGCGGGATGATATCGTCCCAGGTATCCTGCAAGTAGATTGGGATTTAGTCATCATTGACGAAGCGCATAAATGCTCAGCTCGGACTCAGGGAGAGGATTTGCGCCGCACTGGGCGTTACAAGTTGGCAGAAGAATTATCGCGGATTTCCGAGCGGATTTTGTTACTCACCGCCACGCCACACCAAGGGAACGTCGATCAATTCCATAACTTTCTCCGACTGCTCGATCCCGATCAATTTATCTCCGACCAACTGAATCCCCAAATCCTGAAACTGGAAGATAGCCCCTGGTTTTTGCGCCGGATTAAAGAAGAGTTAGTAGATTTTGACGGTCGCAAATTATTTCGCGATCGCATCCCGCTGACAATACCTTTTGAGCTATCCGAGCCAGAAAAGTATTTGTACGAGCAAGTCACCAAGTATATCAACAAATATTTAGGGAAAACCAAAGGACGAAAACAAGCAGCAGTAGCCTTGGCACGAACCGTGTTACAACGGCGGTTGGCAAGCAGCCTAAATGCAATTTTCAGCTCGTTGAAAAAACGACAGCGACGATTTGCCGATCTGCTGGAAGAATTAGATGGGTTATCTGTAGCAGAGCAGCGCGATCGCCTGCTGAATTTGGGTAAACCAGTTGATACTGAATTAGAAAGCGACGACTGCAATGAAGAGGAATTAGATAATTTAGCGATTGAGTCAACGGTAGTAGAACAACTCGATCAACTACGCGAAGAGTTGCGAGAACTAGAGCGGTTGGTCAAATTAGCCCAGCGGACAATTGACATTGGCACAGAAAGAAAACTCAACGCCCTCAAAGACTGTTTGGCACGAGCAGAATTTGATGAATTAAAAGATGGGCGGGGCAAACTACTCATCTTCACCGAGCATCGAGATACGCTGGAATATCTCAAAAAAAATCTCACTGACTGGGGCTATAGCACTTGCGAAATTCATGGCGGCATGAACGTGTTAGCGAGAAAAGAAGCCCAAAAAGATTTTCAACTTCACAAACAGATTTGCTTGGCGACAGAAGCAGCGGGAGAGGGAATCAATTTGCAATTCTGTCGGCTGATGATTAACTACGATTTACCCTGGAACCCAAACCGTTTAGAGCAGCGAATGGGGCGCATTCACCGCATCGGTCAAAAGCAGAATGTCTATATTTTTAACTTTGCTGCCCTCAATACTGTAGAAGGGCGAGTGTTGGAGAAACTGCTGTCAAAGCTAGATGAAATTCGCGCCGCGATGGACAGCGATCGCGTGTTTGATGTGATTGGGCAACTGCTGCAACTCAACGACATCAGATTTGAGGAGATGTTACGCGAAGCCACCTACGGCAAAGCTTTGGAAGATGAAGCGATCGAGCAAATTGAAAAACTCGATCCCAAACGGCTAGAAGAATTAGAACAAGCAACGGGTGTAGCACTGGCAACTACCCATGTAGATTTATCTCAAATTCGTCGTACTCAAACCAAAGACTATATTTCGGAAGAACAGCGGTTGATGCCGCGCTATGTCGAGGAATTTTTTAAACGAACTTGCGAGTTTTTTAGGGTAAATCTGGAGACTCGCGCCGATGGTTTGTGGCGCATTCCTTATGTCAAAGAAGAGTTTCGTTCTGGCAACTTAGATGCCGTGCGACGGCTAGGAACTCCAGAGAAAAACTATCCCAAGCTGACTTTTTATAAAGAACACTTATCTAACGCTACCCATCAGGATGCTGAGTTACTTTCACCAGGACATCCCTTATTCGCCGCGATCGCGGAACGGTTAGATCTCCAGTTAAACGAGCAAGTCCGTAGTAGAACCGCTATTTTTCTTGATGCCGATGCCAATGAGCCTTACCGTATTTACTTTTTTGAGGTGCAGGTAGCCGGACAGCAGCGGCAAGGTAAGGATGTGGTAATTAAAGCCCAATTGTGTGCGATCGCTCAATCCGCTGATGGACAACTCACATTAGTATCCCCAGATGTCCTGCACGATCTCGCCCCTGCTTTAGAGCCACCTCCAAACCTTACCATTCAGCCGCCCACACCCCAAGAACAACAGCAGGTGGAAGAATGGCTCAAAGTCAAGATTCAGTTTGCCACGATTAAACAAGAGCAGCAAAACCGTCAGCGAGAATTACAGATTCGTCAAGATTACTTGCAACAGGCAATGGAATCGGCAATTCGGGAAGCTCAAACTACCCAAATGAAATTGGCGGCGAAAGTCGCAGCAGGAGATGAAACTTATCGAGTTTCCAGAGACAACGCCCAAAAGAAAGTGCGCGATTTACAAGAACGCTACAAAACCAAACAGACCGAGCTAGATTATCTCAAAATTGTGCGCCCTGGTCGCGTTGCCTATTTAGGCACTGCCCTAGTCTACCCAGGTGTAGCGGTAGTAACCGACTGCGCTCAAATGCGGAACGATCCCGAAGTGGAAGCGATCGCTATGCAATTTGTCATGAATTACGAACGCGATCGCGGTTGGCAGCCCCAAGATATTAGTAAAGATGGCGATGGCAGCGGGTTTGATATTCGCAGTGTCGGTGCAGCAGATCCAGCTACCGGAAAATCCCCCGTGAGACGGATCGAAGTCAAAGGACGCGCCCAGTTCAATCAACCAATCTCGCTTACGGTCAATGAGTGGCGCAAAGCTCAGCAATTGGGAGATTCCTACTGGCTGTATGTCGTTTGGGGGTGCAAAACACCAACCCCACAATTATTGACAATTCAAAATCCTGCTAGGGTTCTGGCGGGAGAGGCAAAGGAAATCAAGCAAGTAACACGGTATCTAGTTGGGGCTGAGGCACTGAAATCTTTCACTGTTAATGGTTAATGGTTAATAGCAGCGAACTATTGACTATTAACCACTAACTCATCATAGAAGATGGGTGGAACCGCTATACTATGTTGAATAACCAGCTTTATATGCTGGCGAAAGCAGGACAGTCAGAATGATTCAAGCTATCCCCACATCCATTAGTTTTGATGAGTTCATCGCCTGGTATCCAGAGAACTCAGGACATCGGTACGAGTTACATGATGGGGAAGTCGTTGAAATGCCTAAGCCAATCGGCAAGCATTCGGAAGTTGGTGGATTTCTCGGTGGAAGTCTGTTTGTTGAGATTGCACGACTGCAACTGCCATACTTTATTCCCAAAGAATGCATCGTCAAGGTGAATGAATCTGGATATGAACCCGATGTCATTGTCTTAAACCGACAGACAATCGGTGCGGATACTCGCTGGGAGAAGGAATCTACAATTACCCGTGGCGAATCTGCCAAGCTGGTGATTGAGATTGTCAGCACCAACTGGAGTGACGACTATGCCCTAAAACTAGAAGACTATGAAGCGTTAGGGATTGAGGAATATTGGATCTGTGATTATCTAGGGTTAGGCGGCAAACGCTATATTGGCTCGCCAAAACAGCCCACTTTTTCTGTTTATCGGCTGGATGCAGCAGGTACTTACCAATGCAGGCAGTTTCGAGGGCAACAGAGAATTGAATCTGCTATTTTCCCAGAATTGCAACTGAGCTTGGCTCAAATTTTGTCGGTACTGCAAGCATAAGAAGAGCAATTTGTATTTGCATAAATTTCTACTGCAATTGTTAACGGTTAATTGTCAATTGCTATCAACCATTAATCATTTGTTTTTGTTGCTTTCTGGCTCTAGCCCTAGCTAGCAGTGCATCAATCTTCTGCTTTTGCTCTTGGGGTGTGCCAAGCTTACTAGTCGAGCAATTAGGTTCGAGTTTTAGTAACTCCTCTTGCCACTGAGCAACTTCTTTGTCAGTCATTTTATTGGTTTCCTCAGACATATCTCTTACCTACCTGTGTCTAAGACGTTCTTGCCGCTCCAGAAATCTCTCTGTACTTCAAAGGTTAACTGCTACGATTTAAAAAGGGAGATTGTATGAGAGTTCTATTGTGACACAAACTAAATTTCAAATTCAAGCGTTTTGGGATTCGGAAGCACAAGTTTGGGTAGCAACTAGTGATGATATTCCAGGGTTAGCTACTGAAGCTTCTACTCTTGAATTTCTTACACAAAAACTTCGAGATATGATTCCCGAACTCGTTACTTTAAATAAAATTTTGCCCACTAATTATGTAGGCTCTATTAGCTTTGACTTAATTAGCTATCGTCAAGAATTAATAGATGTTGCTTAATAAATGAGTGCATCGTTTACTCCCAATTTAAAAAAGTTACTGTCTGAAGCTGGGTGCTACTTTGTACGGCAAGGTAGAGGCGATCGTGAAATTTGGTACAGTCCGATTACAGAACAAAATTTTGTAGTAGACAGTTCTATTAAATCGCGTCATACAGCTAACGCAGTTTTGAAACAAGCAGGACTCGATAAAGCTTTTTAATTTTTTCAAACTAAGATTTTTTTATTTTAATTTATAGATAGCATTTATACATTAAATAGCTTAAATACTTATTGACAAATTTTTAATTTTCTGTAAATTTACTGATGTTTTTGTTAGCAAATTAAGCTAGCAAGCTCGTGCTATCCGTAAAAATCACCTGTATTCAATCATATTTTCAAGGCTAATATTTTACAGATAACTAATTTTTAATTTTTACTTTAGAAACAGCATATATAGCTGTGATTTTTACAACTTTAATTTTACAAAAATTTACAAGAAACTGTAAATTTCAGATTGAGCTGCAAACAGTTATGCGGCTTCGTTTCACCTGCTTATTATTCATTTACTTTAACTAGCAACTAACAACTGACCATTAACTATTAGCTATTAACTATGAACATAGATCGTCGCTTAATTGAAGATTTTATTCCTATTCGCGAGATTTCTGCTGAGGCAGCGCGAGAAAAATCTATTCGCAAAGGACATATTTCAACTTTGCATTTATGGTGGGCGCGACGACCTTTAGTAGCAGCACGGGCAGCGGTTTTTGCAGCTTTGGTTGCAGCACCAGAGACTTATCAAAAGCGTACTTGTTTAAAGAAAACGATGGTTGAACTCTGCCGTTGGGAGGCAGGGGAAAGCACAGTTGAGAGAGCAAAAAAGAAAATATTAGAAGCGCAACGGGAAAGACTTAATTTACCAGCAGATACTCCATTGAATCAAGTACCAGCGCCAAAGGTTTTAGATATTTTCGCTGGTGGAGGCGCAATACCGTTAGAGGCTTTGCGTTTGGGTTGTGAAACTTATGCGATAGATTTAAATCCAGTTGCTCATATTATTGAACTTTGTACTCTGGTTTATCCTCAGAAGTATGGGAAGAAATTAGCTGACGAGGTAGAAAAGTGGGGCAATTGGGTAATTGAAAATGTTCGAGCAGAAATTGGCGATTTTTATCCAGCAATTAAAGTAGGCGAAATTCTACCAGAAGAATTTGAGCAAATAGAATTACTGCCCAAATCTAAACCGAAGCAATTAAGCTTAGCTAAAACTCTAACACCTGTTGCCTATTTATGGACACGCACAGTTAAATGTCCTAATCCTGCTTGCGGTGCATCTGTGCCATTAGTGCGTCAAACTTGGTTGTGTAAGAAGTCGAAAAAATATGTTGCACTTAAAGTTATTCCAAATTACGAGACAAAACAAGTTGAGTTTGAAGTTGTTGAATCAACAACAGAAAAAGGATTAGGTTTTGACCCTGCTACTGGTAGTTCCAGGGGTAATTCTGTTTGTCGGCATTGTGGAACAACGTTAGATGTTAAGTATGTCAAAAAAGAAGGATTGGCAGATCGTATAGATCGGCAATTGATGTCAATTGTTTGTACGACACCAGGAACACAAGGTAAAACTTATTTAGCAGGTAGACAATTTTCTCAATATGTTCCTGACGAAACAGATTTAAAAAATCGTTTAGAAAAGCTTTGTGAAGAATCAAATTTAACAACTCCAAGTGAACCTTTACCAAATTATGGTGTTCTTGGTTTTCGTGTTCAACCTTATGGTTTGCTCAAATGGGCAGACTTATTTACATCAAGGCAATTGCTAGCCCTCATGACATTTGTGAAGTGGGTGAAGTTAGCATATGAAGAGATGATGCAGCAAGGGTATGAGGAGGATTTGGGAAAAGCGATCGCAACTTATCTTGCTCTTGGTATTACAAAAGTTGCAAATCGCGGTTCTAGTTTAGGAGTTTGGGATACAACTCGTGAAACGGTACAAAGCCCAGTAGCTAGTGGACGCTTACCAATGTGCTGGGACTTTTCTGAATCAAACCCAATTGGCTCTGGTTCTGGAAATTGGTCTGACGCAGTACACCGGACTATTCAAACCTTGCAAAACTTGTTTGAAATTAGCGGAGTTGCTGTTGTTAAAAGATATCCATCTCAAGAATTGGATTTCCCTGATTCCAGCATGGATGCAGTTATTACAGATCCTCCTTATTTCGATGCTGTTCCTTATGCCGATCTTTCTGACTTTTTCTATGTGTGGCTAAAACGATCCATTGGACATTTTTATCCAGAACATTTTTCTGTTCAACTAACTCCAAAGAAAAATGAAGCTATTATGGAACCTTCGCGGCATGGGGGTGATAAAGCTAAGGCAGCAAAAGCTTATGAAGACATGATGCACAAAGCATTTTGTGAAGCTAGCAGAGTGCTGAAACCAGGCGGCATGATGGTGGTGGTATACGCCCACAAAACAACAGCTGGCTGGGCAACACTAATTGATTCACTGAGACGAGCAGGTTTTATCATTACCGAAGCTTGGCCCCTTGATACAGAACAGCAAGGAGGATTACGCAGTCTTCGGGCTTCTCTCGCTTCCAGCATTTTCCTTGTTGCCCGCAAACGCACAGATTCAACTGTGGGTGACTATGCAACCGAAGTCAAAACCCAACTAGCAGAAATCGTCAAAGAACGAGTCAAAACCTTAATGGAAGAAGGTGTCACAGGTGCAGATTTAGTCATTGCCTGCGTCGGTGCTGGACTACGTGCATACACGCGATACGATCGCGTAGAACTGCCCAACGGTGACGAACTGAATGCTCAAACGTTTTTAGACGAAGTACAAAAAGAAGTCCTGGAAACCATTCTGACAGAAGTATTATTTTGCGACAAACGCGGCGTGAGTGCAGTCGATAAACCCACCCAATATTACATTCTGGGACGGTACGAATACGGTGAAGCCGTAGTTGAATTTGACGAAGCCAATACCCTAGCGCGGGGTGTTGGCGTTGAACTCGATGGCGTTGGTGGACTAACTGAGGGCAAACTTGCCCTTGTCAAGAAAACCAAAAATCAAGTGCAACTGCGGGACTACAGCGAAAGAGGTTCCCACGAAGAATTAGGCATCCTTAAATCTGCTAATGGCTATCAGCTAATGGCTAATGGAGCAATTAGCAATGAACAATTAGCAATTAGCCCTACATTAATCGACATCCTCCATCGCCTGCTGTGGCTAGCAGAAAAGAAACCCCAAGATATCTCTAGCTTCATTGCCCTCGCCCAACCTGATGCTAGCCAGCTGCGCCTCGTCGCCCAAGCCTTAGCCGGACGTACCTTGATAGCCAACACTGGACAAGAAGTTGCGATTAATCGTACCCAAGAGCAACGAGCTATAGACACTCTACTGGCTTCGTGGAAACGGCTCATAGAAGACAATCTTTTCACTCAAAGCAAATAGCTAATAGCTAATGGCTAATGGCTAATGGCTAATGGCTAATGGCTAATGGCTAATGGTTAATGGCTAATGGCTAATGGCAATGAACAATTAGCAACGAACAATTAGCAATCAACACTGAACAATTAGCAATGAACAATTAACAATTAGCATTCTATATGGGAAAACCTAATTTTGAAAACTTACAAGTATATCAACTGGCTGAAAAACTAGCAGATGAAATTTGGCATCTAGTTGAAGCATGGAATCAATTTGCTAAAGATACGGTTGGTAAGCAAATTGTTCGTGCTGCCGATAGCATTGGCGCAAACATTGCAGAGGGTGAAGGACGATATAACTTTCAAGACAATCGACGTTTTGTGAAAATCGCTAGAGGTTCTTTAAATGAAACAATTCATTGGTTGAGACGAGCATATACTCGAAATCTCTTAACCAAAGAACAAGTAAACGCAATCAAACCAATAATTGACGAACTATCTCCCAAACTTAACGCTTACTTAAAATCTATCGGCAATTAACAACTAACAATTAGCAATTAGCAATTAACAATTAGCAATTAACAATGAACGCTTATCAACTAAAACCTTGGACTCAAATTGTTACCCCACACCCAGATATTTTAGAAGGTAGACTAGATACCTCCCACTATGCCGCTAGCTTGGGTGCAGTCATTCGTCAAGACTCGACTTGTCCTAGAGTTTATCGCGATGCCCGTGAGTTTTTTAAAGCAACTTATCTCACCAAAGAGTTAAGAAAGCTGCTGGAAGATGTACTCAGGGGATTGCAGGGAGAAGGGGGCGATCGCGTTTTACAATTGCGTACCCCTTTTGGTGGTGGTAAAACTCACGCCCTTGTCAGTCTTTATCATATTGCTACCAGTCGCGATAAGGTGCAAGATTTTCCAGAACTGGCGACACTACCAAACCCTGGTTTTGTCAGGGTAAGCGAGTTTATTGGTACTGATTTCGATCTCAGTACAGGAATTCAAATTGAAAATGGTTCTCGTATTTTAACTCCTTGGGGATACTTGGCTTGGCAGATCGGCGGCGCTGAAGCTTACGCTTTGGTGGAAACAGCGGATCGACAACGGGTTGCTCCTGGTAACGATGTACTGCGGAAAATTTTTGGGGATAAACCGATCCTGCTGTTGATGGACGAAGTTCTCGTCTATGTCTCCAATGCAATGGGTTTAGTCGTCGGAGATTCTGTTTTTGGTCGCCAAGTTTTGACTTTTGTACAAAAACTGACTGAAGTTGTGCGGGAATTACCGAAAACAGTTCTAGTTTACTCATTGCAAGCCAGCGTTCAGGAAGCTGTAGGTGATGAAGGACTCTTAAATATTCTCGATAAATTAGTTAGCCGCATTGATGCCAAAAAAGAACCCGTTTCTGGCGACGAAGTCATGAAAGTTATCCAGGGGCGGTTGTTTACCAATGTGGGAGATCCAGCAGTCATTCAAGAAATTGCTCAGCAACAGGCGGAACTATTTCGTAAATACCGAGAAAGCTATGAAGATACAAGCCGAGGTAAGCAGGAAGTCCAGCAGCAAGCCGATCTCTTAGCAGAAAGAATTCAATCGAGTTATCCGTTTCATCCCGATCTACTCGATTTAATGTATCACCGTTGGGGCAGTTTGCCCAGTTATCAACGCACTCGTGGGGCATTACAGTTTTTGGCGCGTGTAGTTCATGCTTTACGTTCCTCTGGGGATACTTCACCGTTGATTGGTCTTGGTAATATTCCCTTTGACGATGAAGGAGTCAGAGGCGCGTTTTTCTCTCAAGTCGGGGAAAAAGAACGCTACAGTTCAGTTATTGCCGCAGACTTAATTGGTCGTAAAGCCAAGGTTAAAGCTGTAGATAAGCGTATTGCCCAAGATGCACCCGCCCTAAGTATGTTGAAAGTCGGAACCAGGTTGGCATCAGCCATTCTGATGTATTCCTTTGGGACTCGCAATGGTGAAGATCGGGGCGTGATGGAACAAGAAGTAACTGCTGCTTGCCTCGCCCCTGGACTAGACCGAAACACGATCGCCGCGACTTTAGGCGATTTGCGCGAACAATTGCTCTATCTGCACTACGTCGGACGACGTTACAGATTTGAAACCAAGGCAAATCTAAATAAACTAATTGCCGATGAGGAAGAAAAGATTGCTGCTGATGATGTTTTAGAAAAAATCAGAACCGAGTTAAGTAAGGCTCTACAAACGAGTCGGGGTAAAGTGGTGTTGTGGGCGAAAGATTCAATGGCGATCGCCGATAACGTGCCACAATTCAGTATCGTTTACCTCAATCCCGACTGGGCAGAAAAAAGCCGAGAAACCGTATTAGCTGATGCTATGACTTGGTTAGAGCAACGAGGTAAGGATAAACGGGAATACAAGAATGCTCTAGCTTTTGTCGTTCCCCATAAAGCAGAGATAGATAAGGCACGTAAAGGCGCAAGAACAGCTTTAGCGATCGCCTCTTTACTGGAACAGAAAGCCAAATATAACTTCACATCTGAGGATGTAGAAGAATTCAATAGTAAAGCTAAGGATGCTAATAGCGTCGTCAGTGCTGCTCTACGTCGCTTATATGACTATATTTTATTGCCACTGCCTTGCAAAGACGGCACTAATCCCATTCGGTTAGAAACGATAGATTTGCAATCCCAAATCAATACTAGCCAGAATCTTCAAGAGCGAATACTAGATGCTCTGAAAAACCATGTGTTTGACACTATTAGACCAAGTAAATTATTTCAACATTCTGGCTTAGAAAACTCAGACACAGGATACATCAAAGCTGAGGAGCTAGTTAGTTACTTCTTCCGCTTTCCCAATTTACCCAAAATTCTAGATGATTCAGTAATCCACAAAGCGATCGCTAAAGCAATAGAAGAAGGAATTTTCGGCTATACTCCTTCAGTTCTTCTTCATCCCAGTAGCACCACGCCTACAGTTGAAAACTTTAATTTAATTAGCTTTAAACGAGGAATTCCCTCCGAGGAATTAGATTTGGACGGTTATCTCTTATCGCCTACTTTAGTTGCACAACTGCTAAAATCTACCTCACCTGAGAATAAGCCATCTTCAACTAATATCGCTGCGGACGAAGAAGATTTAAGGGATGATGGAAGCCCTAACAAGGTTGTATATGAGATAGGCACGAATAAACCAGCAAATGTAGTAGGAGAAAAAAAGTTTGTTGAGTATAAATCAGAAACAAGCAGTATTGAACGTTCTATCTTAGATGAGATTGTCAAAGGTAAAAAGCCAGCGCGATATTACAAATTGGCTGCTTTAACAAACAAATCTCAAATATTTCAGTTATTTGAGGTATTACAAGCTTTGTCAGATAAAGCTGATGATATGACTATTGAAATTAAAGTTCAAGCGCATACTAAAAAAGAATTCGACCGCACTTGGATTCAAAACACAATTGAAGAACCACTTGATGAAATGGATATTCAAGCCAGTACGCATTTGGAATAGGTAATTGTGAGGCGATCGCCAAGAGTTTGAATCTTCAATTTAGGTAATACCGGAAGTTCTTAATCACTCAATAGATTAACTATATATATTTGCTCATGAATAGCAGTTCGCGAATTGATACTGTTCAAAGTTTCGTAAGAGTCATTGGTGATAATGATAGTCTCTGGCAACTTATTCTTGGAAGAGATGTTATAGATTCTTCTGGAAAGCAAGGAAAAATTAGCTCAGTGAGTGATAAAGGAGCGGAGATAAATGTACATTACCAGATTAACGTTGTCACATATTATGGATTTAATAATGGACGCGGTGCTTATGTTAGAGATGAAATCATTAAATATAAAAAGGAAGAATTTGTTAAAAATTTTAATAAAATACAACCACCTTTTTCCTACAACAAAATTCTTAAATTAATACAGGTAGAAAAATGGAAAGTTGTAAAACAAGCTTTGCTCAAGAATTTAAAGGAGTATTTTGAACAAGACTTTCTGAATGCATACAACTTCTATCAAACTAATTATTCTGAGTACATCTCCTTCGATGAATTCCAAGCTGAAATGTCGAATTATGTGCGCTCTTGGATACAGCACCGCTTGAATCCTGAAAAACCTCCTGACCTTGAGCAAGCAGCAGCTATATACTACAGTTGTATTTAAGTAGATGAGGGACTAGCTCGTTTTTGATCATGCCAGT
>ERZ1066125.311-NODE-311-length-13060-cov-8.305113_pt1 | contig 13060 bp, 3 predicted proteins | sample MGYA00382772_ERZ1066125 | MGnify/ENA primary metagenome ERZ1066125 (study PRJEB33369, sample SAMEA5778355) | biofilm metagenome | biome: Industrial cooling water; feature: Water cooling tower basin; material: Biofilm | place: United Arab Emirates | collected...
GACCGAGAGTGGGCTGCCTTCTGCGTCAAGTACCTTGGCATACCGCGTGTACACACCCATGCCAGGACCAATCGCGGCCTGCGCAAGATCGACTGGGGCGATATTGCCGCGCTGCAGGTGTGCGAGCGCCGTCGGCAGCTCGGCTTTGAGTGCGGTTATGAAATCGCGACGACTTACTACTGGAGCGCCGACTGCACGCGGACGGCAGACCAAGACGATGCTAGAGGCGAGGGCGTTCGATGTTTGCCCTCTCAAACGACTCTCGTTCTCAGTGCGCATCGGCCAAGTCCCGGTCAGCGCAAAGCCGGCGCGAATCACAGCGTCGAGGAAGGTCTCCCAGCCGGTGCTCGCAGTGCCGTCGTGACCGTCGGTCTCGGACTGCTTGAAAGCGTAATAGATAGTTAGCGGGAAGGCGGGGTGTGACTGCTCGGCGAGCCGACGCATCGCCCGTGTCATCCCATCGAGGAAGAAGGCTTCCGCCTTGTCCTTGCCCCCATGACGGTCCGGTGTTGCCACCAGTTCCTCTGCCTTGGGGACCGTCACTGTGGCAAAGAGCTCCGGAATGACCGGTTTCAATGCGCGCCGAAGCCAGACATAGAAAAAGTCCGACAGATCGGCGTATCCGATGTTGTCGTAGTACGGAGGGTCCGTCGAGACGACCTTAGACGCAGAGATCGACTGCGCACAGGCATCGTTTTGCGAGGCATGACCTTCTTGCACTGAGCTGGCGCTGCTCTTCGTAAAGCTAAGCTCCACGTTCTTCGCTGAAGCCAGGAACGAACCGGTGCTATCTGAGAGAGGATTCGCTTCAGCGTAGTCCCACGTCATCGAGATAGCTTGCCTACCGAACAGCTGCTGTGGCACTTGCGCCTTCGATTCCCAGCGCGACAACGAGTTATTCCAATCGGCCACGCGACTCAAGACCAGACCGAGGAATACAGCAATTGCATCGGCGTAGGCAGTGGCGCCCGCGCCATTGGCCGCGAGTGGGACACCGTCGTCCAAGACACCTGCCCCGATAGCGTCCGTCTTCACTCTTTCGCGCACGTCTGTCACTAGCCCGGCGAATGTCGCCAGTGCGACTAGCTGGCGGGGAGTAAAGAGATCGTCCCACGTGGTCATTCCGTAACCGCCCACCCGAAAGCCGAGCGCCTGTTGGAAGAATTCGACGTCTGGTCGCCACTCAGGTGATGCTTCTCGTGCGACTGCCTCAATCGCATCAGTTGGCGGCAGGTACACACGCCCGGCGCGCTCACCGTCTGCGACGATGGCCATCAATCGCGCTGACGTGCGCCCCGCTTTGCTCTCGGCACGAAGATAGTCAAAAGTCAGGGGAACGCCAGACAGGAGGCACGCGAACCCAGATTGACTCCCGCCGGACCTGGTTCCGCGCTTGGCTCTTTCGGGATCCTTTGGTTTACCGACCTTCACTGTGAAGCGATATCCGCCAGCTTCGACAACGGGCTCGACGTAGGCTTCCTTGCCTGCCTTGGATGAAAGCACGAACGTAGAAGCAAGCGGTACGTCCACGCTCGCAAACGCTGGGTTGGGGCTCTTCACCGTGCGCGCCCAAAGCCATGCGATGACTGTGAGCTTCTTGCCCACAAGCGGTTTCAAATCAGGTCGTGCCTTCGCGAGTTCTGAGGTGATTTCGACCTTTGGATAAAGATGACCGATGCGCTTTTCCGCTTCGTCCCGAATCCATTCGCCGTAGTAGCGCACATCTTCAGCGAGGCCCGCTGCGTTTTTCCAGGCGCTTGCCAGCAACGTCGCCTCCGCGCGCGCCTTGGGATTTGCTGCCGGTCTATTCGCAAACCGCGGCGGGATCTCAATCATCGCCTTGGTGATAAGAACCGCCACCGGATTCAAGTCGCTGGCGTAGCTCTCAAGCCCGAGTCGTTGCGCTTCGAGTGGTAATACGCCACCGCCCGCGAATGGGTCGTGAAAGCCCGGAAGCTTGTGTCGGTCGAAGAGTTGCTTGGCTCGAGGATCGCCGGCCTCCTCGGCGCACGTAGCACGCCAACTTTGCCAAATTTCATCGCGCGCACGCTCGAGCACGGTCGTGTCGGCCGTGTTCTCCCAGAGAACCAACTGTTCAACAATGCGGAAGAGGCGCTGGCGCTCTTTCTCCTGGGCCTTTTCGGTCTTAAACAAGTCAGGATGAGCCGACGGGTCGTCCACCATTTGCGCGAAGATGACGGCTCGCGCAGCCGCGAGGGGCCGACGAGCCCACCACAGGTGCAAATTGGTGGGCTTACCGACCTTTATGAGCTTCTCATGGGCCGAAGCGGTGTTGATCGCGTCGAGCGGGAGCGCCACTTCAATCAGCTTCTTTTTCACCACGGTCCTTTTCTTTGAGAGCCGCATCGATTGCCTCAGCCGATTCGCCGTCGAGGAGTCGGCACGCCAGTTCACACCGCGCTCTGGCGTCGAGCGAAGCCTTTTCGATACGTGCCAGTAGGCCCAACTCAGACTTGCACCGGTCCTTAATGCCTCGGGCGCGAAGGTCGCGACACAGCGCATCGTCAGCCACGTTCATCGCGTCGATCAAGTCGTCTTCGCCGATCTTCAGACCATTGAAAAAGAACCGATCAGTCAACGCTTTGCGCGGAAAGGCAGCGACGTCCATCAGTAGCGACAGTGCCTGGCCCCACGGCGAGATGAGGACTCGATGCGTCCCAACAAAGCTGATCGTCGAGTACGAGAGCGTAGGCATGAAATTCGCCCCCAAGACCCGAGTCAAGCGGTCGATCAGATTCTGGATGACGCGCTGGATGACATCATCAGTGACCTTGCCCGCGCGGCCCAGTTCTCGGTGCATGGTATTGAGGTCGGCGACCAAGGTCTCTCGCTTTCCATGAACGAAGGCCTCCACATCCCCCTTCAACAGATCCGCGATCAGCTTCTGGCCCTCATTGTTCAAACGATTCAGCTCCGCTTCGAACAGTGGGCGAGCAGTTGCCGGCATCCACCGCATGTTGTCCGCAAGGCCGAAGGTGAACTTGGCCAACAAAGTTCGTAGACCCTGCCGACGTCGATCGATGTCCTTCAATGTCTTTTCGTCAATGACTGACACCCGCATGCTCACCTTGCGGGTCACGTTTCCCCTCTGCATCTCTGAGGAGTCACCGAAGATGCCCGGGTCCAACGGCGCGTCGAGCGGCGGGATTCGAGTCAGCTTGTCGATACTGACCAGCAGACCTCTTAAATAGAGCCTCGCCACGCGATCGGCCAGTGCGTCTGGCTTCGGCAGGCCGAGTGTTTCGGTCGGAGAATCAACGGGTTCTGCCGTCGCAGTTACAAGACTGACTTCACCGGTCTGCGCATCGACGCGAGCGTTCAGGCCTGTCGCAGCGTCTGCGGCCATCGGCGAGAGGCAGCGATCAACGTATGCACGCCACTGCTGCGCTGCTTCGGCGGTGCCCTCAGGCAGAACCAGCTCCGGAATCGCAACGGCGCCGGGCGATGTAACGTCAGTTGTCTTCGACCAGTAGTAGTCGAAGCTCCGCCTGAAGCCCTCCACCAGAGCGGGGTCCGCTCGAAACACGGCATTGAGGCGGTGGTCGTTGTGGTTGTCGAGACCGAGATTCTCGTCCGAGCCCAATGCCAAATGTACCGACTCGGTATCAGCTTCAACAAAAGCGAGAGCGTTCGGCTCGCGATCCGACACGCTCCGGAGCGGCAGAAGGTGCACGTTCAACCGCGGCGCCCTATCACGTACCACCTGACACAAGCGTTCGAGATCCCTCGGGCATGTCGACGACGCAGGATATACGTGCAGTATCAGGGACATCTTGAGATCGGCATTTCGTTCAAGCCAGCTTTGCAGCTCGGCGACGCCTGCACTCGTCAAGGCGGACAAGAACCCGAACAGGGCACGCGATCGCGCGGCCGGGTCGGAAATCGGGGGGTCGCTGTCGTAGCGGCACAGTCCCTCGAGGACTCGCGGCTCTGGCCATACGAATGGCGATTCGGGTACCAGCGGTCCTGGCGCGGCATCTCGCGGAGGACCGAACTCCGGCGGCGTCTCGTTGCGTCGGCGAGCATCGTCAACGTGCATCCGAGCCCACCGCTACGAGTCGATACGTGGCCGGAAAAATGGTCAGTTCTCCCTTGGCAACCATCGCTCGCAAAGACGCCCCGGGGACCTCGATCGGATCACCGGAGGGCGAAGCCAACACCAACGAGTACCGGTCGGGAAACTTGTCAATGAGACCCCAGAGGTCTGCGCCCAACTGGAGCGGTTCTTGGTCCAAGCGATGGTCCTTTCCCCAGTACGCCCGCACCAGCTCGCCCCCAGCTGTACGCCTCTCCCACGGGAACGGCGCCCCGCTGATCCGGGCGATCCAGGCACCGTCCGGGTGATAGAAGCGATCATCGCCGTCCTTCAGGAACCCATGCGCCCGAGCGAATCGGTCAATGATCGAAGGCTTCGGGGCTGAAGAATGCCGATGGCGAGGTGGGTCCTCTGCTGGTGTCGCAGCATTCTCAGTTTCAGTGTCCACGATGCCATTTGTCACCGGCTCCTCTACCGCGATCTCCAACGTCGGTGGCTCGATCTCAGGACGATCCGTCACCGGCCGGTTCACGTTGGCAGCAGATTCGTTCACCGTGGCTTGAGGAGCGTCCGAGGTTACGACCGTCCTGGGAACCAGATTGAAGTTTTCTTCCATGTAGTCGCTGACGAAGTCCGGTGAGCGGTCGAAGCACAACTTGATTGCGTCCGCTATGTCCTGACGACGAAACGTGCGCCCTAGCTCCTGGGATACAACACGAGCGAGACGGGCGGCTGGACGGCGTACAACATGGAGCGTGCGGTCGGCCCACACTGCGTCGGCTCTCCGGGGTGTCCCAGCCGGCGTGCCGCCAATGTAGGGGATTAGCTCGAGTTCCGGTCCCTCCACCCACACAGTCTGTTCGAGGCGCTCCGCCAACGTTGCTATCCACACAGCCTCGGCATCGTCATCCAGCTGTACCCTGCGCAGTTCCACTCCCAATTGCGTAAGCCAAGTCTTCCGCTCCGGCGTGCCATGCGCCAGTAAAGCAATGTTGAGCCGTTCTTCGATACTGTCAGCGAGCCGCGGAATCACGGCGAACGGCGGTGCGTCAGCGATTTCGGTCGAAACGCGCTGCAGGTCCGCCGTCGCTTGCTTTACCCACTCGTGAAGATGGCTCCAAGGCACGAGCGACTGCATCGTAAGCGCGTATGAAAGGTTGGCCACTGGGGCCCATTGGGCCGCCAGGGTGAGCCAATGCCCGGTCTCGTTCCAGACGCGCCCCGGATGTCGCGCGAGCAATGCCCGCACCCGCCGAAGATCGTCGTGAGATAGCGATTGCTCCGATGGCAGTTCGGACAACCATTTCAAGGCGAGGTCAGCACTCGGGCGATCAGCAACACCGACCTTATGCCAGAGTGCAAGATCGTGCACCGAGGCTCGGACGATCGCAGCACCTGGAACGTCCTCCTCGTCAGCGTTCAAGAACACGCCACCCGCTGTTGCCCATGCGCCGCCGTCCGTGAAGATCAGTTTCTCGGTGCCGAACACGTTGCGAATCTTCATGGATTCGGTCGTCGATGCGGTGTCAAGCATCTGGTCCAGCCGCCGATACCACTTCTCGACTTCTGCGACCGGTGGCTTGTCGACGGCCGCCAACGCGCGAAGACAGTTGATGAGACGGTCAGGCGTGGTGGGCGTGTCGCGAACGCCCAGTAAGGTAAGGAGCGGGCGCGCCGCTTCCACGTCGAGAAGCGCATGAACAAAGAATTCGACGTCGAGAAAAGGCTCTGTCTGTGGCGTTCGGCGAAGGAGATCGCCGGGCTTACGGGGCGTTCCCCGTGTGTCGCGCAGACACGGCAACTCTCTCAACCTCAGAATCCACGACGGAACGATCGGGTCGTAGGTCGCGGGCTTGGTGTTCCCTGTTGTGGCGGTCTGAAGCGCGCGCGCCGTCCTTGCCTTCGTCGCATAGGGATCCGGCTGCGAGAGAATCCGCTCGACGAGGTGGACCCACAGCGCCGAGTCTTGTTGCGCGAGCGTCGCCCAGTGTTTCCACAACGACTCGTCGAAGTCCCAGTCGTCGAGGCTGAAAGAAGACGTGACGTACGGTGGTGAAACCGTACCAGCGAATGCGCGATGCCGAAGCTCGTCATCAAGCTGTCGACGGCTCCAAAAGTTCTGACTCTTTGGCCGAAGCGGCGGCAGTGTTGAGACCGCGGCCCGACCTGAATTGATCCACTTCGTCCATTCATCGGAGGTGCACGAGGCGAATTTCGCGTAGTCCTGGTGCAGGTAATGACTGGCGCACCATGCCTCAGGAAGAATCGCTTCCAATGTGCCGTCGACGTCGAACAGCACATCTTGGTCGATCCCTCGGAGCTTCAGATCCCGAGTCGCAAACCGAAAGCCTTTGTTCGCTGCGGCTCCAAGCTTCGCAGCTATCTGGGCGAACTGAACGCAACCCGCAAGCGGAACGCTCTCGCTCGCAAAAAAGTCAGCGGCGACGCGATCGAGAACGTAGCTAGCGTCGCTGGAATCTACGAGACCAAGCGACGAGAGGACCGCATATGCAGCTTCGATGTCAGTGCGGTTTGATCCTTGATCCTCCGCCAGCCGACGTTGTTCTGCGAGGAAACGCGTCCAGTTCTGGTTCAGGACAAGGAGGTGCTCCGCAAGAAACTCCCAATCGGCCTCCGACTGTAGAAGCCGCTTCTCGCCAAGTCGCACGACTTCAGTGGCGCTGTACAACACGTCTTGGCCCTGAACCGGAGCAATCCGAATGTGCTGTTTCGTAGCGTAGTACTGGTAGTGCGTCAGCTCCGGCGCCAAGTACGCCCACAGATTAAGCAGGTGTCGCCACGATTCAGGCTTGGGGACGTGTTTAGTCCGCAGGACTTCCAGCAGCTTGGCCTTTGAGATGGCCTCGATGACGTTCCAGCGACTGAGCTTCTGCTGATCTGCTGCCGCGATCTGCCGCGAAAGGGCGGGGCGGGCCGCAGCATCCAAGATCGCCGCCGCTTGCGACTCGGGCCACACATCCAGCACGGCCACGGGAATGAGAACGGCGCCGCCAGCCGGCTGAAGGTCGCCGGATTCAGTCAGCAGGAACGCGGTTCCGGTAATGGCAGCGTCGAATGCCTCCTCAACGGTCGCTCCACACGACCCCTCCAGCGACGTGTCTTCGCGGTCGACGTCCGGAAAGACCGAGTACGCCTCCGCGCGGACCGCGACGGAGCCCGTCCCAGGCTTCAGCCATTCCAACATCACTGCCGCCGCCAGGCGACCAACACGCTCGAGCAACCATTGGTTCGTCGGCGATGTCTCTGGATCCTTGATCTTGAGACGCGCCGGATCTTGAATGAACGGCGCATTGCAGGCGAACGGCAGCGGCGTTTCCACGCCCGTGGGCAGGACAACATACAGCTGTCCCTTGACACCCACCACGATCTCGACTTTGCAGGGCGGGAACTCGGTCTCGTGGTCGACGCTTAGCAGGCGTTCCTGACGGATCTCGTTGAGCGCCTCAGCGGGGAATGCCTCCTCCTCCGACCTGGCGACCAAGTAAGACTCGTCGGGATCGTCATGAAGAGCCATCCATTCGCTATCGCTAACGGGTCCGGGACCGAGACTGCCCCAGTGGACCTCATCTTCCCCGATACGCATTCGACGAATGTGCTTGAAAAACAGCAGCGACAGCGGGCTCATCACCCAGTCGTGCAGATTCTTCTCAACCTCGCGACGCACGTGATCGCTCGTGAAGGCGACGCGTATCGTTGTCTGGTCGCCGGTCGCAAGCTCGGTCGCGAGCCAGCGCGGTTCGGTGAATCTGCTTCGGTCAAAGGCGACCGACAGCGTCGGCGTGTACAGCTCAACGACATCGCCGAGACTGAAAGTGCTCTTGAAGCCAATGCCGCGAAAACCGATCGTGTGGAGTGCTCGTTTGTTTGAGTACCCGAAGCGGCACAGCGACGCGAAATGTTCTTCTGTGAAATCCTCCCCGTTGTGTGTGAACACGAAGTACCCGCCGTCGATGCGGACACCGGTCTCGGTCGCGCCGGCGTCGTCGGCGTTCTGCAGCAGCTCGGACAGAACGTGTCGCGGGCTTTGGACCTGCTTGAACAGCTGATGCCAGGGAGCCGCAAGCTCGGGATCGGATTCCAGTTGGTCCCATCGGCTACGCGACCGCCTTCGGATTTCTTCGAAGTAGGCCGGGCAGTTCATTAGCTCGGTGCCTCCGCCCGGGCCAGCAACTCGGCAAAGTCGTAATTGACGCTTGTGACGCCGAAGTCGGGCTCGCGTTGAAAGGGCCTCCGCACGTAATGGACCGTGTGTGAATGTTCGTCGTGGAACTCGACGATCCCGAGGATGAAGTCGTCGGGCTTGTTCAGGGAGTAAAGGATTTCGTTGCGAGTGACTGTGATCGTCGAGGCACCCGCGATCCGGCCCTTCACCTCTATGAACCGAAGTCGTCCGGTACCGGGAATTGCGCTCTCGATGTCGTACCCGAGCTTGTCCGCTTCCTTGTCGACTGGGTCGAACCCCAACCGTCGTTCGACGTCCATGATCGCCGCCCGCGCCCGCGCTGCAGACGCTAAGGTGTCCGGCGCCACGGAAACCGTAGGTCGGCCTGCAATCGCATTCAGAAGCCCGAGCGGAACGACCAGGAGGCCGCCAAGAACCACAGGCGGTAGTGGTGAAAGCTGCCGCTCAAGCCGCAATTCCTCCAGCCGCTTTTCAAGCCTTCCCTGCAGCGAGTCCGCGCGCTTTCGGGCTTCCGCTGAATTGAGCTTCGCGTTCGGCTTGCCGGCGCGCTCCTGCAGACGGAGTTCCTCGGCTCGGTGGTCCCAGTAGTTGATTTCCTTCGTCAACCGATCCTTAACGGCGGCTTCTGTCTTCTCAATCCTCGAAACCGTTCTCGCGCGAACCTCGCCGATGTGCTCAGGCACAACTGTCGCGATGGCGTGCCCCTGTGCTTTCGCTTCCAACTCGCGAGTGATCCAGGCGCACTCGGGCCGCGCGAGGATCGTCGCAACGTCTGGCTCGCTCGCTTCGAGGGGGCGGTAGTCGAGGTACGGGGCGTATTGGAGGTGCTTCGCGTTGCCCGAAGCATCGAGTTCCACATAGAGCATCCTCTTGGACACGATCCGTCGGTCGCCGGCACGAGTGGGAATCGCGTCCTGGATCGCGTGCTCAAGATAGAACACGACGCGAGGTGAGAGGCCCGCGTCTCGCTCATCGACCAGCACAGCTCCACGGCGAAGCAAGTCACGGTGACGCTCCAACGTGAGATCGATTGTGGAGTCGAGCAGCGGGTGGCCTGGAAACACGTACGCTGCGAGCGGCTGCCCCTGGGGCGCGACAAGCGACTTCTCGAATGCGATCCGCTCGTAGCGCGGCAGGACCGGCTCGCCAACTCCGATAAGTCGGTCGCGATTCCGGACCGGCGCGGGCACGTGTGTAATCTCGTACCGCCGTGTTTCCCGCTGCTTGGCCGTGCCTCCAAGGCGTTGGAATGCCTCAAGGAAGAATGACTCGATATAGTGCGGTTGGAGTCGGCGAGCATCTGCTCGCTCCATGTCTTCACGGATGCGATGGACTCGACTAGCGTCCATCGAGTCATGCGCGAGCGCTCGCTCTTCGAGCAAGTCCTGGATCTGGGTCCGGTCGAAGGCATTCGCGACTACTTGAGAAAGTCGGCCACGCACCTCGGGCTGCTCTCCGTAGCGGATGGCTTCGATCAAGAGCTCTCGCAGAGGACGGCCCTCGAACTGGAGCTTACCCAAGACGTCGAACACTTGGCCGCCAAGTGCCTTGCGCGCTTCGTCCAGCTTCTCGAGGAGGGTTCGATAAACTTCTCCCTCCCTGGTGCCTTCGGCAATCAGGTTCCACAGATGGCACACTTCCGTCTGGCCGATTCGGTGGATACGACCGAATCGCTGTTCTATGCGGTTCGGATTCCAGGGCAGGTCGTAGTTCACCATCAGATGGGTGCGCTGCAGGTTGATGCCTTCGCCTGCTGCATCCGTCGCCACGAGTACTTGAACAACCGGGTCGTGCTTGAACGCCTCTTGGGCCTTCGTTCGGTCCTCTCGACCCATCCCGCCGTGGATGACGACGACGGCATCCCTGCGGCCAAGAAGCGTCGTGATTCGCTGTTCGAGATAGTTGAGCGTGTCGCGTTGCTCTGTGAAGATGACAAGTTTCTGGCTCGGCGAGGCAGCGACGCCAACCGCTGACGCGCTCGTCGGCGTTGTCTGGTCTTCGTTTGCCGGCGATGGCGTCACCGCGAAGATCTCACTGAGAAGACTCGCGAGCTCGCGCCACTTTCGATCCTCGCCGCCGCGCCGAACGACTAGCGCCAGGTTTTCCAGCCGCTTCAGTGTTTCGATTTCCGCCTGAAGTTCGGCGATCGTGCGCGCGGCCGTCGCCTGATCGACGACTTCTTCGACAACCTGCTCTTGTTCTGCATCGGGCGAGTCTTCGATGTCTTCGATGTCCTCGTCCGTCATCTCCGGGAGCGTCGCTGCGGCGTCCAGGTTTGCAAGCGCACCGCGCTGGAGCTGTTCCTCCTCCCGCAGACGCTTCTCAAGCCGTTCTTTGCGGCGCCGGAGCGACTGATAGATCGCCTCCGGCGAAGAAGCCAGCCGCCGCTGGAGAATTGTGAGCGCGAAACCCACGGTGCCGGCTCGCTTGTCGTTCTGCAGCGCCTCTGCTCGATTGAATTCCTGGCGAACGTAATCAGTGACCGCGGTATAGAGCTGAGACTCCGCAGTCGAGAGCTGGTACGGAACTGTATACGCGATGCGTTCAGGGAACAGCGGCGTCGCATCAAACTTCAGCAGGCTCTCTTTGACCATGCGACGCATCAAATCGGAGACGTCCGCGGTGTGCACGCCGTCCCGGAAGCGACCCTCGAAGCGATCGCCATCGAGCAGAGCCATGAACAGCTGAAAATCTTCTTCCTTCCCGTTGTGGGGCGTGGCGGTCATCAAGAGGAAGTGCCGCGTCACCGTCGACAGAAGCTGGCCAAGCTTGTATCGCTTCGTGTACTTGATCTCGCCTCCGAAGAACGTCGCCGACATCTTGTGCGCCTCATCGCACACAACGAGATCCCATCGGCAATCAGGAGCCGCCAGCTTCGCCTGCACATCTTCGTTGCGGGAGAGTTTGTCGAGCCGAGCGATAGCGAGGTTGGACTCGAAGAACCAGTTGCCAGTTCGTGCGGCTTCGAGCTTATCGTTGGTCAGAATGTCGAATGGCAAGTTGAAGCGGCGGTACAGCTCGTCCTGCCACTGCTCGGCGAGCATGCCCGGACAGACGACCAGACACCGTTGGAGATCACCGCGAGCGATCAGCTCCTTGATCAGGAGGCCGGCCATGATGGTCTTGCCGGCGCCAGGGTCATCGGCCAGCAGGAACCGCAAAGGCTGTCGCGGCAACATCGAACCGTAGACGGCGGTTATCTGATGCGGAAGCGGTTCGACCAGCGAGGTGTGTACTGCGAGAAGCGGATCAAAGAGATGCGCGAGACGGATCCGATGGGCCTCCGACACGAGTCGGAACAGGGCGCCTTCGCCGTCGAAGCTCCAGGGACGGCCCTGCTCGACGACCTCGATCCGCGGCTCGTCGTGGCGGTACAGCAACTCGTTCGCCACCTTCCCGGTGGCCGTCTTGTACGTGAGTTCCAGGGCCTCCGACCCGAACCACTGTGTGCTGACGACGGTGACGAGGGCGTCTGGAAGGATGCCCTTTACAGCCGCATTTGTTCGAAGATCCTCAAGTTTGCTCATGTCTGTTGTTTGCACACCGCAGCGACAACTCGCACCCGGCTGGGCTAGCAGCGTCGGTGTACCTTATCCCACTAGTTCAGCGATCCTTGAACGATTTGGGCTCGGCCAAAGGGGGCGGCCGACCAGGCGAATCACTGACCCGACTCAAAGGGGCGAACGCTACAGATTACCGAGCGATGTGACAGCCTAGGTCACTGCTCGTTTTTCCCGAGGAATACGGCTTGGGCACGGACCGAGGTCGCTCTGGGCCTAGCGGTTCACTCGAAAGTGACACTCGAGTGGCACACGTTTCGAGCCGCCGCTCAGATTTCGTTCGAAGGGGCACGTTTCGGCCGGTGATTTCGGGCGGTACAATGGCATTCGATCGGGCTAGCGTCAGCGGTCGACGGGATGACACTTCGAGTGACACACCTCGCGGCTGAAGGTTCTGGCCCACACGGACTTCGCGCGATTCGGCCGAAAACGAAGGCTCTGCGACCGGCATTTCGAGCCGAACTCGCGAGCGGTGAAATCGCGCGGATTCCAGCGAATTTTTTCGACGCGGAGAGATGGCCGAGTGGTCGATGGCGGTGGTCTTGAAAACCACTGACTCCGGAAGGGGTCCGGGGGTTCGAATCCCTCTCTCTCCGCCAACTCCCAGAAGCGGTTTGACCGGTGTCGGAGCGCAACGCTATGCTCCGAACCGTGCTGTTCTCCGTCAGTGCTTCGCTCACTTACGCGGCGAAATTCCCCTCCACCCTCATCCTCAGCATCCAGGCGCAGCGTAACGCGTCGCAGACGATCCTCGAAGAACAGCTGACGGTTGAGCCGGCGGTAAAGGTCGCCGAGTTCACGGACGAGGCGGGCGAGAATCGCTTCATCCGCATCGAAACGGGCGAGCACACGTCGCTGGCCCTCCGCTACCGCGCCTCGGTCGAGTGCGACTTCCAGACGTATGCGGCCCGCTCGGTCGAAGCGACGCCGGTGTCGGACCTGAGCTGGTCGACGATCCCCTACCTGTTCCCGAGCCGCTACTGCCAGTCCGATCGACTGGGGCGCCTGGCGTGGGACCTGTTCGGCAAGATCGAGAACCCGCACCAGAAGGTGGTGGCGATCGCCGACTGGATTCACGACAACGTCGAGTACCTGCGCGGCAGCACCGACTCGATGACGTCGGCGTTCGACACGGTGACGCAACGGACCGGGGTGTGCCGCGACTTCTCGCACCTGGGCATCGCCCTGTGCCGCGCCCTGAACATCCCCGCCCGCTACTTCTCCGGCTACGCCTACCAG
>ERZ1066125.314-NODE-314-length-12976-cov-6.733148_pt1 | contig 12976 bp, 25 predicted proteins | sample MGYA00382772_ERZ1066125 | MGnify/ENA primary metagenome ERZ1066125 (study PRJEB33369, sample SAMEA5778355) | biofilm metagenome | biome: Industrial cooling water; feature: Water cooling tower basin; material: Biofilm | place: United Arab Emirates | collected...
TCGTAATCGTTACTCATAGCGATTATATTGCTAAAGAAATCAATACGATGTTGATGATTGGAAATCTTCCTAATTCTACTATCAAAGAATTAGGATATGAAGGAATTACTTTACGAACATCGCAAGTTAAAAACTATATCGTAAAAGGTACAGAAATCACCGAAATCAAACCATTCGACGATGGCGGATTTGAATTTCCTACCTTCGACGAAGTTATCGATCCAATGAATGAACTTCATCAAAAAGTTTGGTTTTTAATAGATCAAAATAAGGATTAATACGATGAAAGAAAATCCGACCTACTATCGAATTCAACTCGTCGATAGAAAATTCGAAGTCGTAGAATACAAGATAGAATATCATGGTATGAACAAATATATCGCATGGCCAAAAGACTGGACGAGATTCGAAGCTAGACAAGTACATGAGGATGAATTGAAACGATATTTCGGATCTACTCCCAAACAAGCTTTAGATCTTGCAATCGACGATATTGCATGCAAAAGAAATCGTGCTGCACGAGAATTAAAAGAATCAGAAAAATACTTAGAAATGTTAACAGGTTTTGAGGTTGCTGAATGAATCAATTTGAACGATTCGTAGACCAAAATGGCGGAATTAAAGATCCTCCTAAATTTTCTGTAATCTCTGATTTAAAAGAGATTGCTTCGTGGCTTGAAAATAAATTTGGTCCTGGAATTAACGTCAAATTAATTCCAGGATGGAACACTGACGATGGACAACAAATGAATTTTAGAATTTCAGTTCCTAAAATTCAATTTGAATCAGTTCTTTTTCGTACGTATATCAAACCAAGAGGATATCCGATTTCGCTCGATTTGATTGGCGAAGACTTGATTTATTGCAAGAATCAAGAATCCTTGTTTGATAACATACACAAGTTTTTCAATCGATCAGATATAATGTTGCAAATGCAAATGATCAAGGAAGCACAAAATGATAGAATGGATTGAATGTAATTTACCGTGGGATATAAATCTTTATTCGATTATACCAACTAGACCTGATCTATCTGATGACAAATATCTTAATGCATCAAACGTCATTTTAGATAGTATTCGACAAAAACGAAAATCCAAAGAAATCGAATTATTTGGAACAGAAGGAATTTATTTAAAACCAGAAGAATTACGAGTAAAATACTCTCAATGGGACGAATTAATTCAAATTAATAATGAATATGGGGAATTATCCTCTAAAATCATAAAATATACACAAGAACATCCGAAAATAATTGCTTGGCAAGAAAAATGTAAGGAATTAGAAAATCAAATCGATTCATTTTGTAAAAGAGGATTAAATCAGAGCGGTACATTGATTCAGGTGTTAGAAAACGATAAAACAAAAACCTATCTTATAGGAGATATTAATGTCGAATGTGGAATCTTCAATGAAGACGTTGCGTTTCCTCCTACGACAATCGTATTAAGATATGCAAAGATTTATTCACACGAAATAGAAGAGAAATAAAATGAAACTAGAATTTAACGATTGGAAGAATTCATTAGGTCTTGCTGGAGAATATTTAGCCTCTAGTAGTTGGAGTTTAGGTTCTGAAGGCCGTAGTTGGACTGGAGATACTTGGTCTCATAGTGCAGAAGAATCTAAAGAATTTATCGAATTCGATGAATTGATGGAAAAAATCGATCCAGATATGAAAATACTTCAATATCGAAAGATCAAAAATCATTGCGTATTTATAGTACGAGAAAGTTGGAGCGATTATTATGGTCATGGCGCTCATGCTGAATATCGTTTAAACTTTCAAACGCTATACGATTTCTTAGTAGAAAACTATCCTTCATTATTGGAACCTAAAGATGAATCTGACTCATAATCTTCTCAAAGACCCTACTTTGATCGCTAAAGGCGAAGATCGAAAAAGAGACCTATTTTGGGTTTTATACAAAGACAAAAATTACGATTTTTTCTTCATTATGAAGATCTGCGGAATTTCTGTAATGATTTTCAGATTTAAAAGTGGATACTATCAAAAATTTACTTGGTTTGAACGAACTTATCCGAAAACTTATATTCCACAATTTTCTAAATGTTCTCATGCATTCGAAGATCTCCGAGTCGATGTAAGAAGAGAAGTGAAACGAAAAATAGACTTTTTTCTAGAAAACACGAGCCCCGAAAAGAAATCAAGAATCGAAAAGAAATGTGAAAGAATTCGAAATTTCTTTTTACAAAAGGGCTTTTAATTGAAAGCATATTTCATAGTAAGAAATATCGAGACAGATCATATCGAATATAATGGATATTCAAAATTCAAAGCCGAAAGAATATTCAAAGAACTCTCTTCTAAAGGATTTAGTTCAGAGAAAATAGAATTATTAGGTTGGAAAACGAAGAATGTCGAGATTTTTGCAGGCAATCAATGATTAATTTAGATCTATTAAAATCAAATTTATATCCATTTGTGGATTATGAATATTCTACAAATCGAGAAGAGTGTCGTTGCGAAGACATGTGTCGATGCGGAACGATAGAAAATCCTGAAGTTTTACCATCGATAACGACTTATTTCGGCGTATTGAATCGACTTTGTGATATTAAAAATACGACTGAAATAACTTTAGAGCATAATCTCTTATTAAGATTTTTGAAGAAAACAATCGATTGCGAATGTTTCGAATTTGATATTTCGAGTGGATATTATGGAGAAGAGCTTAATGATATTTCATATAATGATCCAGATTTTAACAAAAAAGTTAGAACATTCGTAAATCTTCCTAGAACTCAACAATTAAAAGAAGTTTTGAACTTAGAATACGGATATGTTCTTCCTGAAATCGATATCCATCAAGAATGGGAATTTGAAAAAGTTCCGATTGACTCGATTAAATCGAATCCTCATGTTCAACCATATAAAGAAATTGTCGAGGAATATGGTTGGCATATTCATTGGGGAATTTGGAGAACTTCGAAAGATTACAAACAAGTAAAAAACTATAAACGTATCAATCAAATTCTTAAATTATTTGCCCCATTGACTACGAATTTAGCTAATAACAAATATCATTTAGTCGATGGTTATCATCGATTAGCTGCATTATCGAAAACATATAAAAACGCCGACAAAACACAAACTATGAAATTCGATGAAATCTATGTGATTCATCCGGTAAGTTAAATGCCTAAAAATCTTATTCCATTTGATTATCTGTACGAACGAAAATCAAAAATAATTATCGATTATGTACCAGAAAGAGATGATTATTTAGAATGGAAAAAAGATTTAGCTAAACAATGGAACAATTTTCCTTATGGACACTATGTCTCTATGATAGACAGAATTTATACTACAGAAGACAAATATTTTAAACGAAAAACCCAATATCGAAACGACGATAAACCATCAAAAATTACGAATGGTGGAGATCGAGAATGGACAAATTTAGAAGGTAAATTACATAGAGATTTTCATCGACCGGCGATGATCAAACTAAATGGATATAAGCGTTGGTTTTATAATGGGAAAGAATATAGACCGCCGTTCGAAGTACTATTCACTTGTATTGATTATGATGAAAATTTCGTGAATTTCTTTCATCTTTATCTTCTAGGATCATATACGATTTACGAATGTCAAAAAATGATTCTCGAATATGATCCGTCGTTACTAACGAAATTCAATAAATTAGACCCTGATATTAAAGAAGAATATGGTGGACTTTTAGATTTATCAGAGATTAACCTATGACAATGCAAGAATTAAAACATGAAATATTTAATGAATTAGAAGGACCAAAATTTAACCAAAATGTTATTATTAGAATAAACGACGTAAAATTAGAAGGCGATGATACATGTCTTAAATTTTTACATAGCATTCAAAGTTTCGGATTTCGATTTTTAATTCAATGGGAAGAAGGAACAGAGTTAACAATCGATTACCTTGGCTGTAATTGTCCATATAACCATGATGCCGAAAATTTTTTAAATAATTGTATAGAAATTGAACAGCTTGTAGACTTCAAACTATTATATGATGCCGTAAAAGAAACTGATATTTATAAAACCATGCAATCGCAAATGAAATTAATGTGTGCTAAAATGGATGAATTTGAATCTAAATACCAGACTTCGCTCTGGAAGGAATAATAATGAACGACGAAGACGATGAGGAAGACAAATTAAATGGTTGGTGGTTCGATAAACATTATAAAAGAATTTCCGAACCTAAACAGACAAACGAAAGATTCACTATTAAAACTGAAAAAATTCCTCAGGGTAAGAACGATAAAGGAATCGCTTACTGGGATCATTTGAAAGTTTCTATTTTCGATAATGGTGAATTCATTGGTTCTTATGTAAGAAATTATAGTTCGATGGGAAAAACGTTTTTTCCATTCGAACAAAATGGAAAATGGTACGCTCTCTATTCTAAAGATTATACGGCCACTAGAGTTATGAAATTACCAGAATGTACGGATATATGTGGCGAAGAACAAAATGCTTTCGGATTTTGTCCTTATGAATTTTATGTTCCTAAAGAAAGTGAAGGTAATTTTGGATTCGTTACAGGTTGTATATGGGGAGATGATTCTAGTTGGAAACTAGAATTTCTTGATCTTTCTCAGATTAAAGACGGAATCTTAAAAAGAGAAGCAAAATTCGGATATTTAGAAACCCTTGATTTCTTTGATTTAAAAGATTGTTTAGACATTTATTCTTATCAAGGAAAATTCGATATCAGAATTATGGGAATACACCGTTTCTCTACTGAAAAAAAATAATCGAATAAAAGAGAAATATGATTAATGAAGGATTAGAATGGAGTTATAAATATATTGTAAAAAATGGTTTTTAATGTACAGAACAATAGAAATTAAGGAAAAAATGTTTTACTACTCTAAAATAAGCACATAAAACGCGCATGACATAATACATATGTACCAAGCAAGTAATTCTTGATTGGTTGTCGAGATATAGCGCAGTATGTATGTCCGAATGTTCGGGAGCCTGGTTACCCGGCCAGATTTGGGATCTGGATAACTCGAAAGTTCAAATCTTTCCATTCGGACCATTTATAATCTTTCTAATCCTCCTTATTTGTTAAGGAGGATTAGAAATGAGTCAAAAAGTAAGTCCTTTTTGGAATTTTCCAGAATTCGAATATATCGATAAGTGGCACGCACGAAGAGCAAGTAATAATGGAGACGTGAGTGAGATGGAAATCGACGAATAGTTAAGAAATCAAAGGACAGTCTTTCCAAACCTTCTTTAAGAGCAAGCGTAGGCTAGCTCTAGTTACTGAAAAAGAAGGCTGACAGTCTTCGTAACAAGGAAAACAAATTTCAAAGGAGAAATCATGCGTCCGATTCTTAATTTTCTAAAGAAGTTTGGTGGTTGGTGTCCGGTTTGCAATAGTTTCAATTGTCCTTGTGATAGGACTTGATGGCGTAAATAGCTCAGTTAGTTAGAGCACTCGATTGTGAGTCGAGGGGTCGGGAGGGCAGAGCTCCTTTTACGCCCCAAAAGTTTACAAAGAACGAATTGACACGCTTTAGCCTGATGTAAATAGTTTCAGGATACAGTTCTTTGTAACAAATTTATATGGCCCTATCGTCTAGCGGTCTAGGACAAGATCCCTTCAAGATCGAGGTCGCGGGTTCGAATCCCGCTAGGGCTACCAATTCTGCAGCAACAATATTGACTTGTGGAAGTCTTCTTAAGACAGAATTGTTGCCATCAATTCCTGAAGATGAATCCGGTTCGTACCCGTGAAAAAAAACAACAGAAGGAAAATTTATGAATCTTGAAATCGGACAAAGAATCAAATTCAAGAGACCAAATGGATATGCATATGGTCAAATCGTAAGATTCGAAGAAAATGGAGACCTATTAATTCAACATGATGGTCCATTTGCAGTTCCTAATACTCTTCTCAACGTAAAAATCGACGATCTTCTTTTTGGCGAAAATCTACCACGATGTTAGGAGAAACAATGACGAATTCTGAAATCGCTAACTATCTTCTTCGTAAGATGGATCGAGCCAATAGGAATACTTTTTCTATTGTTGCTCTTACTGGAGATAAGTTCAATCAAGCTATCACAGAACATGAAATCGTTTCTATTCTAGAAGAGAAGAAAGTAGTTTGTGAATCGATTCCGGCAACTATTTCTCGAATCGGTAACGAATTCGATCTATACGAACAGATTTCCAAGATGACCGAAGCTGAAGTTTATATTCTTGGAGCTTGGGATGGAACTAAGCATTTCTGGGTCGATCAGGACTATGAACACAAGAGATTTGCTCAAGCGGTCGTAGCTTTCGAGCATAGTCGACTTTCTCATCTCAAGGAAATTCATGTCGTCGTAATGGCTTCTGAATCTGTGGTTCGACATATTGTCGATATCGATCCCCGTCTAATCGACGCTGTTCTAAATGGAGAATCAAATGACGTGCTTCTGTCTAATTAATGGACAACTTTCTTCCGTAGAGCTTCCTCCGAATCCTTATGTCGGACTAAATCTCGAATATATTCGAGAAAATAGGATTACTGGCGAAAAGACCGTAGAACGAAATATCTTCTCTTCTGAGGAAGCTCTTATCGAATTCATTCAGAAGAAGACTGACGCACAATATTCGTATTCGATGGTCTAAAAGAAAGATCGATAACATAATGGAAATTCTGAATAAATGTATAATACAAGAATAGCTCCCTCCCCGACTGGCGATCTTCATCTCGGTACTCTTCGTACGGCGTACTTCAATTATTTAGCCGCTAGAAGTACTGGAGGAAAATTCTATCTCCGTATCGACGATACAGACTCGGATCGTAATCGTCCTGAACTAATCGATTCGATTTACGAAATCTTTTCTTGGTGCGGATTAGATTATGATCGATCTTTCAAACAGTCAGAAAGATTCGATCGACATCGTCTTCTTGCGGCTTCTCTCGTCGAACAAGGAAAGGCTAAAATTCTCGACGACGATGCGATCGAATTAACTTATTTCGATAATATTCCTTCTGAATGGAGAGATCGAGTTCTTGGTACCATCAAGACAGACGAAGTACAGAAAGTAATTTTGATTAAAAGGGATGGAAATCCGACATATCATTTCTCTTGTGTCGTGGACGATATCGATTATGGAATCAATCTAGTCATTCGAGGCGTAGATCATATTTCGAATACTCCAAAACAAATTGCGATCTACAATGCATTGAATGTAGAAATTCCTCTATATGCACATGTCGGACTACTTTTCTTAAACAAAGGAAAACTATCGAAGAGGCATGGAGCTGCAAGTACTCTATATTACAAACAAGCAGGTTATGATTCTGACGGTCTTCTAAATTTCCTTCTTCGTCTCGGTTGGGGACCAAAAAAAGACGATCAAAGTACGAAGAGACTTCCCCGAGAAAAAGCCTTGGAACTATTCTTAAATGAAGGAAATATGAAGGCTACGAATGTAAATATGGATATGAATCTTCTTGAAGCCTTCGATCGAAAATATAAAGCCGATAAAAAGATTTGGCGAACGAAAGAGAAGTTAACCTAATGATTGATACTGAAATATTTTTCTCTGAATGGGAAAAGTCATTGCCTCCTGGAGGTAATACGTTTAAGAATTGGGAGTATACTGAACATTGGGGAGAATCTTGGCGCAATAAGAAAGATTGCGTAATCGCTTCGGTTGGTCATTTACCTGATTTTACCGAAATACTTAAATTTTACAAATATGATCCAGAAATTAGCGAATACGATTCCAAGACTATGAAATATTTGTGTGAAATTCGTTGCGATTGGGGTCATCATAAACATTCGTTGGAAATGTTCGATTTAATTCAGACTTTAGAAGGACAAAAAGTTATTTTTGAGAAAGATCTATATAATCATTGTAACGTTCCTGAAGAAATGTTGCATCCTGAAATCAAAAAAGAATATGGTGAATTGTTTAAGTATACCTATATAGGTTTATAACGTTTATTTTGGCTCTGTGGTGTATTTGGTACGCACGTGTGCCTGAAGAGCACGAGGGACCCGTTCGACTCGGGTCGGAGCCACCAGAATTCAATAGGATCATTCTCCTTCTCATCCCATACGAGACGACATTTTTACCACGAAAGTGTCTTAGAAATGATTCTAGATACCCTCTTCAATGTAAGGATAATCATGCTATACGATAAACAAAAAGTTCGAGCTGCTTGTGCGAGAGCGTTAGCTCAAATTAAACAAGATAATCTCGATCATAGAAATCGAAAGATTGTTTATTATCGTAAGGAACTTAAGAAGATTCGAGATAGTTTTAGGAGATATTTACCTTGGAATTGGAAGTATCGAAAATATTTCGATTTAAACGACGATAGTGTCGCAGCATATGTAATAACTCGTTGGGAATATTCAGTTAATCGTGGTTTCGGATGGAGACGAGAAGACAGTATCAGGAAAATTCTACGTCTATGCGAATTCGATCCTAGCCAAAATCAAATCGAATTATCTAACAATGATATTCTAGATTCTAGAATTATTTTAGAATAAGGATTTCCAAATGAATAAAAAAACACTCATAAAAGCACTCATAAAAGAGTTCAAGAATCTTTCTAAAGCGAGAAAGATTAAAGTAGATTTAGATTTTCTTCCAATTACTGTTATAATGACCACGTATTGGGAAAGTGAAGCTTATCCAGATATCGAATCGATTAAAGCAAAATATACCGGTCCGACAAATCCGGTATGTGAAAAAGATGAATTTGCACAATTAATTAGTAAACTCGATGATAACTGTCTTTTTAACTATCTTTTTGAAGACATAATGGAAAATAGTGCTGATTTCAAACAATATTGTAATGAAATCAATATATTTGCCGATAAATGCGATGATTTATCAGCACAATATCCTGATACTGATATCTGGGATATTTTGAATAGGATTTAAAATGAAAGTTTATGCTTGTTTCGAAATTCATTTTAATGAAGCTGACCAATGGGAAAATTTAGTTAAAGTTTTTGACGATGAAATCAAAGCTTTAATGTGGAAGGAAGAAATTGTCCCAACTAGATGGGATTTTCGAGAATATCGTGAATATGAGGTTGAATAATGATTCGATTAGTTGGAGTATTTAACGGTGAATTTACAGGAAAAGCGATTTTACCTGATGGTACTACGAAAAGTTATTGTATGGAAAATTTAGGCTATGTAATCAAGCAAAATATAGGTCTTAAATTGTCGTATCGCAGACCTGATAAACCGAATGCAGAAAGACTTGAAAGTTTAGATATTCGATTTGAATATAACGAACAAGTAGCAAACGAGGTCGAGGACAAATTTATTTGAGTAAATTAGAGTTACTAAAAGAAATCGTTCTTAGAGAAGTAATGCCTGATTGGTTCAATACTTGTACAACGAAAGAAAAAGAAAATCTTCTTCAAAATCCGACTGGGTTTGCTGAAATGCTTGGTTGGTTATTTCACGCGACAGCTGATACGAAACATCGGAAAGAAAATCTATTGTATCGATCTTTAAGAATGGAATCGTCTTACAATGATAATCCAACGATCGAACAATTAGGTTATCGCGGATATATCGAAAGAACAGAAAATCCATATCCTGAAAATACGTCTGAATATACAGAATGGGATCGTGGTTATAAACAAGCAGATGAAGACAATCCTCCGTTTCGAAAGGACGAATAAAATTGGGTCTTGATGTTTATCTCGTTAAAGGTAAAGAAGAAATCTTGGTGGATGATTCTATTTATCCTAACCATTTATTCAAAATCGGTTATTTTCGATCTTCGTACAATGAAGCAGGATATAACTCGTTAATGAATAATATCGGATTATCTGGTCTCTATGAGATATTTTCTGTAAATCGAGGCCAACGAATTTCCATCAATTGGAAGAAATCTCTCGAGAATGCTAAAAATACTTTGAATGCTCTTCATGAGCGAGCATTGAACAATGAAGATTTCTTAGTATTTCCTATGGCTCTACATACTGAGATTCATTCTGAAAATATCTTCGATACTTTTATGTCGGAATATCATAAATGTAAGGATTCCGATTATAATTCGTGGATGAATCGTAATGGATATTTCTTCAAGAAGCCAATTTCAATTCATGGGATAATGAAAAGTAAAATATTTGGAATAGACGGTCTATATATTATTCATAGGGACGATGATAATTACAAATGGTTAATCGAAGCTACTGAAATCGTAATAAGAACTTGCGAATATGTACTCGATCATCCTGCAAACGAACGGCGAAAGTTTAAATTTATTTGGTCTAGTTAATGTGCGCGAATATCTCAATCTGGTAGAGAAACTCCCTTCCAAGGAGAATGTTGTCGGTTCAAGTCCGATTTCGCGCTCCATTTTTTATTTGAAAGTGATCTAATATGTCTAATGAATTAGAGCAAGAAGCATTACGAAATCCCAAAATCGGCGATTATTGGCATGAAATGTATTGTCCATATTTTCTAATCGTCGATATAAATTATAACGAATATACGATCCTAAGTTGTTTAAATCGAAACAATGAACCTTGTGCAAAAATCGATAATAAAAACGATACTTGGAGTTTTGATTTTACGAAGAGCATGAAAGTCAATCATGAATGGATAAAAAAGACTGTTAAATATAGTTCTATCGATGGATTTGTAGCTCGAGTAGTTCGTAACAATACTTTTCTTAAAATCGCTCAAGATTGGGCAAGACACGAATCTTTAGATCAATCGCAATGGAATCTCTTATGAATTTTTGGTTTCAATCTGCAGCCCAACTCCGTTATCTTTTACATAATCGACAAACCTATTGGGGTAAATCTGCTTATTCTTTAGATAATCCAATACAATATCTAAAAGATTTGCAAATTAAAATCGACGAATACGAAGCCTTAGGGGAACGATTAGATACTGTTAGAAATAAATTAAAAAATTCTGTATTTAAAGAATTTGTTTCTGATTCTGGGACAAGTCTTTTAGTTGGAAAATGTCATTATAATTCTTGGGAAAAAGATTTACTTCGTAAAATCGTCGGCTATCCTATAAGATTTGTTTATCGTGGACCAAAACATAATAAAAATAACACAAAAGCAGAAAATTCAACAAGTGTAACAATTTATTTTCGATATGAATAAATAATTTCTATATTGGACATGAAAATCTTTGAGAAAGAATTTGATTTTGAACATATTAAAAAAGTAAATTTGGTTCTATCGAATTTAGACGATATTAGTAAAGCTGATATTTTTCCAATGGTTCCAGGATATCCGCGAGCTTCTGAAGAAGCGATTTTAGCAATCTTCCATGCAGGATATATAATAGGTAAACGGGAAGGTAGTTCAACTGATTAGAACGTTCGTCTCCAAAACGAAAGGTTGCAGGTTTAAGTCCTGTCCTTCCCGCCATAAGGACAAAAATGAATCCAGATAATGATATTGAAGCTATCGTTGGTTGTTTAGCTTCACTTATTCTTTTTACAATTTCATGTTATGGTGTAGGTTGGGTCGTTTTAAACGCATTAAGTTTTCTTGGTATTTCTGTAACATTAGGATTTTGGAAATATATCGTTACCGGAGGATTGATTTTATTCCTCTCTGCTTTGTTCGGTAAGTAAGCACACTTATAAGCGAGTGTACAATGAATCATCTCGCATAGCGAGAAAATTTCGTAAAGAAGAAAGGTTGGGTTTATGAAGAAGCGAGTTCCTGATACTGTTCGCGCTGCTGTTCGTGATCGTCTAGACGAGCTTTCGAAGATCGGTCGAGTTCATATCAATCAGCGGCGATTCCGCAATCGTACGGAGCGTGAGATTTTCGTGGTCGATAAGGAAGCGACGAAGGAGGCTCGGAAGGAAAATCCGGATAGTCCTCTCAAGATGAAGAAGGTCACTCAGATCGATGTCGTCGATGCGCCTGTTTCGGTGATTCTTACCGAAGATCGTTCTCGATTCGAGGTCACTCAGATTAGTCGAAAGGATGAAGAGCGACTCATCGCAGAAAACGAGTCTCGAATTCTTCATGGACTTCCTCCTCGTCGTTGGAGTCGTAAGGCTTCGGCTGTTACGATTGCTTCGATCGAGATCGATGGTAAGGAGTACCGAGGATACGCTCTCTGTTCTCACAAGGATCGATATCATGGAGACGTCGGTGCTCTGACCGCACTCAATGATCTGATAAAGACATATGCTGAGACTCTAGCGAATCCTCGAGAAGAGGAAGTTTCAGCCTAACGTTTATCGTATTCCTGCCGGAAATAAAAGACCGGTTATCTCTTACGAGATAAAGAAACACGATCGTGAATGAATAGCGAAGAGTAGCATTTACAATTCGTTATAATGAATTGTAAAATAAGTCCCGGCACGATATGAGAGTGATAGAGTATAGATCTTTCTTTCAAACAAAGTAAAGACCAAACGCACTGGAAAGAATCTCTACGGGAATACGATAAGAAAGAAGTACTAGGAATTCCTAGTACTTCTTTCTATTTAGAAAGGAAACTGAATGAATTTCTTATTTGGTTCGATTAGTCTTGGTAAATGGCTTGGTACAGAAGTAAAATTACATAATACTTTACTAATCTATTTCGGACTTTTATTTCTTACAGGAAATAAAGTAATTTTTATTCTTCCGATCGTATTTTTGTCTGTTTTGATCCATGAATATGGGCACGTTTTAATGGCAAGACATTTCGGATATCATGCGGATCATATCATATTGACTCCAATCGGAGGTCTTGCGTCTTTTACGCATCTTCCTAGGACTCCTAAGCAAGAATTGCTAATTACGATTGCTGGTCCAGCTGTAAATTTTGTTCTATTTTTCATATTCTTTCCTTTGTCTGGAATCGCGGGAATATTGTCTTTAGGAATCTTAAGTACTTTTTTTGCATTGATTGCAGTCATCAATGCCATATTATTTATTTTTAATCTTCTTCCGATTCTACCTATGGACGGCGGAAGAATCTTGCGATCTCTTCTTCATTATAAGTATTC
>ERZ1066125.315-NODE-315-length-12938-cov-29.709617_pt1 | contig 12938 bp, 13 predicted proteins | sample MGYA00382772_ERZ1066125 | MGnify/ENA primary metagenome ERZ1066125 (study PRJEB33369, sample SAMEA5778355) | biofilm metagenome | biome: Industrial cooling water; feature: Water cooling tower basin; material: Biofilm | place: United Arab Emirates | collected...
AAGCCAAGGTTAGTGTGAGCGGGTTGTGATGAAGCCCTTCACCGGGAATTCCTGTCACGAAATTCACGCCTCCTTTCTCGTGATGACTTTCGCCGATAATCGTCAGTCATTTTGAACTGTGCGGTTTACCAGCCTGACGTCTCTTGCGCCAATAATGCAGGTAAAGCGCTCCGCAAACAGAAAAGACAACCAGGAACGAAGTTACGATTTCGAGAATAGCGATAATAGTTCTTAGCTTATTCATAAGCAGTTTCTCTACAGATTGGGCTGAGCTATCGCCATTCGCCTTGCAACACGAAGCCGCCCCAAAAATACGGAAACGCGTATTGGCGATTACGCAACATCTCCAATTGAGCTGCGCGAAGCGATGCTGCTGCTGACATTTGTCGTTGGCCAAGCAACCGGCGATAGAACTTGACCATGAGATCAGCCGTTGCGCGATCTTCTACTGACCAGAGGTTGACGCCAACACGAGGCGCTCCTGCGTACATAAAGCCCCGAGTCAAACTGATCAGTCCCTCGCCTCTGATTTGCTTTCCTATTCCAGTGCGGCAGGCGCTGAGCACAATCAAGTCGGCAGCCAGTCTGAGGTTGTAGATTTCATGAGCGCGCAAGAACCCATCTTGTAATCGCCCCTGCTCATCAACCAGTGAAAAAACAATACCTGAAAGTTCAGGGTGGACATTGTTAATGATGCTGTGTGATGCGAAATGAACGATGCGATATTGGCCTAGTTCAGGATTTAAGGCGGTTGCGCGGCTGGCTTTGAAGTCGAGAGCTTTGAAAGCCATGCCAGAAGGCACGAGGTCTGCGATTCTGTCAGCTTCCCACCGTGTATAAATCAAGCGTTGGAACTCCTCTGCTCCGGCATCTTCGACCGCTTGCCGCAGATCGCGCAGTCTCTGGCGCTCAATTGAATTAACAATCGGGGCCGCCATTTTTGGATTAGACGGAGTGCCTCTTGCAGCTATCACTCGCCCGTCAGTCTCCTCGAAAACCGGATCGGCCAGTATTGCCAGAGTCTTGGGCGCAGGCTGGCGTCTAGCCAATTCACGTCGCAGCACGGCCAGAGTCGAAGCCGAAGGAAGGTTGATAATTTCGTGCGCGACGATCAGTGGCTGATAAGAGGATTGCGAGAAATTCGCTGATTGAACGCCAGCAACCGGTGCAGGCAAAACACCAAAGGGGATAAATTGCAACATGCCATCCGCGACAATGAGTAGGCGCTTGCCGCTCAGAAGAGAGGAGGCCGGGCCAAGTATCATCTGGCTCAAACGGGCAGCCGCTGAAAGAAACTCTGCGTCGGCTTGCGCAATACGTTTTTTCCGGTTTGCTGAAGTTTCATCAGTTGGAAAGTGATTGCGCGCAGTCAATAACTTGTAAACTTCGAGCGCCGCCGCTTCAATTTCAGCGCGTTTGGGTAAAACAAAACTCGTGAGCACATTTGACGAAACCACCCAAAGGTAACTCTGTGTATCAATGAGCGAGAATTCGAGCAGCAAGGTGTCAGGGGAAAGCAAATGCTGCTGAATTTCTTGAAGAGTGATTGGTGTAGGTTGCGTGAGCGCAGCATATTGAGGGCTTTTCTCACGGATATGCGCCAATACTTGCTGTAATTCGGCAGTCAGCGTTTCGATCTCTTTGGAGAGGCTTGCAACTTGTTCATCCTGCTTGGCAGCCAATAGTTGGCGGCGGCGAAATGCCTTGTCGTTAATTAATTGTTGTATTCGCTGTTCGCGTTCAAGCAGCGAAAGATCAACGTTCTGGCGCAAATCAACAGAGGCTTCAAGTAGAGTTTCCAACAAACTGCGCGCCCTATAGCGTTCGCTGGCTTGCAAAGCTGTGGCCGCGTACCCATCATTGGGGTAAAGCCGATCCAGCTTCATCAGTGTTTGGATGTAGTGGTCATAATATTCCTGAGTGGCGCTCAAATAAGAAGTACGGAGTTGTTGATTTGCGCCTCTGCTCCGCAAAGATTCGATAATCTCAATTGCTGCTTCCATATGACGACAGGCTTCGCGCAGTTGCCCCATGCGGTCAGCCAGAGCAGCCAAGCCATAACGCGTCGTCGCCTGACAAGGACGATCTCCAATCGCAGAGGAAAGCTTGAGCGCCTGCTCGAAATAATCCTGAGCCAGCGTGTCTTGGCGAAGGGAATAACAGACCCAGCCGAGGTTGACCAACATGTCTGCTTCTCCATTTTGGTCGCCAATTTCGCGCAAGAGTTGAAGCGCACGTTGTAGATGGTCGAGTGCCTCTGACTTCTTATCATCTAAACGCCTGTAGATACGAGCCAAGCCAGCAAGCGCCAGCGCTTCGCCACGGCGATCCTTCAGTTCACGTCGAATCACAAGTGAACGCGAGAAATAATCAAGCGCTTTCTGATTTTCTTTGGCTAAACAGGAAACCCAGCCGAGTCCGTACAACGCGATACCTACTCCGCGCGAGTTCCCCGATTTCTGGTCAGCCAGTAAAGATTGGGAAAAGTATTCGCGCGCCTGCTCGATTTCGCCCAGATAAAAATGGGCCCAGGCGAGACCTTTTTGCGTTTGAGTAGAGCCAGACTGACTCTGCTCAGCTTGCATCAGCAGGTATGACTGGCTGAAGTAATGAACTGCCTGCTGATATTCTCCCAGAGTGTTGTGGCTCCAACCCAAGCCATAAAGTGCAATAGCTTCTTCGTATCGCTCTTGCAAGCTACGCCATAACTTGAGCCCCAGATCGAATTGAGTGATGGCCTGACGTAAGGAGTCGGCAGTTTCGCGCCCCATCAGCCGTGAACCTTCGGTCACCGCCTGCTCAGCAGCAATACGGGTTGCATCTTGTTGCGTAGCAGGGCGAAGTTCCTTTATGGATATCTGATAACGCCCAAGAAAAGCTCTTTTCTCCAACGAGCGCACTAGCAGACGATGGTAACCGTCGGTGGCAGCAATGATGGAGATAGATTCGGGGCCGCGAACTCCATTTGGACGGTCAACCTCCGCGAGTTTCTTTTCTGCCGGGTCATAAATTGCCACCACAAGATCAATGCCGTGTTGGTCTACAATCGCTCGGAATGCCTGTCCAGAGGCGAGTGCAATCTGGTAAGTGTGTGTCTCACCGCCAGCTAATTCACGCTCAATGGTCTGCCCTTTTTCCAGTGTACGCACATCTGCATCTGCTGACTGATTCTGTGGTACAGCCATTTTGGTTGAGGCTGTAAATTGCGGTTCGGTTTCTGCGGCTACACAGACCCAGCCGTAAAACAACATGCCAATCAAGGGTCTCGCGCATTGCGCTAATGCTCGAAAATGCCATCGTTTATTGCATGCTTGCTTCATATCAGCCTCCCCCAGACGAGACAAAAAACCGGCAACAACTTGACTGTTGATTGGCCAGATGAATCGGCGCAAAACTTTAGGGATCGGTTAAAACTACTTTATAGAAATATGGCGCTTCGTCTTTCTGGGTGAGTGAAAGACGGTAAAATTGCCCAGACAAATGGCGCAGATCAAGCCTCACAACCAAATAGTTACCGCCAGTGGTAACTGACTGACCAGATGCCAGTGATATTAAGTTATCGTCCAACAAGCTGACTCGATAACGTCCTGGCTCATATTCACGCGGCAATCTGAGATTGAGTCGCACAAATGCGCGAGGCAAGAAAATTGGCGCCGCGGCTTCTCCGCCAGTTCGCTGTTGAGCGCCCAGCGCGAGGTGATTGTTCAGGTCAATCCTGACGGCCAGCAAACGTTCATCTGCCTTTGATTGTTGCGGGGTGATTTCATGTGTCGGTGGAATCGCCTCTCCGGAAGGCTTCGGTTGACTGCTTTCGACAACAACCGAAGCCTGCGGTACGTGCTGAGGACGAATCGGATTAGCTTGAGGCGCGGACACACGCCAAAATACAATGCCAGCCGCCAGTAACAGTAATGTGGTAACAGTTACGCTTAGTGGGATGCGCCAATTCCAAAACGCATTCAGTACTGCACGCCAACCAATGCCTGCATCGGCATCCAACCCCTTTTCCTGTCGCCACACCTGCACCTCTGCTCGGTATTCGTTAAAGCATTCCGAACATCTGGACAGATGTTGTTGAAATGCGTCATCCGGTAAGCGTTCCGCTCGCACAATCGCCTGAAGCATTCCAGGAACTGGGCAACCCAGGCGTTGCGGATTAGGAAAATCGTTGGCGAAATACCGTTGCGCGGCGGCAATCAACTTTTCCGTGTTGGCGTATTGGTTCAATAACGCATTGTCCTTTGTCTTATTCATCGTTTTATGGTTGTTTCTCTCTGCAATCTGAAGAAGGATGAGCTGGGCAAAATGCACCCGGCTGCGAAAAATTTTTTGAAAAGAATCCAGGTGAGGACGCGAATCAGCCGTTGAATTGTTTCCTAAGCTTTTTTATTTCCTTGTCTAACTTGGCGCGAAGGACGTTGGCTCGTTTGCCCATCAGCCGGGCGATTTCTTCGTAACTGTGTCCTAGGGCGCGCAATTGAAAAAGCTGGCGTGTCTGTGGACTCATTTGTTGCAATAACTCTTGCCACAAAATTTGGTCGTCTATGTTTTTTGCTTCGCGGATTTCCAGTTTGCCTAGTTCATCATCGGCGCTATGTTGTCGCTGGGTTCGTTTCGATTCCTCTAACACCAGACGCCTGAAACTGAGCCAAAGATAGGATTTAAGATTTTGGATGGATTCGTGCGTGCCGAGCAGTTGCCGCGAAACCTGCGCGGCAGCTTTGAACAGCAACCGTTGGCCGGTGGCCGTGTCTCCAAGCTGATTAAGTGAGAAGTTTCTGGCTTGTGGCCACAACTCTCCGGCAGCACCATAAACTTCGGGAGCGATCATGCCGAATTCATCGGCGTAACTTTCGTTCGGATTAGGCAATTCGGGCCAGGACAAGTGAGAATCATCCATAGAACACCTTCTACAAAAGGACGGCAAAGCTCTAATCGGAGTGAGTCTATGAAGGTTTCTGACAATCGTCAATTTTTCGTGGGCGAATTCTGCATTGCGGCCTCGGCGTTGCGCTTCAATCCAGACAGTTTTGCACGCTTGATGGGGCTTTTGCGGAAGCGGGTGGAGAATTCTTCCTGTGACAGTTCGATCAACTCTTGCAGCCTAGGTTCAACAATTCCTTCGCGCGGAGCGAAGCGTTCTTCCCCGCTCTGTTTGGAAAAGCGCGTCCACGGGCAAACGTCCTGGCAGATGTCGCAGCCAAACACCCAGCCTTCCAGATTCGAGCGGATCGGTTCCGGCAATTCCGGTTCGCGCAGTTCAATCGTCCCGTACGAAATGCAGCGCGTCGCATCCAGTTGATACGGCGCAATGATCGCTTCGGTCGGACAGGCGTCAATGCAGGCAGTGCATTTGCCGCAATGGTCGGGTTCGATCATCGAGTCGTAGTCCAGTTCCACCGACAACAACAATTCGCCCAAAAACACCCACGAGCCGAATTCTTTGGTGATAACGTTGGTGTGTTTTCCCAGCCAGCCAATCCCGGCGCGCACCGCCCAGGCCTTGTCCATCATCGGCGAAGTGTCCACGCAGATTTTGCCTTCGACTTCGGGCGCTTGTTCCCTGATCCACACCAGCAAGGCTTTCAACTTATCGCGCAGCACGTCGTGATAATCATCGCCCCAGGCGTAACGCGAAATCTTGCCAATGTCAGGCGAATCGGAATGCTTTTCCGGCTGAAAGTAATTGAGCGCCACGCAAACGACGGATTTGGCCGACGGCATCAACAAACGTGGATCGCTGCGCTGCTGCGGATCGCGCGCCATGTAATTCATCTGCCCGTGAAAACCGCGCGCCACCCATTCCTGTAAACGCGCGCCTTCCTCACTCAAAGCTTCGGCGGGAACGATGCCCACCTTGTCGAAGCCGAGCGCGAGGGACTGTTGTTTGATATTCTGAGCAAATGAACCCATAAGATTGGGAAACCTGTTGGAGTTGCCGTTAGCGTTTCACAAAATTGCTGTATGAACCAAAAGCATAATTCATCAACCGACCATCAGAAAGACGAGCTTTGGTGCGCTGGGTTGCCATTTGTCGGCGACCTAAGTTTGACGTCGGAAGAACTCGCGCACTTGCGGTGGAAACGGCAGCGATTGCTGGTGGCAGCCACGGTTTGGCTTGCGGTAACTCCGCTTTGGCCGTTGTTGGGATTGGCAATTGGCTTTTTGATCCGAATGGCAGAACTTGCCGTCATAAATTCAAAATCATTCAGCGACGTTGCCATCATTCTGCTGGCCGGAGGTGGGATGCTGGTCGGAATTCCGATTTCCATTTTGAAAGCCAAAGACTGTTTTCATTACGCCGCTGTTTTATCTCGAACTCTTCGCGTAGGTTCTGTTCGCCGGTTTGTGGGAGCGTTCGATTACAAATTCTGGAACGAAGAAACACTCGACAAACTTTTGATGAAACTACTCAACAAAAAGCTAATCGAGCCGGGTGTAACTGATGCCCTTGAAATTGAAGTTTATCCACAGGACGAATACATCTACGGCCTCAATCAGAATTGTTTGAGCAGTTTTTTTCCAGTTCATCTAACGAAAGCCCCTGCTGCGCCTTCAGGAGCAGCGCGATTCAGAGCGCCAGCGGAATTTCAATTTGAAACCGAAGAAAGCATTGTCGAACGTCGCCACCTTACAGCAGAAGAACAGAAGGAGTTGCAAAGCTACGCTCGCCAAACGCGGCGTCGAAGTTTGATCTATTCGCCGATCTGTCTCTGGTTCGTAGCGAGCGTGTCATGGAAAGTCACCATTACGTTTCTGAGTTGGAATGTAAGTAAACTTTTGACATTAAGCCTGCTGCTGATTGCTGCCATCGCTTTATTTTTGCAGACCAGAAAGAGAGTAAACGCTTTCATACAAGATGCCGAAAATGGGTGGGTGTTGATCGTGGAATATCCCGCAATGGATGAATCGGAAACGAATATCGGTCATCAACCTGCGACTGTAGAATTTCTCATCCACGCTGGCTACGAATGGACGATTGACGGCAAACCCGCAAGCTGGCGCAAGAAAGTCTCACCCTAAAGCAATCCATCATTCTTCAAACAGTCGCAGATATTCAGTCAGAGCTTGCTCGGCGCATTCGGCGATGAAGTGTTCAAAAGAATCTTCCGGGCGTTTGACTCGTTTCAGGTGCTCGCGTTCCAGCACGCGAATGTATTCCGCGCGGCGAATCGGCGGGATGATCGTTACTGGATAACCGTCCTGAACCAAAGCCAGATTCATCGCCAGACGCGCCGTGCGTCCATTGCCATCTATGAACGGATGAATCGAAACCAACTGCAAATGCAGCCACGAGGCGAACGAAACAGCATGCAGTTTCTTTCGCTGCTTGGGCGCTTGCCGAAAGAGCGCGGCCATTTTCTTTGGCACTTGCGACGGCGAAGGCAGTTTGTGTTCGCTGCCGGAAATGAAGACTTGCTCTTGCCGATACTGTCCTGCGTGCTCTGCATCAATGGCAAAGTAAAACAGCCGGTGCAATTCGCGGATGATGTCTTCGGTAATTTCTTTCCCTTGAGCCAATTGAATCATTTTGTCGAAGGCCACCGCGTGCCCGGTCGCTTCCAGCACATCGCGCATCGGTTTGCCCGCGACGGTCAAACCGTCTTCAACAATCACTTTGGTTTCAATCAACGTCAGACTGTTGCCTTCCAGGGCATTGCTCGACCAGGTCAAACCGACTCGGTAATACTCGCGCAGCCGTTCTAAAGCGCCTCCAGTCAATGGGCGTTGCGCGTCAGCTTGAGCGCGTAAAGAATCAACTCGTTTGAACAGCGCCGCTGTCTTCATAAAAAGTTATCCGCGCTTTTTACTCTGTTTGATTTGTGCCACAGCGTCTTTCAGCGAAAGTTTGACGTGAACTTTTCTAGTTTCTTTGGACGAGGGATCCAAAATCAATCCTTCTGGATAAGTAACCGTTTCCAAAAACAATCCCGAAGGTGGAGCCGTCACTCGTGCCGGATCGAGCGTGGATTTGGCCAGCAGCTTGGCTTTGGGTTTTGCTGGAGTTTTCGACTGAGGGCTTTGAATCAAGTTGGCGAAATCTTCGATGCTGACGTCACCGCGCCCAATTTCGACCAAACTTCCCACCAGCCGCCGCACCATCTTCCACAAGAAATGCGACGCCGAAATGCGAAAGATGATCAGATGATCTTCGACAATGAATTCGGCTTCGTTGACGACGACGATGGTTGGTTCGTCCACGCGGCGAATGTCACGTTCGCTGAAAGCGGAAAAGTCGTGACGCCCGACGATCAATTCCGCCGCATCGGCCATCGCCTGCACGTTCAAACGGTCTTTAACCCACCAGACGAACTTTTTCTGAAACGCCGTTCGCCGCGTGGAAATTTGGTAAATGTAACTGCGCGACGCGGCATCGTGGCGCGCGTGAAATTCGGGGCGGACATCTTCGACAGCCAGCACGTTGATGTCCGCAGGCAGCCGGTCATTCAAACCGTAAATGATTTCCTGCGGTTTGAGTTTGGAAATTTTGTCGCGGACGGCAGCCGGACTCGCTCCCCAGCGAGGAAATTTGAGGTGCGCGACCTGCGCCATCGCATGCACTCCGGCGTCGGTTCTGCCCGCCCCGCCGATGTCTACTTGTCGGCCAAAAAAATCTTCGGCGGCGACGATCAATTCCCCCGCAATGGTCTTCGCGTTGATTTGTTGCTGCCAACCGCTGTAACGCGTTCCGTCATATTCAAGAGTCAATTTAAGTGTTCGCATTCAGTTGGAAAGGATAACAATTTCGCCTGGTTGGATTTGATTTAGTGCGGCAAGTATTTGTGGCACAAGCGGTTTCAGGTCACGGTACTTATTGGTTTTTGCCCGCAAGATTAGTACAGCAATTTCCAGCGAAGCCACGTTTTGTTGATTGGGAATGCTTTTGTCTACAGTAATCAGCGCGTCGTAATTACCTGACGCTGCTTTCAGCAATGCCCCATTCTTCAAACCTTTCACTCCCGCTTGCTCAACCGTGACCACGTTGTGTCCAGTCAAATCTCGGCGCAATCTTTGAGGCGTACATTCATCAAGCAGCAACTTCATATTCTCTAAACACCTGTTCCTTCATCAACCCCAATAACATCAGCGCTTGTTGACGCTCGACCGTCGGGAAGTCATCAAGAAAAACTTCCAAGCCTTCATCTTCCAAATAATCAAACAGGGTTTGGATAGGGACACGAGTGCCGCGAAATACCGGAGTGCCGCCAAGTTTTTCGGGATCAACTTCGATCAATTCTTTTGCTTGCATGTTTCACCTCCGCCAAAAGAATACACTGAGTTCGACGCCCCGGCTATCAACTCGCTGTCGTCTTGCGAATCTGGCTGCCGTCGTATTCCAGCGCCCCGCGCCGGATTGCTCCATTGATGATGGATTTGAACCTCTCTTTGATGGCTGAACCTGTTCGCCGAAATCCCAGATGGCGCGCCGCCGCAACAATCGCTTCGTCGCGTTCCGTCCAACCGCGCCCCATTGACGCCAATAACATTTCCACCAGCAGTTCGCGCGGATAATCCTCAATCCGGCGGCAATCCAACGACAACCAACCGCGTTCATTTTTGATGACGCCACGTTTGACGGCGGCAATCAAGGCGGAATCAATCGCCTCGGCAATGCGCGGCCCCGTCCGAGCAAAACCAAGCTTGCGCGCCACTTCGCGCGTCGCTGCTTCCCGCTCGAGTTCGGCGCTCGCTTCAAACACGTCGCGAATGGCGGCGATGAGTTCGTTGCGGTCGAATTCCTCTATGCCGGGAGCGCGCGTTTCAACCGGAGCGCGGACGTCCCGTCCGCCGCTTTCCGCCAAATCCTCTTTCACCTCAACCGTCCCTTCTGTTTCTCCCTGTCCCCGCGTCTCTCCGTCTCCTTGTCGCCGTATCTCTTCCTCGGCTTCGTCGTCGGCGTCCGCCGAAGCCGTCACGCGAAAGGGCGCGGTTCGCTCCCGATGCCGTTGATCTGCGGCCCATGGTTCGGGTCGAGCGGGACGCCATAGAGCGCCGCCACCCGTTCGTCAATTTCTCGCTCGATGAGTGTGATTTCTTCGGTCAAGCTGGCCGTTTCATCCCGCACGTCGTGGAAAAGTTCGAGCGGCGCTCGCTTGGCGCGCTTGGTGAACTCTTCCGGCTTCACTGTCCCAATCGTCTTCAATGTCGAACAGGCCGCCGTTCAGATACGGCACTTCGCCGCGTCGTTCCTGCAATTGCTGGCTGGTGTGGACTTTGAAATCTTCGCCGACATTGCTCATGCCGTAAAAGAAGACCCAGTAGAGTCGGTCACGGTAAAAGTTTTCGCCCGCCGCTCCGGCCCGGTCGAGCAGGGCGCGCAGGTAATCGGCGCGGCCTTCGAACTTCAGCCAGCCTTTCTTTTGAATGAAGTAGAGGAACATCAATCGGTTGAACAGCCGCTGTGTGAACATGCGGCGGGCTTCGACCTCTGGAATTTTCTTGTCTAGCGCGTCTTCGACTTCGGTGAAAACTTCGCGGTATTCGGCGAAGAACTTATCCGTGACGGCTTCCACGTCGAAGGCTGCCCGCCATTGTTTCAACCAGTTTTCGCTGTCGGTTGGATTCGTCGGGTAACGCAACGCGGGCAGATTGAACTGGCACAGCGTGCGCACGTGCGTGTCTCCACGCTGCCAACCGAACATCGCTAACGTGGCACGCTGCGCGTTTTGCCCGCGAAAATGGGCGAAGGTGAATTGGCGATAGTCCTTGGTGGCGCAGATGAACAGCAGGTTGTCGTGCTGCCAGGATTTCAAGCTTGAGTCTTGCGACGGTTGGGGGGTGTGATTACAAGTGCGACTCAAATGTGCCGTAAGAATTTACATCCGCAACTTCTTCCTTTCCCAGAGTGACAACTGAGATTAGCCGGTGATGAAATCACCGGAAGCATGCAAATGAAGAAACCGCGCTCTGGCAGTAGCGCCGGACGAATGACAGCTAATCCGGCGTCCCTTCAGGACGCAAATCCGTTACTGGCGCATTCCGGTGGTTGCACCACCGGCTAATATCCTCTGTCCCTTCGGGACAAAATCTGAATCGCAATTTTAATCACACCCGTCTACTTGCCGGCCAAAGAAATCTTCGGCGGCAAGGATCAGTTCGCCCGCTACGGTTTTCGCGTTGGTTTGTTGCTGCCAACCGCTGTATCGCGTTCCGTCGTATTCAAAAGGTTCGATTTGACAAGAGTGTGTATTCGCTTGCCGCCTATTGCAGCGTTTGCTCTATAAAGTCCACTACTTCAACAGACTTTTCGTAGTACTGTTTGATTGTAATGTAAGAGATACCGACGCTTCGGCCATGGGCGATCTGATGTCTGTTGTTTACAATGCTGTCCACTGCATCTTTTCTTTCATCACTCATAAATTGTTCAACGGACTCTGCCCAAAGAGGATCAAACCCTCTGAGAAGCTCCAGTATCTTGCCAGCTTTTGGATTTTGAAATCCATCGAGTTGTGCGTTGACGTAGCGGGACACTGTTGCATTCGCTTTGTTCTGAACATACTCACTCAAAAGTATTCTCACAGACTCTTCAAGAAACCCTGATGACAGAACGCATAAATACCTTGCCCAATGAGCTTGAAGTTCTAGGTCTTGAGAAAAAGCGGAGACTCGGCTGAAAAGTGAATCTAGTCTCTGTTTATAGCGGGTAATTTCAAGATTTGGCATGACAGAACTGGAAAGCTATTTGAGTTTGATGAAAGCGTCAGTGGCCAGTCGTATACGATCTCTGACACTATCCTCATTTGCCGTTGCGCGACGACATTTTTCAGCAAATTCTTCATTCGAAATCAGCGATTGATATGCATCCAATGCGGCTGACTCATCTTCAATTACGCCCTGCTTCAACCGCTCAGCAAGTCCAACCATGACGGCATCAAAGACGGCAGCATTCAACACCTTTTCTGGTTTGAATGCACGCTCACCAAAGACTCTTTTCGCAAAACTTATGGTTTGAGTGAACGCGTTCTTGATTTGATCCTTGGACTCCAAAGCAAGCTCACGATTCATTGACATGTATTTATTCAAGAACTCTTTCATCGGTCGCTCATATTTCGATTTTCCATCAATCTTTGATTTTTCGTCTTGGTAGCGAAGGGCAAGAAATCGAAGGATCAGCTCTTGGTCTTTCATCCTTGAATGCTTCTTGCCGAAAATCTCTCGCCAACATTCGTCTTGATTTAGCTCCTGCAAGAGCGCATTAAATTTTCCCTGATAAATACAAGCACGAATTTCTTGCGGTTGCAGCACCCTGCCACCTCTATTCAACCGCTCAAAAATCAAATAAATGCTGCTCTGATCATCAGACGGCTCTTCCTGCTTCACTACAGTTGCATGAATAATTGAATTGTCGAGGTGTCTCCTAGTTTCAGTGCTTAAGGATCTGTAAGTTTGGCCATTGAATGGCGACTTTTCATCTAAGCTGAGCGCAAATTCGCGTCTTGCTTGACGTCGGCTGCCATTTTGAGAGCTACCCGTCTTGCCATCCTCTTCTTTCTCTCCAAATAAACCTTCGTAAAAATACTCAAGGCTTTTAAGCCGTTGTTGGCCATCAATGACAAGTAGCTGTTGCTTGTCATTTTTAGACAGAAAAATACCTGGCACTGGAAGCCCTAAAAGTAATGACTCAATGAAGCGCGACGCATCAGCTTGATTCCAAACATAATTACGTTGGAACTCTGGAACAATGATATCCTCCCTTTTTAGACGCTGAACGAGCCCAGCAACGTCGTAATCAGCGCCATAACTGGTAATCGCATATTTGAAGGCGATTTCCTCGTCAGCTTGACCAGTCGTAAGCTTATCTTCTACTTCAACATCCATTTCCTTTGTCGTGACTGTCTCTTCCTCCAACACTGTAATTGCCATTTTACTTACCTCCATTCAAATTCGAGTTTAGACTAACTGGATTTGTGTTGGTCAGAAAAGACAGCGGTAAATGG
>ERZ1066125.316-NODE-316-length-12866-cov-7.117633_pt1 | contig 12866 bp, 14 predicted proteins | sample MGYA00382772_ERZ1066125 | MGnify/ENA primary metagenome ERZ1066125 (study PRJEB33369, sample SAMEA5778355) | biofilm metagenome | biome: Industrial cooling water; feature: Water cooling tower basin; material: Biofilm | place: United Arab Emirates | collected...
ACCGTCTACTTCGCCGCCGGGGGGCTGGCCACCGCGGCGCGCGTCAACGTGCTGCAGCTCGCCGTGAAGGGGGCCGGTTTTGCCCTGGCGCTGCCGCTCGCGCTGGGCGCCGCCGGCGGATGGAGCGCGGTGGCCACCACGCGCGCGGCCGACCCGGCCTACTGGTCGTTCTGGCAGCCCGGGCCGCCCGGGCTGTTGTACCTGGCCCTGCTGACGCCGTCGTTCGTCATCTCGCCAGGCCTGCTGCAGAAGGTGTTCGGCGCGCAGGACGATCGCACGGTGCGCATCGGTGTCGGCCTGAACGCGCTCGGCCTGTTCGCGTTCGCCGCAGTCCCGGCCTTCCTCGGCATCATCGCTCGGAGCCAGTTCGACGGGCTCGCGCCGGACAGCGTGCTGCCGACCATCCTCGTCCGGCTGCTGCCGCCGGCGGTCGGTGCCATCGGGCTGGCGGCGGTGTTTTCGGCGGAGATCAGCGCCGCTGACGCCGTGCTCTTCATGCTGACGACGTCGCTGTCGCAGGACCTGTATCGGCGGTTCCTGCACCCGCAGGCCTCCGACGCCCGCATCCTGTTCGTTGCCCGCGTCACGACGGTGATCGCCGCCAGTCTCGGGATCGCACTCGCGATCCTCCTCGGCAGCGTCGTCAATGCGCTGACGATTTTCTACACGCTGTTGAGTGTCAGCCTGTTCGTGCCGATCCTGGCCGGGCTGTACCTGCCGCGCGCCTCGACCGCGGCCGCACTGGCGTCGATTGTCTGCGGCGTTCTGACCGTGGTCGCGGTACAGTTCGGAACGACGACGCACCTGGTGGCGGGGCTGACGCCCGCCCTGGCGGGGCTGCTGGCTGCGGGGCTGTCGTTCATCGTCGTACATGTCATCCGCTGACGCCTTCTGGACCGTGTCCCCTGGACGGGGCGAGATCCGCCGCGAGACCTTGCCGGACGCGCGTGGCACGGACGTGGTCGTCCGCACGCTCTTCTCCGGCATCAGTCGCGGCACCGAATCGCTGGTCTTCCACGGGCGCGTGCCGACCAGCGAGTACGAGCGGATGCGGGCACCGTTTCAGGCCGGTCACTTTCCGGGGCCGGTGAAGTACGGCTACGCCAACGTCGGCGTCGTCGAAGAGGGCCCGGCCTCGATCGCCGGCCGACCGGTCTTCACGCTGTTCCCGCACCAGACCCGCTTCGTCGTCCCGGCCGACGCGGTCCACGTGATTCCCGACGACGTCCCGCCGGCCCGCGCGGTGCTTGCCGCCAACCTGGAGACCGCGGTGAACGGCGTCTGGGACGCGGCGCTGCACGTCGGCGACCGCGTCGCGGTCGTCGGCGCCGGTGCCGTCGGCTGTCTCGTGGCCTGGGTGGCGCGCCGCGCCGGGGCCGTGGTCGAACTGGTCGACCTCAATCCGGAGCGCCGCGCGATGGCGTCAGCGCTCGGTGTGCGCTTTGCGCTCCCGGCCGAGGCCGGTCGCGATGCAGACGTGGTCCTTCACACCAGCGGTGCGGCGGCGGGCCTTGATCTGGCCTGCCGGCTCGCCGGCTTCGAAGCGACCGTGGTCGAGATGAGCTGGTACGGGACCACGGTGGTGCCGCTGGCGCTCGGCGAGGCGTTTCACGTCAATCGTCTGCGCCTGCAGTCGTCGCAGGTCGGTCACGTCGCCAGCGTGCAGCGCGCCCGGTGGAGCTATGCGCGCCGTATGGGGTTGGCGCTGTCCCTGCTCGCCGATCCGGTGCTCGACGCGGTCATCACCGGCGAAAGTCCCTTCCTCTCGCTGCCCGACGTCATGCCGCAGCTGGCATCGACGCCTGGCGACACGCTGTGCCACCGCATCCGTTACTGAGGTGAGATGTATACCGTCTGTGTTCGTGACCACCTGATGATTGCCCACAGCTTCCGCGGCGAGGTCTTCGGACCGGCCCAGCGGCTGCACGGTGCGACCTACGTCGTCGATGTCGAGCTGTCGCGGCCTGAACTCGACGCCGACGGCATCGTCGTCGACATCGGCCTCGCCTCCGACGTCCTCAAGGCCATCATCGGGTCGCTCAACTTCCGCAATCTCGACGAGGATCCGCGTTTCGCCGGGCGGAATTCGACCACGGAAGTCGTGGCCCGCACCATCTTCGACGCGGTGCACGCGGCACAGCAGGAGGGCCGGCTCGGGCCGAACGCGCGCGGGCTGACGCGCGCCCGCGTGGTGCTGCACGAGTCGCACGTCGCCTGGGCCGCGTACGAGGGCGCGCTCTAGCGCCTGACGCGTGTCGCTGTACTTCCTGATTCCAGGCGATCTCGACAGCCGCACCGGCGGCTACGGTTACGACCGGCGCATGATCGCCGAACTGCGCGCGCGCGGATGGACGGTGCACGTGCGTCGGCTCGACGACACCTTTCCCCAGCCCTCCGCATCGGCGCTCGCGCACGCGACGCAGACGCTGGCCGACTGTCCCGACGACGCGTGTGTGCTCGTTGACGGGCTGGCGTTCGGCGCGATGGCGGCGGCAGCCGAGCGCGAGCGGCATCGCCTGCGGCTCGTTGCCCTGGTGCACCATCCGCTGGCCACTGAAACCGGGCTGACCGCCGACGAGGCGCAGGCGCTCGAAGCCAGCGAGCGCCGGGCGCTGGCGTGCGCGCGCGCGGTGATCGTCACCAGTCGCGCCACCGTGCGGTCGCTGGCACCGTACGAGGTGGCGCCCGATCGGATCGTGGTGGTCGAGCCAGGCACGGACGCGGGACCGGTGGCGCGAGGATCGATGTCGCCGCCGCACCTGCTGTGCGTCGCCTCGGTGACGCCGCGCAAGGGCTATGAGACCCTCATGCGCGCGCTCAGCCGGCTGCGCGATCTCGACTGGCGCCTCACCGCGATCGGCAGCCTCGACCGCGCCCCGGCCACCGCCCGGCGCGTGCGCGAGGAGGCGGCGCGCGGTGGGATCGCCGATCGGGTGACCTTCCTCGGCGAGCGTGGCGCCGACGTTGTCGCGGCCGCCTACGACACTGCCGACCTGTTCGTCCTGCCGACGTTCCACGAGGGCTACGGCATGGTGGTCGCCGAGGCGCTGGCGCGTGGCATTCCGGTCGTCAGTACGCCGACCGGCGCGGTTGCGGAGCTGGTGGGGCCGGATGGCGGGGCGCTGGTGCCGGCCGCCGATGTCGACGCGCTGGCCGATGCGGTGCGGCGTTTCCTGAGCGAGCCTGAGGTGCGTGACGCGTGGCGGGCAGGGGCGGGACGGCGGCGGGCGACGTTGCCGTCGTGGGCCGGCTCAGCGGCGACGCTGAGCGCGGCCCTCGACCAGGTGCGCTGACTAGGACTTGGCGACGGCGAAGCCGTCGACGTGCACTTCGAGCTGGTGGTTGACGCGGATGCCGGCGATGCCGTCGGTCTTGGCCAGCATGCCGCTCTTGGGCGCCGAATGGACCACGGTGCCGTTGACCACGAAGTCGACCTTGCTCGGGCTCACCCGCACTTCGAGCGCGTTGGTCGACTTGCCGTCGGCGCCAGGCTTGTTCACCGCCGCATTGGCCGCCTTCGGTGCGACATCGTGCGTGGTGGCGTCGCCCTGGCGGTGCTTCACCAGCCAGGTGCCGTCCTGCGCGACCAGGAAGTAGACGTACTCCTGCGACGCGCCTTCGAGGCCACTGCCGCCGAACACGAGGCCGTAATAGTTGGTGTGGCCGCTCGGCTTCACCAGGGTGAAGTTGCCCTTGACCGTGTAGTTGCCGGTGGCGCTGTTGGCCGGGTTCCAGTACACCGCCGCCTGCGGGTTGGTGGCGTGGAAGCCGTTGCCCATCGTCACGAACTTGATGGTGCCGGCGGCATCGGGATCGGTGGAGGAGGTGCTGCGGTCGGCGCGCTGTTTCCACCCCTGGGGCGGTGCCTGCGCGAGCAGCGGCGCGGCCATGGTTACTGCGAGTAGAGACGCAATCAACGTACGTTTCATGATTCGGATCCTCATAAAAAGTCTGGCGGCGCCATCGCGCCACACGAAGCGCTCATTATGGCCCCTTTACGCTTTGACACCGACCCACTTTTCAGGGGTCGGCGGGCGGTAGGCGACCAGCTCGTCCAGCAGCGCCGCCGGTGACGACGAAGCCAGCACCATGGGCCGTTGCGCTTCGCGCACGAACCCTTCGTCGATGCTGTGGTCGAGGAACCGGAGCAGCGGATCGTAGTAGCCGGCGACATTGAGCAGCCCGCAGGGCTTGCCGTGAATCTTCAGCTGGCCCCACGTCAGGACCTCGAAATACTCCTCGAGGGTGCCCCACCCGCCGGGCAGGGCAATGAACGCGTCGGCCAGGCCCGCCATCAACGCCTTGCGCTCGTGCATCGTCGACACGACGTGCAGCTGGGTCAGGCCACGGTGGGCCAGCTCGCGCGTGACCAGCGCCTCCGGAATGACCCCGGTGACCGCGCGGCCATGTGCCAGCAGCGCGTCGGCGATGGCCCCCATGAGGCCGACGTGCGCGCCGCCGTAGACCATGTCGAGGCCGCGGGCGGCCATCTCGTTGGCCAGGGCGACCGCGGCGGCGCGATAGTCGTCACGCGCGCCGATGCTGGAGCCGGCGAACACACAGACGCGGGTCATGCGGTCAGATGACGCGGCTGATGAGGGTGGCGCCGTCGGCAGGGGCTGGCGCCGCGCGGTGCAGGTCGCAGTCGAAGAAGACGTCGCCGCCCATGCGGAAGACGCGGTAATCGTGCCGCGGCCGTTCGTTGAGGGTGGCCGGTGCCGTCAGCCGGATCGCCGGCCGCCCGTCCCCGATGACGAACGGCGCCACCGCCACCTGCAGGCGGTCGAGCAAGCCCGCTTCGAGGAACATCGACACCGTGACGCCGCCGCCTTCGACGAAGATGCGGTAGCAGCCGCGCGCGCGCAGCAGTCCGAGGACGGCGTGCACGTCGATGTGACCGTCGTGATCGTCGACCGGCAGGATGCTGGCGAGCCCGAACGACGCTTCGCCCGGCTGCACGGTCGATCGGCCGCAGACGTAGATCGTCTCGACCGCATCGTCGTTGAACACCTTGTAGTGGTCGTCGAGGCGGCGGGTCGGGTCGAGCACCACCCGTACCGGATTGGGCCCATCGACGTGGCGCGTGGTCAGCTGCGGGTCGTCGGCCGCGACGGTGCCGGCGCCGACGACGATGGCGTCCGAGAGCGCGCGCATGCGATGCAGGTGGCGGATGTTCTCGGGCCCGGTGACGAACTGCGAGTCGCCCGAGTGGGTGGCGATGAACCCGTCGAGGCTCTGTCCCAGGTGCCCCACCGTGATCGGGTGCGTCGGCGTGGCGCTGCACACTGGCAGGTAGAGATCGATGTGCGGATGTCGCGGATCGTCGGTCGACAGCGACAGCTGCCAGCCCGATCCGGGCTGCCAGATGAGGACCACGTCGGGGCCATCGAGCGGGACGGCGCGGAGCGCACAGTGTGGATCTCCCGGGGCCGACCCGACGCCGAAGGCCGTGACCGTGGCCAGGCCGGCCAGCTCGCCGGCGCGACAGGCCGCAGCCTGCACGATCGACCATGCCCGATCGGCCGCTGACTCTCCATCAGCCGTGTGCGACGCTGCGATGCTTCCCGGCTGACCCATGGCTGCCGACGATTATAGACTTGAGCTCCGATGGCCGACGCCGGGATCGCGCGGTACTACGACCGACTGAATCGCTGGAACGAGACCGCCCGACTCGTCGGTTACGGCGGCGGCCGCGAGCGTCTGACCGTGCACCGCGCGCTGGCCGATCCGGCGGCCGACGGTGCGGCGACCACGACGCGGCTGCACGACCTGCTGTTGTCGGTGCTGCCGCCGCGGACCGCGCCACGCGTGCTCGACGCCGGCTGCGGGCTCGGCGGCACCATGCTGATGCTGGCCGAACGCCTTGGCGCCGATGTCACCGGCGTCACGCTCTCCGAGTCGCAGGCCCGCACGGCCCGTCACGCCATTCATGACGCCGGCCTCGACGCGCGGGTGCGCGTGCACGTGCAGAGCTACGACACCCCGCCACCCGGCCCGTTCGACGTGGTGATTGCCCTGGAGTCGCTCGCCCACAGCCCGTCACCGGGTGCGAGTGTCACCGCGCTGGTCTCGACACTGGCCCCGGCCGGCACGCTGGTCATCGTCGACGACATGCCGCAGGCTGAGGCGGGCGATGATCCCGATCTCGCACGCTTCAAGCACGGCTGGCGCTCGCCGGTGGTGTGGCGCGCGGACCAGTACGTGGCCCACCTGACCGCGCTCGGCCTCACGGTGGTCGAGCAGCGCGATCTCTCTGGCGATGTCCGGCCGCGGCCCGTCTGGCGGATCGGCGTGCTGGAAGCATTGAATCGGCTGGCGGCGTTGTGGCCGTCGGCCGCGCTGCGCGAGGTCATGGACTCGCACATGGGCGGCCTGGCCCTGGAACGCTTGTCCCGTCGTGGGTTGATGCGCTATCGCCTGCTGGTGGCGCGCCGCCCGGCAGCACCTCTCTCATGATCCGAGCGACCGACATGTCCCTGCTGACGTCCTACGGCGAACTCGCCGTCCGCATTGCCCTCAACTTGCAGCCCGGACAGCGGCTGCTCATCATCGGACCACTGGCCAACGGCGGCTGTTCGCTCGACGCCGCGCCGCTCGTGCGCGCAGTGGCCGAGCAGGCCTACCGCGCCGGGGCGTCATACGTCGAGGCGTTGTGGGGCGACGAATCGCTGGTGACGGCGCGCTTCCGTCACGCCGCGCCCGACACGTTCGATCGCTTCTCCCGCTGGCTGCCCGATGCCCTGCTCGCGCACGCGCGGGCGGGCGACGCGGTGCTGTCGATCTACGCCAACGATCCCGACCTGCTCAAGTCGGAAGACCCGGCGACGGTCGGCGGTGTGCAGCAGGTGGTGGGGCGTGCCGTGCGGCCCTTCCGTGAACTGATGTCCACCAATGCCACCAACTGGGCGGTCATCGCCGCGCCCAGCCCGGCGTGGGCCGAGGTCGTGTTCCCGAACCTGCCGCGCGAGCAGCAGACGCCGCGATTGTGGGACGCGATCGCGGCGCTCGTGCGGCTCGACCGGCCGGATCCGGTCGCGGCCTGGAACGACCACCTCGATGCGCTGGCGGCACGGCGTGACCGCCTCAATGACAAGCGGTACCACGCGCTGCGCTACCGCGGGCCGGGCACGGATCTGACGATCGGTCTGGCCCCCGGTCACGTGTGGGTGAGTGGACGGTCGACGAGTGGCCACGGCATCCCGTTCACCGCCAATCTGCCGACCGAGGAGGTGTTCACGATGCCGCATCGCGATCGCGTGCACGGCACCGTCAGGTCGACCAAGCCGCTGAGCTATGGCGGGGTGCTGATCGAAGATTTCTCCATGCGCTTCGAGAACGGCCGCATCGTCCAGGTGACGGCACGGCAGGGGCAGTCGGTGCTGGAGAACCTGGTGGCGACCGACGACGGCGCCGCTCGCCTGGGCGAGGTGGCATTGGTGCCGCACAGTTCGCCGATCAGCCAGTCCGGGCTGCTGTTCTATAACACGCTGTTCGACGAGAACGCGGCCAGCCACGTGGCGATTGGGTCGGCGTACCGGTTCACAGTGACCGGCGGGGAAACGATGGACGCCGAGGCGTTCGAGCGTGCCGGCGGGAATCGCAGCGCGACCCACGTGGACTTCATGATCGGGTCGAACGCGCTCGACATCGACGGGGTGTGGGAAGACGGGACGTCCGAACCGCTGATGCGCGGCGGCGACTGGGCCGACTGAGGTGGCAGGGCGCCTTCCGCACCCGCTCGTGCTCCTGCTCGGCGGCACGCTGATCGCGGCGCTCCTCACCTGGGTGCTGCCGCCGGGCGAGTTCGAGCGCCGCGACGATGAGGCGACCGGTCGGCGGGTGGCGGTGGCCGGCACCTATCACGCAGTGGCGCCGTCGCCGGTCGGGCCGTTCGCGGCGGCCGTCGCGGTGCCGCGCGGACTGATCGACGCCGGCGAGGTGGTGGCGGTCATCCTGTTTGTGGGCGGCGCCTGGGTCATCGTCGAACGACTGGGGACGCTGTCGGTGGTCGTCGCCGCGCTCGTCGCACGGTTCCGTCGTCGGGGCACGCTGACCATCCCGCTGGTGTCGCTGTTCTTCGCCGCCATGGGCGCGCTCGAGAACATGCAGGAAGAGATCATTCCCCTGATCCCGGTGCTGCTCGTGCTCGGCGCCGGGGTGGGGATCGACGCGCTGGCCGTCGTGGCCATGAGCGCGGGAGCGGCGATGATCGGCAGCGCCTTCGGCCCGACCAATCCGTTCCAGGCCGGGATCGCGCTGACGCTGGCCCAGTTGCCGCCTCTCGAGCGGGGCGGGCTGCGGCTGGCGATGTGGGCCATCGCGCTCGCCGCGTGGATTGCCGTGACGATGCGCCACGCGGCGGCGACGCGGCCCGAGCAGGCCGAGGTCGCCGGGCGCGACGCCGCGCCGCTCGACGGTCGTCACGTCGCCATCCTCACCGCCGTGCTGCTGCCGATGGCCCTGTACGTCGCCGGATCGCTGCGACTCGGGTGGGGCTTCCACGAACTGTCGGCGGTGTTCCTGTGCGGCGGCGTTGCCGCGGGCCTGATCGGCGGGCTCGGCCTGACCGGGGCGCTCACCACCTACGTCGAAGGGATGCAGACGCTGCTGCCGTCGGCGGTGATCGTCGGCCTGGCGCGCAGCATCTCGCTGGTGCTCGAGGACGGGCATGTGGTCGACGCCCTGCTCGATCTGTCGGCCCGCCTGCTCGGCGTCGTGCCGCCCCTCGCGGCCGCGCTGCTGATGGTGCCGTTTCACGCCCTGCTGCACGTGATCGTGCCGAGTGTGAGCGGACAGGCCGTGCTGACCATGCCGCTGCTCGTGCCGCTCGCCGATGTCCTCGGCCTGTCGCGGGAGGCGCCGGTGCTGGCCTTCCAGACGGGCGCCGGCCTGATGGAGCTCGCCACGCCCACCAACGGGGCGCTGATGGCGGTGCTGCTCGCGGCGCGCGTCCCGTATCAGCGCTGGCTGCGATTCGTGGTCGTCGCTGCCGCCGTGCCGCTGATCGTCGGCCTCGTCGCCATCGCCCTGGTGGCGCGCTGAGGCGTTCTTGCCGCCATGCCGGCTGCGTAGTAAGGTGACGCGCCATATGCACAGGCGAGAGTTCCTTGCGCTCGGTGGCGCCGCCCTCGGCCTCGCTCACGGCGTCCGTCTTCGCGCCCAGGCGCAGGATCCGATCCCCTACGGCGAAACCCGCCTCGGTCTGAGCGACGACTTCCGCGACGGCGGGCTCTACGTGCCGAAGTCGTATCGCGACGGCTCGCCGATGCCGGTGCTCATCATGCTGCACGGCCTGGGCGGCGCCGCGACCGGCGCGCGCTTCACCTTCCCCCTCGCCGAAGAGCTCGGGGTCATCGTCATCGCCCCGGAGTCGCGCGAGCTGACCTGGGGCCAGGCGGTCCCGGGCTTCGACGACGACGTGCGCTACATCGGCGCGGCCTACCGGCACGTGACACGGCTGCTCGACGTCGATGCCACACGCGTCGGGCTGGGCGGGGTGTCAGACGGTGCGACCTACGCGCTGTCGATGGGGCTTGCGTATGGCGAGGTCTTCAACCACCTGATGATCTTTGCCGCCGGGATTCCCTCGCCGTTGCGCAAGCAGGGAAAGCCGAAGATCTTCGTCGGGCACGGCGTCGAGGATCACCAGATGCCGATCGACGATACCGCCCGGAGCTGGGTGCCGACGCTGAAGGCGGAGGGGTACGACGTGACCTATCGGGAGCACCCGGGCGGCCATGGGGTCGGACCGCTGGCGCGGGAGGCGTTCGAGTGGTTCCTGCGCGGGTGAAGGCGCCGCGGCGGGCGGCTACGGGATCAGCGTGAACTTCGCCTGACCGACGACCGCATTGGCCCAGCCGATGAGCGAGCCGCCGTGCGGCCGCGCCCGGGCGCTGATGCGGACGTAGTAGTCGCGGTTCGGGTCGAGCCGGGCGGTGTCGATGAGCGGCACCCGCGACAGCATCGTCAGCCACTGGCGGGCCACCGCGTCTTCCTCGGTGACGATCGAATCCTGCACGCGCCCGTCGACCATGCGCTGCAGCGAGTGGCGGCGGGTCAGGTTGTCGTACTGGTCGCTGGTGCTCACCGTGGCGGTGGCGACGGTCCGGTCGACCCAGGTCGGGACCACCATGCGGAGCTCGATGTCGTAGGTGAAGGTGGTGCGGAGTCCGCTGGCGATGGCCTGGCGCAGGTCGGTGTCGTAGGCGTCGGGCAGCTCGATGGACACGACGACGGTGTCGTTGCTGGTCAGCGGCACGACGCGCACGGGGCCGGCAGCCCTGACGGGCGATGCTGAGGCGGTCAGGGCCAGTAGTGCGGCGAGTGCCAGTGTCCGACGAGTCATCCGCAAAGCTCCGCGATCCTAGTACAGCTAATAACGAATAGCGAGCGCCATATTGGCCCGCCAGAACGACAGCCGCTCACTCTGACCGTCGGTGGTCGACCCCGGAGCCGGGGCACCGCCGCCGATCTTCCTGAACTGCCGCAACTCCCAGCTCACGCCGAATGACCGCCCGAGGAAGCCGGTCACCCCGCCGCCCCAGTTGAACACCGGCCAGTTCTCCGACCCGTCGAACACGCCCGGCGTGGTGGTCGTTGTCGACGCGTGGAGCAACCCCGCCCCGGTCACCACGTACGGCCGCAGCGTGTACTCCGACATCCGCCGCGGGAGCGCCACGACGACGTTCCCGGTCAGGGTGGTCACCCCGCTGGCGATGACGTTGCGCCTGGTGTTGGTGAAATAGCCACCGATGTACCCCAGGTCGATTTCGGCGCCCAGTACCTCGCCGATCTGCGCTACCGACGCCCCGATGACCGTCTTGCGCTTCCCGGCGGCCTGATCGAAATCGGCCACCAGATTGGTCTGTCCCCCGAACTTCAGACCCAGAAACGGCTTCAACTGCCACTCTGCGTGGGCCGGAGCCGCCAAGCTCAACAGCGCCGCCGCCAACACCGCTACCCGCATCGGCCTCCGGGCCTACCTGATGAACAGGTTCAGGAACAGCTTGCCCATGGGAGCCGCCTGCAGGTCGCCGGCTCCAAGATTGAACGGCTTCGTGAGACCGTTGCTGTTGGCCAGCACGATGAACGTCAGCTCACGGCCTGGCCAGGTGACGAACAGCGCCGACGAACCGGCGCCCTGCCCGAACTGCCAGTACACGTCGTAGCCGAGATAGTTCTGCACGAACCAGCCCATGGCGTGCGGAAGCCGCTGCCCATTGGCCGCGGTCGGCGCCCGCAGCGCCATTTCCAGGGTGTCCTGCTGGATGAGGATGCCCCGCTTGATCGACAGGTCGAACTTCTCGAGATCCTGCACGGTCGAAATCAGGCCGCTCGTCGGCGTCAGCGTCGACGCGTCGTACTGGCTCACGCTGACGCGGCGGGCCGCCGCGTCGAAGCTGTAGGGCGCCGCCAGGCGACCCAGAATCTGCCCGTAGCGCTGGAACTCCGACGACAGCACGCCTTCCGCTGGTGGCACCAGCGTCGCGACGTCGGGGCCGGGCACGGAGTCGAACATGCCCGAGCGGTCCATGAAGTTGCCGAGGGTCTCGCGGTACGAGTCGTCGGTGCAGGCACGGATCGCCGAGGACAGGGGCTCGAGGCGATCCGGCTGATAGCGGTACGACGGGTTCGACTCCGGACCGTCGGTATGGGTCAGGATCTGGCGCAGCGTCAGGTTGGCGTCGCGGCTCGACGGGCGGAAGCGGCCGACGCGCTCGTCGAGCGACAGCCGCCCCTGCTCGACGCAGTTGAGCACCAGCGAGCTCGAGAACAGCTCGGTCAGCCCATCGATGTGAAACGGCGTGTCGATACGGGTGGGAATGCCACGCTCGAGGTTGGCGTCGCCGAACACCCGCTCCCACAGCACGTCGTCGCTGCCGACGATCGCCGCGACCATGCCGGGAACGCCGGCCTGCACGCGCATCGACTCGAGGAACTCGCCGAAACGGGCGTACACGAGGTCGTCGGCCTTGACGGGGAGCGTCCAGGCGAGCACAGCGGCGACGATGAAGGCGGAAAGGGTTCGGCGCATGGCTCCGAGCGATCGGGGGGAACCGCCCCAATCATACGGGATATCGGCGCGAACGGGAGGAAACTCGTGGGGGAGAGCGGGGACCGCGAAACTGCGCCTCCTGGGGGCCTTCACCCGCGACTCGGCGCTGCACGTGCAGCTCGGCATCGCGTGAATGGCCGGGCAGGACCCGACGCAGTAACCGGTTGCTGGCACAGCCGGGTGGCTGCGCAACAGTCGGTGTCGGCGCGCGTTAGCGCAGGCTCGACAGAACCTTGGCGTTGTTGGCCGCGACCATCGCCATCAGGCTGTTCGACGCGACCATCGTGACAATCGCGCCAACGCGGTTGTGGCGCTTCCACATCCGCTCGGCCGCCATGATCGACATCATCGTGACGCCGGCCTTCAGGCCGATGAACGCGGCCGGGCTCTTGGTGATGCCCTTCATCACCGGGTTCGCTTCGACCCCGCCCTGCTTCAGCACGGTCAGCGTCGAGTAGGCGTCATAGCCCTGCAGCGCGATCGAGGTGCCGTACAGCGCCGGCAGCAGCGCCGGGCGGTCGTGTGACGCCGACCAGCGGCGCACGAACTCGGCATTCTCTTCCGCCGTCGTCGCCATCGGCGCGGTGGCGAGCGCGGCAGCCGCGGCCGAGACCGCGGATCCGAGCGACGGTGTGGCCTGCGGCTCGTCGGCGGCCGACGCGGTTGACGCCGTGAGCAGAACTCCGAGGAGAGAGGCAGTGATGAAACGACGCATGGCAGTCTCCAGCAAGGGGGGTGCGTCAGCGCACCGGTTGCCGGAGTGAAGAGCCAGCGACGTGCCGCGCGCGGCCATCGCGCGCTGGCGCTCGAT
>ERZ1066125.318-NODE-318-length-12815-cov-8.681975_pt1 | contig 12815 bp, 7 predicted proteins | sample MGYA00382772_ERZ1066125 | MGnify/ENA primary metagenome ERZ1066125 (study PRJEB33369, sample SAMEA5778355) | biofilm metagenome | biome: Industrial cooling water; feature: Water cooling tower basin; material: Biofilm | place: United Arab Emirates | collected...
GTCTAAGGGCGTCCTGCTGGCCGACGAGGTGGGGCTAGGCAAGACCATCGAAGCCGGGCTGGTCATCGCGCAGCGTTGGGCCGAGCGGCGGCGGCGCATCCTGGTGATCGTGCCCGCGACGCTACGGAAGCAGTGGGCACAGGAGATCGACGAGAAGTTCGGCATGCCCGCGACGGTGCTGGAAGCCTCGTCCTTCAACCGGCTGAGCAAGGCCGGCTCGGCGAACCCGTTCGAGGTCGACGACCACGTCGTCATTTGCTCCTACCACTTCGCCGCGAACAAGTCCGAGCAGGTCGCTCGGGTGCCGTGGGATCTCGTCGTGATCGACGAGTCGCACCGGCTGCGCAACGTCTACAAGACCGGCAACAAGATGGCGCGCACGCTGCGGGACGCGCTCCGTTCGCCGACCAAGCTGCTGCTGACCGCGACGCCGCTCCAGAACAGCCTCATGGAGCTGTTCGGGATCGTCAGCTTCATCGACGAGCACGTATTCGGCGACGAGCCATCCTTCCGCGACCAGTTCCTTCGATCCGACAACGAGGACCTGCGCAACCTCGACCTGCGCCGACGCCTCGCACCGCTCTGCCACCGAACACTGCGCCGGCAGGTGCTCGAATACATCCGCTTCACCAAGCGCATTCCAATCACCTGGGACTTCTTTCCCACGGACGAGGAGCAGCGGCTCTACCAGGACGTCTCGGACTACCTGCAGCGCGACGAACTGTTCGCCCTGCCTTCCGCACAGCGGATGCTGATGACGATGGTCCTGCGCAAGCTGCTCGCGTCGTCCACCTTCGCGATCGCCGGGACGCTGCGCACGCTGGTCCGCCGACTTGAGAAGCAGCTCGCCAACGCCAAGGCCGACAGCCCGGAAGACGAGGACGCGATCGCCGCAGACTTCGACACGCTCCCCGAGACCCGCGAGGAATGGGGCGACGATGAGGCTGGCGCGACCCCTTCGGGCACCGACCGCCAACGCCTGCAGGCTGAGATCGAGGCGCTGAGACGCTACTTGGCGCTCGCCGAGAGCATCCAGCACAACGCGAAGGGCAGCGCACTGCTCGAAGCCATCGCAGCGGCCTTCCGCCAGACTGCCCAGCTGGGCGGCTCCCGGAAGGCCGTCGTGTTCACCGAGTCGCAGCGCACGCAGAGCTACCTGTTCGGCCTCCTCGAACGATCGGGCTACCAGGGCGAAGTCGTCATGCTCAACGGGAGCAACAACGACGACCGCTCGAAGCAGATCTACAAGGAGTGGCTCGCTCGGCACGAGGGCAAGGAGGTCGTCACCGGCAGTCGCCCCGTCGACGTGAAGGCGGCGATCGTCGAGGCGTTCCGCGAGCGAGCCTCGCTCCTCGTCGCGACCGAGGCTGCGGCCGAGGGCGTCAACCTGCAGTTCTGCTCCTTGGTCGTGAACTTCGACCTGCCTTGGAATCCGCAGCGGATCGAGCAGCGCATCGGACGCTGCCACCGCTACGGCCAGAAGCACGACGTGGTCGTCGTGAACTTTCTCAATCGAAGGAACGCCGCCGACCAGCGCGTCTTCGAACTGCTCGACGAGAAGCTTCACCTATTCGACGGTGTGTTCGGCACCAGCGATCAGGTCCTCGGCGCGCTCGAATCCGGGGTCGACGTCGAGCGCCGCATCGCGGGCATCTACCAACAGTGCCGCACCGAGGCCGAGATCGCGGCGGCCTTCGCCAAGCTCCAGGCGGACCTCGACGAGCAGATCCAGGACCGTCTTGCGCGCACCCGGCAGACGGTTCTCGACAACTTCGACGAGGAGGTTCACGACCGTCTCCGCGTGCATCGGGACGAGGCCCGAGCGGCCCTGGACGAACGCGAGCGACGACTTCTCGCGCTCGCCGAGGTCGAGCTGGCGGGCGATGCCGAGTTCGAGACCGCCGTGCCCCGCTTCCGCTACGCGCCGAAGGGCGAAGCCCTCGCCCGTCCCGGCCTCTACAATCTGCACTGGAAGGAAGCCGAGCAGCGTGGGGATCACTTCTTCCGCACGGATCATCCGCTGGCGCAGGCGATCATCGCACGGGCCGAGGCGCGTGATCTGCCGCCCAGCGAACTCGTCTTCGACTGCGCTGCCTACGGCGCGCCCGTCGCGATTCTCACGCAGCGCCTTGGCCAGTCTGGTTGGCTGTCGGTGGCGAAGGCTCGGATCACCTCGGTCGCGGACGAGGAACACGTCCTCGTGGCGGTGCTAGCTGAAGCGGCCACAGGGACTGTCGGAACGCCTGCACTTGCCGCGCTCGACGAAGAGTGGGGCCATCGGCTCCTGAGTCTGCCTGCGAGCATCCAGCGACCGACGGTCGTCCCCGCCCTTGTCCAGCAGCAACTCGACGCGCAACTGGCTCGTCACGAGTCGGCGCGACTTGAGGACCTTGCAGTGCGAAACGCGGCCCACTTCGAGGTCGAGACGGACAAGATCGATCGTTGGGCCGAGGACCTCAAGCTCACCCTCGAACGCGAGCTGAAGGAGCTGGACGCCGAGATTCGCGCTACTCGCAAGGAGTCGAAGGCGCAGGTTGCTCTAGCGGACAAGCTCGAAGCCCTGCGACGCATCAAGAGCTTGGAGCAACGCCGCAGCCAGCAGCGACGCCGACTCTTCGACGCGCAGGACGAAGTGGACTCGCGGCGAACGCAGCTCATCGAAGAGATCGAGCAACAGTTGCGCGCCAGCGTTGCGCGCCAAACGCTCTTCACGATCCGCTGGAGGCTACCCGCAGCGGGTGCCGGTGATGAACATGGCTGACCGACGACAGAAGCTCGAGCTGACTTGGATTGGCAAAGATGAACGGCCTCGTTTAGAGCCGCGCATCCTGCTGGAGGACCCGGAGCTCTCCTTCCACGCGCCGAAGCGGATCAGCGAGACGGACCTGTTCGACAACATGCTGATCCATGGGGACAACCTGTTGGCGCTGAAGGCGTTGGAACAGAGCTTGGCCGGCAAGGTCAAGTGCGTGTTCATAGATCCACCCTACAACACCGGCTCCGCATTCCCGCAGTATGCCGACGGCTTGGAGCATTCTCTGTGGCTGTCGCTGATGCGAGATCGGCTGGCGCTGATACGAGACCTGCTTGCCTTCGACGGATCGTTGTGGGTAACCATTGATGACCACGAGGCGCACTACCTCAAGGTTCTGCTGGACGAGGTTTTCGGCCGCTCCTGTTTCGTTGCCAGCGTGGTGTGGCGCTCAACCGACAACAGCAACAATGACGCGAAGCAGTTTTCGACCGACCACAACTACGTCATCGTCTATGGGCGCGAGCCAGGATGGCAACCCAAGAAGCTTGCTGAGACCGACAAGCGATCGCACTTTCGCAATCCAGACGGCGATCCCCGGGGGCCATGGTTCGACGGCAACCCGTTGAACTCGCCAAAGCCGCGCCCCAACCTGAAGTTCGACCTCATTGGACCAAATGGTGACGTCATCAAGCCTCCCAAGAACGGGTGGCGTTGGTCGCGCGAGACAATAGCTGAGAGGATGGCAACAGGTGAGATCCGCTTCACCCCAGACGGAAAGGGGATTCGGAGGCGGACATACCTCGCCGACATGAAGGGCCTGCCCCCGTCGACCCTGTGGGCCGATCTCGACCAGACAGGGCACAATCGGCAGGCCAAATATGAACTAAAGCAGTTGTTCCCTGAGCGAGCTGCCAGCGAACTCTTCGCTACACCGAAGCCGGAACGGCTGCTGGCGAGGATTCTGGATCTGGCAACCGAACCGGGCGACGTAGTCCTCGATTCATTTGCAGGGTCCGGCACAACGGGCTGCGTTGCTCACAAGATGGGGCGCAAGTGGGTGCTCGTAGAGGTTGGCGATCACTGCTTCACGGAACTGCTGCCCAGGATCCGCAAGGTGGTCAGCGGTGACGACGCGGGCGGCATCAGCGAGCTCATGAATTGGAAGGGAGGCGGCGGCTTTCGCTTCTTCCGCCTCGCTTCATCGCTCCTGGAGAAGGATAGCTGGGGCAACTGGGTTGTTAGCAAGAGCTACAACGCCGCGATGCTTGCGGAGGCGATGTGCAAGCTCGAAGGCTTCCGCTACGAGCCCGATCCCGAGACTTTTTGGCTGCACGGTCGGTCGACGGAGAGCGATTTCCTCTACGTAACGACGCAGAACTTGAGCCGCGCGCAGATCCAGTTCATCAGCGAACAAGTCGGACCCAGCCGAACGCTCCTGATTTGCTGTGGCGCGTTCCGCGCGAAGCGAGAGGACTTCCCCAACCTGACTTTGAAGAAGATCCCGCAGGCAGTCCTGCACCGCTGCGAGTGGGGTCGCGACGACTACAGTCTCAACGTCCAGTCGCTGCCGCCTGCCGAAGCGATGAATGATCCCGGGGCGAATGTCGACGCCGCGGAGAATTCCGCGCCAGCGCCTACCGGGACGGGGAAGGCCGCGAAGCGCCCGAGCAAGAAGTCGGCCCGCGGGATGCAGCAGCTCCCTCTGTTCGACGGAGCCAAAAAGGAGAAGGGGAAGCGATGAACCGCAACGTAAGCACGATCTGCGGCCGGCTCAGCCTCCGGCCACCGCAGCAGAAGTCGCTGGAGATCCTGCAGCGCGTCATGGAGCTGGCGCAGCCGCAGGATCGAGATGATCCGGCGGGCATCCTCGCGCGCGTTCGCAGCGAGTTCGGTAGCGTCGAGGACTTCGAGCGTTCCTTCCCGAGCCTGTGCTTCGCCCTCGCAACCGGAGTAGGCAAGACTCGGCTCATGGGAGCATTCATCGCCTACCTGCACCTGGAACACGGGGTGCGCAACTTCTTCGTGCTCGCCCCCAACCTCACGATCTACGACAAGCTCCTCGGCGACTTCTCGCCGGTGAGCCCGAAGTATGTCTTCCAGGGGATCGCCGAGTTCGCGGTGAAGAGCCCGATGCTGGTCACCGGGGACAACTTCGAAGAGCGCCCGCAGGTGATGCAGCTCTTCGAGACGGACGACGTCGTCATCAACGTCTTCAACATCGCCAAGTTCGGCGTGAAGTCGAAGGAGTCGCGCAAGGCGTGGCAGCTCTCGGAGTATCTGGGTCAGTCCTACTTCGAGCATCTCGCCGAGCAGAAAGACCTCGTGCTGCTGATGGACGAAAGTCACCGCTACCGCGGCGAGGCGGCCATGCAGGCGATCGCGGCCCTTCGGCCGATGTTGGCGCTAGAGCTGACCGCGACACCTCAGGTTGAAGGCAGCGCAGGCCCGACGCGCTTCCGCAACATCATCTACGAGTATCCGCTCGCCAACGCGATGCGCGACGGCTTCGTCAAGGAGCCGGCGGTTGCGACCCGGCGCGACTTCAAGGCGTCGGGGATGACCAAGGAGCAGCTCGATCGCCTGAAGCTGGAGGACGGCATCCGCATCCACGAGGACGCGAAGGTCAGCCTGGATGTCTACGCGCGCGAACGCGGTCTGCCAGCGGTGAAGCCGTTCATGCTCGTGATCGCAACCGACACCGAGCACGCGAATCGACTCGTTGCCGAGATGGAGAGCGAGTCCTTCTTCGCGGGCCGCTACCGAGGGCGAGTGATCCAGGTCCACTCGGGCCAGAAGGGCGCGGAGAAAGACGAGAACGTCGCGCGCCTGCTCGCGGTCGAGCGCGCCGACGAGCCGACGGAGATCGTCGTGCACGTCAACATGCTGAAGGAAGGGTGGGACGTGACGAACCTGTTCACGATCGTGCCGCTGCGCGCGGCCGACTCGCGCACGCTCGTCGAGCAGTCCATCGGGCGCGGCCTGCGCCTCCCCTACGGCAAGAGGACCGGCGTCCCCGCCGTCGATCGGCTCACGATCGTCGCGCACGATCGCTTCCAGGACATTGTCGACGAGGCGCGGAAGGGCGGCTTCTCGTTCAGCGTGCTTCACCTGGGCGAGGACATCGCCGACAAGCCGCGCCAATCGGTCGTGGTGCGCCCCGTCTTCGAGACCATTCTGACGGGCGCACTGGCAGTCGAGTCCGGCACGTCGCCGGGGAGCGCGGTCTCTGCCATGCTGCGGCCGGCGGTTGCGCCTCGCTTCGAGACGCCCGAGGAGGTCGCGGCAGCCGGGCTCGCCATCGAGGCAATTCGCAAAGCGACACGAGACGTGGTGGCCGTCCCGGGCACGAAGGCGCTGGAGACGCCCGAGGTTCAGCAGCGCCTCGCGGACGAGGTGAAGAAGCAGTTGGGCTTCGGTGGCCCCAGGCTATTCCCGCAGATCGATCCGTCCAGGCTGGTGAGCATCGTGCGTGAGACGACGGCGGTCTACCTCAGCAACACGATCGCGATCCCGCGCGTGATTGTGCTACCTTCGGGCGATGTTCGAGCCGGCTTCGACAAGTTCCAGCTCGACCTGTCCTCGATGCGACTCCAGCCCGTTGCTGACGAGATCCTGATCCAGAACCTCTCCAACGACGACCAGCACATCATCGGCGAGGCCGACGAGGGACAGCGTCGTGAAGAGCGGCTGGAAGACTACGTCGTGCGCGCCTTGATCGACTTCGACGACGTGAACTACGACGAGCAAGCGGACGTGCTCTACGACCTCGCGCAGCAGGTCGCGCGCCACCTGCGCAGCTACCTGTCTCCCGACGACAAGGTTCGGAACGTTCTACTGTTCTACCAGCGGCAGATCGGCACCCTCGTGCACGAGCAGATGCAGGGGCACTCGTGGGAGAAGGCGACTTCCTACGAGGTGAAGGTAAGCGCCGGCTTCAGCGAGGTCCGGCAACAGGGGTTCCTGGCGGATGCCGGCGAAGTTGTCCGCCCGCTTCACGCGCCCGTCGACCGGAAGCTGGAGATCCGGGGCATGCTGTTCGGCGGCTTCAAGCGGTGCATCTACCCGACGCAGAAGTTCGACGTGGACGCAGAGCGCCGCTTCGCCGTGATCCTCGAACGTGATGCGCTGAAGTGGTTCAAGCCAGGACGCGGCGTCTTCCAGATCCGCTACTCACCTGACGCCGACTACGAGCCTGACTTCGCAGTCGAGACCAAGGCCGAGAAGCTGCTGTGCGAGACGAAGCGTGCGGACCAGCTTCAGGATCCCGTGGTGCTCGCGAAGGCGCGCGCCGCTGCGACTTGGTGCCGGCATGCGACGAAGCACGAGCTTGCGCACGCCGGGAAGCCTTGGCGCTACGTGCTGATCCCGCACGACTCGGTGCAGGAGAACATGACCCTGGCCGGATTGGTGGCGACGCACGAGTTCCGCGGCGAACAGGCAGGTGAATCTTGATGGCGTTCGGAGGGGCCACGGATCGCGCCTGCGCATCCGTGACTCAATGTGAGTGGGAAGGGGCTCCAACCGCTTCGGGGGCGACATGGCAACGGTGTTTCTGAGTGCGGTCATGGCGGGCATGGAAGCGATGCGGCGAGCGGCTGAGGCCGCTTGCGAGTCGCTCGGCATCAAGGTCATCAAGGCCGAGGACTTCGTTGCCGACCCAGCGTCTCCACGCGGCGCGTGTCTTCGCGGCGTCGCGAACGCGGACGGCTTCCTGCTGCTCCTCGGAGCCCGCGACGGATCGCGGTTGTCGAGTGGCATGTCGATTCACGAGGGGAATCCGCCAGTTGGGTCGGTCGTGTTCGAACAAGAGGTGCTCATATGATGGTATTGACGGACAGCGAGACCAAAGTCGACCTTCTCAACAACGAGGCGATCGCCGCAACGATCATCAAGCTACTTCGCGACCGTCCTGAGCAGCCTGTAACGGTCGGGGTTCACGGCGATTGGGGCGCTGGCAAGTCAAGCGTGCTGGAGATGATCGAGGCTGGCTTCGCAGACCAAGGGAAGGTCCTTTGCCTCAAGTTTAATGGCTGGAGGTTCCAGGGATTCGAAGACGCCAAGATCGCGCTCATCGAGGGGATCGTCACTGGACTGCTCGAGAAGCGACCGGTCCTCACCAAGGCAAGCGATGTCGTCAAGGGCATCCTGCGCCGGATCGACTTGCTGAAGGTGGCGAAGAAGGCTGGTGGCTTGGCGATGACCGCCTTCACCGGGATTCCGACCGCCGACCAAGTGCAATCTATCGCTCGCAAGTTGGAGGGGCTCGTCACCGAGCCCTCGAAGCTCGCAACAAGAGAGAATCTTGAGGCAGCCATCGAAGGCGTGAAGGGACTGTTGAAGCCGAAGGGAGAAGGTGACTCGATCAACGTGCCTGAGGAGATCAACGAGTTCCGAAAGGCTTTCGACGAGCTACTGAACAAGGCCGGCATCGAACAACTCGTTGTCCTCATCGACGATCTCGATCGTTGTCTGCCCGATACGGCCATCGAGACCCTGGAAGCCGTCCGCCTCTTTGTCTTCACATCGCGAACGGCGTTCGTGGTCGCTGCCGACGAGGCGATGATCGAGTATGCAGTGCGCAAGCACTTCCCCGACCTCCCGGACACCACTGGGCCTCAAACTTACGCGCGCAACTACCTTGAGAAGCTAATTCAGGTGCCCTTCCGAATCCCAGCACTCGGGGAAACGGAGACACGAATCTACGTAACACTCCTCTTGGTGGGGGCCGAGCTCGGTGAGAACTCCCCTGAGTTCACTGCACTGATCGGGGTGGCCCGAGATCGACTCAAACGACCTTGGACCTCCGGTGCCCTCGATGCCGCATCCGTCCGCGCCGCGCTCAAGGACAAGGTTGCGCGCACCAACAGCGCGTTGGCGCTTAGTGACCAGATCGGGCCGATCCTGGCAAGTGGCACGAAGGGAAATCCCCGGCAGATCAAACGGTTCCTCAATGCAATGGTCCTGCGTCAGCGGACGGCGGACGCGAGAGGTTTCGGGGGCGACGTAAAGCCGCCGATTCTTGCGAAGCTCATGCTCGCTGAGCGGTTTCTCCCGCGTGTCTTCGATCAGATTGCGGCGGTAGCAGCCGGCGCGCCGGATGGCAAGTGCCCTGACCTCGCCGAGCTCGAAGCATCTGTGGCTGCGGGGAAACATGCGAAGTCGTCGACGAAGATCGAGGGCGCTGCCCCCAAGTCCGGCAGCGACAAGGGTCCGTCGACAGTGGAAGCTGCGAGACCTACGGACGTTCTAGTGAGCGAGTGGCTCTCGTCGCCCGCCATAGTGACGTGGGCCGCTGTGCCAATCGAAATCGGGGGCGAGGATCTCCGCCCGTATCTCTTCATTGCTAAGGACCGGAAGGACTATTTTGGTGCCGCGTCAGTGTTGGGTCATCTATCTGCTCTGGTTGAGCAGCTCTTCGGCGGAAAGATGGCAGTTCAGCCTCTTGAGTCTGACTTGAAGCGTTTAGCGCCACCGGAAGCCGCCCAGGTGTTCGAGGCAGTGCGTGGCCGCATCATCGGCAGCGACAACCTCGACACCGAGCCGCCTGGAGCGGCGGGGCTAGCGGTTCTCGTGAAGGCCCACCCGACGCTTCAGGGCAACCTCGTCTCCTTCCTAGAGTCGCTGCCGCGGGATCGCGTTGGTCCGTGGGCATGCAGTGGTTGGGAAGGTGCGGTCAAAGACCCTGACGCGACTCAACGCTTCGACCGCGTCCTTCAGGGTTGGGCCGTGGATGGAAACGCTATGCTAAAGGCAACTGCCACCGCAGTTACTCGCACCCGCAAGAAGGTGCGTTGATGGGCACGTCTAGCGCGTTTGGCGGTCAAGGCGGTGGCACGCCGCTTGTTCCGAGTTGGCTCGCTGATGCGGGTGCCCCACCGGTCGGACCCGACGAAGCGCCGCCTCAAGGTGCGACACCAGCGTCACCCTCGACAAGCTTGGGCAGCGATGGCCGCGTTCCACAGATCGGTCCTCCAACCTCAATCGTCCATCCGCCCATCCCGCCAGCAGGCGATCCTGCTCGCTTCTCATCTGCTCGAAACAACTTCACGCGTTTCGCCCGCTCCGGCGGCGGGGACCGACGTAGCCTCGGCCGCGCCATCTCGCAGTATGTCGGTTCTTCGTCAGGCGGATCGCGCAATGCTGCTGCGCGGATGGGATCAGCGCGGCGCGCCAGCGGTCGCCTTCTCAGCTTCCTGTCTCAGGCAGTCTCGCGCGGAGCCTCTGAGGCGCTACGTGCACTGAATCTCAGCGCACTGGCAGGCCGCCCCATCGAAGAGATCTTTCTTGGCCTCGCGGACTATGTCGTTCCTGATGGTGGATCGATCGACGAGGGGATCGCACGCGAAGCTTTCATCGAAACCATCGCAGATCTAGCCGAAGCGGGGGTGCTGCAGCTAGATGGTCTCACGGAGGACCAGATGCTGACCGTATTTGAGATGTATGCGGCCAACGCGATAGAGGCCCGGCTTTGCAATGACATCGGCGCGAAGACCATCACGATGCCTGCCGACATCCGCGAAGCCGCGCGTGTGCAAGCTCAACTGAAGGACTTCATCCGCCGTGGGGTCGCGGACGCACTGACTACTGCTCGTTCTTCGTTGGCTGGGCTGACGCCCGAACGAGTCCTTCAGTTCGTCGGAGGCGTATATGAGCAAGCGTTTGAAGTGCTGCGGATGGCCGGCGGCGACGACGTGGATACCCAATGAGACGCCACGTAATCATCGGTCGCTACGGTGCTGGCGATGGTGACCACATCCTTTCGGGTGAGGGGGAAGTCGCAACGAGCTTCGACCTGATCGCCGGTGATCTGACGCTAGGCCACGGGATAGGCAGCGCACTCGGCGATCTGAACCGCATGGGGGTATACCCAACCGAAGTCGGCTTGGACGTCATGGTCCTGGCCGCTCATGTTCACGCCGCTGACACTCGCATCTCGCGGTCGAGCGAGTCTCAGGACGGGTGGACGCGCGAGATTCGGCTTGTCGTTCCAGTCTCCGATCCGCAACTCTGGGACGGGGTCGCGCCGATCTTCGTCAGGATGCTGAACTTCCTTACGGGCGACAAATGGTCATTAGTTTTTCGAGCCCGTCCGAGCAGGTTTGGGGCTATCGTGCCCCGACCGCCCGAGTGCCTGAAGCCCGTGGCGTTTGACGGTCTTGCGCTCTTTTCCGGCGGCCTCGATAGCCTCATTGGAGCGATCGATGCTCTCCATGCGGGCCGCGCACCACTTCTCTTAAGTCACGCTGGCGAAGGCGCTAGCAGCAACGCACAGACGATCATCTACGACGCGCTGAAGGCGCACTACCACAAGCGCGCGCCTCAACGGCTACGTCTGTGGATGAGGTTTCCCGACGGGTTCGTCAATGGCTCAGGAGAAGAGAACACAACTCGCGGCCGATCTTTCCTATTTTTCGCGCTGGGCGTATTCGCTGGCACGGGTTTCCAACCACGCTTTGCACTTCAGGTGCCCGAGAACGGACTGATTGCCGTCAATGTCCCGCTGGACCCGCTTCGACTCGGCGCGCTGAGCACGAGGACGACTCACCCCTTCTATATCGCACGATGGAACGACGCGATTCGAGGGCTCCGCCTTGAGGGGCAAATCGAGAACCCCTACTGGGACAAGACCAAGGGGGAAATGGTCTTGGGGTGTGGGGACGCCGGCTTGTTGCGCACTCTCGTGTCAGCGTCACTCTCCTGTGCGTCGCCGACGAAGGGGCGCTGGCAGGGGCTGGACGTGCAGCACTGTGGCTATTGCTTGCCGTGCCTCATCAGGCGAGCGGCGCTCGCAAAGGGGCTGCGACCTACCCCTGATCCAACCACATACACGATTGCTGATCTCACGGACCGCTTGCTTGACACCCGTCGGTCAGAAGGAGTTCAGATTCGGTCACTGCAGCTTGCAATAGCACGCATTGGCACCAGACCCGATCTGGCCTCGATCCTCATCCACAAACCTGGACCTCTGTTCGATGAGTCTCCATTGCGCCAAGCTGGCATTGCCGAGGTCTATCGACGCGGACTGGCCGAGATGGACGAGTTCCTTCACGGTGTAAGGACGGCTCCATCGTGAAAGAGGAACTGCAGTCCGCTGGTGTAGACTTCCATTGTCATCTAGACTTGTATCCGGACCACCAGTCTGCGATAGCAAGGGCGGAGGCCGCCCGCATCTACACGCTGACCGTCACAACGACGCCACGCGCTTGGCCGAGGAACTTTGAGCTTACGCGCCGCACTCGCTATGTGCGCGCTGCACTCGGTCTTCATCCGCAACTCGTAGCCGAGCGAGCGGACGAACTGGAGTTGTGGGAGCAGCATCTTGCTGAGACTCGTTACGTGGGCGAGGTGGGGCTGGATGCTGGCCCGCGCTTCTACAAGTCACTTGAGGCGCAGAAACTGATCTTCCGCCGGATTCTGGAGAAATGCGCCGAAGCTGGAGACAAGATACTGACTGTTCACAGTGTTAGGTGCGTGTCGAAAGTGCTCGATATGGTGGAGCGACATTGCCCTATGGATCGGGGTAGAGTCGTGCTTCACTGGTTCACTGGCAGCGTGAGCGAGGCGCGCCGGGCGGTTGCGTTGGGTTGCTACTTCTCTATCAACGCAGAGATGGCGCGATCGGAGAGAGGCCGTGCGAGCATAGCGGAATTGCCGGCCAACCGGATTCTGACTGAGACGGACGGCCCCTTCACGGCAGTCGGTGGGCGGCCGTCCGAGCCAGCCGACGTGCAAGCAACGATTGATTCTCTCGCTAGCATTCGGAGTGTGCCAGCGCAGACTCTCGCGGAGATCGTTCGGGAGAACCTTCGGATGCTCTTGAAGGTGTAGTGCCGCCACATGACTCGGAAGTGGGGCAGTAAGGACTGCAGGCTGCGGGAGCAACTTCGGTTGGGTCGCGACCGGCAGTGGCCCGCAGACGTCGCCCTAGTGCGAGCACATGGTGCTGCGACGGGGCAGCCGCCCCGAGGATGCGGCTGCCCGGCATGCGAACCGTCTTGGCGATTGGGCGTAAGCGCCCGGTATGCCCCACACCCCGAGTTGCGTTGCCTCCGTTGAGTCG
>ERZ1066125.320-NODE-320-length-12785-cov-9.218775_pt1 | contig 12785 bp, 10 predicted proteins | sample MGYA00382772_ERZ1066125 | MGnify/ENA primary metagenome ERZ1066125 (study PRJEB33369, sample SAMEA5778355) | biofilm metagenome | biome: Industrial cooling water; feature: Water cooling tower basin; material: Biofilm | place: United Arab Emirates | collected...
TCTGAGATAGTGACCAACTGCCGTTGATGGGACTGAGCATAGTAGAGGTAACCCACCTGCACTTGCTGTCCAGTCATTTCCTCCAGGCATAAGGCTTGAGCGCAAACCTGAAGTTCGTCATTGTCAAACTCGCCTCGACGACTGCGTTTGTATTCCACCGGATACCACTGCCCATCCTCAGCTTCAATCAAATCTGCTTTGCCGATCAGCCCATATCGCTCTGACTTGAGCCACACGGCTCGAATCTGCCAAACCTCTTCCCGGTGGCTCTCACCGACGGTATGGACGCGATCGTGCAGACTGGTGCCATCAATCGTGTATTGGTTGTCGGTGAAGTCGCCAATACAGAACATGCGCCAACAGCGATGGGGGCAGTAGTTGTAGTGATTGAGAGCGGCGATGGGAATGGGATCGGTGTGGGGTAGATGAGTGGGAGGGGGGAGAGGTGGAAGTTTTGAGTTTTGAGTTTTAAGTTTTGAGTTGGGTGGTTTGGGCATATTGATGAGTAGGAGATTTAAGTTTTGAGGTTTGAGTTGGGTGGTTTGGGCATATTGGTGAGTAGGAGATTTAAGTTTTGAGGTTTGAGTTGGGTGGTTTGGGCATATTGATGAGTGGGAGATTTGAGGTTTGAGATTTAAGTTTTGAGATTTGAGTTTTAAGTTTTGAGTTTTAAGTTTTGAGATTTGAGATTTGAGGTTTGAGTTGGGTGGTTTGGGCATATTGATGAGTGCAGGGTAATGAATGAACGATGAGTGAAAGTTTGATTCAAAGAAAAAGCTTCTGTTTTGCGTTGAAAATGATTGAGCTTTATCGACATTTGCAAGACGAGAAGGAGTATGTGTTGTCTAAGCAGTTGTTACGGAGTGGAACGAGTATTGGAGCAAACGTTGAAGAGGCAACGGCAGCTCAAAGTCGCAAAGACTTTGCAGCAAAAATGGCAATCTCATCGAAGGAAGCCCGAGAAACAAAGTATTGGCTGCGTCTGCTGCAAGAATCTCAATTGGTTAAAGTTGATCTGGCAGAAGAATTAAGTCAGGTGGATGAGTTAATTCGTATCTTGACTGCGATCGTCAAAACCACAAAATCCTCATAATTCAAAACTCAAAACTCAAAACTAAACTTTTCTTGCCATCCTCATAATTCAAAACTCAAAACTCAAAACTAAACTTTTCTTGCCATTCTCATAATTCAAAACTCAAAACTCAAAACTAAACTCTTCTTGCCATTCCCATGCCCATTGGCGTCTTGCGACCGATGCCACTATAAAGTGCGAAATCTGCCAACGCATTAATTTGCTTAATGGTGAGCGGATCAACTTCTCCTAAGATGCGAAAGTTCATCGCTCCGACACAGCCAATGAACTTACTGCGAGAATCAGTCACGAGTTCAGTCCGAATATCAAAAAAACTGGGAAAAATGGGTTCTAATAATGTGTCTGGTAACTCCATGCCGCTATATTGATTCCAGCGTCGTCGCAGGCTGTTGAAGACGTGTTCACGGGTGGGTAGAGCACAATCAAACTGACTTTGCCGGAATGCGGTGGGCGTGCAAAAGGTGAGATCAATTTGGCGATCGCGATCCGACGCTTGCTCGTAGAGTTGGGCATAGGTGGAAAAATTTGCCCAGGGCTGAGTGGATTGGGGGGTGCCTAAGACGCTGGTGATCTGGAGATCGGCGGGTCCCAGATGCCAGGGATGGCTGGGGTTGAGATTGAGCCAAAGCTGGGTCAGGTGGCTAAACAAGCGATCGTCTAGCAATGAAATGCGCCACCAACAGGGAGTGCCAGCGGGAATAGGGTGGGGATGGTGATATTGGAGGTGATGGGGGGAGGAGTTTTGATGGAGGGAAGAGTTTTGAGTTTTGGGTTTTGAGTTTTGGGTTTTCAACTTAGAATTCAAAACTAATAACTCATAACTAACTTGGAGTGGACTGAGGGTGAAGGCTTTATCGGCTTTTTGTTCGTGTAGGCGATCGCCCAGGGGTTTGTCTACGGAACTCACCAGGGTGAGAAAGAGCGCGTGGAGATGTTTTCCAGTCAGGTATCCGGGTGGGATAGGAGACGTGGGGACTAGGTTGAGGATCAGGCTATGCGGCATAAAATTAAGTGTGGCTGGATAGACATGAAGGAGGGCAGAGATGGCGGTGGATGATTATGCAGAGGCGATCGCGCTGACGGAAAAGATCAAGGCTAATTTGCCGATTACAGCTCATGCGGGGAAGGAATATCGCAAACTGCTGAAACAGCAGGGCAACTATAGGTTAATGACTCAAGAGATGGTGATTGATAGTGCGGTTTATATGGGGGATGAAGGTGGGATTTGCTGCGGAATTCGACCCAAGGAAGATGAGAAGGAGAGGCAAGTGGTTTCTATCACCCATTTGGAGGTGGATCCTAGCCATCCACTGGCAGCCGAGATTCAATCCTATCAACGCAAACGGACACGGACGTTGATGCTGCAAAATAGCCGGGGCTTTATGGCGGAAATGCAGCGGTTATCGGAGCCGAAGGGAAAGCAGCAGAAAAAGAAGGGCGATCGTGGCTTTGGCAAATAAAGGATTGGCTCAATGAGTGGCGCATGGATCTCATCCAGGTAACGTGGGATTCAAGGCTTGTACGAGAATTCGCATCAGGGGGTCTAGATCGTCGGGTACGCGATAACTGTCCAGACCGCGATCAATCTGTTTAGAGGAGCGATGTAATTGACCAAATTCCCAAATTTTCCCAGTGGTGACGGCACCCAAAATAGTGGGTTGGGCGGGAGTGCGATCCCATTGGTCGAGGGCAATCATTTCGGCGACCAGTTGGGTAAAGCCATAGTCTAAATCTTCGCGTTTGGCTTCGATGACGAGAAGTTCGGTTTCGCTTTTGAGCAGGTAGTCCAGGTAGCCTTGCAAGTGCTCTGAGACTTTGATGGCATATTCAATCCGCAGTTGGGCTTTGGTATAGTGCACCAGATCCAGCACGACCTGTGAAATCAGGACTTCGCGGCGGGATGTTTCGGTGGTGAGGCTGACGTAGGGGAGGACTCCCTCAATTCGCGATCGCAGTTCTTCTAGGCGATCGAGTGTCCCTGGGTATTGGGGCAGGTTCAGGCGGGTGCGCTGGAGCGTATAGCCGAATTCCGCGACGAGGTCGTCGGCTTCAATTTGCAGTTCAAAGATTTTGCTAAAGGTGTAGGACTGTTGGGGATTGAGGAGACGCATGATTCTAATTGGGGGAAAATGGTGGATAGTTTGAGTTGATCTTGCTCCAGGCGATCGCTTCTCGGTCTAGCTGGCTCATACGCCCACCGTTGTATGTTCGGACTTGAATATTGAAATCAAAACTGTAGGATAGAAAAAACTTACCCCGAAAATCGATACTGCATATTGGCAGGAAGGCAAAATGCACCTTTCCCTTCTTTGATGCAATAATGCTTTCCACGCAAAAATCGCACATTGCGGATTAAACTGACAGGTGGCATGTTGAGTGTGTCATAACTAACCACCTGCTGTGAAAACATCACATCCAATGGATTGAGCGGATAAGGACACATAAAATCCTCCGTTTGCGACTCAAATTCAAGAGGAGCACTCAATTCTACCTGTGCCTTGCTTGCCCATTTTCCTAGACGAACCCACCTAGGCAGGGTTAAGGGCTGCTCAGAAAAAATGAAACATTCAAATTGGCTCTCAGGCGCAATTTCTTTCGCTCGACCAAAGCTAGGAATGTTTTTCTGGGTTTTCTCCATCTCAACGTGGTAGTTGTTGTTGGCATACTTCCAGGTGTTGAGCACTGCCGTGTGTTTAACAGCTCGCGCAGGGGTTACATAAATCCCTTGTTGATTCAGCGGAGTGAGATGCTCCTCGTACTTGGGAACTTGCTCCGGGCAGAAGTAACGATAGCTATGTTCTTCAGGAACCGTAGTGGAGTGGCGATCGCTATCCACTAGACCCAAGGCATAACACAAAGCATAGTTATGCAATACAGGCTCAGTTTCATACAATCGCCCAATCTCACGAGTTGCGAAGTAAAGGCTATCGTGTAGCTCCAGAGTGCAACGATAGATGATTGTCATAGCAACTACTCCGTTGCGGCTGCGGCTGTTTTTTTACTACCTTTTTTGCCTTTCTCGGTAGACTTAAAGATGTACTTTTGGGCATAGGCTGTAGATTCTACATTTGCTTGTTCTAGCAAAGCTTTTAATTGAGCTTCGTTGCTGGTAATTGCTTTCACTTCTGTTAAGAGAGGGATCAATGCCTCACCAACAAAATCTGTATGTGGAATACACTCTTTAGTCATCAGTTGTGAAATTGCCTCTTCTGCGGCTTTCAAAACATGGTCTTCATTAAGCGGATCAGGTAGTTGAATTTGATTTCGCTGAATCAGCAAGTCGTAAATTGCTTGAGTCCAGCGTAAATTGCTAACAATCTCACCATCTGCAAAGATGACGCCCACTAATTCATTCCGAACTCGTCCAGTGCGAGTTGTCTGTGCTCCATAATGGCGAGTCCGTAGGATGTTATTGAACACATACAAAAAACCTGCTTCTGTCGGGTCTTTAAGGGTAACGATGCTGGGAAAGAAAACTTGGGGTAGGATGTGATCTTGACTATTGATGCGACTGGTTACTTCTCCGTTACGGCTCATCGTTCCATTCTCAAAAGGGGCATTCAGTGTGAAATTGAGATGGGAATCATCGAAGGGAGTAATGGAGTATGCAGTATCAACAAGCACTTTGGATTTTTCAGAGCCTGCATCACCAATGGCAAATCCATAAAGTACGCAGTCTGGTGTGGTTTTACTGAAATCAACGTTGTAGTCGCACTTCTGCCAGTCTCCAATCTTGTAATTGCGGAGGAGTTCCCGACCTGTTAAGCGTTCGGGGGTTGATTGTTTTCGCTTAAACATTGCTAACCGACTGATTGCTTCTGAATTGTCTATCCCTGCTCGCACTCGTGCCTTATTTAATTCCCCATCTGTTTGAAATAGTGGATAGGATTCGGTGACGCGGATAGTAATGAAATGAACATACTTGCCCATTGGCTTAGCAGGAATTTCGGAATGAAAGTGCTTGGAGTCAACAGATTTGAGCAATGGCATAGAAGTTTCCTTGATTGAGTAAAAGGTCAGTATTTTTGTTGTTAGCCAACTTCGGTGGCTTCCAGTTCGGGCAGTTCTTCCGGTTCTGGCTCTGAGATGGCTTGTCGAGCCTCATCATCTTCTAAGCGATAAAGATAGTCACAGGTGTCTCGAATTAGATTGAGTTGAGCACCTGCTAAGCGAGCGCGATCGCCCTTAAATGTTTCCCTGAACAGAGCTTTGACAAAAAACTGAGCAAACTCATAAACTGCCTGTCGTTCCTCTTCAGACGTTAAAGCTGGTTTCCACTTCCCATCAATCAATGCAAGTGTGGGTTTACCTTCAGCCGTTCTACGTCGCACGTTTGTCATGAGCTTGGCAATTCGGGCAGCAACGACATCTGTTAAAGCCTGGTCGTCGGGCACAAGGGCTTTATCAATTTTCAAAATGACATCCGCCGCTTCGTCAATGGGTTTCAAAACCGCATTGGGCTTTGCATATTGGCTTTTGGCTCGGTAAAAACGGCGGTAGAGCCGAGTGAGTTCACGCAGTTGATTCATTTCTTTTCCTTCTGGATCAAAACAGTGATAGAAGTCTACATAAAGCTTAATTTTTTCAACAGGTGCAGCATCCCAATCCAATTTGCGAAGTAATTTAGATAGGTAATGAAAGACATATAGGGGAGTTGTTTCCAAGTCACGAGCAAGGGCTGATAGCTTTCCCCAATCGGGATCACCGTCTTTTTTACGGTTTACCTCTAGATGGATGCAGTAGGCTGCACTGAGCGCGTTGAGTGGGGAAAATGTAGAAGGAGCATGAGGCAAAATGGCATCTAGACGATACTGTTCTTTTTTAACCAAAGTTGCGATCGCCTGATGTTCTCCATCTAATACCGTTGTGGCTTCAAAATCAGCACCACTAATGAAGGGTGGGACAGGTGATTCAGAAACAACTACTTTGACATCCAACAGCAGGGGCAGCGCAAATGCTAACCAAGCAGGCATCACCCACGATTCCGTATCTGTAGCGTCTCTACCCGGTGGTAAAGCCATGAAGAAGAATGTCATGGGTTCATTGGGGTAACTGAGCTTAAAAGTTTGATCTCGCTCAACATCTTCTTGAAGTAGCAAAGAATCAACTTGCTGATAATTCTCAATGTCAAACTGGGCAATTTGTTTGTCTGAAACTAAATGCTTGCGAATGTCAGCATCAAATCGAGTGCGCCGAATCCAGGAATAAGCTTTTTGCAAAAAGATATTAGTTTCTGGTGTAAAAAAGTATGCCGGATAGAGATAAAGGTAACGATATTTACGTCCTTCAAAGTCTCCTCCTGTAGCATTGGTTTGATTCATCAAGATTTGGCGCAACATAATTTCAACTGACCAAATCGCACAAATCTGCCGCTTAGCCGCCTGAGCATTAAATAAGATCTGACGATTACTGTATACCTGTGGTGTAAACAGGGTGGCAGACTCCATTTGCTCTGTCACGGTATAAGAAGAGCTAGACATAGCGCAGACATTTTCTCGTCCTCTGCCTGTGACCTTTGCAGTTTGATAACGGCTGAGTTCAACCAGAAATGGATCTGTTTGGGGTGGAGTTATTGCTCCAGTGGGTAACGAAACAACTTGCTGAACATAGGTACGCAGATCGTTCCAACCATCAGGCAGAATAAACTCTTGCACGATTGGTTCGACCGTGCTTGCGGCATATTGAACTACATCTGTCATAACATCCCGGATTTGTTGATCATCCAGATGGGAGTTTTGCTGGATATACTTTGCTGCGAGATGATACCAATCTAACGGTACACCTCCTGTCTTTTTCAAGGATTGAATCGCTTGAATCGCAGGAACCTCTTGAGTTAAACCCAGGTACTCCGCAAGCTTTTGAGTCAGAACCAGTTCAGGTAGGGTTTTGCGTTCAGCTTTGGGTTGTTGCTTTTGCCATTCACTGAAGCGATCGCACCATCCTCTCCAGATTCCTCGGCAAAGAGTATCACCAAATTCGGCGAGACGATCAATGCGGTAATCATCTCCGAATTCAACATCAAAATGATTCGGAAGTTCACCTTCGGTTTGAAACCTGATTAAACTGGCACTACGTTTAGCGGCTGAAGAATTCTTTGTTGATGGAATGATGCGGCAGGTTGCTAGTTTGGCGATATCCATCAATTCATCAATTTTGAAGAATAACCAGTAGTAATCAGCAAACTTTAAGCCTTTACCATCCCGACTAAATCCCGTCTGGCGTTGCCGAAGCTGTTCGCTACAAAGCGTCTTGATTTTTTGAATCACTTGATCGGAAATACGATCAACTGAGATCGCAGGAGCATCAGCCTTGGCAAGATAAACAACCCCATCCGGCAAATATAGCAGTGGTGTGTAAAACTTCTGGGGATGGAGATCCATTAATGCATTATTGATGATATTGGTTAATACTCCACGGTTATCGGACAAGGCATGGTAAGTAAACTTAAACTGTCCCTCATTACTGAGATTGCTTAGCAAATTAGTCAGACTGTTTTTTGTAATATCTTGGGGATGTTTGATAATTGAGGCGAAACGGTCGGACAGCTTGACCAGATTGACCAACACATTGCGGATTCTGCCATCTAAGCGATCGTCGTTTAGTGGTTTCAATCCACGAGCCATCATCCCTAGATCTGCATCATTTTTATCTCCAGCATTGTTGCTAATCCAAATAATGTCATCAACAAACTCTTGCCAGGATGCACCCAGAAATTGATCTAAACCAAAGTCAATGATCTTTTTGGTGACATAATCTCTCCCCAAATTGGGTGTATCTTGCTTATCCGGGGCTTGATCAACCCAGTCCCGGTTTTGCCACTTTCCATCTGAGTCTTGCTCCAGTAACCAGGGCTGATAGTCTGGGAACTTCTCGTAGTCATGTAATAGGTAAGAGGCAACATAGACTCGAAACTGTAATTCCTCACAGTAAGACTTCACCTGGTTTTTGGTTACGTCTGGTTGTTGAAGTCGTCGAGCAATGCGATAGGTCGGCAATAAGCCATTTAGCAAGTGAGCTAGAAGGGATTGATCACCCGCGTTATCTCGTCGCTTAATTTTGCCCCGTGCATCTAACCGCTCAAAGAACTGTCCGCCTTTTGCTGTTGCACCTGCAAGTTGTTGCATCAGATTAGGTAACACACACTCTGCGAAATCATGCAGCAGACGATCGCCCTCATTTCCCTCCGCTTCACAAATCGATTGCCTGAACAACCGAATAGTCAATAGTTCTGGCTGATGTTCAGAGGTTTCTTCATCGTCTCTGCCTGACTCAAAATCTAAAAGTGGCAGATCATCACCAATGGGCAAAGACAGTTGTTCGTCACTCATGATGCTTTTCTCCAGATCTTACGCAAATCGTCCAAACACACCCATTGCCCACCTTTCATCACTTCAATGTATTCCCATCCATTAACAGCACTGCTATTGATCTGTTTTGCAAGAGGACTGGGTTTGTCAAATTCTTGTCCGTTGTAAATTACTGTGCCTTTAGAGGAAATACTCAATCCCTTTGTCACATAGTCATGTCCATGCTTCTTTGCTACTTCCTGCGTTAATCTGACTCGAACTGCCATGCCTGATTTTGTGAAGCCTGCATCAAACAATTGAGAAAGTCTGACGTGGGCATGGTTGGAAGAAATTCGGGATTTCCGTAGTTCTCTCCCTGAAGCAACAAGAGTCAAAGTTAACTGTTCAGCATCAGACTGAAATTGAGGCTTACTGGGTGGATAGCTAGGCTTAAGCCGCTCATATTGCAGCCAGTTCACCAAGCTGGCAGAGAGATTGGACGGCATCCGGCGAAGGTCATCGCTGCTCAACTCAATATTCATAGGAGATACCAAATTCTTCTCCTAACATCCTAATTACCCTGCGCCTGCTTGTCAATGACTCCAGTATCTCATTGGCTACAGTAACAAGACAAAATGAGTCGCTGTAGCATCATGAGTGTCGGCGAGTACTTTAACCCTATATAATATGGGCGCGAGGGGAAAAGGGCGGCGTTTATTCTCCGCCAATAATAATGCCTATCAGGAATTGAAACACTGTCGCCTCCTGAGTTACTGGAGTCAGTTCTTTTCCCCTCACCTCTAAATTTATTAGTCATCCTTTTATCCTCCGACCGCTTGCCTGATGTTCTACTGTTAGCGTATGAATGCCTGGAAGTGGGGTCTTCCTCAACAAATCCATCCCTCGTCCTCCTTCGGTTTCCAGAACCAGGTAAGAGTTTCTAACATGAGGGCAGACTGACCAAAAGCAATCGTGTAGGGCGGATCACGGTCGTCAGGGCGATCGCTCAATCCGTATGCCTGAAATTGCATTGGTAGTCCCAGCTTTGCCCGTAATTCATCCCGGCGATGGTCAGAGATATAGCAAACGATGCCACGACGATACAGTGCTTTGCTAATTGCATTCTCTCCTGCTGTAACTTCTAACCCTTTGAGAATTTGAACCTTACCAAGCCGTGATAGCTCACCTATATTGCCTGCATAGTAAAAGTGCCAGTTCTCCCGCACTTCTCGATAATCCTGTAAACGCAAGTAACACAAAACATTGTCCGATTGAAATCGTTGCAGCGATACTCCAGGCTTCTGAGCTTTCGCCAGAAACTCATTTTTATCCATCACCTCGAAGACAAAGTTGCTTAATAACCCTGGCAGATTATACGTCTTGAACTTATCTCGCTCTGGCTCAGAAAAATTCGTTGTATCGTAAATCGCACAATCTAGCTGACTACTACCTCGAAAACTTCGGGCTTCATCAATGATTTTGTGTTGCTTTTGCTTGAGGCAATGATTAACCTGACCGTACTTTGTACCTAAATTAATGTTGAACGCTTTTTCCGCATCAGCGCGGAATCCCTGTTGAGCATTTGGATATGTTTCTGCCATGTGCTGTTTCCGCAATTCCATATGAACGCAGACAGATTGCACACTGCCCCATCGCTTTGGGTATAGTTCAAATTGATTTACAAACGACCAAGATTCTCGGATGGCATTATTGAAGGAAACACGATCGTAGTCCTCCCCATTTACTAACTGTGCAGCTTTTCCATCCTTACCTTGAAATAACCGCGCTACTAGAAAATTTGGAATCAGTGCATAGGCTTGGTAGATTGGAAACCCTTTATGTCGCCCTAACCGTCCAAATCGTTGAATAAAGTTCCCAGCATCAGCCGCTTCAAATATTAGAAAATTAATTTTGAAATCGACACCTACGTCGATCGTGGAAGTCCCAATGAGCAAGTCAGCATCTGCAATTGATCTGGTTCTTTCACTTTCTCCTGTTAAGCTGGTATTAGGTGAAACAAGCAGATTATGCTGCTGAAATAAGGGTTGCAGTTTTCCCAGTAGCTTGTAGACTGATGCGATTGAGTTGAGGATAACAGCCCCTTTACTACCAGGGTGATCTAAAAAGAACTTCAAGAGTACAGATTCGGCATTTTCAACGAGCCAATCGTATGCAGATCTGGCATTTGGCTGTAAGTCCTGTGGGAATGTTAGTAAAATTGGTTGATTAATTTGCCGCCATGTCCCTTCATCTTTTTTGGCAAAGCAATAGGCATCTTGTTTTACAGGATTAATCTCTTTGCATACAAAACCTGACTGAGACAAGAATTCCTGTAACAATCTGCTAGGCGTTGCTGATAGAAACAAAAACTTTCCTTGATAGCCAGTGTGTTTCATTAATAACATTGCATTAAATACACTAGCGATCTGTGGGGAAGAAAAGATGTGAAACTCGTCAAAGACAAATAGCTTATAAAGCTCGTCTACTCGACGAAATAGTTTATCGGCATTATCACCATGTCTAGGGTTCTTAGGATTCCGACGTAAGTATCGAAAATCATGGATATAGTGGAAGATATCCGGGTTGGTTAACAAGATTTCTGAGTTATCAGAGCGATCAATAATTCCTTGCTGCTTAGAAGGCAGCTGATTCGTCTCAACAAAGTCCTCTAGCGTTGCACCTGTCAATCGATAAATTTGCGGGTCGTACTTCGGTTGAAACTTCTCTTTATAGTCTTGCACCTGCCGTTCTTGATCTCGTGATAGCTCATTGGTGGGATACATTGCTAGTGTGTAATGCTTTCCTGTCATTGCCTGCAAGTATGCTGCCAAGCTTTTTCCATCACCTGTCATTGCCGTGTTGAAAATTACATCGAGCTTTGGGTTACCCAAAGCTTTAAAAGTTTCTGCCTGATGCCAGGACAGTGACCAGCCGTCGGGCAATGTCACACCATCAGGTGTTGGCACCGTTTGAGAATAAACAGGCTTCAGAGTAATGCTGTATTCCGTCATCGTCTTAAGGTGTACGTGACTGGTTGCGATGTCTCCATGATGGCAGCACAATGAAGAATATACAAGTACAAAGTGTGCGTACAAATGGAGTTCTCATGGGTCGTCGTGGTCAATCAATTACCCTGTCGATTTCTGATAAAAACAAAGAGCAGTTAGAGCAGATCGCTACGGAACAGGGAATGCTGTGGGGCGATCGGCCGAACGTTTCCCGACTGGTGGAAGCGATCGCCCGTCGAGAACTGCTGATTGGTCGCAATAACGATTGGTCAGAAACTCGCATCAGGGCACTCCATCAATCTATCCAGGCTCTTATCGACGCTGGACACCCTGACTCTGCCCAAATTGTGGCTCAACTTTTAAGTGAGCGAAGTGAATTACCAATTCCCTTAAGAAATCAAATTGATCGCTATCTAGAAACGCCTCTTGCGCCCTGGCGACTAGAAATTGACCAATACATTCGCCGCCAAACTCCGTTTCGATTGACCTATCGTGATGCAGCGGATCGCCCCTGGAGCTTCACCATCCGCCATGCCCGAATTACACCCTATGAACGGCGACAATATCTCGAATGCTGGTGCGAGGAAACCGAGGGAAACCAGGACTTGCCAGCATTACAGCATAACTGGACATTGCGACTTGATCGCATCCCCGATGCTGCTCTCAATACGGTGCGTGGGAAATGGCGACCTGAACTCGATTATGTAGAAGTCGAAATGCATTTACTCAGAGGACTCGCCTTTGCCTACGAAGCCAAACCAACGGACATTAGCAACGAGTGGCTGAGCGATCACGCAAGCGCTGACTCGTCAGTTCGCCATCCTCCTGTCCGCCATGTGATTCGACGAATTTCCAACACCTTCTGGTTCTTTCGGGAAGTGCTTCGCTATGGGGAAGATTGCCTCATCATCACACCAGAACCCGTTCAGGAGCGGTTCAGGCAAAAATTACGTGCTTTGTGGGACGCCTATGACTTCATTGCAAACTGACAGCAGGGTTTCATTCGTTTTAACTGGCTTCGTTTTAGCTGAAACGAAGCCCATTACTACTCTGGAGCTTTTGCTGCCTCTGATTTGAGCAGACGAGCATCCAAAAATTGCGCTAGTCCCTCCCCTCCCTGCTGCATTGTGGCATTGTGATTCCATTCCATCAGCGGACGAATGAATAGAGCTAAGAAATTCATCCAGGCTTTGGTTGTTCGGACAATCCAGTAATAACGCACCAGAGTTCCCTCCTCTGTTTGGGATAACTCCCATCGTCCGCTCCCTTCTACCTCTCCGATCGCACTCAGTTCCAATCGGAGGGGTGCTTCTACCCGAGTAATGCGCGACTCAAAGGCAATGGAGTAAGACAGAGGCGTTTTCCAAACCATGTGCCAAACATTCCCCACTCCCGTGG
>ERZ1066125.321-NODE-321-length-12781-cov-8.615983_pt1 | contig 12781 bp, 7 predicted proteins | sample MGYA00382772_ERZ1066125 | MGnify/ENA primary metagenome ERZ1066125 (study PRJEB33369, sample SAMEA5778355) | biofilm metagenome | biome: Industrial cooling water; feature: Water cooling tower basin; material: Biofilm | place: United Arab Emirates | collected...
AGCCGACGGCGACCATAGAGGCAGACCAGGCCGGGAGCCTTGCCCCACAGGGCAGTGTGCAGCCGCTCCAGTTCGTCGGTCCGGTCAAGAAAGCGCCACAACATGCTTTTATTATGTCCCATCGACATAATGCATGGAAGACATAATACGAGTTCAACCTGCCCGCAGCCCCCCCTTCCCTACCCCGCCTGCTTGCCGAGCCACGCCAGCATCACGTAGCCCTCCGCCGTGTGCCGCGGCCCCGGCAGCCCCGCCGTGCGCCGCGCCCCGCATTGCACCACCCGCTCGCGGAAGAACTCGAACAGGATCGAGCCGGCGTCGCGCCCCGCAGCCCCGACCTTGCTGTCGAGCTGGATGCTGCTGCGCCCCTCGGCGGCCATGCGCTGCGCCAGCCGTTCGAGTTCTTCGGAGGACGTGCCGAACAGGAACTCGCGGAACGCCTGCAACTCGGCTTCGCCGTAGTCCTGCTCGAGCAACAGGTCGACGAACTCCGCCTCCCCGCCCTGCGTCAGCAGCTGCAGGATCTCGCAAGAGCCGGTCAGCGTGCCGCCGACCACTTGCACGCGCAGCCGCGCTTCCCAGGTGGCTGCGAGGATCGGGAAGAACGTGTGCACGCGCCACGTCAGCCGGTTGCCCCAGAGCTGCGCCAACGTGCGCACGGCCTGCGCGCGCAGCGGCGTCGGCAACTGTCCGTCGGTGACCAGGTCGACCAGCACTTCCTCGACCAGGCGGCAGTGCACGGCGGCGCGCAGCCGCCGCGCGGCGAGTTCGCGCAGGCGGGCGGCTTCTTCGGGCTCGGGCAGCCCGCCGGCCACGTGCCAGAGCAGGCGCAGGAAGTTGATCTGCGCCATGTTCATGGCGCGGCCGACCAGACCCTGGGTCGGCGCGCGGAACGGGAAGGTCGCGGGATCGGTGATCACCAGACGATCGACCAGGGTCTCCAGGCCACGCTTCACCCCGCCGAGCACCTGTTCCTGCAACGGCGATGGGTAACGCAGCAGCAGCTCGCCGAACATGGCGAGGCTCTGCATCTGGTACTCGATGGTCGCGATGGTCGGCAGGCCGGCCCCGTCCGGCAACTTGGCCAGCGCCGCGATCGCCTGCTCGACGAGATCGAACTCGTCGGCGAGCAGGGGGTGCTGGGTGCGCGCGGGCAGAGCCATCCGCGCATCTTGGCAGGCACTCTCGCAGCCGTCCACCCACGCGCCTTGGGCACGAACAAGCCGCCGCCGCACTGCGGAGCGGCGCCACCGAATCGCATGCACGGCTGCCTGCTGGTGCCGCGAGCGGACTCTGCGCCGCGACGCGGTGCGCATCAGGCGTCGACCCAACCTTGCGGAGACGCAACTTGCGGCCTCTCCAGACCCCAACCAGCCCGGCATTCGCAAGATGAAAACCTGCATCTTATGATTTACAAACGCTTTACGAACACCTCGAAGCGTCGCTCACGGAGCCTCCAGGTCAGTCCATGACAAAGTTACCTTGTTTTTTGTCAGGTTTAGGACGAAATTAGACCTACTTTTTTCATACTCAGCATGCAGAGACATGCCATTTCCGACCTGAAAGCGTGGGCCAGCTCCAGCAGCCGACGGCCGCTGGTACTGCGCGGCGCCCGGCAGGTCGGCAAGACCTGGCTGGTGGAGCACTTCGCGCGCGAACACATCGGCGCCGTAGCCACCCTCAATCTCGAGCGACACCCCCGGGCGGCCGAGCTGTTCGCCGATCCATCGCCGCAGCGCAACCTCGCCGCGATCGAAACCCTGCTGGGCCAGCGCATCGAACCAGGCCGCTGCGTGCTGTTCCTCGACGAAGTGCAGGTAGCACCGCAGGTACTCGGCCGCCTGCGCTACTTCCACGAAGAACTGCCAGACCTGCACGTGGTGGCTGCCGGTTCGCTGCTCGACTTCGCGTTGGCCGACCCGGCCCACCACACACCGGTCGGTCGCATCGAGTATCTGCACCTCGAACCGCTGGCGTTCGACGAATTCGCGGCGGCGGTGGCTGGCGACCCAGTGGTCGCGGCATTGCGCAACCACCAGCTCGAAGACCGCACCCCCGGGCCTGTGCACGACAAGTTGCTGGGCCTGTGCCGCGAGTACTCGCTGGTCGGTGGCATGCCGGCCGTGGTCGATCGTTACCGACAAGAGCGGTCCCTGGTGGCGGTGGCCCCACTGCTGCACGCCCTGCTGCAGACCTTGCGGGACGACTTCGCCAAGTACGCCGGACGGGTGCCGACGCAGCGGCTGCAGAAGGTGTTCGACGGTGCGGCGCGCCTGGTCGGGCGCAAGTTCGTCTACAGCCAGATCGACCGCGACGACCGCGCTGCGCCGCTGCGCGAAGCACTCGAAGCTCTGTGCCGCGCTCGCGTGTGCCACCGCGTGCACTGTGTGCACGGCAACGGCCTGCCGTTCGCGGCAGAACGGCACGATCGCGAGTTCAAGGTGATGCTGCTCGACACCGGCTTGTATCTGGCAGCCCTCGGTGTGCCGCTCGGCTCGCTGTCGTTGGCCGACCCGCTGCAGGTCCAGGCGGGTGCCCTGGCCGAGCACCTGGTCGGCCAGCTGCTGCGCAGCACGTTGCCGCGGCACAGCGGCGCCGAACTGCAGTATTGGAGTCGCAGCGCCCACAGCGCCACGGCGGAACTGGACTACCTCACCGCCGTCGGCACGACCGTCGTGCCGATCGAAGTCAAGGCCGGCAAGCCCGGCAGCCTGCGCAGCCTGCACCGCTTCGTCGCGGAGAAGCGGGCGCCGATCGCGGTCCGCATCCACAGCGAGCCGCCGCTGCTCAGCGAGGTCACCACCAGCGCACCGGACCTGCCCCCGCAGCGCTTCCACCTGCTGTCGTTGCCGTTCTACCTGGTCGGCGAGCTGCCGCGGCTCTTGGTGGCGCTGGCCGAACGGCTCGGCGTGGCGTGACGGAACGCCACGCACTCTGCCCAGTCCCAATCCCGGCGACCCAGCACCAGAGTCTCAGCCAGCCCGCACCCGCTCTGCGACCTGAGCGACCGGCACCTGGACCTGCTCGCCCGACCGCAGATCCTTCAGCGCCACCGTGCCCGCGGCCAGTTCGGCGCTGCCGAGGATCAAAGCGAACCCCGCCCCCACCGCCGCCGCGTAGCCGAGCTGCTTGCCGAGCCCGGGCGTGTCGGCGAACACTTCCACACGCAGCCCCTGCGCGCGCAGCGCCGTGGCCACCCGCAGCGCTTCGGCCGGGGCCACGTCGGGAAAGCGGCACAGCAGCACTTCGGGCCCGATCGGCAAAGGCGGGAACATGCCGCGTTCTTCCATCACCAGCAGCACCCGTTCGAGACCCAGCGAGAACCCCACCGCGGGGATCTGCTGTTTGCCGAACATGCCGATCAGGTGGTCGTAGCGGCCGCCGCCGCCGAGCGACCCGGACAGGCCCGCGCAGGCGATCTCGAAGATCGGGCCGGTGTAGTAGCTGAGGCCGCGCGCCAGCGTCGGATCGAACACCAACTGCGCGCCGGCCGGGCCGTGGGCGGCCGCGGCGAACACGGCGAGCAGGTCGCGCGCCGGCTCGGCCAGCGGGCCGTCCCCGGCGGCGAACTGTTCCAGCGCGCCGGGTTCGCGGGCACGGTCGAGGGTGGCGAGCAGTTCCTGGGCCGCGGCCGCGGCGATGCCCTTCGTTTCGAGCTCGGCGAGCACGCCCTCCCGACCGATCTTGTCCAGCTTGTCGAGCGCGATCAGGGCGGTGCCCTCGAGTTCGGCCGGGATGCCGGCCGCCGCCACGAAGCCGCGCAGCAGCTCGCGGTGGTTGGCGAGCAGGCGGAAGTCGGCGAAACCGAGTTCGCGCAGCACCTGGGCCACGGCCCCGCACACTTCGGCGTCGGCGACCCGGCTCTTGGTGCCGGTCACGTCGACGTCGCACTGGTAGAACTCGCGGAACCGGCCCTTGGCCGGCCGGTCGGCGCGCCACACCGGCTGGATCTGGTAACGCTTGTAGTAGGCCGGCAGGTCGCGGTAGTTGGCGACCACGCGCGCGAGCGGCACGGTGAGGTCGTAGCGCAGGCCTTCGTCGGCGAGGCCGAGTTCGGTGACCGGGGTCTCGGCAAGCGCGCGCTGCAGGCGTTCGCGGCGGTGCAGCAGGCGGTAGAGCAGCTGGTCGCCCTCGGGGCCGTACTTGCCGAGCAGCGTGCTCAGGTTCTCGATGGTCGGCGTCTCGAGCGGCACGAAGCCGAACGACTCGTAGACGCGCTGCACCACCGCGAGCACGTGGCGGCGGCGGATCACGTCGGCGGCGAGGAAATCGCGCATGCCGCTCGGCGGCTTGGTGGAGATGCTCTGGCTCATCGCCGCCATGGTGTAGCCGATCGGTGCGGAGCGACCAACGGTGCAGGGCTACCGCAGCAGAAACCGCTGTCCGGCCGTCGAACCATGCGCCTGCAGGTTGCCAGGGTCGAACCACAACCACTGCGCGAACAGCCGCGTGCCCTGGGTCGCCAGGACGCGTCCCATCGGCATCCCGACCTGCAACGCCGCGTAGCCGCGGTCCACGTCAGCGCTCCCGGCCATCGTGAACAGCGCCACATCCGCAGACTGCCACAGCGTGATCCCGGGGAACCCGTGCGGCCCAAGCCCCTGCGGCAACGGCAGCCCATGGCTGGCCACGTCGGAACTGTCCAGCACCCGCACTGCCGTCGCACCCACGGGCGCGCATCCACCGCACAGCACTCTTGGCCCTTCCATGAAAAACTCATCTTGAACACGCGATTTTCATGGTAGACTCTCGGGGTGCACGTCCCCAGATCCCAGCACGTCCGCACGATCCGCGCGTTGCTGCGCGACAATCCGGTCGTCGCGATCCTGGGGGCTCGGCAAGTCGGGAAGACGACTCTCGCCCGCCAAGTGCTGACGTCCTGGCGCGGCAAGAAATTTCTCTTCGATCTCGAGGATCCGGTCGATCGGCGCAAGCTCGAGGACCCGGGGCTGGTCCTGCGCGAGGCGCAGGGCCTGGTGGTGCTCGACGAGGTCCAGCGACTCCCTGACGTTTTCCGGTTGTTGCGGGTGCTGGCCGATCGACGGCCGGTGACCACGCGATTCCTCGTGCTCGGCAGTGCCTCGCCGGAGCTGTTGCGGCAATCCTCCGAGTCGCTGGCGGGCCGCATCGCCTTCCACGAACTCAACGGCCTGCATCAAGGGGAAGTGGCCGATCTACGCGGCTACTCCGTGGCTCGGCTGTGGTTGCGTGGTGGATTCCCAGCCTCCTACCTGGCGCGCAACGACGACGTCAGCCTGCGTTGGCGGCAGGACTTCGTACGCACGTTCCTGCAGCAGGATCTGCCGGCTCTGCAGTCCGGAGTGCCCACTGCCCAGATCGAGCGGTTCTGGCTGATGCTGGCCCATTGGCACGGCAACCTCTGGAATGCCGCTGAGTTGGCCCGCTCGCTGGGCACCGGTGAGTCGGTGGCCCGGCGGCACCTCGACCTGCTGGCGCAGACCTTCGTGCTGCGTGTGTTGCCGCCATGGCACGAGAACCTGGCCAAGCGACAGGTGAAATCACCGAAGGTCTACATCGCCGACAGCGGCATCGCGCATGCGCTGCTGGGCATTCGCAATCACGACGAGCTGATCGGTCACCCCAAGAGCGGCGCCACCTGGGAAGGGTTCTTGCTCACGCAGGTTGTGCAGCGACTCGGAGCGCAGCGCGAGGAGTGCTTCTTCTGGTCGACCCACCAGGGTGCCGAACTCGATCTGCTGGTCGTGCGCGGCAAGCGACGCATCGGCTTCGAGATGAAACGTTCCGAGGCGCCCGAGGTGACCAAGTCCATGCGCATCGCCATGCAGGACCTCGGTCTGGACGAGCTGGTGGTTCTGCACGGCGGCAAGGACAGCTGGACCATGGGGGACCGAATGCGGGCGGTCGCTGCGATCGCCATTCCGCACGAAATCGCGCCCATCCAGTAGGTGCTGGCGCTCGCTCGCGTAGCCAAGGCCACGTCGGGTGAAGGCCGGGCCTGGGTAGGCATATGCAGCCGATGCGCCGGGTCACCGCCCCGCCAACCCCTGCCCGCGCGACAGCAGGAACGCCACCAGATCGCGCAGCTCGCCCGGATTCAGGCCATCGACCAGACCGCTCGGCATCGGCGACAGCGGCGACGGCTCCACCGACACCACGTCCGCGGCCAGGAGCCGCAGCGGCTCGGCGTCGCCGCGCGCCGGCATCACTTCATAGACCTCGACGCCCTTGTCGAGCCGCTGCAACACGCGCCCGTGCAGCGAAGCACCGTCGCGCCGCTTGACCACCGCACCCGCATACTGGTCGCTGACCACCTTGCTCGGCTCGAGCACCGCCTCCAACACATCACGCGCCGTGAACTTGTTGCCCAGGCTGGTCAGGTCGGGCCCGTGGTTGCCGCCCTCGCCGGCGAAGTAGTGGCAGCGCACACAACCGGTGGCGGCGAACAGATTGCGCCCGCTGGCGAGGTCGGGCGCCCCCTCGGCACGGTCCAGCAGTGCCGTGGCTTCGGCCAGGGTCCAGGTGCGCCCGGGCCCCTTGGGCGGTGTGGTCGCACGCACCGGCAACGGCGCCTTCGCCTTGCCGACCAGATCGGCCAGTTCCTGCTGCTCTTCGGCACTGCACGTGCGCCAGGCCGCGTCGACGAACGCCTTCAGATAACCGTCGTACGACGCACCGCCCTTCTGCCGCCGCGCCGCGAGCAGGAACTCGAAGTACGCGCGGCGCTGGGCCAACGTCCAGCCGTGCGGCACGGCGCGCAGCGCGTTGGCCAACGCAATCTGCCCGACCGGCGGCATCTGCTCCAGCATGCCAGCGATCGAAGTGCCATAGCCGGCGTTGCGCGCGGCGACCGCGGCCCAGGGCGGCGCCGCCGCCGGCTGCAGCGTGGCGAGGGCCGGCACCAGCAGGTCGAGCACTGCCGGGGCGTCGAGCAGCGCCAGCAGTTCGGCGAGTTCGGCGTCTTCACGGGCCTCGCCCGTGGGCCACAGCGCGGCGAGCCGCTGCGCCAGTTCGACCCCGACGGCTGCGGGCAACGGTGCCAGCCGCTGCAACAGCAGGCTGTGCACGCGCAGCCAGGCGATGCGGTCGTCGTGGCCGAGCGCCGCGAACGGCAGGCGCCGCAGCGCCGCGAGCACCGGCTCGGCATCGGCCGCGGTGCCGTGCCGGGCGAGCGCCAGCAGGCCCTGCAAGGCGGCGCGCGGCGGGGTCGCCGGGGGCCAAGCGAGCACCGCCGTGCGCCAGGCCTCGGCAGGGTGTGCTTCGAGGGCGATGCGCGCGGCGTGGGCGACGAAGGGGTCGGCGCGCAGGCCTTCCAGGCAGTCGGCGATCGGCACCGCGGGGGTGCTGTGGCCGCGTTCGAAGTACAGTCGCCGCGCCCGGGCGGCGGCGGCCTCTGGGTCCGCGGCGGGCGCCGCCAGGTTCGCCATCGCGGCGGCGACGTTGGCCGCGGGCAGCGCCAGCAGCGTGGACGGAATGCCGCGGCCGCCGGTCAGCAGGTAGAGCGTGTCGCCGATGCGTTCGAGGTCGGCGACCGGCAGCGGCACGCCGGTCAGCGCTTCGCCGAGCGCCGCGGTGTGGCCACCGCCCCGGGCTGCAAGGGCGGCGAGGTGTACCGTGCCGAATGTCCAATCGAGCGCCAACACGGCGCCGTCGTGCGCCAGCATGCCGGTCGGCGAACCGGGCCCGACGTCGGCCACGGCCGGCGGCGCTTCGGGGTAGTCGACCGGCCAGGTCGAGGTGCCACTGCGCCAACCGTAGTCGGCGCCACTGACCACCTGATAGATCCGCGTGGGCCGATACCACGGCAGCCCCATGTCCCACTCCATGTCGGAATCGTAGGTGAACAGGTCGCCGTTCGGCAGCACCGCCAAGTCATAGGCATTGCGGAAGCCACAGCAGTAGAGTTCCCACTCCTTGCCGTCCGGGTCGATGCGGCAGACATACCCACCGGGCGCCTTGATGCCGACGGCGTGGCCGTTCGGGTCTTCGATCTTGGCGATCGGGCGGTCTTCGGCCCACACCTGCGGCACGCGGCTCCGGGCGAGTTTGGGCAAGGTTGTGTGGTTGCCACACATCACATAGAGATGCTCGCCGTCCGGGGCGGGCACCACGGCGTGCGGGCCGTGTTCGCCGTTGCCGCCGAGCTCGGCCAACAACTGGACCTCGTCGAATCGGTCGTCACCGGTGGTATCGCGGAGCCGATAGAGGCCGGACTTGCGCGCATTGACCACGGCATAGAGGGCACCGCGAAACCAACACAGGCCCTGGCAACCGTCGAGCGTGACGTCGAGCTTCTCGAGGGTGGTCTCGGCACCGACCGTGGTCGCCGACACGATGCGGTAGAGGCCGCGCGTCTGGTCGCTGGCATAGAGCCGGCCGCGGTCGTCGGCGCACAGACAGACCCACGAACCGTAGGCACGCGGCACCGCGAGCAGCTGCAGCGCGCCAGCCGCGAGCGGGCCTTGCAGGCCCTTGGCGGGCACGGCCGGCTGCGGCGCATCGGGCGGCGCCGTCGGGCCGAACGCATCGGCGCCGACCACCGCCGACCAGACGGCGTTCGGCGCGCCGAGCGGCGCCAGCACCGTGGCCCTCGGCCACTTGGCATCGTCGAAGTCGGCTCGCTCCCAGCCGTCGGGGTCGTCGCCAGAGCAGCGCCAGGTGCCGTCGCTGACCAGTTCGCCGTACTGGCTGCCGGTCTGCCAGCGCAGTTGCAGCACCAGCCCGGCAGGGCCGCCGTCGTTGGCACATTGCACCGCCAGCACGTTGTCGCCGGCACGCAGCAACTTGGTGGCGTCGGCGGTCTGCGGCACCTCCCAGGCGTCGCTCTGCAGCAAGGGCGTGCCGTTCAAGGCGACTCGGCAATGGTTGTCCGCGGTGACCCAGAGCCGCGCGCTCTCGGGCAGCGCCGGCAAGACGAAGCGCCGGCGGAGGAACAGCTCCTGGTCGGAAGCCGCGCGTTCGCTCCAGATCCACTGCGGGGTGGCGCCGCGCGGCACGCCGGCGGGCGCCTTGGCCAACAGCGCGGCGAGCGTGGGCGGCAACACCGCGACCTCTTCGTGCGGCAGGCGGCGCAGGGAGAGGTCGCGAAACCACACGGTCATCGGCGCCCCGGCGTGCACCTGCAAGCCGAGCCGCCCCGAGCGGGCCGCCGTGGCCGCATCGTCGCGCAGGGCTGTGACCAGTTCGCCGTCGAGTTCGTGCCACACACAGTTGCCGCGCGCCGTGATGCGCAGCCGATGCCATTGGCCGAGGTCTTGCGGGGTGGCGCGGCCGAGGCTGCCGACCACACGCAGGGCCCCTCCCGCATCGCGCGCTGCGAACTGCCGCTGCAGGGCGAGGATGCCGCCCCCGCGTTCTTCGTAGAGCATCGCCAGGTAGTCGGCTTTGGGGTGCACGTCGCACTGGTAGCCGGCGAGGGCGAACGGCTGCCCCGCCACCGGGCGCGAGCGGTATTGCACGCCACTGTTGTTGTCGCCGTTGAGACGCACTTCGGCCGTCAGCTCGAAATCGGCCAGTTCGCCACCCTGCCAGACCAGAAAGGTGTTCTGGGCGATCGGGTGGCCAACCGTCGAACCGCACAAGGCGCCATCGCGCACGCTCCACACGGCCGGATCCCCCTGCCAGCCGGCCAAGGTCTTGCCGTCGAACAGGCTCTCGGCCGGCCCCTGGGCGGCGAGCGTGGTGACGAGCCCCGCAAGGGCCAGTGCGGCGGCGCGAACCGAGAAACGAACGGGCAGGCAGTGCATCGCGCCAGTGTCGTCGATCCGCCGTTGCGGGTCGAGCACGGCAGGGCGGCAATCCGCGGCCTGGCACTCCCGTGCAGTACCGCATCCGCAACGCCGGCCCCGTGTCTACCATGTCGGCCATGACCACGTCTTCGCGCCGCACGTTCCTCCAAGGCCTGGCCGCGGCCGGCGCCGCCACCGCCGTCACGCACCCGCTCGCCGCCGCCCCGACGCGCACACGCACCGAACGCCTGAACATCCTGGTGCTCGGCGGCACCGCCTTCCTGGGCCCACACTTCGTGCGCGCCGCGCTGGCCAACGGCCACAACGTCACCCTCTTCCACCGCGGCAAGACCAATCCCGGCCTGTTCCCCGAACTCGAACACCTGCGCGGCGACCGCGACACCGGCGACCTCACGGCCCTGCAGGGCCGCAACTTCGACACGGTGATCGACACGTCTGGCTACGTGCCGAGCCACGTCGAGGCGACCGCCAAGCTGCTCGCACCCGGCTGCCGGCACTACCAGTTCATCAGCACCATCAGCGTCTACGGCAGCTTCGGCCAGCGGCCGGACCGCATCGACGAGACCGCGGCGACGCCCGACGTGCCGGAGGGGAAAGCCGCCGAGGCCAACGCGGTGCAGGAGATCAAGAAGGCGATGTCGTTCTACGGCCCGCTCAAGGCGCGCTGCGAACAGGCCGCGCTCGCGGCCCTGCCCGAGCAGACTTGCATCGTGCGCCCAGGACTGATCGTCGGCCCGGGCGACACCAGCGACCGCTTCACCTACTGGCCGGTGCGTTGCGACCGCGGCGGCGCGGTACTCGCCCCCGGCGACCCGGACGGCCATGTGCAGTTCGTCGACGCGCGCGACCTGGCGGCCTTCATGCTGCGCTGCGCCGAACAGCGCACCACCGGCACCTACAACGCCACCGGCTTCCACGGCCGGGTGTCGATGGCCGAAGTGCTGGCGGCGTGCAAGTGTGCGACCGCCCAGCCGGTCGAACTGGTCTGGGGCAGCGAGGAGTTCCTCGCCGAGCACCAGGTGCAACCCTACCTGCAGATGCCGCTGTGGATCCCGCGCAGCGGCCGCAGTGTGGTCGACTGCACGCGCGCCATCGCCAAAGGGCTCGCCTTCCGACCGATCGCCGACACCGTGCGGGACACCCTGCACTGGGCGCGCACCGAACGCGGCAACCGGCCGTTCGCGCGCACCGGGCTGTCGGCCGAGCGGGAAACCGAACTGGTCGCCAAACTGCGCGCCCAGGCCAGCCAGCCGAAGTGACGGGCACCCACCACCCGCGGCATCGGCGCAGGAATCGCCTGCCGCAAGGCTCTACCATCCGCGTCCGCACCATGCCTGCACCACAACGCTGCCTGTTCGCGCTCTGGCTCAGCCTGCCACTGCCACTCCTGGCCCAAGCCGACCCGAGCCCCACGACCACCTGGCAACTGCCGCCCGAGCCGATCCGCAGCCTCGCCGACCGCGAGCCCGCCGAGGAGGCGAGCCTCAGCCCGTGCCGGCGTTTCCTGCAGATCACCACGCGCAGCGGCATGCCCGACCTCGCCACCCTGGCGCGACCGCACGAGAAGCTCGCCGGCCTGCGCATCGACGTGCCCACGCGCGGCCCGCAACTCGGCACCCAGGTGCTGGCGGTGCGCCTGCAAGAACTCGCCAGCGGCAAGAGCCGCACGCTGGAGCTGCCCGCGGGCCACTGGCGGTCGTTCCAGTGGTCCGCCGACGGCGCGTTCCTGGCCGCGGTGCGCGCCGCGGACACCGGCGCCGAGCTGTGGATCGTGGCCACCGACTCCGGCCAATGCCGCAAGGTGGCCGGCGCGCAACTCAACGGCGTGCTCGGCGGCGAGCTCGACTGGCTGCCCGACCAGCGCACCCTGCTGGCCAAACTCGTGGTTCCCGGCGCCCTGCCCGCGCGCCCGGCCACGCCCGCCGGCCCCGCGGTGCAAGTGAGCGACGGTACCGTGGCGCAACTGCGCACCACGCCGGATCTGCTGCAGGACGCTGCGGACGAAGCGCGCTTCGCGGCGCTGGCGCAGAGCCAGCTGGCCACGATCGACGCGACGACGCTCGCCGTTGCGCCACTCGGCGCCCCCGACCTCTATGCCGCCGTCGACGCCGCACCCGACGGTACGCTGCTGCTGGTCGAACGCATCGAACGGCCGTTCTCCTACCTGGTGCCCTGGTCGGCGTTCCCCCGCCGCACCGAACTCTGGGACCGCAGCGGCAAGCGCGTGCGCGAACTCGCCGCCCAGCCGCTGCGCGAGTCGGTGCCGATCGGCGGCGTGCCCGAGGGCAAGCGTGGCATCGGCTGGCTGCCGGTGCCGGGCCACGTGCTGCGCTGGACCGAAGCGCGCGACGGCGGCGACCCGAAGCGCAAGGTCGAGTTCCGCGACGAAGTGTTCGTGCTGCGCGAACCGCAGGAGGAACCGCGACTGTGGTTCCGCACTGCCCAACGCGCGATGGGCGTGCAAGTGGCCGAGGACGGCCGGCTCGCGCTGGCGACCGAGATGGACCGGCCGCTGAAGCGGCAACGGCTGTGGCGGCTCGACGCCGGGGACTTCGGCGCGGCCCCACAGCTGGTCTTCGAACGCAGCACGCAGGACGCCTACGGCGATCCAGGCACGCCGGTGGCGCGCCGTCTGGCCGACGGCCGCAGCGTGTTGCGCCAGCACCAGGGCCAACTGTATCGGGCCGGTGCCGGTGCTTCGGCGACTGGCAGCCGGCCGTTCCTCGATCGCTGGGATCCGGCGAGCAACCGCAGCGAACGGCTGTGGCAGGCAGCCGAGGGACGCTTCGAATCGTTCGCCGCGTTCCTCGACGACGCCGGCACACGCCTCCTGGTGCGCAGCGAGTCGCCGACCACGCCACCGCGCGAACTCGCCGTCGACCTCGCCACCGGCTCGACCACGGTCCTGCACAGCACCGTCGATCCCGCCCAGGCGGTGTTCGCCAAGGTGGAGAAGCAGCTGCTCAACTACACGCGCGCCGACGGTCTGCCGCTGTCCGGCACGCTCTACCTGCCGCCGGACCGAGTGCCCGACCAGAAGCTGCCGGTGTTCG
>ERZ1066125.323-NODE-323-length-12532-cov-6.888755_pt1 | contig 12532 bp, 25 predicted proteins | sample MGYA00382772_ERZ1066125 | MGnify/ENA primary metagenome ERZ1066125 (study PRJEB33369, sample SAMEA5778355) | biofilm metagenome | biome: Industrial cooling water; feature: Water cooling tower basin; material: Biofilm | place: United Arab Emirates | collected...
GGCGGAGGTAGAGAACGGTGTGCTTCGAATGGTTCGGCCCCTCGATGTCCTTGATGATGTCGAAGTGGGGGAGGAGCCAGAGCAGGAGGCGTTCGAGCCAGCTCCGCTTCACAGCGGCGCTGCCGATGTAGCCCGGGGTCAGCTTGTCACAGTGGCAGTATGAACGACTCATCGCTTCTTCCTCACCTGTTTAGCCGCCTGCTCGAAGTGCTCCTGGATGATTCCCACGAGGGTCGAACTGACGCTGTTGTTTTTGATCTGAGCCAACCCCTGGACGTACTGGTACAGGTGCGGCGGTAAATGGGCGCCGACGACTCGGGTCGGGGGCGCGGGCTCACGGTACTTGCGGGTCATCGCTTCCTCTTGGGCAGCTTCTTGGCCGCCGAATTCTCTTCGCCCCAAGCGACGAACTCCATGTCCGCGACCGCTTCTTGGATCTCCTTGAGCCGGTCCGCTTCCTTCTCAGTGAGGAGATCTCTACAGCCGTGAGCAATCGCCAGGGCCTTGGAGGCGGTCTCTAGGCTTGCCAGCAGCCTGCCCCACCTCAACCCTCGGGCGTGGTCGTAGCGCCTCACGACACCACCTCGTACTTCACCCAGTCCGGGCGAAGGGGCATGGTGAGTCGCTGAACCAACAGCGCGTACTTCTCGGCCGGTACCCCGTGGAGCTGGCGGGTCTTGGCGACCTCGGGGTCCACGTGAAGGGTGCGAATCTCGATCGGGTAGCCCATCTTCTCGGCTGCCTCGACGTAGAACTTGATGTCCCGGTTGGTCAGGTTGCAGTTGTCCACCACCACGGTCTCAGCACGGGCGTAGAGAGCCTCGGAGAACTTCTCCTGACACTTCTGGTGGGCCATGCCGAGCCGCTGAGGCGTCCAGTTGTACCGGCCGTCGGGCTCGTACAAGAAGGAGTCGGCCGAGCACACCACGGCATTGGGGGCGTTCTGCGCCACCCAGGTGCTCTTACCTGCGCCGGGCAGGCCTCGGAGAATGATGACCTTCATACGACCTTTCTACCACGGATCCGCTTCGGCTTGTAGTCCTTGTTTTCGAGGACGATCTCGGCGTCGATGTCATGCACGAGGCCGAAGATCTTCACGGCCCGATGGAAGCCGTTCATGACGGTGTGGATCTTCTCTTCTGGAACTTCGATCTTCACAGACACGGTAGTGGTTTTCTTCATGGTGCCACCGTTCTACCCTGGAGCTAGATCCGCTGTCAAGACACCTTCCGGCGGATCCTTCGGCGATGCCGGCGACGGTTGCGTTTGTTGGACTTTTTCCCGCCGTACTGCTCTTTGCCCATCTTGGCGAGCTTGTCGCACATCTCGTTGATCGGGTCGCCTGCGTGCCCCTTGACCCATCGCGTCTGGACGAAGTTCATTCGGCAGATGTCCCGGACGTGTTCGGCCAGGGCCTGGTTCTTGGTGGCGCTGTAGCTGCCATTGGCGAGCCCCAGGACATACTGGGAGTCGGACACCAACTCGATTCGATAGAGCGTGCCTGAGGCGTGCTGGGCCTGCCAGACGGGGTGTTGGAGTAGGGCTCGAAGCCCCTCCCGCGCGCCCATCAGCTCGGCGATGTTGTTGGTGCCCTCGGGGTTGCCCCCGGAGCCAGCGCACAACACGTGCTGGTCGTCCTTGATCACCACCCAGCCCCAGCCGATCGGTCCCATGGAGTTTCCGCCTGAGGACCCGTCGGCGTAGACCGAGAACTTCACGGGGGCCATGGAACCTCCTCCCCGTTGATGATCAGGCGGGGCTTGGGGGTCAAACCAAGCTCCTCTGCGGCAACGTAGAGCCCAATCTCGGCGGCCAATTTCTGGGCGGCTGTCTTGTAGCCGGGCTTGTCCATTGGAATGGGGTCGCTTGCTTTGCGCCACTCGATGTTTTTGACCTCGCCGATGATCTTGTCGCCGATCTTGATCACCGCTTTGGCGCCGGAGAAGAACTTGCTCACGGCTCCCCCTTGAACCTCTTCAATACCCTCTTGAGCCACCGCAGGATCGGACTGGGCGTCCTCAGGACCTCAAGGACTACATCGTAGCCTTCGATCACGTGCTGGTGGAAGGCGGTGTCTCCGGCGATGTCCTTCCTAATGGCCATCTCCTCGGATCGATCCGGGGTATCATGCTCTCGGTAGAACTCGATGTAGTCTACGTGGGTTTTTCGGGACTCTTCCACCCGATCAATTGCAGCTTGCCTCTGTCTGTCCATTGTTACTCCAAAAGCCCGGGGCTGGATTCGAACCAGCGGCCCTCCGGTTAAGAACCGGTCGCTCTAACCTTGCAGCCGTTGGCCATAGTGCCTGCGCGTCCGCAGGGGTCTGGCTGGGCATCTGAGCTACCCGGGCGTGATCTCAGTTTACCAGTCCCTTCGAGGTCGAAGGAGATCCGGAAAGACCCTTTCCATTCTGCCGGAAAAGCTCGGCCGGATCAACCGCGTCAGCGTTCTTGAAGATCTCCACCAGCTCGGACTGGAGCTGCCGGAGGGGTTCGAGGATCACCGCGAGCTTGTCGGCCTCCACTCCCCGGAAGTCCTCCTCGGTCACCGGTCGGGCGATCGTAGCGGAGTAGAACTCGTACCGGGCATCGGTGAGGGGCATCCAAGAGGCGACCGCCCCGTGCATGTCCATCAGGGCCATGGTCACCGAGAGGGGCTGATCCGCGTCGGCCAGCATGTCGGTGAGGGTGAGGATGTTTATGGGGGATACGGCGGGGGGTGCGCCGAGGATCTTCTGGAGGGCTTCCATCTTGAACCGGACGGCACGGGCGAAGTCCAGGCGGACCAGGGTCTTGAGGGCCTGGAGGTGCTTCTTCTCCAGCTTGGGGGCTTTCATGAGGCTCATGCGCAAATCTCCTTGCAGGTTTGAGTGTAGAACTGCCCGTTGAGAAACACAAGGTCTCCGGGGTCGCCCTCGGTGAGGATGAACTCCAGGATCATACCGATCGGGGTGGTGGGTGGGGATACCCCACAGTCGAACTTGATGCCAGCTTCCAGGTTCTCGTACACGACAACCTTTCCTTCCGGCTTCTCAGTGATCGTCCAGCGGGCGCCGAGGTTTTTCATGGGGCTCTTCATATCGAACCCCTCCTTGTGTGTCAACTACCACTCGCCCCGTTCAAGTCGTCCAGACAACCACGCCCACAGCGGAACACCTACCAGGAGCAACAGCGCGTAGACCAGTACCAGGATCGCCAGCCAGGTGTGGTCAGGTTGGCTCACAGCCCGCGCTTCTTTCGGGGGCGGAGGTCCACATTGGCCTCGGCCTTGACAATGCGCCAGAGGACCATCTCGGCCACGTCCTTGAGCGGGAGGGTGTACTCCCGGCGACGGCGGGACGGCCGCACCGAGAACAGCGGGACACCATCACGATTGATCGTCACGGTAGCCCCATCGGCTCCGTCGAAACGACCCTCCAGCTTGAAGCGGCTCTTGCTCACTTTTTCCTCTCAGCTCCGGCCTCGAAGGCCTTGTCGAGTTCGATCCACAGCTCAGTCCAACTTCCGTCTGACCACAGCAACTGCTTGAACTCCGGATACTCCCGGACGTACATGTTCAGGTGGCTGGAGCGGGCGGCGATCGAGTTCAGCATGTTCGCCAGGCGGTCGGCCAGCTTGACAGGGAGCGCCCAATCGGTGGACTTGAGCGCGGGCACGGTGCGCCGGAAGGAGCACTTCCGGCAGAGGTCGTCGTCCGTTTTGGTACAGGCCTTCACGATCGCCAAGACCCGGGGACCGAACAGCTCTTCGATCTCCTCGGGTTTGGCGTCGGTGTCCTCCAGCACATCATGTAGAAGTGCTGCGGCCATCACTTCGTCCACCCAGTTGTCGTTGGGGCGGCCGAGGATGTGGACGAGCTGTGCGACAGCTCGAAGGTGGTCGGAGTAGGGCTTGTCGCCGTACTTCTGATCGCCGTGCTTGGCGATGGCGTACCCCATTGCCATGGCGACTTTGGGGCGACTGAGGACTTCTTGAAACGTTTGCATGATGGAGACTCTATCAGATCCTCAGTCGCCTACTCAACCCTACTTCAGGTAGAGCAGCGTGGTCCCCCGCACGAGCTTGCGGTTGACGCTGGTGCTCTGGACGAAGATGTCCCAGTTGGCGTGGTTGCCAGGGCGCACCTTCACGTCATCGTAGAGCGGGAGACCGAGCATCGAGCGGGCCTCCTGGCCACCGTAGATGGCGCTCTTGCCCTTCTCCTGGAGAAGGATCTCCTTGTGGGCCTGGACCTTCTCGTCCTTGGTGAGCTGGTAGAACGCCCGGCCCTTCAGGTACGTGAGGCCCTTGGACTCCACGAACGGCTTGATGTCGGCCTCCTTGGTCACCTTGAGGGCCTCGATCTGGCCGCTCAGGTCGGTCAGCGTCTTCTTGACCTCCCGGGCGGTCAGCTTCGACAGGTCGGTGGTGAAGAAGCCCTTCACGGAGCGCTTCCCGGCGGACCGCTGGGTGAAGTAGCTCGCGTACCCCTGGCTGATCTGCTGAGCAGCCCGAGCGGCGCCAGCCGAGGTCGCCGACCACTCTTCCACGTTGCCCTCGGGGATGCCGAAGTCCCGGACGAGCCGGCTCTTCTGGCCCTGGGGAACCAGGAACGTCACGGTCCACTTGTCGGTGGCCTGGACCTTGGCGATCAGCTTCTTGACCTTGGCGGCGTCGAATTCGCGGGAGGCGTTCTCCTCGCCGTCCGTGATGATGTTCACCACGAACGAGGTGTCATCGTCCACCTTGAGGGCCAGGGCGTCGTTGATCGCTGCACCGATGCAGTCGAACATCGGGGTGTTTCCCTCAGCTCGGTAGTCGGCGTAGGTCAGCGCCTTGAGGGCGTCGATCGGAGCGTCGAAGAACTTCCGGTTGACCGGGTTGTACCGCTCACCGAAGGTGTAGAAGCCCACGGTGGTCTCTTGGCCAGCGGCCTTCGAGCCCTCCTTGATCGCATCCAGGACGCGGTTGAAGGCGTCCACGGTGGGGCGGGAGATGGACTGCATCGACCCGGAGGAGTCGAGCAGGAAAAGCACCTTGTTCTTGAACTTCGTCGTCATTTTGATCCTTTACAGGGGATTGGGAACTTCCACAGACACAACGTCTGCATCTTTGATGCCAATCATATCCGCGAGAGCTTCCAGACGCAAGGTGCTGAAGTAGTCGCGGAACGACTTGGACTTGCCGGATCGAACGGCGAAGAACGGGCCGGTGGGCAGTCCGATGTCCTTGATGGCCAGAGCGAAGTCCTTCTGGACGGGGATGTCTTTGAGTGCCATGGGCTGATCCTTGTAGCTGATCAAGCCCTCGTAGGCGTTCTCATAGACCCCGACCAAGAAGTCAAGTTTGGCCTTCATCGCCTCGAACTCGGCGGCCCAGGTCGGGAAGTAGGTCAGGATCTCCGGAGACTCACCACGGCGGACCGCGTCCAGGACCTTCTTCTTGGTGAGCGATCCGACCATCTGGTGGAACAGCACGTACCTCGGGTGCTTGATCTTCACCCGGTTGAACTTGGCGTCCACGACCACGTAGCCCTCTTGCATCAGGCCGTCCATGTTCTCGAAGGAGGTCAGCAGGGCTTCGGGCGACTTGTACGGGAACTCCTGGACCACCTCGAAGTCGTTCTCCAGGTTGTACTTGGGGTCCCGGATGTCGATCTCCTCGCCGGTCACGCGGTGACGGACGCCGATGAGCTTCAGGGAGTACCGGCTGTGCGGCACCACGATCCGGTTCTCAGGCGTCATCAGCTCAAACATCCAGGTGAAGTCTCGATCGAGCGAATCGGTGGTGTACCCGGCGTCATACCAGGTCTGCCAGAACAGGTCCTTGAAGGTCTTGTCGAGGTTGCCAACGGGGCCGGAGGCATCCGGCGTCCCGCTGGTGGCCATGTGCCACTGGCCGTCGTAGTAGTAGAGGATCGCCAGCGATCCGTCGAGCTTCTCCAACGGGCGGGCGGTGGCCCAGTCGATCTGGGCGCAGTTCGGCTCGCCCAGGTTGAAGAACTTGTCGAAGGGGCGGGCCACCACCCGCCAGTTGTCGTCCTCGTCCAAGATGATTCCCCGGCACTGTTGAACGAGCGGGTTGCCCATCTGTGATGCGATCTGGTCGTACTTGAGAAGAACCAGGTTGGGGTAGTACCCGTGGCGCTTCGCCGAGATGGCGTACTTCTGCTCCAGGGTCTCCAGGGTTTCGGCCCCGCTGCGCAGGGCCTCCTGAACGAGGACGTTGGTCATGGCTCTAGCGCTTGTTGCGACGGACATTCTTGACCCTCTTGGGGATCTCGAAGTCCAGGCTGTTCTTGATGGCGTGCAAGAGGTTCGCGTCGGGCTCGGCGGCGGTCACCTTGATGTAGTCGCGGATCTCGCGTTGATCCTTCTTGCGCACCAGGTAGTACATCGAAGTCCGGAAGAAGGAGGAGAAAGAGCCGTCCTGGAGGAGGGTCTTCTTCTTGCTGGCGTTGAAGACGTTGTGGTAGTTGCAGATCTTCTCGGAGGTGAACATCAGGTCTGAAGTCCCGAAGTCCTTCAGCCACTCACGGTCTGCACGATCCGGAACATGGGCCTCAACGAGAGCCCAGGCACGCTTGACAGTGGGGGTCATGAGGACCGCACCATCGGTCTCCAGGGCGGTGTAGAAGTAGTCCTTGCCCACGATGGGCTTACCCTGGTGCTGCTCCGACCACAGCTCCTCCTGGACGGCCCGAGGATCCTCGCCAGGGTTCGGGAGGGTGATCTCGGCCATGATCTGGCTCAGGCCCAGGAGCTTGTGGGCGTAGGTCCGGCGGTGGCCGCCCACGATGAGATACACATCCCGAACACGGTCGTAGACCACGGTGATGCACGGGACGGATCGGCCAGACTTCACGTGACCGATAAGCCTGTTGAGGTGGTCCTGCCCCTCTTTGGTGCGGTTCGGAGGGTTGGCATAATACCCCTCCGTCTTGTTCACATCGATGGTGCCGTAGGTTGTGGTGCGTTTCATGCTTTTTACTGCTCCTTGGGTGTGGGCTTGTGCCCGTGAAAGGTACGCGAGGGCTCTCCGGGAAGTGCGTCCACTTCCCATCGAACTCCGGCATTGTCCGCCGTCCGGGAGATCAGCCCGGCGCCCTCGTGATTCTGGACTCTACAGGGGCGGGGATCTCGGTGTCAAGACCCCCGCCAGGGGTTACTGCTCACTCCTGGTTCTTCTTCTCCTCCACGCCCTCGACCCACACCAGCTTGTTCTTCGCCCGGGTCACCGCCACGTAGTGAATGTTCTTCTCCTCGATGTTGCCACGGCGGCCACCCGGGTACAGCGTCTCACCGAGGACGAACACGGTGTCGGCCTCCAGGCCCTTCGCCCGGTGAACCGAGCTGCACACCACGTAGTCCGCCTTGCCCTTCGGGGTCTCGGCGAACAGGGTCTCGATGCGGGTCTGAAGCTCCTTCACCCCGGCCATCCCCTCGGCGAGGGCCTTCAGGGTCTCGACCTGGTCCTTGATGGCCTCCAGCTTGGCCTCCAGGTTCGCCGGGGCGGCCTTGGTGGCCCGCTTGACCTGGCGGTCAGCCCACTTGTCCAGGCGGGTGAAGAAGTCCGGGATGGACTTGGCCTTCAGGTCGCGAACGATCTTGACCAGGTGGCTCCGATGTCCCGGCCCTCGATGCGAGCCCGGATGCCGTTGCGGAGGAGACGGAGGCAGACCCGAGCGAGGGGAGCGTTCTTGCGGCTGAGGACGAAGTCGCCGACCACCGCGTTCTCATGGAGCTTGGAGAAGTCGATGGTGGAGATCTCGCCCTCGGGGGCGGTCGGGGCCGCCAGGTAGTCGGGGACCAGCTCCTGGGCCAGGGCGACCACCGCCTTGGGGCAGCGGTAGGTGATGGTCAGGCCCAGCTCAACCGCGTTCAGCTCCGCCTTGAGGCGGTCCAGCGAGCCGGCGTCCGCACCCCGGAAGCCGTAGATGGCCTGGCGGTCATCGCCGACCACCACCACCCGGCCGCCCTTCTTGCACACGCCCTGGGCGAGCAGGAGCTGGCTGGCGTTCATGTCCTGGGCCTCGTCGATCACCACGAGGTCGTAGACGCCACGGACCCACTTGTTGGCGACGGGGACGTAGACCATGTCGTCGAAGTCCAGGGTGCCGTCGAACTTGGTGGCGAGTTCCATCGCCTTGATGGCGGCGGAGGCCACGATGTCCACCGTCCAGCCGGCGTCCTCCAGGGCCTCCTCGGGGGTGAGGTCGAAGTGGTAGGCCAGGTCCACCATGCCGTTCAGGGAGGGGAACGGGAGGGCGTTCTTGCCCTTGGCGGCCAGCTTGGCGACCAGGTTCACCGCCGCGTCAGGGGCGAGGGCGTTGGAGGCCAGGGTCCGGGCGCAGGCGTCAGCGGCGACCCGAGCGAGCTTCCCGCCACGCTTGTCGTCGAGCTTCACGCCCCGCCAGTTGCGGACCACCAGGGCGAAGCCCACGGAGTGGAGGGTCTTGGCCTCGGCCTTGCCGTTGGTGAGCTTGGTCTTGAGTTCCTCGGCGATCTTCTTGTTGAAGGCGGCGAGGAGAATCCGCTCCTCGGGGGCGTAGGAGATCGCCTCCAGGATGGTGGTGGTCTTGCCGGTGCCGGCCCGAGCCCGAACCACCACGTTTGAGCGACCCGTCTTGAACTCCCCGAAGATCGCCTTCTGCTGCTCCGACCAGTTCTTGCTCATGTCCGTCTCCGTTGTGCTGCGAGGATGGACGTAATGTACAGAAGGGGATCTGCCCTGTCAACAGGGGGTCGATCTTTTTTCTAACTACCTGAAAAGAGGCCGGGCCCGACTTCGACCCGGCCTCCGAGGTCCGACTAGAACATCTCCATCAGGCGGCCGGCCTGGGTATCCAGCTCGGTCCGGGTGTCGGTGTGACCGGACTTCTGGCTGTACTCGGTGAGGCCGTTCACCATGCCCCAGACCGAGCGGGGCGACCCATATCGAGGGGTCTGCTCGGCGAGGTCGTAGCTCGCCTCCAGGGTGCCACGGGTGAGGGCGTTCAGGCCCTTGGTCTTGGCGAACCCGAAGACCGCCTCCAGGACCTCCTCCTTGGTGGCGCCCAGCTCGAACTCGCGAGCCTTGGCGATGGTGGCCTCCATGGCCTTCAGGTCGGGGACCTGGGTGTTGATGATGCGCCACTTGGACATGGCGTTGGTGAGGGTGTTGCCACGGGCCCGGCCCTCGGACTTGACGTGGCGGACGGCGATGTCGGTCACCTTGCCCACGCCCCACACGATGTGGTTGCCGCAGACGTTGTCGTAGGTGAAGAGCTTGAAGCGGAGCGAGCAATCACCCACCTCGGAGTTCTGGATGAACACGCCCCGGTTCAGGAGCTTCTGGCCGTCGAAGATGGGCTGCTCCTGGTTCACCAAGAACGCGAACATGTCGTGGTCGCTGGCGTAGAGGCCGGCGGGGGCGATGAGGTCGCCTTCCTTGATGCGGAGGCCGAAGTCCCCCTGGTTGGGGAGGATGTCCGCCGCCGTGGCGACGCGGGTGCCCTTCTGACCCTCGCGGGCGGGGCGGGCAGGAGGAACGACCCAGCCGCTGTGGCCCATCCGGCGGACGACCTCGGCGATGACCTCGTGGTTCCACACGCGGTCGTAGCTGTCGGAGGTGATCGCCCGAGCGACCAGCGAGCCGTTCTGGTGGAACAGGAGGTTGAGCTTGTTCTCGGAGTGGCCGTCAGCCGCCTTCTTGAGGCCGTGGTTGATGTTCTGGGCCGCCAGGGTGGGCGGGAGCGACCGGAGGTACTCGGCCGGGGCCTTGGCGAAGCGGGAGAGCTGGCCGAAGCTGTAGTGGGTCAGCTTGGCGTACTTGCCGGACTGACCGGTGAGGAGGAGGTTGTTGTCCTGGGAGTTCGCCTCGACCCGGAGGCCGCCGAGGAACGCCTGCTGCTCGCGGGCGGAGTCAGCGTAGGCCTTGGTGGCCTTGTACATCGCTTCGAGAGACTCGAACCGCTCGTCGTCCGGCCGGTTCGCCCACTGGTAGTTCGCCTCGTAGAGATTCGCCATGGTACTGCTCCTGTCTCAGGCGACTGTGGGACTTGATTGTCCCGACCGTGCCGTCGATGGATCTACTTATAGGCAGGGTCGGTCCCGGGTGTCAAGCGGGGTCTGTCGAAATTTTCTCGGGCTCAGGTTCCAGGGGTTTAGAAAGGGCGTCGTAGTCGGTCTGGAGCTGGGCCTGGCACTCCTCCGAGCAACACGGGGTGGCCGGGAAGTCGCTGGCGAGATCCAGGCGCCAGCCCGTGGGTGCCCCGCATGCACCGCAGGGGTACACCCGCCAGGACTGGAAGACCTTCTCCGCTACCGGGACCTCGGGGTGCGGCCCGATGGTCGATGGAGCCCTGGCGTGCTCCGGGAAGCGTTCGTTGAACTTCACTCGGCCTCCGGGCGCAACAGACTCTCGATCCACTCCTTGGAGTCCTTGAATACCGGGGTGACCTCTGGCGTGTACCACTCGGACCGGAGGACCTTGGTGGTGCCAGGCTGGTACGTCACCCCCGCCTTCATGTGCCACAGCGAGAGGCCTGGGGCGGCAGTCTCCTTCTCGACCTGGCGCTTGATGACGATCCGCCCGTCCTTGATATGAGAGCTGAGGGCCGCCCAGTTCACGCCCTTCTGGAAGCACATCTCGTGCTGTTCGGCTCGGCCCTTGCCTTGAAGAGGCTCTGAGCGAGCATCGCCAGCGAGTTCCGGTTCCAGTCCTGCTGGCGCCAGATCAGGTAGTTCGAGACCTCGTGGGGCGGGAGCACGAACACGCGGGAGTCGAAGACGGCCTCTTTGAGCCCGTCGCGGAGCCCACCGAAGATCGTCGGGCTCAGGGCCGTGAGCTTGGCGCTGGCGATGCCGGCTGACACGCTGGCCATCTTCTGGAGGTTGTTGTCGAACCAGGCGGTGGTCTTGATGTCCTGGTAGTCGATGAGCACCAGGGAGATCTCATCGCTCTGGGTGTACGCCAGCACCGTGTTCTGCACCTGGTTGCAGAGCGTCTTGGCGACCTCGTTCATGGCCTCCATGAGGCTCTGGCAGTAGGGCCTCGGGAGGCCCCGCGTCCAGGTGTGGAAGGCCTTTCCGTCCAGTCGGATGATCACCGGCAGGCGCCGAGGCAGGTAAATCCTGCTCGCGTCCTCGTAGCCTTTCATCCGATCACCCAGGGTGTCTCCGCTCATTCTCCAGCTCCTTGATTCGCTTCCGTGCTTCTCGAAGGTCGTCCACCAGCAAGATGATGCACTGGAGGGCGTCCTCGAACTGCATCCTGTCGCCCTGCCATTCCAGGGTCTCAGTGGCGTTCTTGTAGATGTCCTTGAGGGTCTCGTCGGAGTACCTGGGCATGCCACCCAGCTAGCTTCAGGTTCCGATTTTGTCAAGCGGCTTGTAGCGGATGTACCCGTTTCGGAACCGATCCCAGATCACGAGATTCCCGCACCCCTGGCACTCCTCGGAGGCGTAGGTGGCGTAATACTTCTCGTTCTCAAGCTTGGAGACCAGCGGGGTGTCAGAGAGCGGATATCCACACGGGTCCCAGGGGCACCGGTGCTTCGGCGGCTTGGGCTTCTTCGGCCGCATGATGAAGCGGGTGATGACCCCACCCGCCACAAGCGCCAGGAGGATCTCCGTGATGTAGAGAGGGTTCACGGCAGCCGCCACCTTGCCACCGGCTCGGGAGCACGCTCCTTGAGCGTCAGCTTGAGGGCGTGCTCCTCCAGGGACTCGACCACCTTCTCCCAGTCGTCGTCGTCGCCCCGGTGCTTGAGAATCGTGAGAGCACGCTCCGCCCGGATCTTGAGGGCCTGCTTACGGTTCATGGTCCATCTCCTTCTCTGCGAGGGTGTCGTATCCCATGGCTTCCCAGCGGTCCTGGGGGCCATACTTCTTGGCGAGGCGGGCCTCGGCGTCCTCATCGGACTCCAGCTCCGGGTAGCAGACCTCGCACCAGTCTTCGTCGTTGCCGTGCTGGCACATGGCCGGCTCGGGATCGATGCGGCGTTCAGGGATGCTCATGCTGCCCTCGCGAGACCGAGCTTGACGTACTCGGAGAAGTAGGGGTGGCCGGGACGGGGGAAGGGCTCGGGGTCCATGTCCTTCCAGCGGAGCCCCATGCACTTGGCGGTGTTCTCGACCGCCTCGGGGCACAGCTTGCTGCGGAACACGTTGAGGGACATGGGCACTGGGCGCAGGGCGGGGAACAGCACGTTCTTGAAGTTGGCGTGCTTGGTTGTTCTCTCCAGCTCCCATCCGAACTTCCGAACTGCTGCGATGAAATCGGCGGTCTTCACTTGGGGCTCCTTGTGGATCTGGTTGTACTGCGGGTTGCGGATCGATGTCAAGCGGTGCGGAACTTCCCGGCGTGCTTGACCTCGGGCAGCTCGTCGGGCTTCCAGTTGGCGATGCGGGTCTCGAACCGGGCGATCTCCCGCTTGGTCCAGGACACATCACGCTCGGCGTTGTAGATGGCGGACTTGAGCATGGACTCGAACTCGTAGGCGTCGGTCTCGCGGGTGACCTGGACGGTGGTCTTGGGGGAGTTCCAGCCGCCCGTGCGGACCTGCTTGAAGA
>ERZ1066125.325-NODE-325-length-12528-cov-8.231139_pt1 | contig 12528 bp, 14 predicted proteins | sample MGYA00382772_ERZ1066125 | MGnify/ENA primary metagenome ERZ1066125 (study PRJEB33369, sample SAMEA5778355) | biofilm metagenome | biome: Industrial cooling water; feature: Water cooling tower basin; material: Biofilm | place: United Arab Emirates | collected...
ACGTTCTGCTCGATCTCGGTGAGGGCGCGCTGCGGCGCGCCGCTCTCGCCGCTGCCGCCGAGGATGCGGTCGATCATCGCGAAGGCGACGCCCGGGTTCAGCTCGAGGGCCGACAGCGTGTCGAACGGCGCCACGCTCACGGCGTAGAACGCCGTCGGGTCGGGCAGCGCCAGCAGGAACTCGGAATAGGCGAACTGCTCGACCGAGACGATCGACAGCTCGGTGGTGGTGCGCAGGTAGGCCGACAGCGACGCGGTGGCGTTGCGGGCGAAGCGATCGTGCAGGAAGTGCAGCGACCGGATCTGGTCCTTCGAGACGCGGTCCGGATGGCGGAAGTTGTAGGTGATGACCGGCGCCGAGCGATCCGCCCGCGCCCCGGCATCCGCCGGCGTCGACGCCAGGAGGGCGTCGATCTCTTCCTGGGTGAGGACGCGGCTCATTACCGGGCCTCCGACAGCTGCAGCGACTCGCGCAGGCAGGTGCGCAGCCGGGCGATGGCCTGGGTGCGGATCTGCGAGACGCGCGACTCGCCAACGCCGATGACGGCGCCGATCTCGGCCAGCGTCAGCTCGTGTTCGTAGTAGAGCGACAGGATCTGGCGCTCGCGCTCGGGAATCTGCATCAGCGCGCGGCCGAGGTGTTCGCGCAGTTCGGCCCGTTCGAGCCGGGCGTGCGGCCCCTCGTCGGATTCGAGCGCGATCTCGAGCAGCGGCTGGTCGTCGGGGGTCTCGAGCTGGCGCAGCGCCGCCAGGTCGACGGCGCGGATCTGCTCGAGCATCTTCTCGTAGTCGTCCTCGGACACCTGCAGCGCCGCGGCAATCTCCTTGGCGGTCGGCTCGCGGCGGCTCTCGTGGCGGACCTTCGAGATCGCGGCGTCAATCTCCCGGCGCATGCGGCGGACCGAGCGCGGCGCCCAGTCCATGCCGCGGAGCGAATCGACCATCGCGCCGTGGACGCGACGGCGGGCGAAGGCATCGAAGGGGACGCCGAGCGCCGGCTGATACCGCCTGGCCGCTTCGACGAGCCCCATCATGCCCACGCTCACCAGCTCGTTGAACTCGACGTGCGCTGGCACACGGTGCGACATGCGCGCCGCCAGCGTCTTGACCAGCTCGACGTGTTCGAGCACCAGGCGGTTGGCCGCCTCGACGTCGACTTCGACAGGTTTCAGGCGCATCGGCTCGACTCCTGGGCGACGTACGGCACCCGCGCCACCGTCACCGGCATCGGCACCGCCTTGAGCCCGGCCCCGCCCGGCGTCAGGCCGGACAGCCGCGAGGCCAGCACGCGGAAGCAGCGGCTCGCCGCCGCCTGCGGCACGTGGCTCACCACCGGACGCTGGTCGAGAATCGACTCGCGCACCGCGGTGTCGTGGACGACGTACCCGAGGTAGCGCAGCCGGCGGTTGAGGAAGCGGCTGGCAGCCACATCGAGCTGCCGGAACACCTGACTGGCCTCGTCGCCATCGTGCGCGGCGTTGACGACGATGCCGAGCTCCTTGGCCGGCGTGGTGGCGCTGACGATCTTGATGACCGCGTAGGCGTCGACGACCGCCGCCGGCTCGTAGTTGGTGACGACCACGACCCGTTCGGCCAGCGACAGCAGCTGGACGACGTTGTCGGAGATTCCGGCTGCGGTGTCGAGCAGCAGGTAGTCGAGGCCGGCGCTGATCTCGCGCACGATCGCCTCGAGCCTGGTCCACTGCTCGGGACCGAGCTGGGTCAGCGCGCGGATGCCGCTGCCGGCCGGGATGATGCTGATGCCGAACGGCCCGGCGACGGTGACGTCGGCGACGGTCTTCTCGCCGCTCAGCACGTGCCCGAGGTGGAACTCCGGCGCCAGCCCGAGCTGGACGTCGACGTTGCCGAGGCCGAAGTCGGCGTCGATCACGCCGACGCGATGGCCGAGGCGCGCGAGCGACGCGGCGAGGTTGATGACGACGCTGGTCTTGCCGACGCCGCCCTTGCCGCTCGTGATGGCGATGATGGTGCCGCGAGGGGTCGAGGTGGTCTGGGTCATGAGTGGCTCACTGAGAACGACGGCGTGTCGCCGAGCACCGAGGCGGCGAGGAACGCCGGCGTCGCGCGACTGAGGTCTTCGGGCACGCGCTGACCGGTGCCGATGTAGGAAATGGGCAGCTGCCATTCATGCAGCACGCTCACCAGCGGCGACAGCGACTCGGCTTCGTCCAGCTTGGTGATGAGCAGCCGCGACGGCCGGGCGTCGGCGTAGCGGTCGAGAATCTTGCGCGCCGCCGTCGCCGAGGTCGAGGCCGGCAGCACCAGGTGGGTGCGCACGTGACGGGCGCGACCGACGACGTCGAACAGCTCCTGGCAGGCCGGATCGGACGGCGACCGGCCTGCGGTGTCGACGAGCAGCGGCACCCGCTGTTCGGTCTGCAGCACGTCGTAGAGATCGTCGGCGGTGCGGGCGACGGCGAAGGGGGTATCGAGGATGTCGGCGTAGGCCTGCAGCTGTTCGACGGCGCCGATGCGGAACCCGTCGGCCGCCAGCAGCCCGAGGCGCTGGCCATTGCGGGCGCGTTCCTGCGCCGCGATCTTGGCAATCGAGGTGGTCTTGCCGGCCCCCGGAGGGCCGATGAACACCTCAGCGCCGGCATAGGCCTGGTCGACGGCGGCCAGCTCCGACAGGCGGTGCGCCAGGGCATCGCGCAGGCGCGCCGGCGTCGCCGACCGGCGGCGGCCCTGCGGAATCGACGCCGCCACTTCTTCGGCCAGCGCCCGGTCGAGGCCGCTGGCGAGGAGTTGCGCGGTGATGCCGTCCGCCGGTTCGGGCTGTCGGTTCTCCGACCGCTCCGGACGCCCGGCCGACGCTTCCCGCTCGGCGGCGGCGGTGATTTCGACCTCGCGGGCGCCCATCAGGCCCCGCCAGCCCCGGGCCTGCACCATCGTCGTCGACAGCACGAGGGCCTTGGGACCGAGTTCTTCGCGGACCGCCCGGAGGGCGTCACGCACGTTTGTGGCGCGAAAACGCTTGAGATGCATGTCAGTCGAGGACCGCCACCGTGGCGATACGCAGCTGCGCCGGCACTTCGTTGTGCGACAGGACGCCGATGTGCGGGAGCACCCGGGTGAAGAGGCGCCAGAGGTGTGGGCGGAGCATTGGTGTGCACAAGAGCACGGGCTGTGCCAACGCGCCGGCCAGGGCATCGGCGATCTTCGAGGCCAGCGCCTGGGCGTGGGTCGGCTCCAGCGCCAGCACCGGGCCCTGCTCGGTTCGCACCAGGGCCTGCATCAACCGGGTCTCGAGCGCCGGCGTCAGGCTGATGGCCGGCAGTTCGCCACGCTCGGTCTGGTACTGCTTGCAGATGGTCCGGCCAAGGGCCTGGCGCACCGACTCGATGAGGAGGTCGGGGTCCTTCGACGGGTTCTGCTGGGCGTCGGCGATCGCCTCGAGGATGGTCACCAGGTCGCGGACCGGCACCCGCTCGCGCAGCAGCTGCCGCAGCACCCGCTGCACGTCGCCGACCGACACCACCTTCGGAATCAGTTCTTCGACCAGCTTCGGCGCGGTCTGCCCCAGGCGGTCGACCATCTCCTTGGTCTGCTGGCGGCTCAGGAGATCGGGCAGGAAGGCGCGGATCGTCTCCGACACGTGGGTCGACAGCGCCGTCGTCGGATCGACGACGGTATAGCCGGCGGCCGAGGCCTGTTCGCGCTGCGCCGGCGGAATCCACCACGCCGGCAGGCCGAACGCCGGTTCGCGGGTGGCGTTGCCCTCGAGCGGCGCGGTGGCGGTGCCGGGATTGATCGCCATCAGGCGATCGGGCACCAGTTCGCCCTTGGCCACTTCCACGCCCTTGACCAGGATCGAGTACGAACGCGGGCCGAGCTGCAGGTTGTCGGCGACGTGAACCGGCGGCACGACGACCCCGGTCTCGGTGCCGATCTGCTTGCGGATCGATCGGAGGCGGTTGAGCAGCGTGCCGCCCTGCTTGTCGTCGGCCAGCGACACCAGCGCGTAGCCGATCTCGATGCTGAGCGGATCGACCAGCGCCGGGGTCTCCGACGTTTCCGCCGGCAGCGCCTCGGGCGCATCGGGCTGCGCCTCGGCGACCGTGCTCTTCTGCCTCGTCGCCAGGGCGCCGAGGCCGAGCAGCGCCGCGATCAGCAGGAACGACAGCTTGGGCAGGCCGGGGATGAGCGCCAGCCCCATCAGCACGGTGGCGGCAATCGCCAGCGGACGGGCGCGGGCCAGCAACTGCACCGCGACTTCTTCACCGAGGTTCGACTCGGTGGCGGCGCGGGTCGTGATCAAGCCGCCCGACATCGACACCAGCAGCGCCGGAATCGCCGTCACCAGGCCCTCGCCGATGGTCAGGATGGTGTAGGTCTCGGCCGCAGTGGCGACGTCGAGCCCCTGCTGGAACACACCGATCACCAGGCCGCCGACGATGTTGACGAAGGTGATCAGCATCGCCGCCAGCACGTCGCGCTGGGTGAAGCGGATCGCACCGTCCATCGCGCCGTAGAAGTCGGCTTCCTTGCGCACCCGCTCGCGGCGGATGCGGGCTTCCTTCTCGTCGATCATGCCGGCGTTGAGGTCGGCGTCGATCGCCATCTGCCGGCCGGGCATCGCATCGAGGGTGAACCGCGCCGTCACCTCGGAGATGCGCACCGCGCCGTGGTTGATGACGATGAACTGGATGGCGATGAGGACGATGAAGACGACGATGCCGACGACGAAGTTGCCGCCGACCACGAACTGGCCGAAGGCCATGATCACGTGACCGGCCGCTTCGACGCCGTCCGAGCCGTGCATCAGGATCAGGCGCGTCGAGGCGACGTTCAGCGACAGGCGGATCAGGGTCAGCAGCAGGAGCAGCGACGGGAAGACGCTGAACTCGACCGCCTGGGTGACATAGATGACCGTCAGCAGCAGCACCACCGACAGGCCGATGTCGACCGACAGCAGCAGGTCGAGCAGCAGCGGCGGCAGCGGCACCACCATGAGCACGACCACCGAGAGGACGGCAATCGGCGCGATGAACTGCGTGCCGTGCAGCGGCGCCGGCTTCGAAGACGTGGACGACATGTCAGATCACCAGTTGCTTGATGCGAATCAGGTAAGCCAGGATCTCGGCGACGGCGCCGAACAGCGGACCCGGGATGGTGTCGCCGACCTCGCACTCGCGGTACAGCGCGCGCGCCAGCGGCGGGTTCTCCATGATCGGGATCGAGTGCTCGCGGGCGATCTGGCGGATCTTGGCCGCCATCAGGTCGGCGCCCTTGCCGACCACGACCGGAGCCGGGTTCTTGTCGCGGTCGTACTCGAGGGCGACGGCGAAGTGGGTCGGGTTGGTGATGATGACGGTGGCGCGCGCGACGGCCTTGAGCATCCGCTTGCGGTGCAGTTCGCGCTGGATACGGCGGATGCGCCCCTTGATCTCAGGGTTGCCGTTCTCGTTCTTCATCTCCTGCTTGTGCTCTTCCTTGGTCATCATCAGGCTCTTCTTCCAGCGCCATTTCTGGATGCCGTAGTCGGCGGCGCCGAGAGCGAGCAGGACGAGACCGGCCTGCCACAGCAGCCGGACGATCAGGTCCCAGCCGCGGCGGGCTGACTCGATCGGGTGGCTGTAGGTCAGGCGGACGGCGTCGACGTAGAGCAGCTTGCCGGTCTTGTAGGCGAGGATGGTGAGCACGGTGGCGACGACGATCGCCTTCAGCGTCTCGATGCCGGCGTTCGACGGCTTGAGTTTCTCCAGCCCCTGCTGCGGGCTGAGGCGCTCCCACTTGAGCGCCAGCTTCTTGGTCGAGTAGTTGAAACTGGTCTGCACCAGCGTGGTGAAGACGCCGGTGCCGGCGGCGGCCACGGCCACCGTGCCGGCGGTCGACGCGATCAGCAGGCCGCCGGTCATCACCAGCGGCGTCAGGTCGCCGGGCACGACGTCAACGGTGGCGCGGTCGCCGAGATGACGCAGCGTCTGCGACACCTGCCCGGCCATCTTGCCCATGAACACTGCCCCGCTGCTGACGATCACGCCGGTCGCGGCCAGCGACCCGAGCGCGCCCGACAGGTCGCGGCTGGTCGCCACATGGCCGCGATCCTTGGCGTCCCTGAGGCGTTGCTGTGTGGGAGGTAGTTTTTTCTCTTCGTCCGACATCGGCGCACCTCAGCGGAAAACGCCGGCGAAGCGGACGCCGAGCTGCAGCACGTTGTCGAGCGACCCGGCGAACACGCCGACGGCGGCCGGGGCGACGATGCCGAGGAGCACCAGGCCGATGAGCAGGCGCAGCGGCGCGCCAACCACCATCACGTTCAGCATCGGCGCGACGCGGGAGATGATGCCGAGACCGACCTCGGTCAGCAGCAGCACGGCGACGAGCGGCGCGGCGATGCGGACGGCGAGGCCGAAGATCAGCGCCAGGATGGCCATCACCGCCTGCGGCAGCGACTCACCGACGGCGCCGGGCCCCATCGGCAGCGTCACGTACGACTGCGACAAGGCGCGCAGGAAGGCGTGGTGGCCGTTGCTCAGCAGGAAGGTGATCGTCGCGATCAGCCCGTAGAGCGAGGCGACGATGTTGTTGCGGACGCCGCTGGCCGGATCGACGATGGCGCTGTACGACAGACCGATCTGGAAGCCGGCGAGGTGCCCGGCCATCTCGGCGGCCGCAATCAGCGCGTGCACCGCCAGCCCGAGCGCCAGGCCGATCGCCATCTCGCGGCCGACCAGCAGCGCCAGGCCGACTCCCGACGGCGCCTGCGGCACGGTCGCCGACGGCATCAGCCCGATGGCGAGCAGTACCACCAGCGCCACCTTGACCTGCGCCGGCGCGTAGGTGCCGCCAAAGACGGGCGACCCGAGGATCAGGGCCCCGGGCCGCACCATCAGCAGGCCGATCGCCATCAGCGGCGAGAGATCGATCACCGCACCAGCTCGGGGAGCCGCATGATCAGCTGACGCGAGAAGCCGGTCAGCACCCGCAGCATCCACGGAAAGGTCAGCGCGAAGACGGCGAAGATCGCCGCGGCGCGCGGAATGAACGCCAGGACGTTGTCCTGGATCGAGGTGACGGTCTGGAACACGCTGACCGCGACACCGGCGATCAGGCCGGCCGCCAGCATCGGCACGGTCACCATCACGGCCACCTCGATGGCCTGACGGACGATTCCCACTACGAGTGCATCAGTCACGAACGCTCACCTCACACCACGAAACTGCGGACCAGCGACGACACGATCAGGTTCCAGCCATCGACCATCACGAACAGCAGAATCTTGAACGGCAGCGAAATCATGGCCGGCGGGAGCTGCATCATCCCCATCGACAGCAGCGTCGTCGACACGACCAGGTCGATGAGCAGGAACGGCACGAACAGGAAGAACCCCATCTGGAACCCGGTCTTGAGCTCCGAGATCGCGAAGGCCGGAATCACCGCGCGCATCGGCAGGTCGCCCGGCTTCTCCGGCCGCGGCAGGTGACCGAGCTCGACGAACAGCGCCAGGTCGGCTTCGCGCGTCTGCTTGAGCATGAAGTCGCGCATCGGCGGCGAGCCGGCGTCGATCGCCTGCATCACCGACATCCGCCCGTCGATCGCCGGCTGCACCGCCAGCGTGTTCACCTGCTCGGCGACCGGCGCCATGATGAACATGGTCAGGAACAGCGACAGGCCGATGATGATCTGGTTGGACGGCATCTCCTGCGTGCCCAGCGCCTGGCGCAGGAAGTGGAAGACGATCACGATGCGCGTGAAGCACGTCATGATCACCAGCACCGCGGGGATGAACGACAGCAGCGTCATCACCAGCACCAGCTGCAGCGGCGCCGAGATGCCGCCGATGCCGTCGATGTTGACGCTGAGGTTCTGCGGCGCCTGCGCCGCGGCCGGCGCGGCGGCGAGCAGCGCCAGGACCAGCGCCAGCCCCACCACGGTCATGGGCCGCCGGTCGGCGCGAGCGGTGTCGACGCCGGTCATCGCGACTCCCCTGCCGGCGCGGTTGGGGCCGCCGCCAGCTCGGTGATGAAGGCGATCGAGGTCGGGGTCATCCCCACCAGCACGCGGCGGCCTTCCACCGCGACGATGGCCAGCTGCCGCCGGTCGCCGAGGGCGGTGGCGGTCTCGACGTGAATGACGCCCTTCGGCGCGAACGACGACAGCCGCAGCGAGCCGCGGCGCAGCGCCCACACGAACAGTCCGAGCAACCCGAGCACCGCCGCCAGGCTGACGATGGTGCGCAGGGTCATGACGGCGTCGTTCACCGGTCGGCTCCCGCGGGCGGCAGAATCTCCGAGATCTTCACCGACGTCGTCTCGTCGTCGACGACGATCTCGCCGGCGGCGGTCGGCACACCCTGGACATGGACGACGAGGTCGTCGCCGGCGGCCTCGCGCAGGCGGATGATGCTGTTGCGCTGCAGCTTCAGGCACTCGCTGACGGTGATGGTGCCGTGGCCGACGATGACGTCGACCTGGCAGGCCACGTCGAGCATGCCGAGGAACGGCGCCGCGGCGTCAGTACTGGACGACAAAGTCGGAGAAGAGGACATCGGCGACCTCCGTCGGCTCGAGAATCGGGGTGGTGTGCTCGACGATGGACGCCTTGAGGGCGGCCTTGCCTTCGAGCGAGACGATCTGCTCGGACGTCTGGGCGGTGAGCAGCTCGAGGATCGCGGCCCGCAGCCGCATCAGCACGACCTGGTTCTCCTCGACGTGCTTGGCCTCTTCCTCTTCCGGCACCAGCAGGCGGACGTTGATGCGCAGGAAGCGCCGGCCACCGGGGTCGGCGAGGTTCACGACGAACGGCTCGAAGGTGATGATGCCGTTGGCGACGTGCTTCTCTTCGTGGTGCGCGGCCTCGGCGGCGGCCGCGTCGCCCTCGGCCGGCACCGGCTTCAACAGGGTGAAGTACGCGGCGGCGCCGCCTCCCCCGAGGAGGACGAGGACGACCGCGAGGATGGTGAACAGCTTGCCCTTGCCCTTCTTCTTCGGGGCATCGGCGGCGGGCGCTTCAGGTTTTTCGGACATGGCTCTTTCGCTGGCGACGCCACGACACGTGGCGCACGGCCAGCGAAACAGCAAGCAGGGTGCCGCTCAGAACTGCACGGAATGGCCCGTCATTCACACGGGATTGCGCGGGATGGCGGCCGGACGGCCGACGACGGCGGGGTCGGGATGTCGGTCCGCCGACAGGGCGGCGGACCGGTGGCGCGAAATCTATGCCGCCTGCAGCACCAGCTCCACGAACACCTGATGGTCGCCCATGGCGAACGGCACCAGCGTGCGCGAGGTGACGTTGAAGTAGTGGGCGCGGAAGTCGCTGCCGCGGGTGACGGTCGGGGTCGTAATCATCAGCGTCTCGCCGGCCTGGGCCATGCGGCCGCGGAAGGTGCCGGCAATCATGTTGGTGATCTCGCCGACGGCGTCGGCCATCTGCTCGCCGGCCTCCTGCGGCTCGATACCAAGCAGCTGGGCGGCAATCCGGCACCCGGCGTCGTCCGAGGCGTAGAACGACACCGCGCCGCTCAGGCTGCCGAGGAAGCGCACGGCGCCCATGACACTGGCGGCCGGCGGCTGGGCGTCGGCGCGGACGGGGCCGGGCACCAGGGTCGAGAAGACCATGGTCTCGAACACCTCGAGCGTCGACTCGATGAGGCGCGGTACGGCGGTCGATTCGGTCGCGGTCGCCATGACTACCTGGCCAGCAGAGCGCTCATTTTTTCCTTGAGCGTCTCGGCGGTGAACGGCTTGACCACGTAGTCGTTGACGCCAGCTTCCTTGGCCCCGGCAATGTCCGAGCTCTCGGCGTTGGTCGTGACCATCAGCACCGGCAGCGTCGCCGACGTCTGGAGGCCGCGCAGCTCGCGCACGAACTCGAGGCCGTTCATCACCGGCATGTTCCAGTCGGTGACGACGAAGTCGATGGCGCCGGTGCCGACCTGCTGCAGGCCCTCGGCGCCGTTGCCGGCTTCGACGATGTCCTCGCACCCGATCTTCTTCAGTGTGTTGGCGATGATCTTCCGCATCGTCGAGGAGTCATCTACGACAAGAACTCGCATAGTGTTGCCTGCTCCCTGAAAGGTCGTCCTGCCCTGTCCGTCGTTCAGGCGGCGTCGAGGGCGACGACCGCGGCCCGTTCCGAGATACACAACGTGAACTCCTGCGGCTCGCCCGTCATCGAGTCGAACCCGAAGCCCATCTTCACCGTGTCGCCGATCGGGTCGCCCGGGGCGCCGGTGATCGGCAGCCCGATGTGCGCCCGCAGTCCGTTGGCGGTCAGCCCGTGCTGCACCCGCCCGCCGACCATGTTCAGAATCTCCGCCAGCGCGCTCTGCGCCGCGTCGGCCGGCAGTTCGTCGAGCGACGACTGCAGCATCCGCGCCGCCAGCTCGAGGCCGGTCTTCTCGCTGATGCTGGCCCCGACCAGAATATCGGCGCTCTGCTCGGCGAGCGTCACCGGCACCTGCACGCTCAGCCCGGTCTTGGGCGTCGGCGGCGGCGACGGCAGAATCGTGACCTCGGTCCCGAGCATCATCCCGAACACCTGCTCGACCGCCGAGATCGCCTGCGACCGGAAGCCGGGCATCGCCGCGGACACCTTGGCAAGGATGCCGGTCGGCCGCAGCGTCTGTTCGAACTGCAGCAGGAAGGTTTCCGGCACGAACGAGCGGATCGCGACGCAGTCGAACAGCGCCAGCGCCCGGGTCGCGTCCGACTCCGTCTTGGTCACGACCGCGACCAGCTGCGTGTCGGCCAGGGTGTCGACCTGGCGGATACGGCGGGCAAACGCCTCCTGCCCCATCGTCCCGGTGGCGGTGCCGACCAGGATGGCGTTCGGCGGCTGTTTCAGGCACATCGCCAGCGCCTGGGCGGCCGAGGCGATGGTCACGACCTCGTACTTCGACCGGAAGACGTCGGTGCAGAAGTGGCGGAAGTCGAGGTCCTCGTCGACCACGAGGATGGTGAACGCTGACGGCCCCTGGAGCATCTGCCGGCGGCCGCTGCCGCCCTGGCTGCCCAGTGACTTCTGCGCCGCGGTGAACACCCGGCGCATGCGCTCGACGATGACCGCCTGGTGCTGGTCCTTGAGGACGTAGTCGGAGACACCGAGCGCCACCACCTCGCGGACTTCGTCCTCGAGCTTCCGTTCGGTGACGACCACCACCGGCAGGTGGCGGTGACGCGTGGAGCGGCGGATGTCGCGCAGCACGTCGAGGCCGGCGAGCCCCGGAATCTTGAGGTCGAGGACCAGCGCGTCGATGTCCTGCGCATCGAGTTCCTCGAGGACCTGGATGCCGTGGTCCGCCTCGATGACGCTGCTCTTGAACTCGCGCAGCAGCACCCGGCGCAGCATGTGCCGCGCGGCCGGGTCCGGATCGGCAAGCAGGACCGTCAGGCTCCTGGTTACGCCTCCGCCGCTCTCGTGGTTCGTCTGTGCGCTGGTCACCGGTGAACTGGCTCTCCCGTCGTCTCACCTAATCGGCCGACCGGGCGAAGACTCCACCGACTGACGCTCGGTGCACGCCGCTGCACGCGTCGCCGCCTACGCGATCGACCGGGCGCGGCTGCCCTGCAGGCCGGCGAGGGCATCGGCCAGCTTGCGCGGCATCGCCAGCAGGGTGGCGACGTGCACCGCGCCGCCGCGGGCGATCGCCTCCTTCGGCATCCCGAACACGACGCACGACTGTTCGTCTTCGGCGATGGTGATCGCGCCGGCCTGGCGCAGCGCCACCATGCCGTCGGCCCCGTCAGCGCCCATGCCGGTCAGCAGCGCCGCCACGATCGGCGTGCTCTTGAGCCGCGCCGCCGAATGAAACAGCACGTCGACCGCCGGCCGCTGGTAGTGCACCGGCGGACCGGGCCGCACCCCCGTGCGCAGCTCGAGCCCGACTTCCTCCACCAGCAGGTGGTAGTCGCCCGGAGCGATGTACGCGGTCCCGCGCTTGAGCATCTCTCCGCCCTTGGCTTCGACCACCTGCATCGGGCAGGCGGCGTTGAGGCGGGAGGCGAACGCGGCGGTGAATCCGGCCGGCATGTGCTGGACGATGAGCATCGGCGGCCCGTCGGCCGGCAACCGCGACAGCAGCGCTTCGAGCGCCTGCGGCCCACCGGTCGACGCCCCGACCAGGATCAACCCCTTCGACCGCGACAGCGAACTGCCGAGCGGCGACACCGACGCCGATGCCAGCGCCGGCCGCGGCGCCAGCCGCAACGGCTGGCCGGGCTTCACGCCGTGGATCCGCTGCTTCAGCTTCTCGGCCACCTGGCCGACCGAGTGCGGGCCGCCCGGTTTGGCGATGACGTCAATCGCGCCGGCCGCCAGCGCTTCAATGCTCGCCGCCGATCCGGTCTGGGTGACCGAACTGACGATGATCACCGGCAGCGGATGGTGCTGCATCATCCGGCGCAGGAACGTCAGCCCGTCCATCCGCGGCATCTCGATGTCGAGGGTGACGACGTCGGGCTCGTACTGCAGGATCAGGTCGCGGGCGACGAACGGGTCGGACGCCAGCCCGACGACCTCGATCTCCGGGTCGGAGCCGAGCACGTCGCCCACCAGCCGGCGG
>ERZ1066125.326-NODE-326-length-12442-cov-7.707274_pt1 | contig 12442 bp, 8 predicted proteins | sample MGYA00382772_ERZ1066125 | MGnify/ENA primary metagenome ERZ1066125 (study PRJEB33369, sample SAMEA5778355) | biofilm metagenome | biome: Industrial cooling water; feature: Water cooling tower basin; material: Biofilm | place: United Arab Emirates | collected...
GAGCCAGGTCGGCGCGGTGCAACAGGCTCTCGGTGGTGTCGTCCGCCAGCAGCTCGGTGCAACCGATCGAGATCGTCAGCGGCAGGGCCAGGGCCTCGCCGCGGTCGGCGACGGCCGTGAACAGCCGGGTGGCCAGCACCGCAGCGTCGCTGGCTTCGGTGTCCGGGAGCACCACCAGGAACTCCTCCCCGCCGTAGCGGCAGACGGTGTCGGTGCTGCGGACCGTCTGCCGCAGGACCTCCGCGGTGGCGCGCAGAGCCTGATCTCCCTGCAGGTGGCCGTAACGATCGTTGAGCTGCTTGAAGTGGTCGAGGTCGCACAGCAGGATCGCCATCGGCTGGCCGGTGCGCCTGGCGCGGGCCACTTCTTGGGCCAGGGTCTGCAGGCCGACGCGGCGGTTGGCCACGCGGGTCAGCGAGTCGGTGCGCGCAAACTTCTCGGCGCGCTGGCGGCGCCGGCGCAGCAGCAGGTTCTCGTGCAGCAGCGCGCCGCACATGCCGAGCGTGGCCGCGAACGGACCGTCGGCCAGCAGCTGCACGGGCTGCAGCGACAAGGAGCGATCGAGCAGCAGGAAGCTCGGGGTGGCGAAGTCGCGGTTCACCAGGACCGCGACCGCCTCGTCGGCTCCGAGCAGGGCCAACAATCCTGGCGGGGTCGGGTGCGGGTCGACCGAAAGCCGCACCGGACGCTCTTCGCTGCGCGCGCGCTGCAGCGCGGCGCATTCACTGGGGGTTGGGGTGACGAGCAGGCTGGTCGGACGACGTGGCGACGAATCGGCCTTGCTGCGGATCACGATGCGATTCTGGTCGGGCAGCCACTTCACGTAGACGGCACGGTCGTAACCGCCGTAGCGCAGTCCGGCGCCGGTCAGCGCCGTGACGATGCCGCGGTAGGAATCGGCGCGCGCCCCGTGCAGCACGCTGGCCAGGACTTCTTCGACGCGCCCGGTTCTGCGGCTCTGGAACGGCGAGAACAGCGATTCCCCGGTGGCCGAAGGACTGCCGTCCTCGGGCACCGGCGCGGCGAAGTCGATGCCGATGGCCTGCAGTGCGGAGGCCACGTCGCGGCGCACTTCCCGGGCGAGCACCAAGTCCTCGGCGGCGGATGGCCCCAACGCCGCTGCCGTGACGAGGGGGCCGTCCGGGTGGCCGAAGTCCGCCAGCTCGGCGAGCAGTTCGGCCGCACCGACCAGGGTCGCCTCCGGGGAGAGGCAGTTGCCGGCCAGGCCGCCATCAGGGTCGGTGAGCACCTGCCGGGCTCGTTCCGGCAGTTGCCAGTGCTGCAGCCAGGCGCTGGCGGCTTGGGTCGAGGGGACGCCGTCCCGGTGTCGACCCAGCCAGTCGAACCAACTCGGCAGGTTGTGCAGCAGGCCGAGCAGGTAGGCGGACTCGGGGGCGATCAGGCCGCTCTGGGCCGCGAGCCGGCGGGCCGCGGCGGCGGTGGCCAGGGCATGCAGCCACAGCCGGCGCAGGGGACCGGTCCCCGCGACCGCGACCGTTGGCGTGTCGAACAAACGACGGGTCTGGGTGGTGCCCAGAGTCTGCACCACGCGCAGCACGCTCCACTCCTCGTTGCCGGCGCCGAACAGCGGTGCCGTGGCCGCGCGCAGGCCGCGCAGCAGCGTCAGCGGGTCGAGCTCGAGCAGTTGGACCAGATGGGTGCCGTCCAAGGGCTCTTCGGCGAACCGATGCAGCACCCGCTGCCGCAGGTCGCGTAGCGCCAGCAGCGACGGCAGGGTGGCCAGTGGGGTGTGCGAGAACGTCGACAAGGTTGCGCGAAAAGGCCCGGCTCATCGCCTGTTCGGCTTCGCACAGTGGCTCGCTCAAGCCATCTCGGGGAGAATCGGCAACGCGGTGCCGAAGGTGGCTGCCTTCGGTTGGCCATTGGGGTGGGGTGATCGTCATAACTACAAAGGGCATTTGGTCTTGGGGCCTTTCTCCGGTTTTGGCCCGATTTTTCGTGGACTTGGCGCGCCCTTCGCTTGGGGGTGGGAACCATGACCTGCTCCGCCTTGCCCCCGGTAGCCGAACTCCCCGCGAGCCGCCTGCCCGATCGTTCCCGCACTCGGGGCCTCGCGCTGTTGGCCCAGTACGGTGCTTGCCCCGAGGCGATCCCCGGTTTCGACCCGGCTGCGGCCGACGCCGCCCTGGCCACGGCGCTGATGGATCTGTTCCGGCGGACCCGAGCGAACGAGGTGTTCGAAGGCCTGGTCGAGGTGGCCAGTGGCATGCTGCTGGCTCGAGTGCGCACCCGGCTGCGCGGTCTCGCCCGGGTGTGCGACGCCCAGGAAGTGCTGCAGGACGCATTCGTCAACATCTACCGCTACCCGGACCGGTTCGCGGCGACCCGGCCGGGCGCGTTCGCCGCGTGGGCGACCACCATCGTCGACAACGCGATCCGTAGGCAGCTGCGCCGGCGCAGTGGTCCGCCGCTGTCGCTCAGTCCCACCGAGGTGCTGTGCCAGCACCCCGACCTGCACCTGCGCGAACCCGCCCAGATGGCGGAAGACCAGGAAGCCTGCGCGGCCGCCGCCAGCGCCTACGGGCTCCTGCTGGCGGCCTACCAGCGGGCGTTCGCCGAGTTGTCGCCGCGGGAGCGGTTCGTGCTCGAGCAGGTGGAAGTGGCGGGGCAGCGCTACGTCGACCTCGCCCAGGTCCTGGGCATCCGGCACGAGGCGCTGAAGATGGTGGTGTTCCGTGCCCGCAAGCGCATCTTCGAGAAGTTGCTGCAGTGGTTCGGCGGCGCCGTGGCAGCGGCGGCCTGAGCCGCGCGCGGCCGCCGGCAGACCGCGGCCACGGCGAATCGCCGCCGCAGGTGCGGTAGAACGGACGGCCATGGCCGAGCTCGTCGATCGCCTGTTCGTTCACTGCACCGAACTGGTCACCCTGGCCGATGGCCCACCCGTCGGTGCACGGCGCGGTGCCGGCATGCAGGGTCTCGGCGTGGTCGCGGATGGTGCGGTGGCGGTGCGCGACGGCTCGATCGTGGCGACTGGGCCGACCGACGCGATCGCGCGCGCCTACCGCGCCGCTGAAGAACTCGACTTGTCGGGCCACGTGGTGCTGCCCGGGCTGGTCGACTGCCACACGCACCCGGTGTTCGCCGCGACGCGCGAGGCGGAGTTCCACCAGCGCTGTGCCGGGGCCGACTACATGGCGATCGCTGCGGCTGGCGGTGGCATCCTGAGTTCGATGCGCGCGCTGCGGGCGCTGCCCGAAGCCGAGCTCGCCGCACGCACCACCCAACACCTGTGGGGTTTCCTGCAGCACGGCACCACGGCGATCGAGGCCAAGAGCGGCTACGGCCTGTCGCTCGACGACGAAGTGAAGAGCCTGCGTGCCCTTGGCGCGGCCCTGGCCGAAGTGCCGCTCGCCGCGCGCCGCACGTTCCTCGGTGCGCACGAGTTCCCGCCCGAGTACCGCGACCGCCGGGACGCCTACGTCGACCTGGTGATCCAGCAGATGCTGCCGGCGGTGCGCGAGCTCGCCGACGACTGCGACGTGTTCGCCGAGCCGGGTGTGTTCGACCGCAGCCAGAGCGAACGCATCCTGCGCGCCGCCAAAGCCCTCGGTTTCGGTCTGCGCGTGCACGCCGACGAGATCCAGCCGATGGGCGGCGCCGAACTCGCCGCCGCGGTCGGTGCGCTGTCCGCCGACCACCTGGGGCGCATCTCGGATGCCGGCATCGAGGCCTTGGCACACAGCGACACGGTGGCGGTGTTGCTGCCCGGCACGATCTTCTTCCTCGGCAAGCCACACCACGCGCCGGCGCGACGCATGCTCGCGGCCGGCTGTGCGGTGGCGCTGGCCACCGACTTCAACCCGGGTTCGTGCTTCACGCAGTCCCTGCCGTTGATCGCCACGATCGCCTGCCGCCAGCTGCAGATGACACCCGAAGAGGTGCTCACCGCGATGACCATCAACGCCGCGGCGGCGCTGCGCATGGACCACGAGCGTGGCTCGCTGCATCCCGGCAAGCGCGCCGATCTGTGCGTGCTCGACTTGCCGAGCTGGCGCGCCTTCGGCTATGCGTTCGGTGGCAATCCGGTGGCCCTGACCGTGGTCGGCGGCCGGCCGGTGCTGGCCAACGTCGCCGAGCGTTGGCCCGAGTTCTTCAGCAGCGGCGGCGGGTGAGAGTTGGAGAGCAGGGGGGCACCGGTCCGATCGATTTGGCGCCTTGTTGTGCCACTCGTTCGAGAGTTGTGATCGTCTGCGTCAATGTAGCGCAATGGGGTCATGTCCAGGTCAAATGGTCGGATCGCGCAGATCACCGCGGTAGCGCTTCCTTGAACTGTTCGCGGGTTTCGCGGACCTTCTCCAGCGAGTCGCGGAAGTCAGGATACAGATCGAGAGGGACAGCGTAGTCGGCGTTGCGAGCATTGCCGACAAGGCAACCAATATAGGCCTTGAAGGGGCCCTTGACAGATTTCCTAGCCTCGGCCTTCGCGTCGTACAAGTAGTGCTCGCTGATCGCTTGGAGGCTCAGGCGGCGCGCGCGCACCTCTTCGCCAGCTATTACTTTCGCGAGCGACTCCAACTGAACGCGCGCCGCGCCCGTTGCGGTGGCAGGAATCCGGCCAATCTGCTTCGCCAGCTCCTGGTCGTAGTAGGTGAACTCGTCGTAATCTGCCGCTTTCCTAAGCGCCTCGACCAACTCCGGCAGCGGCAACATTTGGATGTCGACATGCGGCAGTTCGGCAGGCTCCTCACTGGGGTTCGCCGCCGCGGCGGACGGCGCGACTGCTTCAACAGCCGGCTCCGGAGCCGCTTGTGGCGGCGCGACACTTGACGCGGCAACTCTGACCAAGTCCGATTCAGGTGACGGGGCATGGTGTCCCAAGGAAGTCGAACCGCTGCTTTCTGCCGGGAGAGGCGCTGGGGCATCTCGCACGGCGAGCGAACTGGTTGGATCTGCCAGCGTGGGTGCCGTTAGGCTCAACCAAAGGATGATCCCAACTGCAGCCAAAGCATAAGCGAATTTCACGGGAGATTTCACGATCGGCACAGTTTGCATTCCTGGTTGTTCCAGTGCGAGATCGTTGTAGCGTCAATTCCCGAATGCAACATTGGTGCGACATGACGCGTCGGCGCGGCAGGCACCGGCAGGCGAACGGGGCGGTCTTGCTGCCCGGTTGCTGCCCAGCCCAGGCGAGGCCAACCATACCCTCGCCATTCCTGCCAACCCGGCCTTCGCCGGCCTCACGCTCGGGACTCAGGCGCTGGCGCTCGACAACACGGTGGCGGCAAGATTCGCTCTCACCAACTCCGGCTCCCCCGAATCCCGTGAGGCGGAGTGCGCGGCAACCGGAACCGCACCGCGTCAGCGCTCGACTGCGAGTTCCAGCAGGGCCAGACCTTGGGCCTTGCCCCGCGCGTCGGTCGTGAGGCTCTCGCCGCCGCCGCCCAGTTGGGGGGAGTTGGCGCTTGTCCGAGGTTGGTGGGCACTGACCAACAGCGCGAGGGTGGTTCTTCAGTTCTGAAAGCGACCAGAGTGCCGGCGGAGACCGGTGGCCCGGCTGACGGCGGCTCGCAGCGCCGTCACTTCTTCGGCGTGCAGCAGGCGGCCGGAGCCCAGGGGTTCGTCGCCGAGATGCACTGGGCCGATGCGCGTGCGCACCAAGTGCAGCACGTTCGAACCGACAGCTTCCACCATGCGCCGCACCTGCCGGTTGCGGCCTTCGGTCAGGGTGAGTTCGAGCGTGGTGGTGTGTGCATCCTGCGCCAGCAGGGCCACGCGCGCCGGCGCGGTCCTGCCGTCGGGCAGCGTCACCCCGTCCGCCAGCGCCTGCCGCGCCGTGGCAGCGATGGAACCCTGGCAGGTGGCCACGTAGGTCTTGGGCAAATGGCTCGCCGGGTCGGTGATCGCGTGGGCCAGGTCGCTGTCGTTGGTGAACAGCAACAGCCCCGAAGTGTCGCGGTCCAGACGACCGACCGGACCAAGCCATGGCAGTTCGCGCGGCAGCAGGTCGTAGACGGTGGCGCGGTCGCGTTCGTCGGCCGCGGTCGTGACGTAGCCGACCGGCTTGTGCAGGCGGAACACCAGTTTGCCGATGGCGCACACCGGGGCGCCGTCGAGCGTGAGACGGTCGCGCACCGGATCGACCCAGGTCTCGGGTTGGCGCACCACGCGGCCGTTCACCGCGACCCGCCCGGCGGTGATGGCACGGGCGGCCTCGGCACGCGAACAGGCCCCGGCGCGCGACAGGGCGCGGTCGAGGGTTTTCTTGCCGGTGGCCATGGCTTGGCAGGATCGCCGGTCGGGCGGGGCTGGGCAACTGCGCTCAGGTCGGTGCCGGCAAGTGCCGATGGGAGGGGCATGTGGAGCTACGTGTTGCGCCATCGGTTGCTGCTGCGCGCGATCTACGCCCGGTCGACGCCGGTCTGACGACCGGCGCCGTGCCACCACGGCCCTCGCCCTTGCGCTGGTGGCCCCTTCTGCGCTTCGATCGCCGGCGATGCGCGATTTCGACGTCCTGGTGGTCGGCGGTGGGCACGCTGGCGTGGAAGCCGCCACGGCGGCGGCCCGGCTCGGCTGCCGCACCGCCATGGTGGTGCAGGACCCGCAGGCGATCGGCCGCATGTCGTGCAACCCGGCGATCGGCGGGCTGGCCAAGGGGCAGCTGGTGCGCGAGATCGACGCGCTCGGTGGTGAAATGGCGCTCTGCACCGACCAGACCGGCATCCAGTTCCGGATGCTGAACACCAGCAAGGGCCCGGCGGTGCGTTCGCCGCGCGCGCAATGCGATCGCGTCGCCTACAACCGCACCATGGTGGCGCGGGTGCTCGGCCACCAGCACCTCACCGTGGTGCCCGGCGAAGTGGTGGTGCTGGAGACGCACGGCAGCGGCGCCATCACCGGCGTGCAGTTGCGCGACGGCCGGACGCTCACCGCGATGGCGGTGGTGCTGACCACGGGCACCTTCCTCGGCGGCCGCTTGTTCGCCGGCGAATGGGAAGCGCCCGGCGGGCGTTACGGCGAGGCTCCGGCGTTGTCGATCGTGGCCTCGCTGCAGCAACTCGGCATCCGGCTGGGGCGCCACAAAACCGGCACGCCGCCGCGCCTGTGCCGAGACTCGATCGACTTCGCGCGCCTCGAACTGCAGCCGGGCGACGACCCGCCGCAGCCGTTCTCGTTCCGCACCGAACGGCTGCAGGTCGACCAGCTGCCGTGCTGGCTCACGCGCACCACCCCTGCCACGCATGCGATCATCGCGGCGAACGCGCATCGTTCGCCGATGTTCCAGGGCCGCATCCGCGGCACCGGGCCGCGTTACTGCCCGTCCGTCGAGGACAAGGTGGTGCGTTTCGCCGACCAGGACAGCCACCCGGTGTTCCTCGAACCCGAAGGGCGTGATTCGGTCGAGATCTACCCGAACGGGGTCAGCACCAGTCTGCCCGCCGAAGTGCAGGAGCAGTTCTTGCGCACCATCCCCGGGCTCGAACAGGTGCAGATCCTGCGCCCTGGCTACGCGGTCGAGTACGACTACATCCTCACCGAGCAGTTGCGCGGCGACCTGCAGGTGGCGGGGGTGTCGGGGCTGTTCGCCGCGGGGCAGATCAACGGCACCAGCGGTTACGAGGAGGCGGCGGGGCAAGGGCTGGTCGCCGGCCTCAACGCGGCCCGCTACGCCCGCGGCCAAGCGGCCGTGGTGTTCGATCGGGCCACGGCGTACCTCGGCGTGATGGTCGACGACCTGTGCCGGGTCAACCCGAGCGAGCCGTACCGGATGTTCACCAGCCGCGCCGAGTTCCGGTTGCTGCTGCGCAGCGACAACGCCGACCGCCGGCTCACACCGCTCGGCGAGCAGCTCGGGCTGGTCGATCCCGCGCAGGCCACCGCCGTGGCGGCGAAGGAGCGGCGCATCCGCGCGGCACTGCGGCTCTGCGATCTGCAGCGGCGGCAGGGGCGCACGCTGACCGAGTGGTTGCGGCGTCCAGAAGTGACCACTGCGGATCTGTGCGCCTGGGACGAGACGTTCGCGGCGTTGTCGTTGTCGCCGGCCGAACTCGCCGAGGTCGAGGCCGAGGTGAAGTACGCGGGCTACATCGAACGGCAGGCGATGGAGGTGGAGCGGCTGCAGCGGCTCGAACAGAAGCGCATTCCAGCGGACTTCGACTATGCGCAGGTGGTGGGCCTGAGCAGCGAAGCGCGGGTGCGGCTGCTGCAGCGGCGGCCGCTGACGATCGGCGAGGCGTCGCGGGTCGCCGGGGTGCGCCAGGCGGATGTGCAGCTGCTGCTCGTGCTGCTGGCGCGGTGAGGGAGGGTGCGTGCGGTCGGCTGCGGACCGAACCGTGCCGCGCCTTGGGCGGCCCCGAGGCACGCCAGCGTTCCGGCTACTGCTTCGCCGCCGGTACCATGCGCAGCACGAGGCCGTTGCGGCCGAAGAAGCACGTCGCCAGCAGTTCCCCGTCCGGTTCTTCGGCGAAGCTCGACGGCTGTTTCGGCAGCCGGGTCAGCGTCACGGTTCGGTGTGCGCCGCCCTTCTGGTCCTCGCGCACGGCGAAGGCGCGCAGCGTGTGGAAATCGGCATAGACGTAGCTGCCGACCAGCTCCGGGATCTTGGTGCCGCGGTAGACGTGCCCGCCGGTCACCGACAGCCCGACCGAGTGGGGGTACCAAGCCACGGGCGGCACGGCATCCTTGGGTGCCGGCACCTTCTCGCGACGCAGGTCGAACAGCGCCGTGGCCTCGAGCACGTTCCACCCGAAGTTGCCGCCCTTGACCAGGCGATCGACTTCTTCCAGCTGGTTCTGGCCGACGTCGCCGCACCAGAGTTCGCCGGTGGCTCGGTCGAAGGCGATGCGCCAGGGATTGCGCAGGCCGTAGCACCAGATCTCGCCGCGTGCGCCGGCTTCGGCGACGAACGGATTGTCGGCCGGCACGCGATAGGGCTGCTCGGGGCTGGCCGCTCGCACGTCGAGGCGCAGCACCTTGCCCAGCAGGTTCTGCTTGCTCTGGGCGTTGTCGTAGGGATCGTTGGCGGCGCCACCGTCGCCGAGGCCCACGTAGAGCATGCCGTCCGGGCCGAATACGATGGTGCCGCCGTTGTGGTTGCCGAACGGCTGGAACACGGTGAGGATCTCGAGTTCGCTGCCCGGGTCGACGGTCGGGCCGGTTGCGGCGTCCTTGGCCACGACCGTGAAGCGCGCGACCACCGACTGCCGGTTGCTCTTGGCCGCCTTGCCGTTGGCCATGGTCTCGCTGCGCACCGGGATGCGCTCGCTGTAGCAGACGAACACGTGGCCGGTCTCGGCGTAGGCGGGGTCGAAGGCGAAACCGAGCAGCCCTTCCTCCATGTGGTCGGTGTGCACCTTGCCCGACAGGTCGAGGAAGGTCTGCCGGTCGCTCTTCTGGCCGTCCCGCGGGATCCGGAACACGAGGCCCGGCTGGGTCACGACATAGGCCATCTCGGGATCGTTGGGCGCGAACGCCACGAACAGCGGCCGATCGAAACCCGCCTGCGCGGGGAACGCCGGTTGCCAGGCAACGGCCGGTCCCTCCGGCAGTTCGGTCTCGGTCTGGGCGTCGAGGGCGGCGAGCAGGACCGTGGTCAGGAGCCAGGAGTACACGCGATGCATGGCGGAGTCTTAGCCGAGCCGAGGGTGGGGTGCAGCAAGGTGGCTTGGCAAATGGCCGCTGCTGCAACATCATGCCGGTATGAACCTGTGGCTAGCCCTCGGGGCGTTCGCATGCGGTGCCCTCGCCGCGCTCGGCGTGCAGACCTGGTTCGGGCCCGAACCGGTCCTGCATCCGGGTGCGGTGGTGGAACCCGGCGTGGCTGGCGGCCAGGAACTCCGCAGTTGCGCGAGGAATTGGCGCGTCTGCGTGGCCAGCCCGCCGACGCCACCGCCGAACGGCGCGAGGCGCCGGAGGTGCCGGCCGCCGACGCTGCGGCTCCCGCGCCGGAACTGCCGCAGCCGCTGCGGGATCTGCTCGGCCATTTGCTGCTCGAATTGCGGGAGCTGCTGACCGCCGGGCTGTTGCCCGCCCACTACGAGTCGCGCCTCGAAGAGCTCGCCGAACTGCTGCTGCAGGCATGGCTCGACGCCGGTCGCCCCGAACGGGCCGCCATGCTGCTCACGGTGTTCGCCCGCCACGAGCTCTCCGGGGTGAGCCCGGAGACCGTGGCCCGCATCGGCAGTGCCATGCTGTCCGCCGGCGATCGCCACGGGGCGCGGGATGCGTTCTTGTCGGCCTTGCGGCTGCAGGGCGACAACTGGCAGGCTGCGATCGAGTTGGCGCGGCTCGATCCGGCGGCCGGTCTCGCCCTGATCGAGGAGTTGCGCGCTGCGCAGCGCAGCGGGGAGGCGGACCAGGCGCTGGCGTGGCAGCGCCTACTGTTCCTGATCGCGAGCAAACGCGGTGGCGAGGTGGCGGCCGAGCTGGCCGATGGCGCTGGTGGCATCGAGGACGGCGAGGGACGCGATGGTCCTTCGCTGCTCGGGTTGCTCGCCGAGTTCGATCCGAAGCTGGCCACGGCGTTGTTCGACGAGCGCCTGGCCAAGGCGAAGGACGCCGGCATCGAAGTGCTGCGTGCCACGGCGCTGCGCAACCAGGGCAAGCGTACCGAGGCGATCGCCGCCCTGCGCGCGTTGCTCGAGCGGGAGGCCGGCCACGACGAAGCCTGGCAGATGCTGCGGCAGCTCGACGGGGAAGCGGCGTTGCGCATGGCTGTTGCGCTGGCACAGAAGAACGAGGCGGTCGCTCCGGTGCTGCGTCAAGCCGAGATCCTGCGGGAGCTCGGCCGCACGGAAGATGCCGCGGTGGCGCTGGAGGAGGCCTGGCGGCGCGAACCGCGGGCGGCGGCCTACGCGATGGTCCAGGTCGATGTGCTGCGCTGGTCGGCGCGCATCGTCGACCAGGCCCGGCGGGCGCGCGACGACGAACTGTTCGGGGACTATGCCGACGAACTGTGCAGGCTCGGCCGACTGCAAGAGGCTGTGGCGTTCTACCGCGAAGCGGCGCAGCTCGATCCGAGCGATGGCGAGTGGACGAGCAAGCTGCGCGAAGCGCAGGCCGGGCGCAACCCGGTCGGCGGTCACTGAGGCGGGCTGGCGGGTGGCCGAGCCGCTACTGGTTCTCGGCGCGCCCTTGTGGCCAAGTCTGGCCGAAGTTTGGTGCGAGCACTGCCTGCACGGCGGCGAGCAGCTCCGGATCCGGGGCCGCCGCCGCGGCCTGCACGTTCGCCTCGAGCTGCTGCGGTGACACCGCGCCACTGACCGTGGCGGCGATGCCCGGCAGGGTCATCGTGTAGGAGAGTGCCAGTTCGGCCAGTTCGACGCCGCGGGAACGGCACAGGGCGGCGGCACTGCGGCACACCTGCCGCAGGTCAGCGGGAGCCGGATGCCAAGCGGGTGGGCCCTGGTTCGACAACAGTCCCATGGCGGCCGGCGATGCGTTCAAGACCGTGATACCGGCGGCCGCGAGTGCCGGAGCCAGTTCGCACAGAGATCGGTCCAGCAGCGTGGCGTGGCAGTAGCTCAGCGCAACGTCACACGGCACCCCGGCGGCGAGCACGCGGCGGAAGATCGCGAGGGGCAAGCCGGACAGGCCGATCGAACGCACCTTGCCGGTTGCCCGCAGTGCGGCCAGCGCTGGCAAGCTCTCGTCGAGGATGCGGGTCAGGTCGCCGAACTCGACGTCGTGCAACAGGAAGAGGTCCAGGTGGTCGACCTGCAGCCGGCGCAGGCTCTCGTCGAGGCTGCGGCGCAGCCGTTCCGGGCGAAAGTCGAAGCTGTCGACCCCGTAGCGTCCGGCTTTGGTCGAGAGCACGAACTGTTCGCGCGGCAGATCACGCAGGGCCTTGCCCAGCACGCTCTCGCCTTGGGTGGCGCCGTAGTAGGGGGAGGCGTCGAACCAGGTGACGCCGAGTTCGAACGCCCGGTGCACCGTGGCGATCGCGGCGCGTTCGTCGAGCGTGCCGTAGGCGCCGCCGAGTCCGGCGGCGCCCAGGCCCAGGCGGGACAAGGGCAGGACGGAGTTGCCGTGACGGGCGCTGGACACGCCCCTACTGTCGAGCGCGGCGCGGGCCGATGCAACGCCCTCGGCGCGCCTGGGAAATCCACCTCTGGCGTCGAGGTCTGCCGTGGCCAACAATGCCGGGATGCTCAGCTCCCCCTTCCTTCGTCGCACCGCCCTGCTCGCCCTGCTTGCGTTGTCTGCCTGTGGAGACCGCCACCCGCTCGCCGGCAATTGGAACCAGGAACTGCCGGGCGGCAAGGCCGGAATGCACATCTCGTTCGACACCAAGGGCAGCGCCATCGAGGCCAGCACCCCGCCGCGAGCGGACGGCAGCCACGACCACGTGCGCGGCACGTACACCTTCGATGCCGCAAGCAAGGCGGTCACGATCAAGTTGGCCCTGCTCGGCGCCGACCAGCCCGATACTTGGGCCGGCAAGGTCGATGGGGAGCACCTCGAACTCACGGCAGGCACCACCAAG
>ERZ1066125.327-NODE-327-length-12407-cov-27.229275_pt1 | contig 12407 bp, 5 predicted proteins | sample MGYA00382772_ERZ1066125 | MGnify/ENA primary metagenome ERZ1066125 (study PRJEB33369, sample SAMEA5778355) | biofilm metagenome | biome: Industrial cooling water; feature: Water cooling tower basin; material: Biofilm | place: United Arab Emirates | collected...
ATTTGCTTATCTTGTTCGACAACCTTCCATACACACAAGTGAAAACCGATCTAGAGAAGTTCGGACTAACCCGTTTTTGTCCAAAAAGAACCTCTTCTCCTGTTCTACTACCGCTGCTAACAATATCATCTGCTCCAGATAAAGCTCGTTGTCCAAACTTTCCACCACCTCGCTCAATCCCTTTCATCAACTGCGGCCTCATTGACTTCATCAAGTGTCTGGCTTTCGGTGCTCTGCCCATCGCCTTAGCAAGCCATTTGGCCCCTTTGAAAGCTCCCAGGGTCAAAGCATCAATCGCCCAATCTGTCAGAATGTCTTTCCAGCCATAGCACTGCCCAAAGACTGTCGAAAGGGTAAAACCAACAACTAAGGATGCAGCAGCACCGAGCAGTAATGGGATGAAAAATGCCTGCCCACTCGGATCGGTGTACATCATCGGGCTGTTGCCGACGTAACTATACAGGTTCAGCCCGCCATCAAACCCAATCGGGTCTTCGCTCATGAAGCGGCCTTGCTGTGGGTCGTACCACCGCGAGCGGTAATGCATCAGTCCGGTCAGCGAATCGGTTTCACGCCCGGTGTATCCGTATCGTGTCAAAGAACTGCCTGCGCTTGCTCCGAAGGCCTCGTATTGAAATGGCTGGCCAATCAGAGCGCCGCTGCTGTTGGTCAGCGCTGATGTGCTGCCCAAATGATCCTGTAAGAAGTAGTAGCTGGCAATACCGATGTCGGTCTGCCGCAGCTTTTCGTCCACGCCTGCGCCGTTCAGGTACTCGACTTTGCTGACGCCATTTTCGCGGTCAACCGCCACGTCTGCGCCATCATATAAAAAGCTGGTCGTGATGCCGTTGGCCGTGCGGCTTGACCACCGTCCCAGCACATCGTAACCATAACTGGCTGTCTGTCCGTTGGGCAAGGTTGCCTGTTTCAATCTGCCGCGCGCATCCCATTGATAGCTGGTAATGCCGTTTGCATCCGTCTTGGATGTGATCTGCCCTTCCTGATCGAAGCTGAAGCTGGCCGGGCCGATTTGGGCGATGCGGTTGGCTGCGTCTGCCGCGCTGACGGTCTTGCTCTGCGTCGCCAAAGTCGCTGATGCCAGCGAAGTGATCTTCGTAATCTCATCATCCGAATTGTATTCGTACTGGAAATCTTCCAGCGTCCCGGCTCCGTTGGCGTGCGTCAGCCGCGACAGGCGGTCTAACTGATCGTAGTTGTAGCTGGTCGTCACACCATTCGGACGTTGCAGACTGGAGCGGCGAGAAAGGATGTCATAATTGAATATGAAGGCCTGGCCGCTCTGCGTAATCGTGCTTAAGCGTCCGGCAGTGTCGTACTCGTAATTGACCGCTGCGCGATCTGCCGCCGTCATCGAAGTGATCTGGCTGGCGATGTTGTAAGCGTAGCTGACTGTTCCGGCGGGCGTGGTTTCAGACAGCACCCGGTCGGCGTTGTCGTAAGTCCAATTGATGTTGCCGCCCTGGGTGTCGGTGACACCGGTTGGTCGCCCGGCGTCGTCGTAGTTGATCGTTTTGACGGTGTTGCCGCGACAGTCAGTGCATATCAGGAAATAAATGTGGTTTGAAAATCGAAAAGCGCGGGAGAACAGGCAAAGACCACCCCTGGTCGCACCTGTCGCTTCCCACGCTTTTGTTTGCAGCGTTCAGCGCCAAAGCAGTCGCTGCAACCTCGGTTTGCGCCTGCCGATTGCCGACGCAAAAAACGATGCTCAATTACCTGACCGGCTCGCCGATGACGTAGCCGTTGACCAGAACTTCAGGCTCCCTGCCCAGACGCACGATGCAGGTGTTGGCGAATCCTTCTCGGTTGTCGTTCTTCGGCGTCCAGGTGATTTCCAGAGCCTGCACCGCCCGGCTGACCGGAACCGTCGTCGTCGTCTGCCCGATGCGAATCTTGTCCGAATCCGTGCCGAGCTTGTCGCCCGCCTTCTGATCAATCGTCACCACATTGCCCGCGGGTTTGGTTTCCGTCTCGCCCGAAGGCAGCCGATTCAGCGTCACCGGCTTGATCGTGATTGTGTAATACTTCATGTCTGCCGCAATCAGGACTTCGACCTGCGCCGTCGAATAATCCAGCCGCTGCGCGACAATGGCTACAGCGTAATGCGGTGTCAGCAATCCTTGTGAGAAGTTGCGTAAAGAGTCTTCGCGCCATTGGGTATAAGCCACCAAAGCAGTCAACGTTTGTGATTGTTTTGATCTCACGTCCTGATCGTTGCCTGCTCCCCTTACAGCAATAAAACTAAAAATCCAACTAACTAAAAACAGATTTAGCAAGCATACTTTTCTCACTTTAACCTCCTTCTTGATTTAGAACTTCCACTATTTCCTTATAGGGTCTGAATTCTATGTAACTTCTATCATTAGCCAGTTTAGAGGCCGTTTCACCATATTGGTTTTCGATTTTATAGTTGCAACCTGCTGCCAGCAATGCTCGCACAGTATCTAGGTGTCCAAATTTTGCTGCAAACATTAGTGCGGTTAGCCCATGTTCAGTTTGAGTGTCTATACTTGCACCTTTAGAGATCAACATCTGAACCATTTTTTCAGATCCATACATCGCCGCCAGCATTAAAGCGGTAATACCATAAGAACTTTTGTCATCGATATCAGCCTTGCAGGAAAGACAATTCTGTAAGACTTCTTCATCTCTAGCATTTACGGCCTGTATTATAGTCGTTTCTCCGTAAGCATTCTTTTCTTTCTCCTTATCTGATCTTAAAGTATATTCGTCTTTTCCACATCCGAGCCTTATGTCATACATAATTGTTTTTTTCTTTTGCCTTGATAGCAAACGTATCCTAATTAGCAGAGGCTCAGGCACTAAACCAGCACTATAATCAGCTTTATTACCCCACCAAAACTCTCCACACAGGTTGATACTTCCGAAAACAGGAGCAGACAGAGAAGACCATCCTATACCATCTGACCACCGTTCTTGACTAGGCCATAAATGACTCAGATTCAGCTTATTTACCAATAAAATTGTAAAATTTAGGATTAGCAATTCATTTGAGATAACCAAGTCTGGCTTATGTGAAAAGTATTTGGATAAGACATCTGCTACCCCCAATTCTATCTTACGCAAATTTTTTTTCGCGAGTCGCCTGTTCACGATTTTTATCACCCCTTCTCTTCTGTCGGTTGTGAGCACCCTGGTCTTATAGGGCACGGAAGGTTGAAAAAGATAGGAAGTACTGGAAGAATTGGCATCGGCCTTAGTACCCTGGGAATCCGATTGGGTCGCCATTTTGGCTCTGGTGCCGGAATCGTCACTGGTACTGGAATCGGCACTGGGACAGTAGGGCATTCTCCACATTTACTTCTTACGTACTCCGCCCTACACCTTAATAACGCTGCCTCCTCCATGGCTATCCGGGTGTTGTGATTTATCACTTCACTCTTAGTGTTTGGATTTTTAATACCCATTGCTCTGTATTGAGCGATCCATCTCTTTTTATCAGTTTTTCTATTACTCAGCGATCTCTCAAGTTTATCAATATCTTCCTCTATTTCTTTGCAATTTCCTGGAGGGCAAGCATTAGCTAGCGAGCCGTGGATGCAGCCAAGCCCTCTACACCCAGTTTTATCAAAGAAGACATATAGCCCAAGTGGGTCTGAATAAGATAGTGGGTTATTAGCCGCGTATTCATAAAAATTCATTGCACCTGATTCGTATCCTATAGGGTCTTCACTCAAAAACCTTCCTTGTAGGGACTCATACCACCTAGCCCGATAATACAGCATGCCTGTTAGATCGTCTCTCTCCCTTCCTGTATACCCATACCTTGTCCGCACACTACTACCCCCAGCGCCGAAAGCTTCGAATTGCTGCAACGCTTCAACCAAGCTGCCACCACTTCCGGCAAGCCCAGCAGTTCCTCCTAAATGATCCTGCAAAAAGTAGAGTGTTCCCCAAACTCCGCCATTCTGTCGCAGCTTGTCATCAATTCCTAATCCGTTCAGATAATCATATGCGCTTCCGCCACTCTCACGATCAATTACCACGTCCTCGCTATCGTATTGGAATGTCGTCGTAACGCCATTGGCCACGCGATTAATGCGTCGCCCAGTCGCATCATAACCATAATCCACTGCCTGCCCGCTCGGCAACGTCGCCCGCGTCAATCTGCCGCGAGAATCCCATTGATAGCCGGTCGTTCCGGAAACATCAGTCTTCGCAGTCGTTTGTCCTTCCTGGTTGAAGCTGTAGCTCGCCGCGCCGAATTGCGGGATGCGATTGGCGGCGTCTGCCGTTGTCGCTGTCTTGCTCTGCGGCGTCAGCGGCGCGGAGGCCAGCGAAGTGATCTTCGTGATCTCGTCGTCGAGGTTGTATTCGTACTGGAAGTCTTCGTGCAGCGTGCCGGTTGATACCCGTGTGTGCTTCAGCCGCTTCAGCCGGCTGATTTCGTCGTATTCGTAATCGGTGGTGACGATGCCTGCGCCGTTGGCTTGCCGTTGCAGTTGGGTTCGCCGCGACAGTGTGTCGTAGCCATACGTGAAAAGCTCTGTCACGCCTCCGGTCGTCTGGCTGATGGTCTGCAAGCGTCCGGCGCTATCATAGCCATAATTCACGGGCGGGCGATCTGCCGCCGTCATTGTCGTGCGCTGGTTGGCATTGTTGTAACCGTAACTGACCGTTCCCAGATTGGTGATTTCGGCAGTGACTCGGTTGGCGTTGTCATATTGCCAGGTGATTGTGCCGCTGGCGTCGCTGACACTCGTCCATCGTCCTGCCGCGTCGTAAGCGTAACTGACAGTCGCATCAACGTAACTAACCGTCGTCGGGCGATTGATGTTGTCGTAAGCGATTGTCGTCTGTCGTCCCATCCGATCAGTTTGAGATATAACGTTGCCAACCGAATCATATCCAACCGTCACCTGTCTTCCCAGAGGATCGCGACGACCTGTCAGCCGGAACAATTCGTCATAGCTGAATGCCGTCGTGTTGTTGCGCTGGTCTTTCAGCGTAGTCAGGTTGCCCCGGTTGTCGTAACCGAAGATGACGTTGCTGCCCAAGCCATCCGTGATTGTCTGCTGTTGCCCGCGCGCGTCGTAGGCATATCGCATCGTTCGCCCCGATGGCGCAATGACTTGCAACAGTTGATCCGCCACGTCGTATTGCCAGCGAGTCGTGCGACTGGCGGGCAAGGTTGGTTCAGTAACAGTCCCCTGCCGATTCTTCGTGTCGTAAGTGAAGGTCCAGGTTTTCAGATTCGCATCCGTCACGCTGACACGGTTGCCGTTGTCGTCATAAACGTAAGTAAAACTTGGATTGCCGGTCAGGTTTTCAGGGTTGCGGACTTCGGTCAGGCGATCAAGATTGTCGTACACCATCCGCGTTTCGCGTCCGAGCGGGTCAAAGATGTTCTTCAGATTGCCGACCAGATCGTACTGAAACGTCGTCGCGTGATTGAGCGCATCGGTTTGCGAACTGACGTAACTGTTCGCGTCATAAGCCATAGTCGTCGCGTGATTCAGTGCATCGGTGATGGTCGTCAGCCGTCCAAAACCGTCATAGACATACGTCGTCGTCTGGTTTAGCGCATTGGTAACAGCAGTCAGGTTGCCTTTGGGCGTCAAGCTATTCGGCGTTACCGCGTCATACCCATAGCTGGTTACTTTGTTGCGTTTGTCGGTGTAGCTTGTTACCTGATTCAACAGCGGATCGTAGCTGCTGGCCGGGCTGAAGGTACGATACTGCCAGCTTTCAATTTGTTGAAGCGCGTCCTTGGCGGTCAAGACGTTGCCGCGATTGTCATAAGTTTTTTCGGTTTCCGTGCAACCGCAGGGGCCGGTGCTTTTGCTGACGGTATTCGTGCCGATGGCGCGCGTGATGACCGACACCTGACCGAGCGCGTCGGATTCCTCGATGACGTAGCCTTGCGCGTTGAAGCGTTTGCTCGTCGTCCGGCCAAGTTGATCAATGATCGTGATGCCGGTGACGACATCGCCTGACAGCGTGTAGTTATAGCGAATCGTTCCGCCGTCGGCGAAAGTCTGCGTGATGACTCGCCCGTTGGAGTCATAGCTGAGCGTTTTGACGGTGTTGCCTCGACGATCCTTCACTTGAGACAGGTTGTTTCCCGAATAAGTGTATTCGTAATCCTTGCCAAGCTGGTCAGTCGCTTTGATCAAACGCCTGCCGCCGTCGTATGTGTAACTGACAATGCGCTGCAACGGGTCGCCCGCTTTTCCAGCGACCACCTGGCTGACGCATTTGGCGCAGTTCGGCGAGCCGTAGCTGAAAGTCAGTGTGCGCCCGACCGGATCAATCACTTGCGTCAGGTTGGCGCCGGAATAGGTCAGCATGGTCGTGTTGCCGTTGCGGTCGGTGATGCTTTTCAGCCGATAGTAATTTTCCACTACCAGATTGCCCGGATTGAAATTCGGCTCGAAGCGAAGAATGAAGCCGCGCGTGCTGCGATATTCGAGCGTTTGCGAATCAATGCGGCGGATCGTGTCACCAAGCATGCTGCCGGTCGTTGAATTGGTGAAGGTCGTCACGCCGGAAGCCGACAGCGTCGCGTCGTAGCTGAACAAGCGCCTGCCGTTGAGCAATGCCGAAAAACGCGAGAGGTCAGGTACAAGGCCACCCCTGGCCTCACCTGCGCCCTCTCGCGCTTTCGATTGCAGCGTCAGCCGTCAAGCCTTCACTGCAACCTCGACGCTGCCGCCTGTCCCAAACTCACGCGGCAGCAAATCCCGAAATCAATTCCCGATGAACCGCTACCGGACCGGCGAGCCGATGACATAGCCGTTGACCAGGACTTCCGGCTCTTTGCCCAGGCGCACGATGCAGGTGTTGGCGAAACCTTCTTTGTTTTCGTTCTTCGGAGTCCAGGTGATTTCCAGCGCCTGCACCGCCTTGCCGACCGCCACCGTAGTCGTCGTCTGCCCGATGCGAATCTTGTCCGAACCGGTTCCGAGCTTGTCGCCCGCCTTCTGATTGATCGTCACCGCATTGCCCGTCGCCCTGGATTCCGTCTCACCCGAAGGCAGCCGATTCAGCGTCACCGGCTTGATCGAGACACTGTACTGCTTCATCTCGGCAGCAATCAGCACTTCGACCTGCGCCGTCGAATCGTCCAGCCGCTGCGCGACGATGGCTACGGCGTAGTGTGTTGTTAGTAAGCCTTGTGGAAAGTTTAGCAACGTATCAGTGCGCCATTTATTGTAAGCCGTTAAAGCAGTGGACAGTTGTGACGGCTGAATGGTTGCGGGGGACTGGCCAATCCCAATGGCTTGCGCACTAGCAGGTTCTTGCGACAATACTGATGCACTCACAAGTAGCACCCGAAACAAGCTTCTTAAGCAAAGATTCTTCATTAATTCCCCTTTTGTGCCTCTAGGCGATTATGATTCCTTTGGCTTACATTCCTTTTCAATTCTACTTGCTGCATCCGGTTTGAACTTCCCTTCAAACATCACTGCAAAGCTATTGTCTTCATATCCTTGCAACAACAAGTTAAGTGTTTTAGCAAGCGACGTATACCTAAGAGTTTGTCTAACATTCTTCATCCCATATTTTTTCTTTTGCTCCATGCTATGCAATACCTCCCCATGCCTTTCATCTGGCTCTCCAAGAATTGCCACAATATCGTCAATATTCCGCGCTTCTTTTATTTTCTCTGTTATTTTCGTCTTTTCCCGAACTGAAGGCTTTGTAAAAAGCTGACCTCGTTTCGATTTCGTTAGGCGACCACCACAGGAAAAGCAGTAATAGAGGGGGGCCTGTCCGTTATCTCCAAACGCTAGATAATACTCGTTCAATTTATGGTTATATTGGATTGGCACATTTGGATCATCTGCCAACATTGAAATAGCATGACATTTGCATTTACGCTCAGTGATCTTCATTTCTCTCACCCCTTACTAATGGCTCAAGGCTGCTTAATCCTGAGCCGTTTTATTGTAACTATTTGGTTTTTTCGCGACGGGCGCTTCCCAATTCTAACCCCTGAGAAACACTTGCTCGACCACTTATCGTGAGTAATTACATCTCCCCTTCGAGCACATTTGGACACGCACTACCAGGAGGTTTAGGGATGGGTGGTGGAGTCCAAGGAAGATAGCCCTCAACTTTGCATTGGTAAACACAAGCAACGCCAGTATCATATAATAAAGTACATCTATATTTACGTTTCTCAGGCCTCTCAGGCCTCTCCGGCTGTCTCGTAATCGGCTCGCAGGTCGTAGGCGCATCTAACGGACAAAAGAGCGTCCCTAACAATGCACCTGTCCATCCTCCAATTACACCGCCCGCAGCCCCTCCTCCAATTGCTCCATATGTAGTTGTAAGTATTACAGTTGGCCCGCCAACAATACCTGCAACCCCGGCAACTCCACCAACTACCCCACCAACTATAGCGCCACCTGTTACCCCATTGATAATTGCTCGGCGGATGCAGTCATTGCGATCCAATCCCCAAGGATCATTGTTTCCAATCGGATTATTAGCAACATAGGCGTATAGATTTAACCCACCTGCAAACCCAATTGGGTCTTCGGAAGAAAATCTGTTTTGTGCCGTGTCATACCATCTCGCGCGATAGTACATCAGCCCAGTCAACTCATCTAGCTCTCTTCCCGTGTATGTGTACCGTGTAAAAGAACTGCCAGTGCTTGTACCAAACGCTTCATATTGAAACTGCTGACCGGGAATCAAGCTTCCGCTGCTGCTGGCCAATGATGAGGTGCTGCCCAAGTGATCTTGTAAAAAGTAGTAGCTTGCGATACCAATGTCAGTCTGGCGCAATTTTTCGTCAGTGCCTGCGCCATTCAAGTATTCGACCTTGCTAACGCCGCTTTCACGATCAACCGCTACATTCGCCCCATCGTAAACGAAACTGGTAGTGATGCCATTTGCCGCGCGGCTGATTCGTCGCCCAAGTGCGTCATAACCATAATCCACAGTCTGCCCGCTCGGCAAAGTCGCTCGCGTCAATCTCCTACGCACATCCCACTGATAGCCGGTCGTTCCTGAAACATCGGTCTTCGCCGTCGTCTGTCCTTCCTGATTGAAGCTGTAGCTGGCCGCACCGAATTGCCCGATGCGGTTGGCGGCGTCTGCTGTTGTCGCTGTTTTGCTCTGAGGCGTCAGCGGTGCAGAGGCCAGCGAAGTGATCTTCGTGATCTCATCGTCGAGATTATATTCGTACTGAAAATCTTCGTGCAGTGTGCCGGTTGACACTCGCGTGTGCTTCAGTCGCTTCAACCGGCTAATTTCGTCGTATTCGTAATCGGTGGTGACGATGCCTGCGCCGTTGGCCTGGCGTTGCAGTTGAGTCCGGCGCGAGAGTGTGTCGTAGCCGTAAGTGAAAAGCTCCGTCACGCCTCCGGTCGTCTGGCTGATGGTCTGCAAGCGCCCTGCGGAATCATAACCGTAACTCACCGGCGGACGGTCTGCCGCTGTCATCGCGGTGCGCTGGTTTGCGTTATTGTAACCGTAGCTGACTGTTCCCAGATTAGTAATTTCCGCGGTCACTCTATTGGCGTTGTCGTATTGCCAAGTGATCGTGCCGCTGGCGTCGCTGACCGAAGTCCATCGCCCTGCCACATCGTATTGATAAGTCACCGTCGCGTCTACAAAGCTGACCGTTGTCGGGCGGTTGATGTTGTCGTAAACAATTGTCGTTCGCCTTCCCATTCGATCTGTTTGAGCCGTGACGTTGCCAACCGGATCGTATTCGACTGTCACTTGTCGCCCCAGCGGATCGCGGCGACCGGTCAGCCGGAACAGTTCGTCGTAACTGAAAGCGGTCGTGTTGTTGCGCTGGTCTTTGAGCGTAGTCAGGTTGCCTCGATTGTCATAGCCAAAATTGACGTTATTACCCAAGCCGTCGGTGATCGTCTGCTGTTGACCCCGCGCGTCGTAGGCGTATCGCATCGTCCGCCCCGACGGCGCAATAACTTGCAGCAGTTGATCCGCCACGTCGTATTGCCAGCGAGTCGTGCGGCTGGCGGGCAAGGTTGGCTCAGTAACAGTCGCCTGACGGTTCTTCGTATCGTAAGTGAACGTCCAGGTTTTCAGGTTCGCATCCGTCACGCTGACGCGGTTGCCGTTGTCGTCATAAACGTAAGTAAAGCTTGGATTGCCGGTCAGGTTGGCGGGGTTGCGGACTTCGGTCAGCCTGTCCAGGTTATCGTAAACCATCCGCGTTTCGCGTCCGAGCGGGTCAAAGACGTTTTTCAGGTTGCCGACCAGGTCATATTGAAAAGTTGTCGCGTGATTGAGCGCGTCGGTTTGAGAACTGACGTAACCGTTCGCGTCATAGCCAAGCGTTGTCGCGTGATTCAGCGCGTCAGTAATAGTCGTCAATCTTCCGAAACTGTCATAGACATAATTCGTCGTCTGGTTCAGCGCATTGGTGACGCTGGTCAGGTTGCCTTTGGGCGACAGAGTGTTCGGCGACACCGCGTCGTAACCGTAGCTGGTTACTTTGTTGCGCTTGTCGGTGTAGCTGGTCACTTGATTGAGCAGCGGATCGTAGCTGCTGGCCGGGCTGAATTGTCGGTATTGCCAGCTTTCCGTCTGGTTCAGCCGATCTTTCATTGTCAGGACATTGCCGCGGTTGTCGTAAGTCTTTTCGGTTTCCGTGCAACCGCAGGGGCCGGTGCTTTTGCTGACGGTATTCGTGCCGATGGCGCGCGTGATGACCGAGACCTGACCGAGCGCGTCGGCTTCCTCTATCACATAACCTTGCGCGTTGAAACGTTTCGTCATCGTCCGGCCAAGTTGGTCAATGATCGTGATGCCTGTGACGACATCTCCCGACAGCGTGTAGTTATAGCGAACCGTTCCGCCGTCGGCGAAAGTCTGGGAGATGACTCGCCCGTTGGTGTCATAGGTCAGAGTCTTAATGGTGTTGCCTCGACGATCTATCACTTGAGACAGATTGTTGCCTGAATAGACATACTGGTAATCCTTGCCAAGTTGGTCAGTCGCTTTGGTCAAATGTCTGCCGCCGTCATAGGTGTAACTGACGATGCGTTGCAGCGGGTCTCCCGCTTTTCCGGCGACGACCTGGCTGACGCATTTTATGCAATTCGGCGACGAGTAGCTGAAGGTCAACGTGCGCCCGACCGGATCGGCGACTTGCGTCAGGTTGGCTCCCGAATAGGTGAGTGTCGTGGTGTTGCCGTTGCGGTCAGTGATGCTCTTCAGGCGATGGTAATTTTCCACCACCAGATTGCCCGGATTGAAATTCGGCTCGAAGCGCAGGATAAACCCGCGCGTGCTGCGGTATTCGAGCGTCACGGAATCAATGCGCCGGATCGTATCGCCGAGCATGCTGCCGGTCGTTGAATTGGTGAAAGTCGTCACGCCGGAAGCCGACAGAGTTGCGTCGTAGCTGAACAAGCGACCGCCGTTGAAGGTCTGAGTACCGACCAGAGAAAAAGGCGTCTGTTCCGGCAACACCAAATACCCGGAACCATTGACTGCAAACGCGCCAATCAGTCGCACGTCGTAATTGTCCCGCGTCCCCACGCCAAAACGGAAAACGTTGCTATCGGCGAAACCATTGCCAGTGTAGAAAATGGCTTGATGCGAAGTGTAGGTTCGCGTCAGTTCCAATCCCCCGCGCGCTCCGCCGATGGAAATATCAGTCATCGTTTCAATTTTAAAACCGGTTGAATAATCCACTGTATTTTCGCCGCGATTCGAGGGGCAGGAACTCGGATCCCCGGGATTGCCACCATTCCCGGAAGGAGTCGAGGCAAAATGCCAGGAGAAATCGCGCAAGCCTACGCCCGCGTTCGGAGTGATTCGTTTGCCGTCGGCGCTGACCGTACCCAGGCCGTACTGATACCAACTGACCGTGTTGTGGTTGAAAGACCATAGCGGAACCTGTTCGCCGGGATTCGCTCCGCTCAGATTCGGATAGGTCACCGGAATCTTCGGGCCGGTGTCGTCAATAAAGCAGGAGTTGGTCGCCGTGTTCCAGACGCAGGAATTGCCGGGCTGGCTGGTGTACACCAACGAAGCACGAACTCCCCCGGGAAGCGGCGCGGGCGTGCGGTCAATCGGAACCGGCGTGATGGAAACGTGGGTCACTGTGCCGGTGGGGTTGTTGTTCGCGTCCAGAATCCGCAGCGAGATGCCTTGCGGGATGGTCATCTTCAATTCTTCCAAACCGGGACGAGTTGAGAAAACATCGGTCGGGGCGTTCGGATTGATCGGCGTGTTGAGCGGATCAATCGCGGGCAGATAAAACGTGTAGGGCACTACGTTTGATTGACTGGCGCTGACGTCAGCCGGTTCTTTGATCGCGGGATACACCGACCCCGAAGGCGGTTGAATGAAAATTGGCCGCGCGGGGCCGGCTTGCAAACCGATGAGCAGGAAATTGCCCGCGGCGTCGGTGGTCGCCGTCACGTTTGAAC
>ERZ1066125.328-NODE-328-length-12406-cov-8.544409_pt1 | contig 12406 bp, 8 predicted proteins | sample MGYA00382772_ERZ1066125 | MGnify/ENA primary metagenome ERZ1066125 (study PRJEB33369, sample SAMEA5778355) | biofilm metagenome | biome: Industrial cooling water; feature: Water cooling tower basin; material: Biofilm | place: United Arab Emirates | collected...
CGAACAACCAGATTCCCGCCAACCGGCTGAACCCGGTCGGATCGGCGATCGCCAACTACATGCCGACCGCCGACTCGCAGGTCGACAACGGCTCGCCGAACTTCAGCATGACCGACCTGCTGCCGAACAAGGCCAACCAGTTCACCACCAAGATCAACCACAGCTTCTCGCCGAACGTCGGCCTCAACGGCTTCGTGCTGCGGCAGCAGTCGCAGGAGAACAGCGCCAACTACAACCCGGTGAACAAGTTCGTCGGCGGCACCTACCGCCTCGATCGCACCATCAAGACGTTCGTGCTGAACAACACCTACATCCTGAACGACTCGACGGTGATGACGCTGCGCGGCGGCTACAACCTGTTCGACGACAATTACAACCTGCCGGAGTCGTTCGACGCCGCCGCGCTCTTCAACAACCCGACGCTGACCAGCCAGTTCAGCGACACCAACCGCTTCCCGACCACCACCATCGACGGCTACAAGGGCACCGGCTGGACGGCGCGCCAGACCAACGCCTACTACCAGTACGGCGTCAACGGCACCCTGAGCAAGCTGCGTGGCTCGCACAACTACAAGTTCGGCGGCGACTGGCGCAAGATCGGCGCGCGCTCGCTGAACTACGGCACCAGCACCGGCACCTACAACTTCACCGGCCGCTTCAGCGGCAACTCGCTGGCCGACCTGCTGCTCGGCTATCCCGCCACCGGCAACGTGCCGATCAGCGCCGCCCTCGACGGCTACGTCGACTACTACGCCGGCTTCCTCCAGGACGACTGGCGCGTCACCGAGCGCCTCACCCTCAACTACGGCCTGCGCATCGAACGGGAAACCGGCCTGCGTGAAGCCAACAACCAGCTGACCGTCGACTTCGACAAGACGGCGATCAGCCCGCTGAACGACCGCGTCAACCTGATCGATCCGGTGACCGGGCAGCGCCGCACCATCAACGGCGGTCTGATCTTCGCCGGCCAGAACGGCGCCCGCACCGAACAGGGCAACCAGCCGGCGGCCAAGTTCGCGCCGCGCGTCGGCGGCGTCTTCAGCCTCAACGAGAAGACGGTGCTGCGCGGCGGCTGGGGGCTCTACTACGCGCCGTGGAACTACGCCGCCGCCGGCACCATCGGCTGGGGCCAGTACGGCTACAACGCCACCACCGACATTCCGCAGAGCACCGGCGCGGTGCCGACGGTGTCGATGAGCAACCCGTTCCCGAGCGGCGTCGTCCAGCCGACCGGCAACGCCCTCGGCCTGCTGACGCAGACCGGCAGCACCGTGCAGTTCGTCGACCCGGACAAGGGCGCCTCGCGCGTCCAGCAGTGGTCGGTCGACATGCAGCGCGAGCTGCCGGGCAACATGAGCCTGACGCTGAACTACACCGGCCTGGCCGGCGCCGAACTCGGCTGGGGCGGCACGCAGAACACGCTGATCAACATCAACCAGCTCGATCCGAAGTACCAGAGCTACCCGGTCGGCTACACCACCGAGCAGGTCGACAACCCGTTCTTCGGCGTCGCCGGGGCCGGTCAGTTCGCGACCCAGCCGCGCATCGCCCGCGGTCAGCTGCTGCGCCCGTTCCCGCAGTTCGGTGACGTCAACATGATGCAGTCGACCGGCGCGCGGTCGATGTACAACGCCGCCATCGTCCAGGTCCGTCGCCGCTCGACCGGTCTGTGGGGCGGCAACTTCAGCTACACCTTCAGCCGGCTCAACGACAACCAGTTCGGCCAGAACAACTACTACACGACGTCGCCGGGCATCCAGAACAACTACACGGTGATCCCGGGCTCCGACTACTACAACCCCGACCTCGAGTACGGCCGCAGCCTGCTCGACACGCCGCACAAGGTCGTCATCGCGCCGACGCTCAACCTGCCGTTCGGCGAAGGCAAGAAGTACTTCTCGTCCGGCCTTGCCGACCTGCTCCTGGGCGGCTGGTCGATCACCCCGGTCGTGCAGCTGCAGAGCGGCTTCCCCATCGGCATCAGCCAGAACGTCCCGGGCCAGTCGTTCCTCTTCGGCGGCGCGTCGTCGGCCAACGAAGCCAAGATCCGGCCGAACCTGGTGCCGGGCGTCGACCCGCGGATGCCCGGCGACATCACCGACCGCATCCGCCAGAACCCGAACGACAACCTGTATCTCAACCCGGCGGCGTTCCAGGCGGTGCCGATCAACCAGTTCGGCAACGCCCCGCGCGTGCTCCCCGGCGTCTACTCGCCGTGGCGCAACAACATGGACCTGTCGGTCAGCAAGAACGTCCGCACCGGCGCCACCACGTCGGCGTCGGTCCGTCTCGAAGTGCTGAACGTGCTCAACACGGTGCAGTGGGCGGCACCGGCGAGCGGCGCCTTCGGCATCGCCACCTTCGCCCAGGTCACCAACCAGGCCAACAACATGCGGATGATTCAGCTGACGGTCCGCTTCGCGTTCTAACCGCGCCCGCCGCGACGACACGAGGGGCGGCCCACCGCGGGCCGCCCCTTTTCCTTGGAGCCTTCATGAAACCCATTCTGTTCACCGCCGCCGCACTCGCCCTGAGCGCCCCGGCCTTCGCCCAGGCCCCGGCCGCGGCCAAGGCGCCGACCCAGACCACCTTCTACGGCAGTCCCAACTCCAACATCTCCAGCGGCGTCGCCATTCCCGCCGGCAAGGCTTACGTCTGGACCAGCGGCACGACCCCGGCGCCGGCCAACGCCCAGGCGCCGGCCGGATCGCGCGAGCGCTTCGGCGACACCAAGACCCAGGCAGCAAGCATCCTCCGCTCCATCGGCCAGCAGCTCGAACGCCAGGGGCTGACGATGAAGGACGTGGTCTACATTCGCGCCTACCTGGTCGCCGACGCCGCCAAAGGCAACAAGATCGACACCGAGGGCTGGAACGCCGCCTACAACGAGGTCTTCAACACCGCCGCCAACCCGACCAAGCCGGCCCGCTCCACCGTCGGCGTCTCGGCGCTGGTCAACAGCGACTGGCTGATCGAGATCGAAGCCTTCGCCGTGTTTCCGTAGAATGACGCCATGACCGGACTGACGACGGCGGCGCGACGTCTCCTCCGACGGCCGCTCGTCGTCGGTCTGGCGCTGCTCACCGCCGCCTGCCAGGCGGCGACGCCGGCGCCGGCACCGACCACCGACATCGTGTTCGGCACCGTCTTTCGCGGCCAGACCTGGGATCTGGTCGGCAGCGCGCTCGCGGTCGCCTACAACCGCGAACTGCCGTCGGTCCACGTCACCACGCGGCCGACCGAAGATCTCGAACAGCACGTCGACGGCCTGGCCAACGGCCAGATCCACCTCGCCATGGAGGACGCCGAAACCGCGTACCTCGCCTATTCCTCAGGCACGCGGCGGCAGCCGACGCCGCACACCTCGCTGCGGGCCATCGGCGTCCTGTTCTCCACCGCGGTCCAGGCAGTGGCACGGCGTGATGCGCACATCCGGTCGATCGCCGACTTCGCCGGACGCCGGGTCGTCACCGGCGCCGATGGCGGCCCGACGCAGCGCGCGGCGCGGCTCATCCTGCGCAGCCACGGCGTGGCCTGGGACTCGGTGACCCACGTCACCGGCCTCAGCAACTCGCCCACCGCCCTGCGCTCCGGCGAGATCGACGCCACCTTCGTCTACGCGCCCTTCCGCAACCCGCTCATCGCCGACGTCGTCGCCGACGGATCGGCCCGGCTGATTCCGCTCGATCCGCGCAGCCTCGGCGAGATCCAGGAAGGCCATCACTTCCTCAAGTCGACGATCATTCCGCGCGAGGTCTACCCCGGGGCGACCGACGACGTGCTGGCGGTGGGGATGGACGTGCTGCTGCTCTGCCGCGCCGACCTGCCGGAGGATCTGGTCTATCACCTCGCCCGCGTGCTGTTCGCCTCGGTGCCGGAGCTGGCCCGGGCGCACGCCGCCGCCGAAGGGATCTCGCCCGATCGCGGCCCGGCCACCACCATTCCCCTGCATCCCGGCGCCGCCCGCTTCTACCGCGAGCGCGAGATTCTGCGCTGACGCCCGCACATGTGGTGGCCTGATCGCGGCCTGCGCGCCAACGCCGCGCTGCTGTTTGCCGGCGGCCTGGCGCTCGCCACCGGATTGACCCTGTGGTTCGGCATGCAGGCGACCCGCGAGTGGGAGCGCAGCGCCGCCGCCGCGGCGGAAACACGCGGCAACGAGGTGGTCACGCTCCTCGGGGTCGCGTTCGAGCGCGACATGAAAGGGGCCCAGATCTCGGTCCTCCTGCCGCTCAACGAGGAAGTCGTGGCGATGGCCCCGTACGACCTCGGCGATCGGTTCGCGCGCGGCTTCGCCCGCTTCCCGTACGTCGAGTCGTTCTTCGTCTGGAGCGCCGGGCCTGAGGCCGACCACACTACCTGGGTGTTCAACCGCGCCGACCGCACGCCGCCGTGGGACACGCCGCCGACCGGCGGCGATCCGTTTCCGGTCGTGTTCCGCCGCGACCCGGCGCCGCTCGCCAATCTGGCCACGCTCATCCGCGCGCGGGCGCCGCGCGGCTCACGCTTCGCGGTGTTCGACGACCTGGTCGATGGCACGCCCTACCAGGTCGTGGTCCACCTGATGTTCGACGGCCTCGGCCCCGATGCCCGCCTGCTGGCCGCGGCCGGCTTCCTGGTCAACGTCCGCTGGGTACAGGAACACTACTTCGCCGACTTCCTCCGCCAGATGCAGTCGATCATCGGCGACACCTCGCTGAGCATCGACGTCGTCGACCCCGCCGGCGCGCTCGTCGCCGCCGTCGGGCCGGCCACCACGCCCGCCGCGTATGCGCGCGCGTTTCCACTGATCTTCGCCGACCGGGCCCTGCTCTCTGAACTGCCAGGCCGGCGCGACGCGTTGTGGAGCGCGCGGGTCGGGGTGACCAGCGAGGCCAGCCGCGTCGCGGCCACGCGTAGCGCGTCGCGCACCATCGCGCTCCTGGGCATCGGCGCGCTGGCGACCCTGCTCGGGCTCGGCGTCAGCGTCCGGGCGGCACGGCGCTCGGCGGCGCTGGCGGCGGTGCAGTCGGAGTTCGTCTCGGCGGTCAGTCACGAGATGAAGACGCCGCTGTCGCTGATCAAGCTGGCCAGCGACACCCTGGCCAACGGCCGCTACGCCGACCCGCGCGCGATTGCCGACTACGGCCGGCTGATGGGGGTCGAGGCGCAGCACCTGGCACGGCTCATCGACAACGTCCTCTGCTACGCGCGGATCAACGACTCGTCGCGGCCGTACGACTTCGAGCCGCTGGAGATCGCCGACGTCGTGCAGGAGTCGGTCGATCGCTTCCGTCCGCAGCTGCGTGAGCTCGGCTTCGACCTGCAGGTGAACCTGCCGATCGACTCACCGTCGGTGAGCGGCGATCACCACATGCTGGCGCAGGTGTTCGACAACCTGATCGACAACGCCGCCAAGCACGCGGTCGGCGGCCGCTCGCTGGGCATCTCGGTCGCCACTGTCGGACGCCAGGTGGAGGTCGCCTTCACCGACCGCGGCGCGGGAATCCCGGCCGAAGACCTGCCGCGCGTGTTCGACAAGTTCTATCGCCGGAAGGGGGCCCGCCCCCGCGGCGCCGGCCTCGGCCTCGCCATCGTCCGGCGCATCGTCGAAGATCACCGCGGCGCGGTGCGGATTGACAGCGCCGCGCCGGGCGGCACGACCGTCGTGCTGACCCTGCCGGTCACGGCGTGACACGCACGCCGGCGCGCTGATGAGGCGCGCGATGCGGCACCGTGTGGCGAGCTGTGGCGTTGTGTGGCGCCGGTGATCCGGCGCGCGTGGGGTTGCCTACAATGCGGCCGTCAGTGGCGCTGCCACACCGCGTGGCGAGTGCGCGCCGAGGTTGCCTCCCCCGGCTCGCGCTCGCCGCGTGTCGCGAACGCGCGCAGCGCGTAACGACAGGACCGCGGCGTTGGAGCCCGCCGTGCCCCGTCGTTTCACCGGCCGGCTTCGCGATTGCGGTCGCGAAGCCGGCTATCTGACGATTAGCGGGCGCGCCAGGGGGCGCGGATCAGCTGCGCCGGATCGGCGCCCGGCTTGGGCACGAACTTCTGCGTCCGCCCGTACTGGTTGTCGCCGCCGTACAGCGTCCCCTGCGAGTCGACCGAGAAGGTGTGCACCTCGAGGTAGCCATCCGGCAGGTCCGGCGGCACCAGCCAGGTGTAGAGGTGATTGCCCTCGAAATCGAGCTTGTTGAAACGCAGCGGCCCGAGGTCGGTCACCCAGAGGGCGTCGTCGTTGACGATGAGGTCGAGCGGGAGCTGGAAGCCGGTGAAGGCCTGGACGAACTCGACCTTCGCCGGGTCGGCGGTGGTGCGGAAGACGTTGATGCGGCCGCCCGACCGATCGAGCGCAAAGATGCGGCCGCCAGGACCGACCGCCACGGCATGCACGCCGTTGAACTGCCCCGGGCCCGCGCCCTTGCCGCCGAACTCCGACAGGTAGTTGGCGTCCTTGTCGAGGATGATGACGCGATGGTTGTCGAGGCCATCGGCGATGAGGATGCGGCCGTCGGGCAAGAACGCCACGTCCTGCGGCTTGCCGAAGTGCGTCTTGTCGGCACCGGCGACGTTCTTCTCCCCCAGGGTCTTCAGCAGCCGCTTGCCGTCGTTCGAGAACACGTAGATCGTGTGGAAGGTCTCGTTGACCACCCAGACGCGGCGTTCCGGATCGTACGGGCTGATGCGCAACCGGTGCGGGCCCGGGCCCGAGGAGCCCTCGCAGAGATGGTCCCACTGCGTCCACCGCTCCCGCACGACGCCGTTGGCATCGAGGGTGTAGAGGCAGTTCTTCCACACGCGGCGATCGACCGCGCTCAACACGTTGATGCCGATGGAGCCGGCGAAGCCGGCAAACTGCGGCGGCACCGGATCGGGCAGCTTCGCCTCGCCGCGCTGCGCGACGAAGATGCGGTCGGGCGACTCGGCGAACACGCCCGAGTTGCCGCCGAAGGCAAAGCCCGGCTCGGCGAACGGCTTGTGCCAGCCGCGCACGATGTTGTACGGGCTGGGGCCGACCGGTCCGGAGATCACCGCCTTGGGTGAACCCTGGGCCCCGGGCGTGATCGTCAGTGCGAAGAACGCCGCGACGGCCGCGCCGGCGGTCAGCAGTGTGAGTGGGGAACGAAGCGTGGACATGGGGCCCTATCTTCCCCTGCCCGCCGCAAACCCGGGCATCCCTATTTCGGGGTAGAGGGTCAGCGCGCCGGGGCCTCGGACTCGGCACCGGCGACCATCGGCGGCCCCGCCCACGGCGCCCGGCCGCGCCGGGCCTCGGCGGCGTCGACGCTGTCGCGATAGCCGCGATAGAGCGGCGCCAGGGCACTCGTCCAGCTCCGCGTCATCGCGTAGCGGCGGGCGGCGCGGCCCAACTGCAGACGCCGCGGCGCGTCGACCAGCAGTTCGATGGCCTGGCTGGCCATGTCGGCGTCGGTGGCGCAGACCCGTCCGGTCTGGCGATCGCGCATCTGCTCGCGGGGCCCGCCCTGGTCGGTGACCAGCACCGGCAGGCCGCTCGCCTGCGCCTCGAGCACGACGTTGCCGGCGGTGTCGGTGCGGCTCGGGAACACGAACAGGTCGGCCGAGGCCATCGCGTCGGCGACCGCCTCTGGCGGGAGCACACCGGTGAACCGGGCCTCCGGGCACAGCTCGGCCAGTTCGCGGCGCATCGGTCCATCGCCGACCAGCACCAGCCGATGATCGATGCCGACGCGCCGGAGCGTCCGCTGGATGCGCGGCAGCGCGTCGAGCCCCTTCTCGCGCGAGAGGCGGCCGGCGAACAGCAGCACCGGCGTGCCGTCGGCCGCGCCCCAGTCGGCGCGCAGCGCGGCCGAGCGACGGCCGGGCGCGAACCGATCGGTGTCGACGCCACGCGGCCAGATCCGGATGCGGGCCGCGTCGATGCCGCTGCCGACGAGCAGCGCCCGGGTCGACTCGGACGGCGCCAGAATCGCCTCGCACTTGCCGTAGGGCCAGCGCATGTACTGGCGCATCAGCGCGCCGAGCCAGGCCGAGCCGCTGAGCAGCCGCGTGTACTCGGCGAGATCGGTGTGGAAGCTGCCGACCATCGGCAGGTCAAGGCGCGAGGCGACCCACAGCGCGGCCAGCCCCACCGGCCCCGGCGTCGTGAAGTGGATGACGTCGATTCGATCGTCGCGAACCGCGCGCAGGAACGCCTGGAACGGCGGCACGTGCATCCGCATCTCCCGATAGAACGGGATCGGGACGCCCGGCGCGGCGATCGCCAGGTAGTCGGCGCGTTCGACCCGCCGCGACTCGCAGGTATAGACCCGCGGCACGATGTCGGCCGGGGCGTGCGCGAGCACCGCCGACAGCGCCGTGGTGACGCCGTTCACCTTGCTGAAGTCGTTGTCGGTGAAGATGCCGACGCGCACGTCACGCCACCTCGGGCATCCGCCGCGTGGCGCGCGCGGCCATGGCCGGCCGGGCGACCAGGTCGAAGAGCAGCGACCGGTTGAACCGCGCCTCCTCGACGAAGTGCACCATTGCGCCGATGAGCGGCAGCGACACCAGCGGCAGGGCCGCCAGTCCGCCGAGCAGGAAGGCGTGCCGGCGCCAGTCGAGCGGGTGCTGACAGGTGCGTCGGGCCCGCTCCTCGTAGAAGCGGCCGGCGAAACGCAGCATGTCGGACGCCATCGTGAAGTAGCTGCCCTCACGCCCGTCGACGCGGCCACGGCCGGCCCGCAGGCCCTCCATGAACCCGGCCCGAGACGTCGCGCCGTCGACGACCGTCCAGGTGTGGCCGATGCCGCGCCCGGTGTGCGCGTCGCTGCCGGCGACGGCGTGCTTGCCGGTCGCCTGGGCGAGCGCGTGCGCGGTCCGGTTCTGGCCGCGCAGGCGCGACCCGTTGATGACCTCGAAGGCATCGACCCACGGCAGCAGCGCGGCAATGTGCGCCGGCGTCAGTTCGCCGTTCACCTGCGACGCCACGTGGTTGATGACGGTGTAGATCCCTTCCTCGTGGAGATACGGCATCAGCGCCGCGACGTCGCCACGGCGCCGGTCGATCTCGGCGAACTGCCGCTCGGTGATGTCGAGGACGCCGAGATGCACCTGCACCCGCTGACCGGGGAACCCGGCCGAGACTTCACATCCGACGATCACGTCCGGGCGATCGGCCAGGGTCAGCGCGCCCTCGATGGTGTCGTGATCGGTGATCGCCACCAGGTCCATGCCGCGCGCCTTGGCCAGGCGGTAGACGCGTTCCGGCGTGTTGTACGACTCGCGCATCACGAGCGACAGCGGCCAGATGGTGGTCATGCCCGAGTAGTGCGTGTGTACATGAGCGTCCAGCTTCATCAGGTCTCCTGCCGGCACTATGGGCGGCTGGAGTGACGGCCACGCGACTCGACGACGACACGCAGGTAAATACGCCGAGGCGTCATGCCGGCGTCATACCCGTTGCCGATAGTGGACGCGTGTGGAACTGGAAGTCCGCGGTGACGAGCGCCACCGGGCGCGCCCTGCTGTTCTTCGCCGTCAACCGTGGCGCCGGCGTCGATGCCGGGTTGGCCGCCCTGCAGACCGAGTTCGTCTTCCGCGTCGTCACCTCCGGCTTCTACGAATCGCTGACCCAGGCGCTGAGCCGCCTCAGGCCGGCGCGCACCGGGATGCTGCTGGCGCTGCTCGTGCTGCCCGTGGTCTCGCACGGCCTCGAGCTGCTGGTGCACTGGCAGCGCGGGACGGCGCGGCTCGGCGCCAGCCTCGCCGCATCGGTGAGCGTCACCGTGATCTCCACCGCCTTCAACGTCTTCGCCATGCGCCACGGGGTCATGACCGTCGGGCCCGGCAGCGCCTCGCTGGCGTCGGACCTGCGTCGGACGCCGGCGCTGCTGGCCAGCTTCGCCGTGACGCTCGCGCGCGGCGTCGCGCAGTGGTGGCGACGCGGTGCCCGTATGCCGGTGGCGTGACCAGCCTGCATCTCACCAACGCGTTTCACGCGCACTCCGGCGGCGTGCGGACGTTGTATCTCGCCCTGCTCACCGCCGCCAACCGGCTCGGGCGGCGCGCCTGCCTGGTCGTGCCCGGGGCGCGCGACGAGGTGCAGGACGTCGGGCGGCATGGACGCATTTACGTCATCGCCGCACCGACGGCACCGTTCGATCGCCGCTACCGCGTGCTGCTGCCCCACTTGTACCTGCCCGGCTTCGCCGGTCGCATCACCCGCATCCTTCGCGACGAGCGCCCCGACATCGTCGAGATCTGCGACAAGCATTCGCTGTCGTATCTGGCCGGCCTGATCCGGAAGCGCTGGCTTCGCGGTGTCGGGCGGCCCACGCTCATCGGCGTCAGCGCCGAACGGTTCGACGACAACCTGGCCGCGTTCGTCAGTGACGGCCGGATCGGTCGCGCCTGGGCGCGGTGGTACATGCGGACGGTCTACGCCCAGCCGTTCGACTACCACGTCGCCAACTCCGACTACACCGCGGCGGAACTCCGCGCCGTGCTGCCGCCACACCGCCAGCGGGTGGTGCGGGTGCTGCCACCGGGCGTCGACATTGCCGGCGTCGCCAACAGCCTGGTGCCGCGGCACGACGCGCGGCTGACGTGGCAGGCGCGCCTGCGGCTCGCGGACGCGGACACGCCGCTGCTGCTCTATGCCGGCCGGTTGTCGCCCGAGAAGAACGTCGCGCTGCTGGCCGAGACGCTGGCGGCACTCGGCCGGCAGTTCACCGGCCAGCGCCATCACATGGTCGTGGCCGGTGACGGGCCGATGCGCCAGCCGCTCGAACAGCGCCTGGCGCGCGAGCTGCCGGGCCGGGCCACCTTCGTCGGCCATCTCAGCGACCGTCAGGAACTGGCGTCGCTCTACGCCGCCGCTGACGTGTTCGTGCACCCGAATCCGCGCGAGCCCTTCGGGATTGCGCCGCTCGAAGCGATGGCCGCCGGCCTGCCGATCGTGGTGCCCGCCACCGGCGGTGTGCGCGCCTACGCCGACGATCAGACCGCGTGGCTGGCGACGCCCGAACCCGGCCCCTTTGCCGCCGCCATCCTCTGTGCCCTGCGCCAGCGGCACTCGCCGCGCGTCCAGCGCGCCCGGGCCCGGGCGCGCGAGTTCGACATGCCGCGCGCGATGGATCGGCTGTTCGCCCTCTACGACGAACTCCACGACGAACGGCAGCGCCGGCCGTAGCGGCGCCAACTGGGCCAATGCGGATTGGACTTGGACCGGGCGCGCCTTGTGCCGCACGATCGGTGATCATCCGGAGCCGCATGTCGCACCCGCCGCACTCGCCCTCGTCACACCCGGCCCTCGACCAGGCCGTGTCAGCCTCGCGCCGCTATCTCGATGGGCTGACGACCGCGTCGGTCGCCACCACCATCCCGCTGGCCGAACTGCGGCGCCGTCTGGCCCGGCCCCTCGAGCGCGACGGCGTCGACGCCGCCACGGTGATCGCCGATCTGGTGCAGGACGTCGACGGTGGGCTCCTCGGGAGCGCCGGCGGACGGTTCTATGGCTGGGTCATCGGCGGCGGGTTGCCCTCGGCGCTGGCCGCCGACTGGCTGACGAGCACGTGGGATCAGAACGCCGGCCTGTATGCCTGTGGACCGGCGGCGGCGGTGGTCGAGGAAGTCTGCGGCGACTGGCTGAAGGATCTGCTCGGCCTGCCGCACACCGCCTCGTTCGCGCTGGTGACCGGCTGTCAGATGGCGCACACCACCTGCCTGGCCGCGGCCCGGCACGCGGTGCTCGCACGCGCCGGATGGGACGTGAACCGCGACGGTCTGGCCGGCAGCCCGCCGCTGCGGATCATCACCTCGCGTGAAGTGCACGGCACGGTGATGCGCTCGCTGAAGCTGCTGGGCATCGGCACGACACAGGTCCGGGTGGTCGCCAGCGACGAGGCCGGCCAGTTGACACCCGCGGCGCTCGGCGCCGCGCTCGACGAGGCCGCCGTGCCGACCATCGTGATCCTGCAGGCGGGCGACGTGAACTGCGGCGTGTTCGATCCGTTTGCCTCGCTCATTCCGCTGGCCCAGGCGGCCGGGGCCTGGGTGCACGTCGATGGCGCCATGGGTCTGTGGGCGCATGCCGTGCCGGAACTGCGCGCCCTGCTCGACGGCGCCGCCCTGGCTGACTCGTGGGCCACCGATGGTCACAAGTGGCTGAACGTGCCCTACGACTGCGGCTACGCCTTCGTCGCTCGTCCCGAACACCACCGTGCCGGCATGGAACATCGCGCCAGCTACCTGGTGCACGCGGCCGACGTCCGCGATCCGCTCGACTGGACGCCGGAACATTCGCGGCGGGCGCGCGGCTTCGCGACCTATGCGGCGATCCGCGAGCTCGGTCGCGCCGGCGTGTCAGACCTGGTCGTCCGGTGTTGCCGCTACGCCCATGCCCTGGTGACGCGGATCGGCGCGCTGCCCGGCGCCGAGGTCGTGTGGGTCCCACAGATCAACC
>ERZ1066125.329-NODE-329-length-12362-cov-7.717722_pt1 | contig 12362 bp, 8 predicted proteins | sample MGYA00382772_ERZ1066125 | MGnify/ENA primary metagenome ERZ1066125 (study PRJEB33369, sample SAMEA5778355) | biofilm metagenome | biome: Industrial cooling water; feature: Water cooling tower basin; material: Biofilm | place: United Arab Emirates | collected...
GACCACGGTGGCGCCGAGCGGGCCGAGCGCGCTCGAAATGGCCAGCCGCGGCCTCGAGGAGCTGCAGGCGTCGCTCGACGATGCCGGCGATGTCGAGGTGCTCGAGGAACTGCAGGAGATCAGCGCTGAAGCGCTGGCCAAGCAGGGGGAAGAAGCGCCGGTCGTTCGCCTCGTCAACGTCGTGCTGATGTCGGCGATCCAGAAAGGCGCCAGCGACATCCACATCGAACCGTACGAGAAGGAACTGCGCGTCCGCTACCGCATCGACGGCATCCTCTACAACATCATGAGCCCGCCCATGAAGTTCCGCGAGGCGATCGCCTCGCGCGTGAAGATCATGGCCAAGCTCGACATCGCCGAGAAGCGCCTGCCCCAGGACGGCCGCATCAAGATCCGCTTCAACGACAACGGCGCGCAGAAGGAGATCGACTTCCGCGTCTCGGTCCTGCCGACGCTCTTCGGCGAGAAGATCGTCATGCGTCTGCTCGACAAGGACAAGCTGATGCTCGACATGACGCGACTCGGGTTCGAGCCCGAGTCGCTGAGCAAGTTCGAGCAGGCGATCCTGCGGCCCTGGGGCATGGTGCTGGTGACCGGGCCGACCGGCAGCGGCAAGACCAACACGCTGTACTCGTCGATTGCCAAGATCAACACGCCGGAAACCAACATCATGACGGCGGAGGATCCGGTCGAATTCAACCTCGCCGGCATCAACCAGGTGCAGGTCAAGGAGAACATCGGCCTCAACTTCGCCGCCGCCCTGCGCTCGTTCCTCCGCCAGGACCCGAACATCATCCTGGTCGGCGAGATCCGCGACTTTGAAACCGCGGAAATTGCCGTGAAGGCGGCGCTCACCGGGCACCTGGTGCTGTCGACGCTGCACACCAACGACGCGCCCAGCACCATCAACCGTCTGATGAACATGGGCATCGAGCCGTTCCTGGTGGCGAGCTCTGTGCATCTCATCTGCGCGCAGCGTCTGGTCCGCCGCATCTGCAGCCACTGCGCCGAGCCGCATCCCCTTGCGCCGGCGGCACTTCTGCAGGCCGGCTACTCGGCCGACGATGCCAACAGCGTCACCCCCATGAAGGGACGAGGTTGTGATCGCTGTAACAACACTGGGTACAAGGGGCGCGTTGGTCTCTACGAAGTGATGGAAGTCACCGAGGAGCTGCGCGAGCTGATTCTGGTCGGCGCCTCGGGCCTGGAGCTGCGGCGGAAGGCGATCGACGACGGGATGATCACGCTTCGGCACAGCGGCCTTCGCAAAGTGAAGGACGGCGTGACGACGATTGAGGAAGTCGTGCGCGAGACGGTGAAGTAACACGTAACCGCCGCTCGACGGACGATCCGAGAAGTAGAAGGACGACACGCATGGCGATTCCCACGCTGCTCGAACTGCTGAAGACGACCGTCGACATGGAGGGCTCGGACCTCCACCTGGCGACGGCGACGCCGCCACAGGTGCGCATCCACGGGCACCTCCAGCGGCTGCCGATGCCGGAGCTGACGCCGTCGGAAACCAAACAGCTGATTTACAGCGTCCTCACCGACAGCCAGAAGAAGCGGTTCGAGGAGACGCTCGAACTCGACTTCTCGTTCGGCATCAAGGGGCTGGCCCGCTTCCGCTGCAACGTCTTCAGCCAGCGCGGCGCGGTCGGTGCCGTCTACCGTCTGATTCCCGAGAAGATCCGCGCCTTCGGCGAACTCGGGTTGCCGCCGGTCCTGGCGACGCTGGCCGAGCGCCCGCGCGGTCTGGTGCTCGTCACCGGTCCGACCGGCAGCGGCAAGTCGACGACCCTGGCGGCGATGATCGACAAGATCAACGCCGAGCGCCACGACCACATCCTGACGATCGAAGACCCGATCGAGTACATCCACCAGCACAAGAACTGCCTGGTCAACCAGCGTGAAGTGCACAGCGACACCAACAGCTTCTCCAATGCGCTGCGTGCCGCCCTGCGCGAAGACCCGGACATCGTGCTGATCGGCGAAATGCGCGACCTCGAGACCGTCGAGGCGGCGCTGAAGATCGCCGAGACCGGCCACCTGACCTTCGCCACCCTGCATACCAACTCGGCGGCACAGACGATCAACCGCATCATCGACATCTTCCCGGCCAACCAGCAGTCGCAGATCCGCACTCAGCTGTCGCTGGTGCTCGAGGGCATCGTCTGTCAGGCGCTGCTGCCGCGCGCCGACGGCAAGGGACGGTGCGTGTCGCTCGAGATCATGGTGCCGACCCCGGCGATCCGGAACCTGATCCGCGACGACAAGGTGCACCAGATCTACGGCGTCATGCAGGCCGGCCAGGAGAAGCTGGGCATGCAGACCGCGAACCAGTCGCTGGCCAGCCTCTATCAGCGCCGGCTGATCTCGCTCGAGACGGCCCTCGGCTCGTCGTCGAATCGCGACGAACTCCAGGACCTGATCAACCGCGGGGTCGGCGTGGTGCCGGGGGCCGGGCTCGGCATGGGACGGCCGATGGCGCGGCCGGCAGTCGGGCGGTAAGGGAGAACGATGGCGACCTTTGCATATGCGGGCCGGACACGCGCCGGCGAGACGGTGACGGGCGAGCGCATCGCCGACACGATGGATGCGGCGGTGGCCGCACTCCGGCGCGAACAGGTGTTCGTCACCCGCATCACGCCGTCGAAGGCCAAGGCCGAGGCCGGGGCCGTGAAGGAAAAGGCCGGCAAGCTGGGCAAGCGGGTCAAGGCCAAGAACCTGGCGGTGTTCACCCGCCAGTTCTCGGTGATGATCGACGCCGGCCTGCCGCTGGTCCAGTGCCTCGACATCCTCGGATCGCAGGAGGAGGACAAGAACTTCGCCGCCGTCATCCTGCAGACCCGGACCGCGGTCGAATCGGGCGCGTCGCTCGCCGACGCGATGCGCAAGCACCCCAAGACCTTCGATCACCTGTTCACCAACATGGTGGCGGCGGGCGAGGCCGGCGGTATTCTCGACACGATCCTCAAGCGCCTGGCCACCTACATCGAGAAGGCGGTCAAGCTGACCGGCCAGGTGAAGTCGGCGATGATCTACCCGATCGCCGTCATTGTCATCGCCGCGCTGGTCGTCGGCGTGATTCTGTGGAAGGTCATTCCGACCTTCGCGCAGCTGTTCGCCGGCCTCGGTGCCGACCTGCCGCTGCCGACCCGCGTCGTCATCTGGCTGAGCGAATCGCTGGTCACCTTCTTCCCGCTCATTGCCGCCGTCCTGATGGCCGGCGCCTGGGCGATCCGCACCTACTACAAGACCGACAACGGACGGCACGCCATCGACGGGCTGCTGCTGCGGCTGCCGATCCTCGGCCTGATCCTGCGCAAGATCGCGGTGGCGCGGTTCTGCCGTACCCTGGCGACCCTGATCAGCTCCGGTGTGCCGATTCTCGACGGCCTGGAGATCACCGCCAAGACCTCGGGCAACATCATCATCGAAGACGCGATCATGAAGACGCGCAAGAGCATCGAGCGCGGCGAAACGATTTCGGCGCCGCTCAAGGAGACCGCCGTCTTCCCGTCGATGGTGGTGCAGATGATCGGCGTCGGTGAAGCGACCGGTGCGCTCGACACGATGCTGGCGAAGATCGCCGACTTCTACGAAGAGGAAGTCGACACGGCCGTCGCCGGGCTGCTGACGCTGCTCGAACCGGTGATGATCGCCTTCCTCGGCGTCATCGTCGGCGGCATCGTCATCGCGATGTATCTGCCCATCTTCGACCTCATCTCGAAGCTGACGTAGAGGGATGGCCGACCTGGAACTCCGCCGACGGCTCCGCTGGCTGATTGCCACCCGGGCGATCATCGGCACGCTGCTGCTCGGCGGAGCCACGGTCGTCGAACTCACCGGGCCCGGCCGGTTCGCGGCCGACCCGTTCTTCCTGCTGATTGCCGCCACCTATGCGCTGACGTTCGTGTCGGCGCTGACGCTGCCGCAGGCCGAGCGCCACCCGTGGCTCATCGACCTGCAGCTGGCCTGCGACGCCGCCGTCGTCTCGGCGTTCGTCTACGTCACCGGCGGCATCACCAGCGTGTTCTCGTCGCTGTACGTCGTGCCGATCGTCGCCGGCAGCCTGCTGCGCCACCGGCGCGGCGGCCTGACGATTGCCACGCTGAGCGCGGCGATGTTCGTGACGCTGGTGCTGGTGCAGTTCCTGGCCGCGGACGGCCGCCTGCCCGCCAGCTGGCCGTCGCCGGAGATTGCCGTGCTGCCGACCCCGTCGGTGGCGCAGTACATCGTCTTGCTGAACCTGTTCGGCTACTTCTCGGTGGCGTTCCTCAGCGGCACGATGGCCGAGAATGCGCGCACCGCCGGCGCCCGCCTCGAGCGCGCCAGCACCGAGATCGCCGACCTGCAGGCGCTGAACCAGCACGTCATCGACAGCCTGCCGAGCGGCCTGGTCACCACCGACATCGCACAGCGCGTCGTCACCTTCAACCACGCCGCCGAGACCATCTGCGGGCTGGCCTTCCAGCTCGCCGTCGGACGCCAGCTCGTCGACGTGCTGCAGATGCCACCGCGCCTGGTCGAGGAACTCAACGAAGGACTGCGCCGCGGCGCCGCCCGCCGGCTCGAGTTCCGTCAGCGTCGTCCCGACGGCAAGGACATCGACATCGGTCTGACCGCGACGCACCTCGAGTCGCCCGGCGGCCGCGTCGGCTACCTGATTACGTTCCAGGACCTCACCGACATCAAGCGGCTCGAGCGCGACGCCCGCATGCAGCAGCGGTTGGCGGCGGTGGGCGAGATGGCGGCGGGCATCGCCCACGAGATCCGCAATCCCCTGGCCTCGATGTCCGGGTCGATCCAGATCCTGCGCCAGGAGCTGCCGCTCAGCGCCGAGCAGGAGCAGCTGATGGACATCGTGCTGCGCGAGTCGGAGCGGCTGAACGCGACGATCCGATCGTTCCTGGCCTATGCGCGGCCGCAGAAGTTCGCGATTACCCGCGTCGACGTCCGTCGCGCGCTGCAGGACACGGCCGTGCTGCTGCGCAACAGCAATGAGATCGGCGACGGGCACACCATCGAAGTCGACGTCCCGGCCGACCCGGTGTGGTTCGACGCCGACGAGGGCCAGATCCGGCAGATCGTGTGGAATCTGGCCACCAATGGCGTGCGGGCGATGCCGAGTGGCGGGCGCCTGCGCCTGAGCGCGGGGCCTGACGAGACAGCAGACCGGATCTGCATCCGGGTGCAGGACGAAGGCATCGGCATTCCCGCCGAAGAGATCGAGGGGCTGTTCCAGCCGTTCCATGGGACGTTCGCCAAGGGCAGCGGGCTGGGCCTGGCCATCGTGCACCGGATCGTCACCGACTATCGCGGCGAGATCCAGGTGAGTTCGCGGCGCGGGGCCGGCACGCTGGTCTCGGTGCGCCTGCCGGTGCATGTGGAGGTGACGGCGTGAGCGCAACCCAGACCCTGACCCGTCAGTCCGAGGCCGCGCCGAGCGAGGCTCCGGCGCGCTTGCCACGTGTCTTGGTGGTCGACGATGAGCGTTCGATGCGCGAACTGCTCGCCATCGTCCTGAAGCGCGAAGGCTACGACGTGCTGCTGGCCGAGAACGGCCGCATGGCGATCGACGCGTTGAATCGCGGCCCGATTGACCTGCTCATCTCCGACATCAAGATGCCGGACATGAGCGGCGTCGAGGTGCTGCGCGCCGCCAAGCAGATCGACCCGGACATTCTCGGCATCATGGTGACCGCGTTTGCCTCCACCGAGACCGCGGTCGAAGCCATGCGCCTTGGCGCCTGCGACTACCTGAGCAAGCCGTTCGACGTCGACCTGCTGAAGATGAAAGTGCGCGAGAAGATCGAGAACCGGCAGCTGCGGCAGGAGAACGTCCTGCTCAAGCGCACGCTCGGATTGTCGCACCAGTTCGCCAACATCATCGGCCGCAGCCAGTCGATGCTCGACGTCTTCAAGATGATCGAGACGGTGGCGCGCACCAACAGCACCATCCTGCTGACCGGCGAGTCAGGCACCGGCAAAGGGTTGGTGGCGCAGGCGGTGCACCATCATTCGTTGCGTCGCGACAAGCCGATGGTGTCGCTCAACTGCGGCGCGATGCCTGAGACGCTGCTCGAGTCGGAGCTGTTCGGGCACATGCGGGGCGCGTTCACCGGCGCCGAGGCCAACAAGAAGGGCCTGCTCGAGGTGGCGGAGAAGGGCACCATCTTCCTCGATGAGATCGGCGAGATGAGCCCGGTGATGCAGGTCAAGCTGCTGCGCGTCCTCCAGGAGCGGCGCTTCCGCCGGGTGGGCGGGCTCGAGGAGTTGCAGGCCGACATCCGGGTGATTGCCGCGACCAACGTCGACCTCACGAAGGCGGTCGCCGAGGGCCGGTTCCGCGAGGACCTGTTCTACCGCATCAACGTCATTCCGATCGCCCTGCCGCCGCTGCGCGAGCGCCGCGAGGACGTGCCGCTCATCGCCGAGCACTTCCTGGCCAAGTATGCCGAGCAGATGGAGAAGCCGATTGCCGCCATCTCGGGCCCGGCGATGGACTGCCTGATGCGGTACGACTGGCCGGGCAATATCCGCGAGCTCGAGAACGTCCTCGAGCGCGCCGTCGCGCTCGAAGCGACGCCGACGATTCTGAGCGACAGCCTGCCGGCGTCGCTCCGTGGCGCGACCGCGTCGCGTGCCGCGGCCGGCGCGGTCACCGAACTGCCGCAGGCCGGCTTCGATCTCGAGGCCCACGTCAAGGACATCGAGCGCGGCTACATCGCCCAGGCGTTGCAACGTGCCGGCGGTGTCCAGGTCCGCGCCGCCGAGCTGCTCGGCATGAGCTTCCGGTCGTTCCGCTACTACGTCAAGAAGTACAACCTCCGCTGAGCCTCGGCGGGCTGACGTCCGCTGGTGTCCGCTCGTGTCGCTGCGCGTGTCACTCAGGCGCCGCGACGGTTCGCCACCGTCCCGAAAAAAAACCGCGCCGATCGCCGTCGCTGGTGCAGACGCACCATCGTCACGCCGACAAGCGATCATGGAGCGCGACGCTGTGTGGGGCCGCGCTCGCCCCCCGGCCTGGCAGGGCATTGACAATCTTCGTCGCTGCCGAGCGACAGGAAGTGTCAACCCACACCAAGTCGCCGACGCGGCAGTCACCACGCCAGCTTGACAAGTCGCAGCGAGTGAGTAGGTTAGACAGAGCGGCTCGCGGAAGGACGAGGTTGGCACTGGGGTTGCTCAACTGCAGGCATCGCCAGCCACGATGGTCGGCGAGACAACAACCCCACAGAATCGCCAAGGAGATTTCTGGTATGAAAATGCGCGACGCCAAAGGTTTCACCCTCATCGAGCTGCTGATCGTGGTCGCGATCATCGGCATCATCGCAGCCATCGCCGTCCCCGGTCTGCTCCGCGCCCGTATGTCGGGTAACGAAGCGTCGGCCATCGGCTCGCTGCGCGCGATCAACTCGGCGCAGTCGACCTACTCATCGAGCTGCGGCGGCAACGGCTACGCGTCGAAGCTGTCGGACCTGGCGAAGGCGCCGGGCACCAGCACGGCCGGCTTCATCTCGCCGGACCTCGCGCTCGACTCCTCGGTCAAGAGCGGCTACACCGTGACGGTGGCGGCTGACGGCGCGACCGGTGGCTCGAGCGTGATCACTGCCGCCTCGAAGGTGTGCAACGGTGGTGGCGCGTCCATCGCCTCCTACTACGCCTCGGCCGTGCCGGTGCAGGTCGGGTCGACCGGCCAGCGCGCCTTCGCGACCGATACCCGCGGCACGATCTTCGTCGACAACGCGGGCACGGCGGTGGCCAACCCGATCCCGGTTGCGGCGATCGCGCTGCAGTAGTCTTCGTCAGTCAATCGTCTGTCAGGTTCAAGGAGTACACGTAGTCATGAAGATGCGCGACGCCAAAGGTTTCACCCTCATCGAGCTGTTGATCGTGGTCGCGATCATCGGCATCATCGCCGCAATCGCTGTCCCCGGTCTGCTCCGTGCCCGTATGTCGGGCAACGAGGCGTCGGCCATCGGATCCCTGCGGGCGATCAACTCGGCGCAGTCGACCTACTCATCGAGCTGCGGCGGCAACGGCTACGCGTCGAAGCTGTCGGACCTGGCGAAGGCGCCGGGCACCAGCACGGCCGGCTTCATCTCGCCGGACCTCGCGCTCGACTCCTCGGTCAAGAGCGGCTACACCGTGACGGTGGCGGCTGACGGCGCGACCGGTGGCTCGAGCGTGATCACTGCCGCCTCGAAGGTGTGCAACGGTGGTGGCGCGTCCATCGCCTCCTACTACGCCTCGGCCGTGCCGGTGCAGGTCGGGTCGACCGGCCAGCGCGCCTTCGCGACCGATACCCGCGGCACGATCTTCGTCGACAACGCGGGCACGGCCATCGCCAACCCGATTCCGGCGGCGGCCATCGCGCTCCAGTAAGCGATTCTGTTCGTCACGACATCGGGGTGTCCTCTCGTGGGCACCCCGATGCCGTTGTACGGCGGTTTTTGCTGACCCGGCCGCGAGCGGTCCGCTATAGTCAGTGCTCTATGGGCAAGCGTGCTGGCATCATTGCGCTCCTCTGCGCCATCGGCGGGCTGGTCGCGTCAGTCGCCGCCGGCTACGTGCACTACCGGATGCTGCACGACCCGACCTACACCAGCTTCTGCGACATCAACGCGACCTTCAGCTGCACCGAGGTCTATTCCAGCCGCTTCGGTTCGTTCATGGGCCTGCCGGTGGCGCTCTTCGGCGCCATCTGGTTCGGGTTCGCCCTGCTGCTGGCTGCCGCCTGGGTGACGGCGCGGCCGGCGGTCGGCGAGAGCGTGCCCGGCTATCTGTTTGCCGGCTCGACGCTCGCCCTGGCGGTGGTGCTCTATCTCGGCTACGCCTCGTTCGTCATCCTCAAGCACGTCTGTCCACTGTGCGTGGCGACCTACGTCGCCACGATCGGCATCTTTCTGTCTTCGGGGGCGGCAGCGTCACTGCCGATGCTTTCATTGCCAAAACGCGCCATTCAGGATCTAAGGCTTCTGGTTGCCACGCCGATAGCACTGGTGCTGGCACTCGTCTGGGCGGGCAGTTCCGTGTCGACGCTGGCGTTCTTCCCGCGCGAGACGGCGACGGTCATGTCCGGCTACGCCGACGCCTCGGCGGCAGCGGCGGGTGAGCCGCAGCAGTCAGAGCTCGAACGCTACATGGCGTCGTCGCCGCGCGTGCCGCTGGCGGTGCCGAACGACGGGGCCAAGGTGCTGATCGTGAAGTTCGCGGACTACCAGTGCCCGGCCTGCGGCCAGGCCTACACGGCCTACAAGCCGATTCTCGAAAAGTACGCGGTGCGCAATCCAGGCGCCGTCAAGATGGTGATGAAGGACTTTCCGCTCAGCAACGCCTGCAACCCGACCATGCGCTCGGAACTGCATCCGGCGGCCTGCCAGGCGGCGGTGGCGATGCGCCTCGCCCGCGCGAAGGACGAGGCCAAGGCGGACAAGCTCGAAGAGTGGCTCTACACCCATCAGCAGGAAATGAGCCCGGCCACGGTCAAGCAGAAGGCGCAGGAAATTGCCGGCGTCACCGACTTCGACGCCCGCTATGCCGCCACCATCGCCCTGGTGAAGGGCGACATCACGCTGGCGCAGAGTCTCAAGGTGTCGCAGACGCCGACGTTCTTCATCAACGGCGTCAAGGTCGAAGGCGCATGGGCGCCCCAGTATTTCGATCAGGCGATCGCCTTCGAGCTCAAGCGCGCGCAATAGCGCGAACCCGATGCCGGCGCTCGCGACGTTCGACCTCACGAAGGAGTACGCCGTCGGCTTCTGGCGCCAGCGCCCCTACCGGGCGCTGGATGGTCTGACGCTGCACGTCGAGCCCGGCGAGGTCTTCGGATTTCTCGGGCCGAACGGCGCCGGCAAGACCACCACGTTGAAGCTGCTGATGCAGCTGGTCTTCCCGACCTCGGGCCGGGCCGAGATACTCGGCCGGCCGGTTGGCGACCTCGGCGTCCGGCGGCGGATCGGCTACCTGCCGGAGAATCCCTACTTCTACGACTATCTGACCGCCGAGGAACTGCTGGCCTACTTCGCCGGCCTGTTCGGCTATGCCGGCGCCGAGCGTACGCGTCGCGTCTCGCAGCTGCTGGACGAGGTCGGCGTCGGCGCCGAGCGCCGCCTGCAGCTGCGCAAGTTCTCGAAGGGCATGCTGCAGCGGGTCGGGATCGCCCAGGCGCTGATCAACGACCCCGAACTGGTGATCCTCGATGAGCCGATGTCGGGACTCGATCCGCTTGGCCGGCGCGACGTCCGCTCGCTCATCCTGAAACTGCGCGACCGCGGCTGCACGGTGTTCTTCAGCTCGCACGTGCTGAGCGATGCCGAGGCGCTGTGTCACCGGGTCGCGATCATGGCCAAGGGACGCCTGGCGACCAGCGGCCGGCTGTCCGATCTGCTCCAGTTCCAGGCGCGCGGCTGGGAACTGGTCGTCGCGGCGGCGCCCGACGCCCTGCACGCCGCGCTCTCGGCGGCGGCGACCAGGGCGGTGACGATCGGTGGCGGCCGCCACAGTTACGAGTTCCCGCTGACCGAAAGCCCGGACCGCCTGGTCCGCGACGTGACCGCGGCGGGCGCCTCACTGGTGTCGCTGAACCCGCTGCGCGAGACGCTCGAAGACCTGTTCGTGCAGAACGTGCTCCATCCCGACGTGGTGACGCGCGATCGAGGCCTGGGCCGGCCCAGCGCCGCCGGGAGTGCGCGATGAGCGTGGTGCCTCTCATCGCCCGCAGCGTCTTCCGCGAATCGGTGCGCGACAAGGTGCTCTACAACCTGGTCGGCTTTGCGCTGCTGCTCATGGCCGCGTCGTACCTCATCGGCCAGCTGACGGCGGGGCAGGACGTCAAGATCATCAAGGACCTCGGCCTGGCGGCGACGTCGCTGTTCGGTCTCTTCATCGCCGTGTTCATCGGCATTGGCCTGGTGTCGAAGGAGGTCGAGAAGCGCAGCATTTATGCGCTGCTGGCCAAGCCCATCCGGCGCCACGAGCTGGTCGTCGGCAAGTATGTGGGACTGCTGCTGACGCTCGCCGTCAACATCGCGGTGATGACCATCGCCCTTTATGCCGTGCTCGGTTACATGGCCTGGATGGCCGGGCCCGACGCCGCACGTGGGTGGGAGCGTCCGGCCCTCGACCCGGCGCTGCTCCCGGCGCTTCTGCTCACGTTCTTCGAGCTGGCGCTGGTGACGGCGATTGCGGTCTTCTTCTCCACCTTCTCCACGCCGGTACTGTCGGCGGCGTTCACGGTCGCCCTGTTCCTCGCCGGGCGTTTCAGCGCCGACCTCAGGAACTTCAATCAGGTGGTCGACGCACCGCTCGCGTCCGCCCTGACGCGCGGGCTCTACTGGCTGCTGCCGAACCTCGGTCCGTTCGACGTCCGCGCGCAGGTGGTGCACGGCCAGCCGATCACCCTTGGTTATCTCGCGCTCACGGTGGGCTACGCGGTGCTCTACAGCGCGGCGCTCGTGGCCGCGGCCTCGTTCATCTTCTCGCGCCGCGACTTCAAGTAGGCCATGCGGACGCCAGCGCTCGTCGTCGTCGTGGGGGCGCTGCTGGCCGGGGCCGGCGGACTGGCGCAGGTGCGCGCCGAGCGCTATCCGGCGGCGGCGACGGCTGACGCCGATCCGCTCTATCTCACGTCGGGCGTCGCTGCGCGGCGGTTGTCCGCCGGCTATGCGACGCTGACCGCAGACCTTTACTGGATCAGGGCCGTCCAGCACTTCGGGGCCGAGCGCCTGAGGCTGGTGGCGCTGGCCAACGACGGGCAGCTCGACTCGACCGCGTCCGGCTACCCGCAGCTCTATCCCCTGCTCGACCTGACAACCACCCTGGATCCGCGGTTCAACATCGCTTACCGGTTTGGCTCGATCTTTCTCGCCGAGGCATACCCCGGGGGGCTCGGCCGGCCGGACCTGGCGATCGCGCTCCTCGAAAAGGGATTGGCCGCTCAGCCCGATAAGTGGGAGTACATGCAGGACATCGGCTTCGTCCACTACTGGTGGCGCCACGACTATCCGGCGGCAGCCGACTGGTTTGCCCGCGCCAGCGAGGTGCCGGGCGCGCCGTGGTTCCTCAAGTCGCTGGCGGCGACGACCGTCGCGGCCGGCGGCGACCGTCAGTCGTCGCGGTTCATGTGGCAGTCGATCCTCGAGTCGGCCGAACTCGACTGGCTGAAGCACGACGCCGAACGCCATCTGCTGCAGTTCGACGCCATGGACGCCATCGACCGGCTGCAGGCAGCCGTGGATCGCGCCGCCGCCCAGCACCCGGGGCTGCAGGGCACGTGGGACAGCCTCGTCCGGGCCGGGGTCGTGCGCGGCGTGCCGCTCGATCCGACCGGGACCCCGTTCGTGATCGACCAGGCG